>Ga0256832_1000217_pt1 | contig 36145 bp, 31 predicted proteins | sample 134614metaG_FD_190534 | JGI IMG/M metagenome (GOLD analysis project Ga0256832, IMG submission 190534) | Hydrothermal vent microbial communities from Lau Basin, Pacific Ocean - 134-614 | ecosystem: Environmental > Aquatic > Marine > Hydrothermal vents | place: Pacific Ocean: Lau Basin | collected...
CTCTTCTTCAATTGTTAATTGTATTGGATACTTAGGCTTGGGACCTCGCATTGTTCACCTCCTTGCCCAAGTATACTAAAACTCGGAACTTATTTACGAAAAGCTGTACTTAGTAGTTACGGCGTGAAGCTTTGTTGTAAGCGTATTCTCTCACGCATCACGCATCACGTATCACGTTTCACGCATTCTCATACAATGAAATCCCCTCAGCGAACGTCATCCCGGCGAGCGTTTTTCCATGCAAGGTGAGCATATTCACATCGACGGCATCGTTCAGGGCGTGGGCTTCCGGCCCTTTGTCTATCGCCTGGCCCGGGCCCACGCGCTCAGCGGTTGGGTGCGCAACAGCAGCCAGGGCGTGGACATCGAAGTGTGGGGACCCGACGACGCCCGGGACGCGTTCGCCCGCGCGCTTCAGGCCCAGGCCCCGCCCCTGGCCCGCATCACTGCCATCCGCCGCCACCCCCTGCCCGCCAACGGTCACGACCCCGCCGCGGGCTTTGTCATTCTGGCAAGCCGCGACGAAACGGGCTTTACCCTGGTCTCGCCCGACGTGGCCACCTGCCCCGACTGCCTGCGCGAGCTGTTTGATCCCACGGACTGCCGCTATCGCTATCCCTTCATCAACTGCACCAACTGCGGGCCCCGCTTCAGCATCATCCAGGCCCTGCCCTACGACCGGCCCGCCACCACCATGGCCCCCTTCGTCATGTGCGACGCCTGCCGGGCCGAATACGAAAACCCTCTCGACCGTCGCTTCCACGCCCAACCCAACGCCTGCCCCCACTGCGGGCCCCACATCTGGTTGGAGATGGCCGGAGATCGGATCGCGGAGCAGGAGGACGCGCTGCGCCGGGCCGAAGACCTGCTGCTGGAAGGACGCATTCTGGCCGTCAAGGGCCTGGGCGGCTTCCATCTCGCCTGCGACGCCACGAACCACGACGCGGTCATGCGTCTGCGGCAGCGCAAACAGCGTCCGCACAAACCCCTGGCCGTGATGATGCCCGATTTGGCGACCGTGCGTCGCTACTGCCGCGTCTCCCCGGCCGAGGCCCAGGCCCTGACCTCGCCCGCCGCGCCCATCGTCCTGCTCTTCCTCCGTCCCGACACCGACCTCAGCCCCGCCATCGCCCCGGGCCTGGACGTGGTGGGCGTCATGCTGCCCTACACGCCTCTGCACCACCTGCTGCTGCGGGACCTGGGCCGTCCTCTGGTGATGACCAGCGGCAATCGGCGGGATGAACCCATCGCCCGCACCAATGACGACGCCCGGGCCAACCTGGGTCCTCTGGCCGACGCCTTCCTCTGCCACAATCGCGCCATCCACAACCGCAACGACGACAGCGTCATCCTGATTCCGGGCGACGCGCCCCTGTTCATCCGTCGCTCCCGCGGCCATGCCCCCGAACCCATCCCTCTGGCCCATGAAGTCCCCACGCCCGTGCTGGCCCTGGGCAGCTACATGAAAAATACGTTCTGCCTGCTGACGCGCGACAAAGCCTTTCTCAGCCAGCACATCGGGGAAATGGCGGACGCGCGGGTGTGGGACTTCCAGATGGAGAGCATCCGCCGCTTCCTCGACCTGTTCCGCGTGCGGCCCGAGCGCATCGCCCACGACCTGCACCCCGACTTCGCTCAGATCGCGGACGCCATTCTGACCCAACTGCCCGACCTGACCGACCTGCCCCGCGTCCCCGTGCAGCATCATCACGCGCACATCGCGGCCTGCCTGGCCGAAAATAACGTGCCAGGCCCGGTCATCGGCCTGGCGTGGGACGGCACGGGCTACGGGCCCGACGGCACGGTGTGGGGCGGCGAGTTCCTCATCGCGGATTTGGGCGCGTATCGCCGGGTGGGGAGATTCACGCCCTTCCCTCTGCCGGGCAACGAAGCCGCGATCCGCCAGCCCTGGCGCATCGCGGTGGGGTTGATCGCGCGCCAATTTGAAAACGGGACGCGGACGAACGCGGATGAACGCGGAAAACACAAAAATAAAACCATCCGCGTTTCTCCGCGGCCATCCGCATCGATGCGGGAGGAGGGTTTCTGGGGCTTTGCGTCTTTGCGTGAGATCGAATTTGCCCTGATCCAGGCCCGTCGCGGGCTCAACAGCCCCCTCACCTCCAGCGTCGGGCGCTTGTTCGACGCGGTGGCCGCGGTCATCGGCCTGCGCGGGCGGGTCAGCTACGAAGGCCAGGCCGCGATGGAGCTGGAGGCCCTGGCCCGGGCTGCGCCCGAACAGCCCCCCTGGCCCATTCGCCTGCAAAGTGCGTCGCCCCTGATCGAAATCCCCTCCGATGCCATCATGCAATGGGTGGTCGAGGACCTGCGCTCGGGCGTGGCGCCCGCGATCATCGCCCGCCGCTTCCACGCCACCCTCATCGCCGCGGCCGTGGACATGGTGGAGCGCATCGCCGCGACCTCGGGCCTACGCCAGGTCGCGCTCAGCGGTGGCTGCTTCCTCAACCGCATCCTGCTCACGGGCCTGACCGCCGCGCTCCGCGCCCGCGGCTTCACCCTTTATACCCACCGCCTCGTCCCGCCGGGCGATGGCGGCATCGCCCTCGGGCAAGCGGTCATCGCAGGGCACGCGAGTGCTGTTGAGGAAAAACACGCCAGCCCCACGCCGGCCGAGACAGTCCCCGACATCAAACGTCAATCGAAAAACGTCAGGTTATGACGCATGACGGTTGACGTTTGACGCATCACGCATCACGTATCACGGAACACGTCACATCTTCCGCTCCCCACACCATCCCGCCCACTGAACACTGCTCACTGAACACTGAACACTCCCCCACATCATGTGCCTCGCCGTTCCCGCCAAAATCCTCGCAATCACTCCCGACCAGCTCGCCACGGTGGACTTCGGTGGCGTGCAGCGCGTCATCAGCGTGCAACTGCTGCCCGAAGCCCGCGTCGGTGACTACGTCCTCATCCACACCGGCTTCGCCATCGGCGTCATCGATGAAACCGAAGCCCAGGAAACCCTGACTATGCTGGCCGAAATGGACCGGCTGGCAAAGGATTAGGATTAGGATTAGGATTGAAGTTGGCTGAACTGTCCTCAATCCTGATCCCAATCCTGATCCTACTTTTATAACGCCAGCTACCGATCTCACCTCATGCCTTCTTTTCGCGATCCCGCCCTCGCCCGCTCCCTCCTGGCCGCCATTGCGGAGATGGCCGCGCACATCGACCGCGTCATCACTTTCATGGAATTCTGCGGCGGACACACCCACGCCATCATGCAGAGCGGCATCCGCCAGGCCCTGCCCGCGAACGTGCGCCTGCTCTCTGGACCCGGCTGCCCCGTCTGCGTCACCAACCAGCAGGAGATCGACCAGGCCATCGCCCTGGCCGGGCTGCCGGGCGTCACCCTGACCACTTTCGGCGACATGATGCGCGTGCCCGGCACCACCGAGACCCTGCAACAGGCCGCGGCCCGCGGCGCGGACGTGCGGGTGGTCTACTCCCCGCTGGATGCGGTCACTCTGGCCGAGCACCATCCCGAACGGGAGGTCGTGTTTTTGGGCGTGGGCTTCGAGACCACCGCGCCGGGGGTGGCTGCGGCCATGCAAACGGCCCGGGCCCGCGGGGTCCCCAACTTCTCGGTCTTTTCCATGCACAAATACACCCCTCCGGCCATGCGCGCCATCCTGGACGCGGGCGAAGTGCGGCTGGATGGCGTCATCGGGCCCGGGCATGTCTCCACCATTATCGGCTTGCGGGCGTGGGAATTTCTCCCACGCGAGTACGGCATCCCGGTGGTGGTCGCGGGCTTCGAGCCGGTGGATATCCTGCTGGCGATGAAGATGCTGGTGGCGCAGGTAGTAGCGGGGGAGGCATGGGCGGCAAACGGGTATCGTCGCTCGGTGCGGCCCCAGGGCAACCCCGTGGCCCTGGGTATGATGGCGAAGGTCTTCGAGCCGGTGGATGCGCCCTGGCGGGGGTTTGGCGAGTTGCCTGCCAGCGGCATGGGGGTGCGGGCCGCCTGGCGGGAGTTCGACGCCCGGGCCCGGTTCATTCTTCCCGACGTGCCCTCCCGGGAGCCGCCCGGCTGTCGTTGCGGCGAGGTGCTGCGCGGGATCATGGAGCCGCCCGCGTGTCCGCTATTCGGGCGGGCCTGCACCCCGGCCCGGCCCCTGGGCCCCTGCATGATCTCGGACGAGGGCGCCTGCGCCGCACATTACCTGTACAGCGAGTGGGTTGTGGTATCATGAAGGCACATACCATTTCCCTATCGATAGGAAACTCGTATGAATACTGTAACAGTATCCCCCAAATATCAGATCGTCATCCCAAAAAAGCCCCGCGAAAGCCTGAACATTCGACCTGGACAGCAGTTGCATGTGATTGTCTACAATGGCCGGATTGAGTTGATTCCGGTCATGTCCATCGATGAAGCGTATGGATTTTTGGAGGGGATGAACACGTCGTTTGAAAGAGAAGAAGAGGATAGGGTATGAATCTGATCACCCTGGCCCACGGCGCGGGCGGACGGATGACCCAGGATCTCATCCGCGAGGTCTTTGCTGCGCACTTCGCCAACCCCGTCCTGGCCCGCCTGAACGACGCTGCGGTCCTCGCCGCGCAAGAGGGGGGACGGCTGGCTTTCAGCATCGACGGGCATGTGGTTAGCCCGTTGTTCTTTCCCGGCGGAGACATCGGCGAGCTGGCGGTGAATGGCACGGTGAACGACCTGGCCATGATGGGCGCGCGTCCCCTGTGGCTGGCTGCATCCTTCATCATCGAGGAGGGGCTGGAGGTAGCGACGCTGAAGCGCATCGCCCGCTCTATGGCCGCGGCCGCGGCACGGGCCGGGGTGCAGGTGGTGGCCGGGGATACGAAGGTGGTGGAGCGGGGCAAAGGGGATGGGGTGTACATCAGCACCGCGGGCGTGGGGGTGATCCCGCCCCATCTTGACATCGACGCGGGCAACGCCCGGCCCGACGACGTCATCTTGCTCAGCGGGCCCATCGCCTCCCACGGCATGGCCATCATGCTGCAACGGGAGGGCCTGGCCTTCGACAGTGCGCTGGAAAGCGACACCGCGGCCCTGCACGAGATCGTCGCCCGGATGCTGGAGGCAGCGCCCCACACCCGCGCCATGCGGGATGCCACCCGCGGGGGGCTGGCTACCGCGCTGAATGAGCTGGCCCGGGCCTCGGGCGTGGGCATGATCATCCGCGAGGAGGTCATCCCTGTGCTGGAACCGGCCCGGGCCGCGTGCGAACTGCTGGGCCTGGACCCCCTCTACGTAGCCAACGAGGGCGTGTTCATCGCCATCGTGCCGCCCGAGGAGGCGGATGCGGCCCTGGCCGCGCTGCGGGCCCACCCTTTGGGCCGGCGGGCCGTGCGGTTGGGTCAGGTGGTGGGGGAGCGACCGGGCGTGGTGGTGATGGAGACGGGGTTGGGCTCCATGCGGGTGGTGACGCCGCTCACCGGAGATCTGCTGCCGCGCATTTGCTAAGCTTTGGCGTCTGAAAGATGCCGGCTGCGGGGACGAGAGTGCGTTTTCAAATTACAACGAAAAACATGATCCGCATCATATGGGAAGGGGATGAAAGAGATTAAAATGGGATGAGTTCACATATCCGCATTTCCGCATATATTGTAAACGGGCCCGCCACCTGGCGGCGTCCTGATAGCAGGAGCGCCTGAATGATCCCCAAACGAGCCGAGATCTCCCGGATGCACGCTGAACTGTGCTCCGGCATCTCCGACCCGAACCGTATCGCCATTCTCTACGCTCTGTCTGAATGCCCGAGCAATGTCACGGGCCTTACGCAGAAGTTGGATCTGCCCCAATCCACCGTGTCTCGCCATCTCCGCATTTTGCGGAACAGCGGACTGGTCAAGTTTCATCGCATGGGGCGGGAAGTCGTCTATGAGCTGAGCGATGAGCGGGTGATTGAGGCGCTGGAGCTCCTGCGTCATGTGCTCAGTGACCGCATCTCCGCGCATTCGCAGCTCATCAACGAGTAGGCGGATGCCTGGCGATGAGAAATCCCCCTCTTTTTCCAAACTTCATTACTCACACTCTTATGAGGAAAAGCTTATGCTTCATGGAAAAAAGAATTGGATCATAGGCGTTTTGGTAACGCTGTTGATCTTTGCGATCCCCATCGCACTTTTTGCCGTGCCCCGGGTGCAATCGCAACAGATCGACAACCCACGGGCTCATTTGCCCAAACATCCTGTACCCACGGATCACAGCGGCTTTTTTGAAAATGCCGATTTCAAAACGGGCCGGGATGTGACCAAAGCCTGTCTCGAATGTCATCCCGAGGCGGGCGAGGATATGCAGCACAACAATCATTTCACCTGGACCCATGAGTATTCGCTGGACGAGGTGCCGGGCATCCATGACAATGTTCTGGGCCTGGAAGAGCCGGTGAAGACGGGCAAGGGCCATGTGATCAACAATTTCTGTATCACCATCAAGCCCAATTGGCCCGCGTGCACCGCCTGTCATGCCGGCTATGGCTGGAAGGATGAGGATTTCGATTTCTCCAACGAGGAAAATATCGATTGTCTGGCCTGTCACGATAACACCGGGCTGTATGTGAAGGCGAAATCGGGCGTGCCTGCCGAATCGGTGGATCTGGTGAATGTGGCCAAGCATGTGGGGAATCCCACTCGCCTGAACTGCGGTACGTGCCATTTCCGGGGCGGCGGCGGCGATGCGGTGAAGCACGGCGATCTGGATAATTCCCTGATCAACCCGCCTGACGATCTCGATGTGCACATGGGCAAGAACGATATGGTCTGCACCGATTGCCATCGCTATGAAGGCGACCATGTCTTCAGGGGCCGGTCCATCAGCGTCAGCCTGGACGACGCCCATCAGGCCCGCTGCACCGATTGCCACAGCGAGACGCCCCACGCCGACGACCGCATCAACCTGCACACCAAGACGGTCGCCTGCCAAACCTGCCATATTCCTGCCTTCGCCCGTAAAGAGGCCACCAAGACCTTCTGGGACTGGTCGCAAGCCGGGCAGGACCTGCCCATCAACAACCCCCACGTCTACCTGAAGATCAAGGGCAAGTTCGTGTACGAACGCAACGTCATCCCCGATTACGCCTGGTACAACGGCAAGGTGGGCGACCGCTACCTCATCGGCGACCGCTTCGATCCTTCCAAGGAGCTGGCGCTGAACCCGCCCGGCGGCGATATCAACGATCCCAACGCCAAGATCTTCCCCTTCAAGATTCATCACGCCACGCAGCCCTATGATAAGAAGTACAATATCTTACTGACGCCCCACACCTTCGGGCCGGGCGGCTATTGGAGCGACTTCGATTGGGATAAGGCGTTGCGCGATGGCGCGGAAGCCTTCGGTCTGCCTTACAGCGGCGATTACGGCTTCGCCCGCACGGCCATGTATTGGCCCATCACCCACATGGTGGCTCCCGCCGATCAGGCGCTGCAATGCAACCAGTGCCACACGCCCGACGGCTCCCCCGGCCGCCTGGACTGGAAGGCTCTGGGCTATCCTGGCGATCCTATGATCTACGGGAGTCGCAAAGTGACCTCTGAAACCGCCAACGCAACCACGGGAGGCTCACAATGATGCAACTCGGTTTCAAACGGTTTCTGATCCTGGCCTTGCTGGCGGCCCTGCTGGGATTCGCCGTTCAGGGCGCGGCCCTGGCGCAGGAAGGCCCGCTGCATCCCCCCATCCCTCTGCTGGATGAAGATGGCAACAATGTGCTGGACACAGGGAAGCCGGTGTCCACCATGCAGACCTGCGGCGGGTGTCACGACGCCGACCTCATCGATGCGCACAGCTTCCACAGTCAGCAGGGTAGGGATAACCTCTATCCCCTGGGCCAGGCTCCTTCGGGCCGCCCCTGGGATTTCAGCCAGGGCCTGTTCGGTAAGTGGGACCCCATCATGTATCGCTACCTCAGCCCGGCGGGTGACCGTCTCAAGGACATGGGCACGCCCGATTGGGTGAAGATCTTCGGGCCCTATCATTCCGGCGGCGGGCCCGCCACGACCAGCCGCAGCGGACAGCCTCTCACGGATATTCCTGTTACCCTGGGCGACCCCGAAACCACGAGCTTCGATCCCACAACCAACGAAAGCCATCTGTGGGACTGGAATCAGTCGGGCGTGGTGGAGATGAACTGCTTCCTCTGCCACATGTCCGATCCCAACAACGCGGCTCGGATTAAGGAATTGAAGAAGGGGGATTTCGCCTGGGCGGATACAGCCACCCTGTTGGGCACGGGCATCGTCCGGCCCAAGGAGGATGGCGAGGGCTACGCATATAATCGGGAGATGTTCGATGTCGAGGGGCATGTCAGGCACGAGGACACCTTCATCAAAGCGGCCAGTTCGGAAAATTGCGGTCTCTGCCACGGCGAGGTGCAAACGGACGTGACCAAGCCCCTGACGTACGAGGATCTGGATGAGAGGGATCGGGTGACCATGCGCACCGGTCAGGTTTTCTCGGGCCAACGCATCTCCGACAGCGCCTTGAATATCAAGGGCAAGAGCGAGCTCAACCGCTCCTGGGACGTGCATCTGGAGCGCAATCTGCAATGCACCGATTGTCACTACGCCATCAATAATCCGGCTTATTACGAGCCGCCCGAGGACTTGCGTCCTGACTACCTGACTTTTGAGCCTCGCCGCCCCGATATCTCCGATTACCTGGAGCGGCCCATCCATCAATTCGCCCGCGGGCCGGTGACGGAGCGGGAGATAGGAACCAGCGTGGCCGCCACCATGCAGCGCTGCGAATCCTGCCACGATTACAAAGACACCCATGACTGGCTGCCTTACGTGGACCGTCACGGCTCCAAACTCAGTTGTGAGGCCTGCCATGTGCCCAAGCTCTACGCGCCGGCCATCGAGCAAAATGACTGGACCGTGTTGACCAAAGATGGCCGCGGCGTCATGACCTATCGCGGCGTCGAGGGTGACGGCAACCCCAGGAATCCTTACAACCTCATCGACGGCTACAATCCCATCCTCCTGCCCCATAAGGATCAAGATGGCGCGTCCCGGCTGACCCCCTACAACTTCATCACCTCTTGGTATTGGATCTATGGCGATCCGCCTCGCCCGGTGCGTCAGGCCGACCTGCAGAAGGCTTATTTCGACGAGGACGGCGAATACCGACCCGAGATCATGCAGGTCTTCGACGCCAACGGCGACGGCGAGCTGAGCGCAGAGGAATTGCGCATCGACACCGAGGAGAAAGAGTATGCTGTGCGGGTGCAGTTGACGGCCTTGGGGCTGGACAGCCCCCGCATCCACGGCGAAGTCCTGCCCTTCTCCCTCTCCCACAACGTGGCCTGGGGCGAATACGCCACGCAGGATTGCAAGGCCTGCCACAGCGATGACTCCCGCGTGTCGCAGCCGCTGATGCTGGCCAGCTACACGCCCGGCGGCGTCACACCCGAATTCGTGGGTGGCACGGGCCTGGAGACCACGGGCGATTTCGTCCAGGGTGAGCATGGCGAGCTCTATTACCAGCCCAGCACAGCCAAGGCGGGCCTCTATCTGCCCGGCCACGACCGGGTGAAGTGGATCGATTGGCTGGGATTCCTGATGCTGGTGGGCGTGTTCCTAGGCGTGCTTATTCACGGCGGTCTGCGGGTGTACGCCGCGGCCCATGGCGTGGTCGCCCATCATGGCCGCACGCGTAAGGTCTACATGTACACCTTCTACGAGCGGCTGTGGCACTGGACGCAGGCCATCGCCATCATCCTGCTCATCCTCACCGGCATCGTCATCCATCGCCCCGATATGTTCGGCAATATCGATTTCGGCGCCGTGGTACCGGTGCACAATGTCCTGGGCTTCCTGCTTCTGTTCAACGCCTTCTTCGCCCTGTTCTATTTCCTGGCAGGCGAGCGGATTCAGCAATTCCTGCCCGAACCCAAAGGCTTCTTTTATCAGGCGATTCAGCAGGGCATGTACTACGCCCGCGGCATCTTCCGCGGCGAGCCCCATCCCTTCGAGAAGGATGAGCGCCATAAGATGAATCCGTTGCAGCAGGCCACCTATCTGGTCATCCTCAACATCCTGCTGCCCCTGCAGATTCTCACCGGCATCCTCATCTGGGGCGCGCAGCGATGGCCCACCCTCTCGGACGCCATCGGCGGCTTGCAATATATCGCCCCCTTCCACACTTTCATCGCCTGGAGCTTCGCCGCCTTCGTGATCATGCACATGTATCTGGCCACCACGGGCCACACGCCCACCGCGGCCATCGAGGGCATGATCACCGGTTGGGAGGAGGTGGAAGTGGAGAACGGCCACGACGCCACGACCATTGCCTGAGAAAATCCGAGGTTGGGGGCGGCCATCTACGGTCGGGCCCCCAACCTCCGACCTCTGACTTCTGTCTCTGAACAAGAGGAGAACCCGTTTATGACCGCAGCAACCACCACTGAAAAGAAATCGAAACTGAAGCGCACGCCCAAGCCTTACACCAACGCCATCATCGCTGGCGTGTTGCTGGGCCTGGTCTTGTTCCTGGTGTACTTTTTCACGGGGGATGGCCTGGGCGCGTCGGGCGGCGCCAACCGCATCGCTATCTGGCTGGCCAAGATCGTCGCTCCGGCCTGGGTGAACAGCACGCCCTATCTCATTAAGTATGGCGGCGGGTCGAAGAATCCCCTGGATTCCTTCATCGTCATGCTGGATATCGGCGTGCTTCTCGGCGGCTTTCTCTCCGCCTGGTATTTTGGCCGGTTCAGCATTGAAACCATCAAAGGCCCGAAAGTCAAGGTCAGCTTCCGTTGGCTCATCGCCTTTCTGGGCGGCACGCTGGCCGGCTTCGGCGCCCGCATGGCCCGCGGCTGCACTTCGGGCCAGGGCCTGAACGGCGCGGCCACCCTCTCGGTGGGAAGCTGGGCTTTCCTGCTGGCCTTCTTCGCAGGGGGCTATCTGCTGGCCTACTTCGTGAAGAAACTCTGGTTCTAAGCCACTGATGAATGATCTGAAAAAAACCTTCACCACGGAGACACAGAGAGCACGGAGAAGGAGAAAGACAAGGTTTGGAGAGGATTTTCTCCGTGAACCCCCTTATTTTTCTCTGTGTCCTCCGTGTCTCCGTGTTGAAAACCTTTTTGCAGTGCATCCACTGATGACTGTTCACTGATAACTGATTCCTGAAACTTATCACCGGAGGCATTTATGGCGCCTTTTGATCCTGTAGAAGCCCTTGGCAAACCCCTTGGCTATCTCGTGTTCGTGCTTTTCGGCATGGGCTTCGGCGCAACCCTTGAGATCGCCGGTTTCGGGCTGGCGCACAAGCTGGTGGGCCAGTTCTACTTCAAAGACCAGACGGTCTTCAAAACCATGTTCACCTCGGTGCTGGTGGCTATGGTGCTCATCTTCTTCACCACCGGCATGGGCTGGCTGGATTATGACCGCATCTTCGTCCCGCCCACCTATTTCTGGCCCGGCGTGCTTGGCGGCCTGCTGCTCGGGTTCGGCATCATTATCGGCGGCTACTGTCCGGGCACCTCGATGGTGTCATCGGCGTCAGGCCATCTCGACGGCATCTTCTTTGTGGCCGGCGTCATGGCGGGCGGCCTGCTCTTCGGCAGCGTGGTGGACGGCTTCTGGGAATTCTACAACTCCAGCTTCATGGGCCGCTTCACCCTGCCCGAATGGCTGGGCCTGCCCACGGGCGTGGTGGTGTTTGGCGCGGTCGTGATGGGCGTGCTGCTCATCTGGGGCTCCGACGCCATCGAGAAAGCGTGGAAACGCCGCGAGGGAACATTGACCCAGGATGAGGTCAAGAAGGACCGCAAGATCCTCGGTGTGGTGTCCGTCGTGTTGATCCTGGGCGCGTTCGCCGTGATGGTCATCGGGCAGCCCACCCTGGCCGACGCCTGGAATCAAAACGCGGAGAAGCAGGCACTGCTGGCCGAAGGCAAAGCCTTCGTCCCCGCTGAGGAGATGACCCAGGCCATCTACGATCCCCTGATCAACCCTATCCTTCTGGACGTGCGCAGCGAGCGGGATTACAATCTCTATCATCTGGAAGGAGCCCGACGCGTGGATCTGGAGCAGATTCCCGGCATGATCGAGGAGCTGCTTAATGAGCCCGATGGCACGGTCGTTTTTGTGATGAGCAACGACGAGACCGCGGCCGTGGAGGCGTGGAAGATGCTGGTGGCCAAGAACACCGTCAACGCTTATGTGCTCAAGGGCGGCGTCAATGGCTGGATCGAGGAGTTCGGCGCGGACAAGTTCGTGCCCATCGAAGACCATCCCGATGACGCGCTGGCCTGGATCATCCCCGAAGCCCGCGGCGACAAATGGTCCAGCGCCATCCCCGAGCAGCCCCACGAAAAGAAACCGTACGAGATCATCAAGCTGCAGAAGAAGGCTCCTACGGGCGCGGGCGGCTGCGGTTGAGCCGTCAATCAGCCTTGTCCCTTCATCTTTGATCTTTCCTCTGTAACTGCTAACGTACTTGACTTTAGACCACCAAAAGCCACGAAGGCTCGAAGTTTTTCGAAGACACGAAGGAAAAACAATGAAAAATACGTCGTGCCTTCGCTTTTCTTCGTGTCTTCGTGGCAAAAAGTGGTCGCGATACCTTAGTAGTTACTTTCCTCTTCGATAATAGCATGAAAGGGAGGGGCCGGGTCGGACCATGTCGTCTGGCCCGGTTTCATGTTTTGCAGGGGAAACCAGGCGCCCGAAGGGCTGAGTCACTGATTTGACAGATCGCGCTCATCATGGTAGTTTTTTACAATCTGGTTTTCATGTTGGAAGAACTGTAAAGCCTTTCACTTCGTTCCCTCACTGGTTGGTCAGTTTCTTTTGGCATTTTCTCCGATTTCGATGTATTATTCGGCATCTCTCAGAACAGCTCCTTCTCGCCGCCGTCGAATGCAAGCGTCGTGACTTGTCTTGTCGCGTTTTGGGAATCTGTCGGATGACAACGAACGTCTGGGATCGTTGTATTCGATTGGATTTTGGTTTTTTCCGATTCTCCAACTTCTCTCTTTCCGTTTTTCACTCAAAAAGGAGGAAATCCTGATGTCCCGAAAAGTGCTCATCGTTCTGCTCGTCCTCGTGATCGCGGCGCTGGCCGTGGCTGCTTGTGGCGGCAAGCAGACCCCCGCCCCCACCGAAGAAGCCGCCGCCACCCAGCCTCCCGCTGCTACTGAGCAGACCGCGGCGCAACCCACTGAGAAACCCGCGGAACAACCTGCTGCGCAGGAAGGCGAGGGCACGCTGGCCACGGTCAAGGCCCGCGGCAAGATCATCTGCGGCGTGAACCAGGCCGTGCCTGGCTTCGGCTTCCTGCAGCCCGATGGCAGCTTCGCCGGCTTCGACATCGACTTCTGCAAGGCGCTCTCCGCCGCCGTCTTCGGCAGCCCCGACAAGGTGGAATACCGCCCGCTGAACGCCAAGCAGCGCTTCACCGCCCTCCAGTCCGGCGAGATCGACGTCCTCATCCGCAACACCACCTGGACGCTGACCCGTGACACCGAGCTGGGCGCCAACTTCGCCCCCACCACCTTCTACGATGGCCAGGGCATCATGGTGCGCAAGGACAGCGGCATCAAGACCCTGGAAGACCTGCAAGGCGCTTCCATCTGCGTCAGCTCCGGCACCACCACCGAGCTGAATCTGGCCGACCAGATGGCCGCCCGCGGCATCGAGTACACCCCCGTCGTCTTCGAGACCGCGGACGAGACCACCGGCGCGTACCTGGATGGCCGCTGCGACGCCTACACCACCGATAAGTCCGGTCTGGTCGCCCGGCAGTCCATGTTCCCCAATCCCGAGGAGCATATGATTCTGGACGAGACCCTGTCCAAGGAGCCTCTGGGCCCCGTGGTGCGCCACGGCGACGATCAGTGGTTCGACATCGTCAAGTGGATGGTCTTCGCCACCTTCCAGGCTGAAGAGTCCGGCGTGACCTCACAGAACGTGGACGAGATGAAGAACAGCGACGTCCCCACCATCCGCAAGCTGTTGGGCGTGGAAGGCGACATGGGCCAGAAACTGGGCCTGGACAACGCCTGGGCCTACAACATCATCAAGCAGGTGGGCAACTACGCCGAGATCTATGATCGCAACCTGGGTCCCGACACCGTCTTCAACCTGCCTCGCGGCATGAACTCTTCCTGGAAGGATGGCGGTCTGCTCTACTCGCCTCCGTTCCGCTAAACCGACATCGGACCGTTGCATTGGAGGGAAGGGCCTGCGCTCTTCCCTCCTGTTCATCCAAGCATTCGCAGGTGCGACGCTCCTGAAGTGGGCCATTGGTTGAGCGCCCGTCATAACGTATACACAGGGATTTTTAAGGCTGTTCGGGCCTGGTTCAGGGGCGTCACACCTTTCTCGCATCGCAGGAAGGAGCCATGACAACACTCAAGAAATCAGATCATGCAGCAGTGCCTTTCTGGCGAGATGAGCGGTATCTGAAGATCATCATTCAGGTGGTTGTAGTGGTGTTGGTGGTGTTGGCTGCGATTTATCTGGTGCGTAACCTGTTGACCGGGCTGGAAGATCTGGGGATTCCCCTGAGTTTCAAATTCCTGGGCATCGAATCCCAGTTCGATATCGGCGAATCCCTCATCGAATACAGCCGCACCAGCACCTACGCTCGGGCCTTGCTGGTAGGTATTCTGAACACCATCAAGGTTTCGTTCCTCGGCATCGTTTTCGCCACCATCTTCGGCATCATCGTCGGCATTGCTCGTCTCTCTAAGAACTGGCTGATCAATAAGCTCGCAGCCATCTATGTGGAAGCGCTGCGGAATATCCCTCTCCTTGTCTTCCTCATCTTTCTCAGCACCAGCGTCTTTCATAAGCTGCCCCGGGTGAATGAGGCGCTCTCCGCCTGGGGTTGGGCTTATCTCACGAATCGCGGCATCTATGTGGTTTGGCCGCAGCCTTCGGCCGGTTGGGACGTGTACAAATGGTTCTTGCTCGGGTCGTTCATCATCGGGCTCATCGTCGCCATCATCAAATATCGGGAAGGGATGCGCACCGGCCGCATGCCCCTCTACTGGCTGTGGGGCATGGTGGTCTTCGTCGTGCTGGCTGTCGTCTCCTGGTTCATCGCCCTATTCATCGCCGGGCAACCCATGTATCTTGACTTCCCCTCTCTGCAAGGCCGCAACTTCAAGGGAGGCAAGTCCCTCACGCCCGAGTTCATGGCCATCTTCACCGGTCTGGTCGTATACACGTCCGCTTTCATCGCCGAGATCGTGCGCGCGGGCATCCAGGCTGTGTCCAAAGGCCAGCGGGAGGCGGCCACGGCGCTGGGGCTGAGCGGTTTCCAGACCATGCGCCTGGTCATCTTCCCCCAGGCCCTACGCGTGATCATCCCCCCCATGACCAGTCAGTATCTCAACCTGACCAAGAACTCCTCCCTGGCTATCGCCGTGGGGTATCCCGACCTGTTCGCGGTAGGCAGCACCATCATCAATCAAGCGGGCCGGGCGGTTGAGGTCATCCTGATCATGATGGGCGTCTACCTGACCTTCAGTCTGCTGACGTCGCTGTTCATGAACTGGTACAACAAGCACACTCGACTGGTGGAGCGGTAATCATGACGACTTTGACGCCTACAAAAGATGTCCTGCCACCCCCCACCGAACGATCCACAGTGTTGGGGTGGATGAAGAAAAACCTGTTCGGGTCCATTGGCGACAGCATCCTCACCATCCTTGGCGGGGCCTTCCTGGTGTGGATGATCTACACCCTCATCGTCTGGATCACCACCAAAGCGGAATGGGCCGTGGTCACGGACAACCTGCAATTGTTCATGAAGGGCCAGTATCCCGCCGATGCGGATTGGCGGTTGTGGTTCCTGCTCTTCCTGCTGGCTGTCATCGTCGGGCTGATGTGGGGCATCGCCATCAAACGCCCAACCGGCGCGGGGTGGACGCTTCTGATTGTGCCCATCGTGCTGGCAGCGTGGCTGTTCACGCTGGAGCGGTCCTCATGGTGGCGGCTGCTGGTTATCGACGTCCTGGCCATCATCGGGTATCTGCTGGGCAAGCGTTATCCGAGCAAGCTGAGCCGCATCACCTACCTCCTGGCTTTGCTCTACATGCCCATCGTCATCCTGATCGTGCGCGGGTTTGGCGAGGATGGCTTCCTGTTCTATGTGCCTACGAACCTGTGGGGCGGCTTGCTGCTCTCTCTGTTGCTGGCCATTTTCGCCATCGTGTTCTCCTTCCCCATCGGCGTGCTGCTGGCCCTGGGCCGACAGTCCAAGTTGCCCGCGGTGAAGGGACTCAGCGTGCTCTATATCGAGCTCATTCGCGGCGTGCCTTTGATCACCCTGCTGTTCATGGGCCAGCTCATGCTGCCCCTGTTCTTGCCTGCTGGCATCACCATCGACCGGGTGCTGCGCGCCATCGTGGCCATGATCATGTTCGCCGCGGCCTATATGGCCGAGAATGTGCGCGGCGGCTTGCAGTCCATCCCCAAAGGCCAGTACGAAGCCGCCGACGCCATTGGTCTCAGCGGCTGGCAGAAGATGGTGTTCATCATCCTGCCGCAGGCCCTGCGAGCCGTCATCCCCGTGCTGGTAGGCCAGTTCATCGGCCTGTTCAAAGACACGACCCTGGTGGCCCTGCTCGGCCTGCTGGACCTGTTGGGCATCGCCCGCGGCGTGCTGGCCAACCCCAATTACATCGGCCGCCAGCTTGAAGTCTTCACCTTCATCGGCCTCATCTACTGGGTGTTCAGCTATGGCATGTCCTACGGCTCGCAGCGCCTGGAGGCCGTGCTCGGCGTGGGCGAGCGCTAACCCGATTCGTCAATCCACAGCCCCTCCATCTCATCAGGAGCTTTTCATATGAGCACAGAACAAACCCAACAGAGTTTTGCCGAAAGCATTCCCGACCGGGAGCGCATCGAACGGCCCGAATTGGGCAGTGCGGATGAGCCCATCATCGTTTGCGAAGATGTGCATAAATGGTATGGGCAATTCCACGTCCTGCGCGGCGTCAACATGCAGGTGCGCAAGGGCGAGGTGGTCGTGATCTTCGGCCCGTCCGGGTCGGGCAAATCCACCTTCATCCGCTGCATCAATCGCCTGGAGGAGCATCAGAAGGGCCGTATCATTGTGGATGGCATCGAGCTCAGCCATGACGTGCGCAATATCGCCGCCATCCGCAAGGAAGTGGGCATGGTCTTCCAGCAGTTCAACCTCTTCCCCCACCTGACGGTCCTGCAAAACATCACCCTGGGCCCCATCTATGTCCGCAAGTGGGATAAACAGAAGGCCGAGGAAATCGCGATGCAACTCCTGGAGCGCGTCGGCATTCCCGAGCAGGCCCACAAGTATCCAGGCCAGCTTTCGGGCGGCCAGCAGCAACGCGTGGCCATCGCCCGCGCGCTGGCCATGCAGCCCAAGATCATGCTCTTCGACGAGCCCACCTCCGCGCTTGACCCCGAGATGATCAAGGAAGTGCTGGAAGTCATGGAAGAGCTTGCCGCCAGCGGCATGACCATGCTCGTGGTCACTCACGAGATGGGATTCGCTCGGGCGGTGGCCGACACCATGTATTTCTTCGACCAGGGACAGATCGTGGAGTCCGGGCCGCCCGAGCAGATCTTCGAAAACCCGCAGGAAGATCGCACCAAGCTGTTCTTGTCTCAGATTCTGCAGCACTGAGTTCGCTGCGATTTCAGAAACCCTGTCCATCGCAACGCGCGTCGCCTTCTCGCGGCGCGCGTTTTTTAGGGTGTGCTCCTAACCCGGATAAGCCGGAACCAAGAAGGAACACAGAGTTGCACAGAGAAACCACAGAGTGTCACAGAGAAAGAATGATCCATGAATCTCTGTGAGGCTCTAAAGCAGCTCTGTGAGCTCTGTGTAACTTTTAGCTCGCCGGGCTAAACTGAAGTCATTTTGAAACTCGGTATTTTTGGGGCCACGCCCGCCCGGCGCTGAAGCCGCCAGGCTACGGAACGACGCCGGGTGAACCCGGCTTGAATGCGCCACGGCGGAAAAGCCCCATTCATGGGGCGTCGTTCTTAGCCCGCAGGTTCACCTGCGGGTGGTTTTAGAACAGCGTCATATTCGCATGGAAGTCGAGCCAAAAACCTGGTTTTCATTTTGCTTCCAGTTTAAAATGTCACTGATAAGGCGTCAATCTACTGCACACTGAAAACGTTTCTCCCGGGAGCCAATCATGTCCCTTCCCTCTATTGATGAATCCTACCTGCGCGACGTTCTCATCCGTCTTCTCAACACCCCCAGCCCCACCGGTTTCGCTGATCGGGCCATAGCCTTCGTGGAGTCAGCCCTGGCCGAACTGGGCCTGCCTTCTGAACGCACCCCCAAGGGCGCTCTCATCGCCCGACTGCCGGGGATGCAGGAGGGCCCGCCCCGGGCGCTGACCGGGCATGTGGACACCCTGGGCGCGATGGTCAAGGAGATCAAGCCCAACGGGCGGCTGAAGCTGACCAAGATCGGCGGTTTCGCCTGGAACACGGTGGAGGGAGAAGGATGCCGGGTGTTCACCCGTTCGGGCCGGGAGATCATGGGCAGTTTTCTCCTGACCAAGGCCTCGACCCATGTCTACGGTCAGGAGGTGGGCTCCTTGCGCCGCGAGGACGCCACCATGGAAGTGCGGTTGGATGAACGCGTGGCCAACGCCGCAGATGTGCAGGCGTTGGGCATCGCGGTGGGAGATTTCGTGGCCTTCGACCCGCGCGTCGTCGCCACCCCCAGCGGCTTCATCCGCTCCCGGCATCTGGATGACAAGGCTTCGGTGGCCGCCATGCTGGCCGCGGCCAAAGCGCTGGCTGACGCCGGCATGATGCCCGCCTATCCCTTCCTGCTGCACTTCAGCAATTACGAGGAGGTGGGGCATGGCGCGGCCAGCGATTTTCCACCCGATCTGGCTGAGTTGGTGGCCGTGGATATGGCCGCAGTGGGCGCAGGGCAGACATCGGACGAGTTCCACGTCACCATCTGCGTCAAGGATAGCGGCGGGCCCTACCATCATGGTCTCACCAATCGCCTGCGCGACCTGGCCGACGTCCATCATATCCCCTACAAGGTGGATATCTACACCTACTATGGCTCCGATGGCGAGGCGTATTGGCGCGCGGGCGGAGCCGCCCCTGTCGCCCTCATCGGCCCGGGCGTGGACGCCTCCCACAATTACGAGCGCACTCACATGGACGCGCTCTTCGCCACCACGCAACTCATCCTGGCCTATATGCTGCAACGTGATGCGTAATGCGTAATCCGTGAGGTCATCGCGCATCACGGTTTACGTTTTGTGGCCCTGGCTCTCCGCGCTGGAGCCTGCTATGAAAATAAAGTAATCAGTGATCAGTTATCAGTAATCAGTGGAAATCTGCGAAGCATCTGCGAAAATCTGCGTTCTCATTTTCATCGGTATCGGCGCGGGCTTGCCAGCCGTTGGCCTGTTCAGACGGCCGCGGCTCACTCCCTGGCGCCCGCGAATCCGGCGCTGCGCTGCGCCCACACCGGCGTGCTGTACAGTCCCGTCTCGTAAATGTATTTGCGCACGCATTCGGGCAGCAGATAGCGGATGCTGCTGCCGTGGAGGATGCGGCGGCGGATGTTGTTGGAGGAGATGTCCACGCCCGGCATGGGCAGCAGGGTCACCTCATGGCTGATGCCGGGCAGGGCCCGCTCCAGGGGCTCCCAGTCGATGTCGAAGCCCGGGCGGGTGGCTGCGGCCAGGCGGGCGAGCTGGCGGATGCGTTCCGGTTCGTGCCAGTTGGGGAAGTCGATGACCGAATCCAGGCCCATGAGGAACCAGAGATCGTCGCCCGGCCTCAATAGCGTCTTGCGGGCGATTTCCAGCATCTCTGCGGTGTAGTCTGGGCCCTTGCGTTCCACGTCGATGAGGCTGATCTCGAAGGCGCCGTTATCTTCGATCGCCATCTTCAGCATAGCGATGCGGTCTTCGGCCCGGGCCACGACCTTGCCATGCTTGTGAGGCGGGTCGGCCGCGGGCACGAAGTAAACTTTGTCCAGCCGCAGGGTGTCGCGGGCGGTTTCCGCCAGGATGAGGTGTCCGAAGTGGACGGGATCAAAGGTACCGCCCAGGAGTCCGATGCGCGCCATAAGGGGTTCTGTGGGTGAGTGCGATGTGAGTGGGGGTGGTGTTCAGTTCAATAGTCGAAGTCGCTGCGCCATTCCAGCTCGACGTTTCCGATAATGACCGTGTCGCCATCCTGGATGCTCGCTTCCTCCAGGGCCTGGGCCACGCCCATGGCTTCCATGATGCGATGGAAGCGCAGCGCGGCCTCATAGTAGTCCCAATTGGTCATGGCCGCGGCCCGCTCGATGCGCTTGCCCCGCACCACCCAGCCCTCGGGCGTCTTCTCGATGGTGAACGCATCCTCATCCACAGGGCGGATGACGGGCAGGGCGCGTTTGCGTTCGAGCGGGGGCAGTTCCTTGAGGATGGCGACGGCCCGGCGCAGGAGAGTTTCCACATTTTCGCCCGTGGCCGCGGAGATGGGGATGGCCTCGACGCCCATGGCCGCCAGCCGGTCGCGGATATGGGGCCAGCGTTCCCGCACCTCGGGCAGATCCATCTTGTTGAAGCCCACGACCTGGGGTTTATCCGCCAGTTCGGGATTGAACAACTCCAGTTCCTGGTTGACGGCCTCGAAATCGCCGATGGGGTCGGGGCTGAGTCCATCCAGCAGGTGGATGAGGACGCGGGTGCGCTCGACGTGGCGCAGGAAGTCATCGCCCAGGCCCACGCCTTGATGCGCGCCCTCGATGAGACCGGGGATATCGGCCAGGACCACGTCCGTGTCGTCAATGATGGCGACGCCCAGGTTGGGAGCGAGGGTGGTGAAGGGGTAGTCCGCGATCTTGGGTTTGGCGCGGGTGACGCGGGATAGCAGGGTGCTCTTGCCTGCGTTGGGCACGCCGATGATGCCGATGTCCGCGATGAGCTTTAGCTCCAGCCGCAGCCAGCGCTCCTCGCCCGGCTCGCCCTTCTCCGCGATGCGGGGGGCCTGGTTGGTGGAGGAGCGAAAAGCGTAGTTGCCCCGGCCGCCGCGGCCGCCCTGGGCCACCAGCAGCCGTTCGCCCGGTTCCAGCAATTCGCCCAGGAACTCACCCGTTTCCGCGTCGTAGACCTCGGTTCCAGGCGGCACAGGCACCTCCAGATCCTTGCCTTGCGCGCCCTGTTTGTTGGAGCCGCTGCCATGCTTGCCCTGCTCCGCCTTGAAATGGACTTTGTAGGCGAAGTGGGCGAGGGTGTTATGCCGGGGGCTGGCCACCAGATAGACGTCGCCCCCCTTGCCGCCGCTGCCGCCCGCGGGCCCGCCTCGCGGCACAAATTTCTCGCGCCGGAATGCGACGACGCCATTGCCACCGTCGCCGCCTTTGACGTAGATCTTCGCGCGGTCCTTGAACATGATCAGGGATTCAATTGTGCGACCTTGCCGATGAACGCCATGCTCAAACGCTTGATTTCCTTCAGCACGTCGGTAATCTCGGGGTCGAGGAAAATATCGAGCTGTTCGACGCCTTCGTCCGCCCACAGCGCTTCCAGTTGGGCCTGAAGGGTTTTGGCTTCTTCGACGAGTTGGGTGAGTTCGGTATGAGCGTCGGTCATGGCATGCTCCGATAGGTAAATGGCGGGTTGACAGGTTGGGTGCATTCGCATTATAGCACAATCGTGTTGCATGAAGGCATGGCATGTCTCGTTTGACGTTTTCCGCGCAGGCGGTCCGAGCGCAAACTCGCTGATGCGGATGAAAATGGCTGGCGCGTAGCCCCGTAGACCGGTAAACCAGAAAACCAGGAAAACCGGACTAACTCGCTGACCCACCCGGTCTACTGGTGTACCGGTCTACCGGTTTCCCGATTTACCAAATCTATTTTCAGAGCAGGCAGATGGAACTTCGAGGCGGAGAAAATCGTTCTAGCAGCGACGCCCTCTCTCACACTCAACCATGGGCAACTTCGAATTTCCTTCTCAATTGAATAAATGGAGCAAGCCATGATCTTCCGACATGCTTTACCCCGCATCGTTTTACTTCTGGCCGGATTGGGCGCGTTGCTTTTCGTCGCAGCCTGCGCCCCGCCCGAACTGCCTGCCACGCCCGCAACCGCCGAAACGCCGGCCGCACCTGCTGCCACGTCTCCGAGCGAGCCCACGTCCACGCCCATCCATCCTACGCTCCCGCCACCCTCCATTCCCGAAAAGAAGGTTACGCCCGTGCTCAAACTTCCCCTCATCGACGCCACCTGGCAACTGGAAAGCTACCCTGTCAACGGCGTCAGCCAACAAGCGCTGCCTGATCATCCCGCCATCCTCATCCTGCAGGATGGAAAATTCAGCGGCAACACAGGCTGCAACGGCCTCTCCGGAACCTACACCATCCAGGGCGACGCCATCCACTTCGAACTGGGGCCTATGACCATGCGGGCCTGCCTGGAGGATGTGGCGGACCAGGAGGCCGCCTACCTGGCGGGCCTGCAACAAGCCGCCACCTACCGCATCGAAGGAGGCAAATTGATGTTCTTCGATGACCAGGGGGATCTTCTCCTTACATTCTCCCAGCACACCCCCATCTCCTTCACCGATGGATCCTGGCGGTTGATCCCGTTCAACAATGTCCGGGGCGGCATGGAATCCAACCTGGCCGCCGAGCGCACCACCATCCAGTTCACTGTAGACTGACCCAAATCGACCGTAGCTCGCGCCAACCGTCGAAATCCCGCAAATCACGCCACTTGCGGTAAAATGACGGTTGGCGTTTTTTGTTCCGAAAATAGAATGAGGGAACGCTGATGACGCAGATTGAAGCGGATGAACGCAGATAAAAAGAAAAAATCTGAGAAAATCATCAGCGAAAATCAGCGTCGTATCCGCGCTCATCCGTGTTCCCATACGCTCACAACCTACGCACACCCCATGTCTCTAATCCAACCCCACGATCCCATTTTGCTCATCAGCGAAGAAGGCAAGCGCTATCTGGTCTTCGCAGAGCCGGACAGTGCCTGGTATACGAACCGCGGGCGGTTGCCCTACGACGACCTCATCGGCCGGCCGTATGGACGCATTGCCGAAACGCACTTGGGTCAGAAGTTCCTGGTCCTGCGCCCGACCACCTCCGATCTCATCCAGCATCTCAAGCGCACCACGCAGATCGTCTACCCCAAGGATGCGGCCCGGCTGGTGATGGAGCTGGACCTGATGAGCGGCAAGCGCATCATCGAGGCGGGCACGGGCAGCGGCGGCCTCACCATGGCCTTCGCCCGCGCGGTGTTGCCCGAAGGCCGTGTGTATAGCTATGAACTGCGGGAGGAGCACCAACGCATGGCCCGCCGCAACCTCGATCGCCTGGGCCTGCTTCCCTATGTCGATCTCAAACTGCGCGACATCGCCGAGGGCTTCGACGAGACCGACGTGGATGCCGTGTTCCTGGATGCGCGGGAGGCGGCCCGGTTCGTGCCCATGGCCGAAGCCGCATTGACCGAGAGCGGCCTCTTCGCCGCGCTTCAGCCCACGGTCAATCAGGTCAGCGAGGTGGTGCGGGCGTTGGAGGAAGGGAATTTCGTGGAAATCCGAGTGGAGGAGGTGCTCATCCGCCCGTGGAAGCCCGTACCCGAACGCATGCGCCCGGCCGACCGCATGATCGCACACACCGGCTTTCTCATCTTCGCCCGCAAACTCGACGCCAGTTTCCGCACCTTCTGGCTGGACAAGCGCGCCCGCCGTCGGGCCATGGAATTCGGCAAGCTCAAGAACATGCCGCCCGTGTCGGGGAGATAGAGCCAGTCCAACGGCGGGCAAGTCCGCGCCGATATAGATGAAAACGAGGACACGAATTCACACGGCCTTCGGTCACAGATTTTTGAATTATCCGTGTTTTTCTGTGTTTATCCGTGTTCTATTTTCGAATCGAAACAGTGATCCCATGTCAACCCCCAATCCCAATCCCACCTATACCTACCGCGGCAGCATCCATAATCACACGGTGCACAGCGACGGGACCGGAACCATCGAGGAGGTGGTGGCGGCTGCGGCCCGCGCCGGGCTCGATTTCCTCATCATCACCGACCACAACACCCTGGTGGATCAATCGCAGCAGGGATGGCGGCAGGGCGTGTTCACCCTGTTCGATATCGAGGTTCACGATCCCGACCTGGAACCCGAACGTAATCACTGCCTCACCCTGAACGTGAGCGAGGATGTGTCGCCCTTCGCCAGGGACCCGCAGGGGCTCATCGACGCCGTGCGGGAGCGGGGCGGCCTCACCTTCCTGGCGCATCCCATCGACCCGCCCGGCAAGCTCATTCCCGAATGCTTCCCCTGGACTGAGTGGGATATCGAGGGCTTCACGGGCGTGGAGCTGTGGAATTTCATGTCGGAATTTCGGCCTTACGCCACCAGCAAGGCCAAGGCTGTGGTCATGGCCTACTTCCCCCAGTGGTTCACTACCGGCCCCTGGCCCGAGATGCTGGCCAAATGGGATGAGCTCTTGCAACGGCAGCCCACCGCGGCCATCGGCGGCCCGGACGCCCACGCCCAGGTCTATCATCTAGGCCCGCTCAAGCGCCGCTTTCTCCCCTACGATTACTGCTACCGGGCGGTGAACACCCATATCGTCACATCCGAGCCCTTCACCCACGATTTCGATCATGACAGGCGTCTGCTCTATGAGGCGCTGGCCGCAGGACGGGCGTGGATTGGGTATGACATGCTGCACGCCACCGAGGGCTTCGAATACGTGGGCGAGACTGAAAAGGGCGTGACGCACATGGGGGCCAGCGTATCGCTGGAGGATCATCCCACGCTACGCGTGCAGACCCCGGCCGCGGGGCATATCAAGCTCATTCGGGCGGGATCGGGCGTGGTGGCCGAGGCCAAGGGCCGGACGTTGCGCTTTCAGCCCGACCGGCCGGGCGCGTATCGAGTGGAGGTGTGGAAGCGATGGTGGTTCAAGCCACGAGGGTGGATTTTCTCCAATCCCATTTACGTTCGATAGACCAAAAGTTATAGAATTCTAAGCTAACCCCAACCTGTCATTCATCTTAAATTCATCTTTCCGTGCTATACTGAAACCGTAAAGAAGCAGGGCACACGAAAAAGCCCAAAGGAATGCGGTGGTTCCTCCTTTCAAGCTCCTTTCCTCCTCTCTCCTAACCCCGGTCCCCTCCTGGCCGGGGTTTTTTCTTGCAATGAATGAAAAAGTGCGACGCACCTGGGCAAAGTTCGTTCCCGGGCTGGGATGTTTGCCCCAGGCGCGTCGCACTTTAAATTAGAAATCGACCGTGCCGAAGGTGAGGGCTTTCTTCACCTCGCCGATGGCCTTGGTGATGTCGATCTCGCGCGGACAGGCTTCCACACAGTTGAATGCGGTGCGGCAGGCCCAGACGCCGAAGCGGTCATTGAGAATCTGCAGGCGCTCGGCCGTGCCCTTGTCGCGGGAGTCGAAGATCCAGCGGTGGGCCTGGACGATGGCGGCGGGGCCGACGTACTGGCCATTGGCCCAGAAGGAAGGGCAGGAGGTGGTGCAGGCCGCGCAAAGGATGCACTTGGTGGTGTCGTCAAACCGGGCGCGGTCCTCGGGGCTTTGCAGGCGCTCGCGCGTGGGCGGGGGATCGGGGTTGATAAACCAGGGTTCCACCGCCTTGTAGTGCGAGAAGAAGGGCTCCATGTCCACCACCAGGTCTTTGATCACGGGCAGACCGCGGATGGGTTCTACGGTGATGGTGGGCATCACATCCCGCACCAGGGTTTTGCAGGCCAGGCGGTTGTGGCCGTTGATGACCATGGCGTCGGAGCCGCAGACGCCGTGGGCGCAGGAGCTGCGCAGGGTCAGAGTCCCGTCCTGATACCATTTGATGCGGTGAAGCACATCCAGCACCTGGGCGGTCTCCTCGATATCCTTGACCTCGTAGGTCTGCCAATGCGGTTGTTCATCCACATCAGGATTGAACCGCAGGATTTTGACGGTGACATTGACTTTTGCCATGACTCTCTCTCCCAGCAATTAGTAAACGCGTTTGATGGCCGGGTACTTGTAGGTGCCGTCCGGGTTCTTGATGCGGCGCGTGGGCTTATAGCTGAGCTTCACCGTGCCGTCGGGCAGCAACCAGGCCAGAGTGTGCTTCATCCAATGTTCGTCATCCCGCTCGGGATAATCGTCGCGAGCATGTGCTCCGCGCGATTCGGTGCGGGCGGCCGCCGAGGCTGCGGTGACCAATGCCAGGTCGAGCAGGTTGCCCAGCTCCCAGGCCTGAAGCAGATCGGTGTTGAAGGTCTTGCCCTTATCCTGGATGCCGATATGCTTGTAGCGCTCGCGCAGGGCCTGGATTTTCTCCACCGCCTCGTCCAGCAGTTCCTGGGTGCGGAACACGCTGACGTTATCGGTCATGATCTGCTGCAACTCGGTCTTGAGCTGTACAGGATGCTCATGACCTTCGTTGGTGCGGATATGTTCCAGCGTTTCGGCGGCTTCCTGTCCCGCGTTCTCGGGCAGCGGCGTCCAATCCTCGGTTTCCTTGCAGTATTGCGCCATGTGCTTGCCTGCGGAACGTCCGAACACCACCAGGTCCAGCAGGGAGTTGGTGCCCAGACGGTTGGCGCCGTGGGCGCTGACGCAGGCGCATTCCCCCGCGGCGTAGAAGCCGGGCAGCGGCGTTTCCTTCTCGTCGATGACCACCTGACCATGTACGTTGGTGGGGATGCCGCCCATGGCGTAATGGGCCGTGGGCTGGACGGGCATGGGGTCCTTCACCGGGTCGATGCCCAGATAGGTTTTGGTGAAGTCGGCGATGTCGGGCAGCTTTTTGCGGATGTAATCCGCGTCGATGCGGCGGGGCGTGCCGTCGGGGTTGCGGATATCGTCCCGTTCGAAGTAATAGTTCACGGTTTCGGGCCGCACATCCAGCCACACCCAATCTTCGCCATTGATACCCCGGCCCGCTTTCACTTCCAGGTAGATGGCGCGGGAGACCACGTCGCGGGAGGCGAGGTCTTTCACGGTGGGCGCGTAGCGGTCCATGAAGCGTTCGCCCTCATTGTTGATGAGGACGCCGCCCTCGCCGCGCACGCCTTCGGTGATGAGGATGCCCATGCCGCGGATGCCCGTGGGATGGAACTGGTAGAATTCCATGTCCTCCATGGGGATGCCTCGGCGCAGCGCGATGGCGTTGCCGTCGCCGGTGTAGGAATGGGCGTTGGAGGTGATTTTCCACATGCGCCCGAAGCCGCCCGTGGCGAAGAGCACCGCCTTGGCGTGGAAGACGTGCAGCTCGCCCGTGGCGATTTCATAGGCTACCACGCCCGCGACCTTGCCGTCGTTGAGGATCAGGTCCACGACCTGGAATTCGTCATAAAAATGGACGTGATTCTTGATGCACTGCTGATAGAGGGTCTGCAAAATCATGTGCCCGGTGCGGTCCGCAGCGTGCGCGGCCCGGCGCACCGGTTTTTTGGTGATGTTGTTCGTGTGGCCGCCAAAGGGGCGCTGGGAGATTTTGCCGTCGGGCGTGCGGTCGAAGGGCAGGCCCATGTGCTCCAGTTCGATGACCACGTCGATGGCCTCGCGGCACATGAATTCGATCTCCGGTTCATCGCCCATCCAGTCCGCGCCTTTGACGGTGTCGTAAGCGTGCCATTCCCAGTGATCTTCCTCCAGATTGGCCAGAGCTGCGCCAATGCCGCCCTGGGCCGCGCCCGTGTGAGATCGGGTGGGATAGAGTTTGGAGATGACCGCAGTGTCCACACTTTTGCTGGCGTAGAGAGCAGCCATCAACCCCGCGCCCCCTGCGCCAACGATGACTGCTTCGTGTTTGTGATATTGCATCTTTCTTGCTCCTTGTCCTTAGCCTGTGAAGGAGAAAACGGTGTATGCGCCCATGGCGATGACTGTCAGATAAATGACCAATAAGAGCGCCTTGAAGAAAACATTCCAGCCGGCCCGATGAATGTAATCATCCACGACCCAGCGCAACCCATTGAAGCCGTGGGTCAGGGCGAAGATCAGCAGCGCCACGTCGTAGGTGCGCCAGAAGGGCCCCCAGGCCCCTGTCCATCGGTTGGCCACGACATCATAGGTAATGTTTTCAACCTGGATATACACGTGCATCAAAAGTAAGTGAAACACAGCGATGAGCAGCAGCACCACGCCGCTGATGCGCATGAAAAACCAGGCCCAGGTTTCGAATCCGCCCTGAAATTTGAATTTGCTCAGTTCCGTTCGATTGCTCATCAGATTGGCCTCCTATCGCAAACCGAAAATGGGGGCCAGGGTGAACCAGGCCGCGATGAGGGAAAGAGGAATCACCACGATCCAGACCAGGATCCACAGGGTGCGTTGCACATGACTGCTGGGCGCCCAAAAGTCCACAATGATCACCCGAAGCCCATTGAATGCATGATAAATCACCGAGAAGATGAGAAACACCTCCAACAACCGCATCACCGGATTGGCGTACAGGTTCAACACCTCGGCAAAAGCTTCTTCACCAAACATGATGATGAAGTTGTCCAGGATGTGCAGGATCAAGAACAAGGCGACGCCGATGCCGGTTAGCCGATGCAATATGAAGGCGTAATGGCCCGGCCCCCCCTTGTACGTGATGCCTTTCCAGAATGCTGAAATGACATGTCCCATAACAGACTCCTTTGGCTAGATGGGATGAGAAAAACAACGGGGATGAAGATGATTGTGATAAGGTTTACGTTGGCGTTAATTGTGCATCAGTTCGAGGGCATTCGTCAACTTTTGGAAGGGGAGAAGTTGAAATGGGCGGAGAAATCGCGGCGTTTTCTGACGCTTTTTGACGGTAAATCGCCCATTTCAACGGACGCGAGCCTCGACCGGCGCATTATCCTTCAGTATAGCCCAGTTTTCTGCGGGGGGATATGATATTCGTCATCTGCTATGAAAATAGAATAATCGCTGGTTGCGGAAGGATCGCCAGGCCGACGTTGAGCGAGTCTGCAACGAGCGTGATGCGTGAAAACGTGAAACGTGAGGTCGTTACGCATCACGCATTACGCATTACGTGCTTGGCTTCCCGCGCCCACGTTGGCTGCGAGGCGCTTTCGTTCGTATCGGTGAGCTTTCGCTCGTTTTCCAACAGCCTTCCCTGCCCGTTCCCATCGTTTCAAAATGATGCGCGCATATTGACAAACGCGGCGTCCTTCGGGTAAGATCAGGATGGTCGTGCTAGACGGGGAGCTAGCGGTGCCCTGTACCCGCAATCCGCTATAGCGGGGTCGAATTCCTCCCCGAGGACCGACGCGACCGACCGTGTGCGCCACCGGCGTCACGGCGTGGATCCCGTGCGGCGCGGGCCTGCGAACCGGGTCAGGACCGGGAGGTAGCAGCCCTAAGCAGTCACCCGCGGGTGTCACGGGGGTTTCTGCGTCGTCCCGGTGGGACGCAGCGGCGGTCGTAGCAGGTTCGACGGGAGGTGCACGACCGTTGAATCATCGCCCGGAGGTTTGACTTATCAGGCCTCCGGGCTTTTTCTATCCGAACCGCCGCGCCAGCTCCTCTTCCACCTGCTCCCAGGTCAGCCCGCGGGCGGCCAGCAGCACCAGCAGGTGGTAGATGAGGTCGGCGGATTCGTAGATCACCCGGTCATCCCCTTCGCCTTTGGCCGCGATGATGATTTCCACCGCCTCCTCCCCGATTTTCTTCAGAATCTCGTTCTCGCCCGTGCGAAAGAGGTAGGCGGTGTAGCTGCCCTCGGGCATCTCCGCCTTGCGAGATTGAATGACGGTCCAGAGTTGCTGTATGGTGTTCGATGATGGCATGATGGATGTGGCTCCTTACGAATGAAAATGGGAACGCTGATTTGCGCGGATGCTTCGCAACGCAGATTTACGTAGATCATTTTTTTGATTTTTATCTGCGTTCATCTGCTTCAATCTGCGTCATCTGCGTTCCTAATCCTATTTTCAAAGCAGGCTCTAGAACCAGACCAGGCGTCGTCGCCGGTCGAAGCGGTGCAGGCCCGCTTCGCGGGCGACCCGCATGGCCTTCTCATATTCCTGCCGGGTGATGGGGCGATTCAGCTCGGGATAGCGGTCCGCCCGGTAGTAGGGATGGTATTGGTCCATGATGTTGACGTAAGTGTGAGGTGAGACCTCCTCGGCCAGAAAACGCATGATCTCCCGCGTGCCCGCCAGGTCGTTGGGTAGGACGAGATGCCGCACCAGCAGCCCGCGCACGGCCAGCCCCCGATCATCCAACATAAGATCGCCCACCTGCCGGTGCATCTCCTTCACCGCGGCCTGATTCACCCGCGGGTAATTGAGGATTTTCGAGTACTTGCGGGCGATGTCGGGGTCCGCGTACTTCATGTCGGGCATGTAGATGTCGATGACGCCATCAAGCAGGCGCAGCATCTCCAGCGAATCATACCCGCCCGTGTTGTAGACCAGAGGGATGCGCAGGCCCGCTTGCGCGGCGATGAACGTCGCCGTCAGGATCTGGGCCGCCACATGGCTGGGCGAGACGAAATTGATATTGTGACAGCCCCGCTCCTGCAAGTCGAGCATGATGGCGGCCAGCTCTTCGGGCTCCACCTCCCCCCCGGCGTCGGTCTGGCTGATGTCGTAATTCTGGCAGTACTGACATTTGAGATTGCAGCGGGTGAAGAAGATGGTTCCCGAGCCGCGCCAGCCGCGCAAGGGGGCTTCCTCGCCGAAATGCGGGCCGTAGCTGCTCACCTTCGCCCGCACGCCCGTCTTGCACACGCCCAGCTTCCCTGCGCGGCGATCCACCCGGCAGTGCCAGCCGCACACGTCACACAGGGAGAGTAGCTCGTAGGCGGCTTCCACCCGGCGCTTCAATTCGCCAGATCGCAGCAATTTCAGATAACCAGGCTCGGTCGGCATAGCCCAATTATAGCATGAGCCCCCGCCCTGGTCGGGTGTGTCCCAATTTTTTGGCAGACCTCCGGGAGGTGGCGACAGGGTTTGGGGCAAAATGAAGCGTTTGGCGCCACCTCCCGGAGGTCGTCTGCGTCGCCAAATTTCTGGGACGCACCCCCTGGCCCGTCGTCTGGCATCCCGACTCGCCCATGCGCTATAATTCATCCATGCGGCATGATTCACGGCTTCACTTCCTCGGTCTCTCCTTGCTGGCGTTGGGCCTGATGGTCATCCTCAGCGCCTGCGGTGCGGACGCGGTGCGGGTGGCGCTCTCGGGCGCGACGCCAACGCCCACCTTGACCCCGACCCCAACCATCACACCCACGCCCACCTCGACCCCGCCGCCGACGATTACCCCTACGCCCATCCCGCCCCTCTTCCTACCGGCGGAAGATCCGCCCACCCCGACGCCCAATCCCAATGCAGGGAAGAAGACCCCGGCCGCGGGAGAGTGCACTCTGCGCATCCTCTTCATGAGCGATGTCACCGTGCCCGACGACATGGAAATCCAGCCGGGCGCAGCCTTCATCAAGACGTGGCGGTTGAAGAATGCGGGCACATGCCCGTGGATACCCGAGTACCGGCTGGTCTTCGTGGGGGGCGATCAGATGGGCGGGCCCGATGCGCAGCCTCTGGGCCAGCGAGTGAAGCCGGGCGCGCTGGTGGATGTGTCGGTGAAGCTAACCGCGCCCACACAGCCGGGGGAATACACGGGCGAATGGATGCTGGAGACGCCCGAGGGTGAGCGATTTGGGCTGGGCGACGATGGTCAGACTCCCTTCTGGGTGAAGATCGTGGTGAAGTAGTCGGTAGACCGGGAAACCAGGAAACCAGGGAAAACCGGCTTCTTCTCGCTTATTTGCCTTTCCCGATTTCGAGCATGGGCAAAAAGGCGGAGGAGGCCGGGGCGGGCGCGGGTTCGAGCGCGTAGGTGAAGAGGCCCAGGGTGGGGGAGGGAGCGGAGATATCGCCCGCGGCGTTCTGACTCCGCACTTCGTAGAAGAACGCACCCGGCCCGGACGCTGTGCCGGCATCCCGCCAGGGGCTCTCGGCGGTGTCGTAGAGGTATTGGATGGGGGGCGTGAAGTCGGGCTGGTCGCCGCGGTAGATGCGATAGGAGAGCCCGGGCGCGGCCGACCAGATGATCACGGCGTCGTCCCCCTCCAGCGTGATGGCAGGTTCGGGCGAGGGCGGCGGGGTGACGGGCGCAGCCTTGGGGTCCAGCAGCCACAAACGCCCCATGACGCCGCGGTCGCCGGCGACGATGCGGTCCCGGTCGGGCCAGTAAGCCAGGGTGATGAAATCCCGGTCGGAGGCCGCCATCGTCTCCCACTCGCCCGTGCTCAGGTCATTGGTGCGCAGAATGCGGTTGTCTTCGGTGACCAGGTAGAGGCGGTTTTGGACGTCGATGGCGAAGGGGTTATAAACCCAATCCTGGGCGTGGAAATCGGGGAAGATATGCGTGGTGACCCGGCCGCCCGGTTGCAGGGCGAGGATGCCGTCGCGGGCCGAGGCCAGGACGATGAGCTGATTCTTGTAAATGGTCAATCGCGATCGACAGTTCACGTAGCCGCTGAATTCGGGCAGCCGCGTCCAGGTAATCCCCCCATCCTTGCTTTTCGCCAGGCCGCAGGGTTCGTTGAGGGAGTCGTTCCAGATGACATAAAGATTGTCGCGAAAGGAAATGATGTCATATGTGCGATAATCGCCCACGCCCGCGTCCTTGTTCGCCATACGCTCCCAGCTTTCTCCTTCATCCTGGCTGCGAAACACCTCGCCCGTCCAGGTCTCGTAGTCGCCCATGTGCGAACTGACCGCGGCGTACAACCCCGCGGGGATGGATTCCAGACCCCACGTGTGAATGACGTTGGGCAGGTTGCGGTGCTTCGTCATCGCATCCGTGGCCGGGTCGAAGACGTAAGTGTTGCCCCAGTCCCACTGGCTGCCCCCCGGTTCGGCGGGATCGGTGGGGTCGGGGCCGGGAATGTGGATGAGGGGCTGGCTCCAGTCGGGCGTCATGTCGATGAAGCCCTGTTCGCTGGGCTGGTAGATGGCGGACAGGCTGCGGTTGCGGAAGCGAGCGAAGAGGGACCCGTTGGCCTCGGCCGGGCGGGCCTTGCCGAAGCCGAGATAGAGGTCCCCATTCCAGGGCAGGAAGGCATAGCCCGCGAAATAGCCGTCATCCGGCTCGTAGCCCGTGTTGGTCTCGAACCAGGCCGCGTAATTGCAGTCCGGAAGCAGGTCTTGCAGGTTGTGAACGGGGGACGCGGGCGGCGAGGTGAGGGGACAGTCCGCAGTCGCCTCCGTGGGCTGGCGTAGAGGCGTGGGCGTCGGGCGTGGTTTGGGGATGGCTGTGGCCGCGGGCGTGGGGGACGCGGCCCGGCTGCCGCAGGACGCGAGCATGAAGACCAGGATCAGAAAGATGCCGAATCGGCGCATGGCATTTTTTCGATGCTTGATGCGATGAGGCGGATGGGTTACAATGCCGGGATGATAAAAACGATTGTGGCACACTTCCCACGACAATTCAAATCTCTTCCTCCGCCGATGGGGCGGCTGGGGCTGGCGTTGGCGCTGGTCACCCTGATGGGATGGGGGCTGTTCCAGGCCGCGGCCCCCGCGTCCGCCCTGTCCGACGGCTCCGGCCCGGTGGTCTGGATCTGGTCAGGCGCGGTCACCTCCGCATCCGCGCGGGTCAACGTTCATCTCGACGGGCCCAGCGCCCAGGTGCGCCTGGCCGTCAGCCCCAATCCCGACCTCTCCAATCCCATCTACTCCACGCCCGCGGTGGCCGACGCCAACAACGGCAACACCGTCGCCCTGGATATCGCCGGTCTCTCGCCCGACACCGATTATTTCTACGCGGTCGAGGTGGACGGCGCGCTGGATACGTCCATGCAGGGGCAGTTTCACACCTTCCCCGCAGGGGCCAGCTCCTTCCGATTCGCCTTCGCCGGGGACGCCGTGTAGGGGTCGAACCAACCCGTTTACGATGCGATCCGCCAGGAAAACGCGCTGTTCTTCCTCAGTCCGGGCGATTTCTTCTACGCGGATATCAGCGCCAACGATATCGACCTCTACCGCCAGGCCTATTTCGACACCCTCACCGCGCCCCGCCAGCAATCCCTCTACCAGTCCCTGCCTGTCGTGTATATGTGGGATGACCATGATTACGGCGGCAACGACAGCGACAAGAATTCGCCCTCCCGCGAGACGGCCCGTCTGGCCTATCAGGAGAACGCGCCTCACTATCCTCTGTCCGACAATCCCGCCGATCATCCCAACTGCCCCTACGCGGACCCCGCCGCCTGCCGCAGCATCAACCAGAGCTTCGCGGTGGGCCGGGCCTACTTCATCGTCACCGATCTTCGTTCCGAGCGCGATCCCAAATCCCAAACCGACGACGCCAGCAAGAGCATGATGGGGGCCGTGCAGAAGCAATGGTTCAAGGATCAATTGCTCTATGCCCGCGACAACTACGAACTCATCTTCTGGGTGAGCTCCGTGCCCTGGATCGAGGACCCGACCGCGGGCTCCGACCGCTGGGGCGGGTATGCCACCGAACGGGAGGAGCTGGCGAACTTCATCCGGGATAATCAGGTGCACAACCTCATCATCCTCTCGGCCGATGCGCACATGCTGGCGCTGGATGACGGCGGCAACAGCGATTTCGCCGCGGGCGGGGGCGCGGCCGTGCCCGTGATGCACGCGGCCGCGCTGAACCGGGGCGGGTCGGTGAAGGGCGGGCCGTACAGTCACGGCGCGTATCCCAATCCTTCCTCGTTGGACGGGCAGTATGCGGTGGTGGAGGTGACCGATACGGGCGGGACGGTTTGCGTCAGCTACACGGGCAAACGTCTGCCCGATGGGGCCAGCGCGCCCACAGCCATTCTCACCTGGAGCGCCTGCACCCAGCCCGTCGCCCTCGCCCCCACCATCGCCCTCAACGCGGCCGACGTCACCCTGAGCTGGGCGGACGACCCCGCCAACTGCCGCTATCAGGTTTTCCGTTCCCAAACGCCCCACTTCGACCCGGCGGGTCTCACGCCCGCGGCCGAAGTGCAATCCCCCACCGACCCGCCCGAAGCCACCTTCGCGGGCGATGCGGGCGACCCTGCGACCAATCACTACTACCAGGTGCGGGCGCTGGACTGCCTCAACCTCCAGACCGCGGACGGGCCTCAGCAGGGCGAGTTCGATTTCGCTTTGACGCCGGGTTCGCCTTGACGAGAAACCGGTCGACCAGGCGGCAATTTCAAATTTCGACGACTTTGGCGCGCTTCGTCAAGACCTCCGAAGTCTCCAGCGTCGCCCGTAGGACGAAGTTGTTCGCCTGCCTCGCGGCATAGTAAAATACAGCTCATGAAACATTTGCTGTTTCTGGGCTTGATCTTCATCCTGTTGCTCCTGGCCCTGCCCGCCAACTGGCTGCTGGCCCGCCGCGTCGCGCCCCCGCCCTGGCCCGGCGACGTGGCCGAGCATCATCGCACCGTGGCCGTGAACATGGATCTGGCCGATCTGGCGCAGTTATCGGACTTCGAGCTGCAACAACGCTTCCGTCACGCCTGGGAGGATGGCGCGCACATCGTCCGCCTGCGCGTGCCCTGGGACCTCATCCAGCCCCAGCCGGACGCGTGGAACTGGAAGCCTTTTCAGCGCGTGTTCGATGCCAATGACTACAACTTCCTCTTCCTTTTCTTGCTGGATGGCTCGCCCGCCTGGGCCCGCGCGCCCGAGGACGCGGACAACCCCTACGCCCCGCCCCAGGACGTGCGCGATTTCGGAGCCTTCGCCGCGGCATTGGCCCGTCGGGCGCCCTGGGCTCCGGGCGTTGTCGATGGCTGGGTGATCGCCTATCAGATCTGGAACGAGCCCAACATCGGGCCGCACTGGGGCGCGCGCCACGCAGACCCTCAGGGCTACTTCGATCTCCTGCGAGAAGCCCACAACCGCATTCGAGCGGTCCAGCCCAACGCGCACATCATGCTGGCGGCCCTGGCGCCCACCACCACCGACGACGGCTTCAACATCCCCGACCCCGTCTATCTCGACCGCCTGCTGGGCCTGGGCGCGGGCGAGTTCTTCGACTTCGCCGCGGGCCAGGCCTACGGCTTCGACCAACCGCCCGAAGCGCCGCCCGCAGCCGACCAGCTCAACTTCCGCCGCGTCGAACTCCTGCACGACGTTCTGGCCCGCCACGGCCTGGGCGACCGGCCTCTCTTCATCACCGCCTGGGGCTGGTGGACGCCGCAAGCGCCGGGCCTGGACCC
>Ga0256832_1000218_pt1 | contig 36087 bp, 32 predicted proteins | sample 134614metaG_FD_190534 | JGI IMG/M metagenome (GOLD analysis project Ga0256832, IMG submission 190534) | Hydrothermal vent microbial communities from Lau Basin, Pacific Ocean - 134-614 | ecosystem: Environmental > Aquatic > Marine > Hydrothermal vents | place: Pacific Ocean: Lau Basin | collected...
CCATCCAGATCCAGCGTTACTGAAATCTGGGTTTCCAGGGTATTGCGCTCCACGCTGGCGCTGCGAGTCATGACCGGTCTCCTAGAAAATCGAGGGCTGAATTATAACTGATTCAGCACCAATCGTCTTACTCCTCGAAGAAGATCTGGCTCGGCAGGCAGTTGAAGTCAACTGTCTATTTGGCCTGCTGGCACACAAGGAAATGCTGCAAATCATTGAAATTGAGAGAAGCAGAAAACCGAATTTTCCTCGGCCCTGTTTAAGAAGACCCATGCAAGGGCTATTCCTACGGCCTTCTAGTCATTGGCTGGCGCGCATGACCTCCGGGCTCGAGGGAAAGCGGCGCAGCACATCGTAATTCAGCATGTTCAGCACAGAATCCATATTCAGAATACTGGAATCCTCGTACAACTGAATCAAAATAGGCAGCCGCGACAAGCCTGATTCCCCTGACGGCAATGCATAGTGGCGCTTGCTCTCATCGAGTTCCACCAAACCCTCGAACTCCAGAAAAACCACGATCTTGGTATAACGTTTGCTGGTTCTGACGATGTTGACCAGGCATTCCTTCTTGATGGTTTCGATCTCGAACTCTATTTGCTCGGGAACCACTGGCTTGCTTACCATATCCTTGAACCCGGACATCAAGCGGAACACTGCACTCTCTTCCTGTCTGGACTGGCGATCCAGCGCCTGTGTGAGCTTTTCCTGCGAAGCTTTCAGCTTGACCTGGCTTTCCGTGATGACTTCCTTGAACTCCTCCAATGCTTGTTTGGGATCCAGCAATGCATCGTCATCCTTCGGTTTGCCCAACACAAACAGGGAAGCATAACGTTTTTCCATCAAGTACAAATACGCAATAATTTTCAGCTCCATCTGTTCAGCAGCCTGGCTCCAGGACAGTGCAGGTTTCATGTGAAAGCTGCGTACGTCTGCGGCCATTCCCACAAGCAACTTTCGCGCACTGATGAACAGATATTCCATATCATCAGGAGTCTTGGCCAGCATCCTGACGCCGGAAGCCAGTTTGCCTAACACGCGTAAAGTCAGTTCTTTCTCATAATTGATCAATCGGTTTTCAATACTGCTCTCGAGATCCGTACCGTCGGCTGCAACATGCTTTTGCAGCAGGGGAGCCAGTATTTCCTGCTGCGACCGGTTCATATCTTTTACGATATCAATAATGCTTGCACTGAGCTGCCGCTCAAGGGTAAAGATGCGGGATATGCTCCACTTACATTTCTCCAATACCTGTTTCGAATCCAGCCTGCGCAGGGGAATGGCAACCGCATTGAAGAAAATATACTGCCCATCCATCAGCGATTCTTCTGACAGGAAACGCCGAATGGAGAACTGATTCTGGGAGACGTCCTTCACTGTACCGATCATGAACAGATACTCACCGGCAATCACCAGTTCGCATTGCCGGACCATAGCCTCTGATGCCACGATCCCACTGAGAAAAGGATCCCTGTGTTCTTTCAGCTTTTCAACAGAATAAGTACGGAAACGATAGCCCAGTACCTGGTGCCTGAGGAATACATCCAGCATGTAGGTTTTCACTACATTGACATCCAGGCCCCTTTGGTTGTCAGGAATCTCGAATGGCGTGGAATCCGTATACTGTATGAGATCGTTCACCCAGGCATTGCGCAACCGGACCTTCTGCATTTGAAGCTCCATGTTGTCCTGGCAATCAAAGGCAGCTATCTGGCTGAGACTGCTTTCCATGATATCGGCAATCGCCACCACATCCTTCATGGACTCCAGATCCTTTTTCACCCTTTGCAGTTTCGAACACAGCATTTTCAATGCATTGAAAGTAAGCTGCCGGGCTATGTTGTCTACGCCGTCAATCTGGGCATAAACAAAATTCGTTTTGCTGGCATCCAGCACAATGCCTTTGGGTACAAGAATCCGTTCATAGATGTATTCCTGCTTGCCCTGGCTGAGTTCCTTAAAAACTGCTTTCAGTCGCTGCTCCCAGCCTTTGTCCAAAAGGGGGTGCAGATCATGCAGAAAATCGGCATCTTTGATATCAGCAATACTTTTGGAAAGGGCCGAATCTTTTTCTGAAGTGACATAAGTAGCCGCTGCCGCACCACTGAGCACCTCAGGATCATCGACGCCATTGGTAATGTTTTGGAAGATCTTAGCGACTTCAAGAGCAGTCTGATACCGGTCTTCCGGGTCCTTGGCCACCATTTTTTCAAAGATTTTCTGGTACTTGCCAAACTGGGCCGGCAGCTTCGGTATGGGACTGAACGCATGTTTCTTGGCCAACTGCACAATATCGCCAGCCTCGTAGGGCAGCTTTCCCGCAAGCATCTCGTAGAAAACGATACCAAGGGCATAAATGTCGGCCCGTCCATCGGTTTCTTCTGAAAGCAATTGCTCAGGACTCATATACGAAGGCGTACCAAAGATTTTTCCCTGCTCCTGCTGCACGCTTTTATTACCCCTGTTCTGGGCAATGCCAAAATCCATCAATACAGCAGAGTTGTCCTGACGGAACATGATGTTCTCGGGCTTGATATCCAGATGGAAAACTCCCCGGTCATGGGAAAAAGCCAGGGCAGAAGCAATTTCTGCCATGATCTTGAATACCTCGTCGGCAACGATGCCGGATTTCTGCAAAGCTTTCAGATCACCACCGACGCAATACTCCATCACCAGATACAGATGACCATTGATATTCCCAAAATCATAAACAGGAATGATATGTGGATGGCTCAGTCCTGCTACAAGGCGCGCCTCCTGAAGGAAATTTTCTATATATGCCTCTTCCGCCGAAGCAGTGCGATCCAGTATTTTTATCGCGACATTCCGGTTGAAAGACAGTTGCTTTGCCAAATATACCTTTGCCTGCCCGCCTTCTCCCAACAGGCGTGTCATCTTGTATCCAGGAAATTCCATATTGTGTAACACCATCCGCCTCAGGTTGATCGTGAGCTACTTGCCCATCAATAGTTGTAATAACCCCCTTCAAAATCAGGGAAAGTATAGCCGGAAACAGTATAGTGAAGAAAATGCATAGCATGCAGAAGTGTATCCGTGTGCCTTGCCTTACCCGGAAGTCCTCGACTTTCCTGCTATGATTCAGCACTAACGCAGCCCGCCTGGACGAAAATGCAAGACTTGGCCATCCTGTTTGCCGGATTCTCTTTATTTGCAATCTTTCCTGTGGGAATTCCTCTTTGGCGTGGGAGCAAAGGAACAGCACGGCTGGCGGGGATCTGTCTGATTCTGTCCCTGGCTGGGCTGCAGTGGTTTCACTTCTCGTACCTGCAACACCCTGCTGCCCAATTGCACTCCACTGCATACAAAGTATTGTTGTTCAGCGTGGCGCCCTGCTTTTACCTGTACAGCCGTCCCATTCTACTGGGCAACAAAGAGCAACCGGGCGGCAATGTCATACTGCATCTTCTGCCTCCTGCTGGTGCCGTATTTCTTCCGTTTCATCTTGCCCTTCCCCTGTCGTTCATGGTGGGGGCTGGCTACCTGACATGGCTGGCAGCAAAACTATACGCCCTGCGCAGGCAGCATCCCTACTTTCACCGAGAAATTGCGTTGCTGGGTGGAATTTTTATGACTGCCATATTCGTTACTCTATTGGGGCTTGTATTACCACAAAACCACACACAGCTGTTTTTCATGCTCTACACCATAGCCATTGGCCTGGCTTTCGTTTTGTTATCCCTGACCTTTGTCCTGGCAACCGGGCTTTCTGCAAAAGTCCAGAATGCTGCGAGAGAAACCTACGCCAACACAACCTTGGAAAAGGTCGATTGCAGCGCAATCTTGCAGGAACTGGACACACTCATGTCCCGGGAACAGCTGTTTCGTGAACCTGATCTGAACCTGGCTGGACTGGCCGCCCGCTTGAAGCTGAGTCACCACCAGCTCTCAGAACTGGTCAACACCCGCTTGGGCATGGGGTTTTCCCGCTATCTCCGCGAGCAGCGGGTGAAAGAGGCCCGCCGCCTGCTCCTGGACAAGCCTTCCCTGTCGGTCCTGTCCGTGAGCCTGGAGGCCGGTTTTTCATCTCAGTCCGCTTTCTATGACGCCTTCCGCGAGATCACCGGCATGACACCGGGCAAATACCGGGAACTGCACAGAAAACCGCCTGCGCATTGATCAATCCGCAGTCCGGATTGCTCCGGAATGATCATTCCGGAAGCCAGGCCGGGCCTTCTTGCCTAGACTGGTCATCAGACCAACAGCGCAAGAGGAACAGCTCATGGACATACTGCTCACCGGCTGCAGCGGCTTCATCGGTGGCCATATCCGCCACAGACTAGAAAACCTGGGCCACAAGCTCACCTGTGCCGACCGCCACCACGGGGTGGATTTCAAGCGCATGAACCGGCCGGAGGACTGGCTTCCCCTGACCAGGAACAAGGACGCCGTGATCAACAGCGTGGGCATCATCGTCGAAACCGGCGGCAACCGCTTCGAGATACTTCATCACCAGGCCCCGGCGGCCCTGTTCCGGGCCGCCGCGGATTGCGGGGTTTCCCGGGTGATTCAGATCTCCGCCCTGGGAGCCGATGAAAACGCCTTCACCCCCTACCAGCTCAGCAAGAAAGCCGCGGACGATGTTCTGCGCAGCTTGGATCTGCCCGGCTTCATATTGCGTCCCTCCCTGGTCATCGGTCGGGGCAGCGCCAGCCTGGCGCTTTTTCAGCGCCTGGCGGGCCTGCCCCTGCTGATGCTGGCCGACGGCGGGCGGCAGCGCATCCAGCCCATCCACATCGACGACCTTCTGGACACGGTGAACAAGGCCCTGTCCGTGGAATGCCTGGGCTGCCGAAGCCTGGATCTGGCAGGCCCTCAGGCCATGAGTTTTGCGCAGTGGCTGACCATCCTGCGTCAACACCAGGGGAAGGGGCCGCCGCGGATTCTGCCCCTGCCCTATTCCCTGGTACTGGGCCTGTCACATCTGGGACGCTTCATCCTACCCCTCATGCACCCGGACAATCTGCGCATGATGCAGCAGGGCAACACAGCGGACACCATCCCTCTGGAAGCCTTTCTCGGCCATCCCCTGCGCCCGGCGGAGGATGCCCTATGAGCTATCTGGTTCTGAAGTACCTGCACCTGCTAAGCTTGGTGCTGCTGTTTGGTACCGGCCTGGGCAGCGCCTGGTACAAGTTCATGGCCGACCGCCGGGGCGACCTGGCAGGCCTGGTCTGTGTCAACAGCCTGGTGGTACGCGCCGACTGGCTGTTCACTCTTCCCACGGTCATCCTACAACCCATCACAGGGCTGGGCATGGCGCATGTCCTTGGGTTGCCGTTGCACAGCCCATGGATCATCATCAGCCTGCTGCTCTACACGGTGGCCGCCCTTTGCTGGCTGCCCGTGATCTGGCTGCAGATCCGCATGCGCGACCTTTCCTGGCAAAGCCTGGCAACAGCTCAGCCCCTTCCCGAACGCTATCACCTGTATGCCCGGTACTGGTTCTGGCTGGGTGTTCCCGCCTTTGGCTGCATGCTCCTCATTCTGTTCCTGATGATATTCAAGCCCACGGGAGGCCTGACATGAGTCCGTCATGCCTGATGCAGCAAGTTCTGGGGGACGACTGGCAACGGTTGCCCCCTGCCCTGAAAAAACATCATCTGGCGCAGCGCTACGCGGATCTGGGCCATCTGGATATTGTCTATCCTCCTTTCATGCAGGCCTGTCTGAACCTATTGTCCTGGTTTGGCGTTCTGTTCAACCATCGAGGAAAAGCACTCGCCACGCAAGTGGTAAAGACCATAGATGGCCATCAGCTGCACTGGAAACGCCGCATCCAGCTGCCCGATGGCCAGGTAATGACCTTCAACAGCCGCTGGGAAACGGCGGGGGATCATGCCATCATCGAATATGTAAACGCCTTCCTGGGGCTGAAGATGCGACTGCGCGTAGCGGATGGCCTGATTCATTATGAAGGGGTGTACTTTGTTTTGAAACTGGGCATGGTGAAACTCCCCATTCCGGAATGGTTGATACTGGGACACTGTATCATCGTGGAAAAAGCCCTGGACGAGGACCACTTCCACATGGAATTCCACCTGCAGCATCCCTTGCTGGGCAGGCTGTATCACTACCGTGGACGCTTCCACACCGCCAGTCAGTCCGGAAAGATTATCATGGTGACATGAAACCCCATCTGGCTCATTTCCGCTTTCACGACTGCCTGGAGGACTTTCTGCTTCCAGAGCAACGCAAACAGTTCATCCCCTACAGTTTTCCCGGCAATCCCGCCATCAAAGACCCTGTGGAGGCCCTGGGCGTGCCCCATTCCGAAGTGGGAGACTTCGAAGTCAACAGGCGATCTGTCGAACCGGGTTATCAACTGCAAGACGGTGATCGGGTTGAGGTTTTCCCGCGGCACTCCCTGGACGGTGAAACCCGCTTCATCGTAGATGTGAACCTGGGCAGACTGGCCCGTTACCTGCGCCTCCTGGGTTTCGATACCGCTTGGCGCAATGACCTGCTGGATGCAGAAATAGCACAGACCAGTGTGAAGGAAGAACGTATCATACTGACGCGTGACCGCCGCCTGCTGTTCCGCCGGGAAATCACCCGGGGCTACTGGGTGCGCACAGTGCTTCCCGATCGCCAGGTGCCAGAAGTGTTCAAACGCCTCGATCTTTGGCAGGACATCCAGCCCTTTCGGCGTTGCGCTATCTGTAACGGCTTGATCCAGGTCGTGGCAAAGGAAGCCATTGTGGATAAGCTGGAACCCCTGACCCGCAAGTACTACCAGGAATTCTACCGCTGCGCCGGTTGTGGGCAGATCTACTGGAAGGGCAGCCATTACGCTAAACTTATGAAAAAGATAGAGCAGTTCCGGAATCATGCGTGAAATCATCACCATCAGCACCAGCCGCCGGGAGGTACTGGTGGATATCACTTCCCGGGTGGAAGCCGTGGTAACCGCCAGCGGTATCAGCCACGGCCTGGTGAATGTCTATGCCCAGGGCGCTACCGGCGCCATCATGATCCAGGAGAACTGGGACGACAGCGTACAGACCGACGTGGTGAACCTGCTGCGCAAGCTGATTCCCCGAGGGGTGTGGCTGCATGACGCCCAGGATGGCAACGGTGATTCCCATCTCAAATCAGGCCTGGTTGGTCCTTCGGAAACCATTCCTCTGGTAAATGGAAAACTGGGGCTGTCCACCTGGCAGAATATTTTCTTTTGTGAATTCGACGGGCCGCGCCGGGAGCGCCATATTCTGTGCACGGTCATGGAAGACAGGTCGTGAACCACAACACCTCCGGGAATCAAAGCAACTCTCCAATTCCGGAGAAACGCCTGCTTGAACTCATTGCCACAGTGCTGTCCCATTACATCTGCGAAACCAATCCCTACGTGCTTTTCAACGGATTGCTGGAAGCCTTGCTGGACATTACCGGCAGTGAGTATGGCTTTATCGGCGAAGTATTCTACGACGCCAAGAACCAGCCCTACGTCAAATGCTACGCCACCACCAATATTGCCTGGGATGAAGACACCCGCAAGCTCTATGAAGAAAACCGGCAGAAAGGAATGATCTTCTCGAAGCTGGATTCCCTTTATGGCAGTGTGCTCAAGACCGGTGAGCGGGTGATTTCCAACCAGCCTGGCACCGACCCGCGCAGAGGCGGCCTGCCCAAAGGTCATCCACCTCTCAGGACTTTTATGGGTCTGCCTTTCTACGGGGGCGGGAAACTGCTGGGTATGGTGGGCATTGCCAACCGGGAAAACGGCTATGACCAGGACATCGCCACGGCCCTGCATCCTTTCCTGGTAACCTGCGGGAATCTTATTCAGGCTTACCGGAACAATCGCAAGCGCCAGCATGCAGAAGAAGAACTCAGCGAATACCGCAGAATTCTGCTATCCAGACCTGCGGCCATCCCTTTGGGCGGTGGTTATATTTTCTACCGCTCACCCGCCAGCCTGAGTTGGGACGACAACCCGGTATTATTGAGCAGAAAGGAGTTGGCGTTGCTGGAAATTCTGGTTCTCAACCTCAACAGGCCCGTTGTCACCCCGGACATAGAGGCTCATGTGTGGCCAGACACGGTGGTGGGCGCATCTTCCCTGCGCTCACTCATGCGCCGCCTGCGGCCAAAGCTTCCCGGTCTGGAAATCACCACGCTTTCTGGCATGGGATACATGCTGACTGTCCCCGAGCGCGATGTCACAGAAATGTCACAAACAAATCACGGCTGAATCGCCACTCCTGAAGCGATAACTGTCATATTTACCACAACGCCATTTTATCCCGCTGTTGTGGTCCACCAGCACAGACAGGGCGGCTGAAGACGATATATCTGGTTGCCGGGGTAACCCTGCAGCAGTAGGAGAACAGCAGTGAACAAGACACAAAGGCAACGGCTGGCCTGGCGCACAGGTTTCTTTGTACTGTTTATTCTCGCACCAGTGTTCGATCTGTTCCGCTTCGACCTGGAAGAGAACCACTTCTACCTTCTCACTTTTCCCTGGACCCTGGGCATCGATGCTTTCAGGAATGGTGAGATCGGCGCCCTGGAAATGGCGCTGAACATGGGACTGCGTTTTTTCCTGCCCCTGGCGCTAATCGTGGGCACCGGTGTCTGGGTGGCCTGGAAATGGGGACGTCTGTATTGTGGTTGGCTCTGCCCCCATTTTTCCGTAGTGGAAACCATCAACCATTTCATGCGCAAGGCATCAGGCAAGCTTTCCATCTGGGACAGGGAAGCATTGCCGGAAGATCAGGCAGACGGCACCCATATTCACGTGGAGAAAAAATGGTGGTGGGTAACCGGGCTGCTCATCACCGGATTCTCCTTTGTCTGGGCTGTGGTTCTGCTGACCTATCTGCTGCCGCCCCGGGAAATCTATTACAACCTCTTCCATGGCGAACTGACACGCAACCAGGCTCTGTTCATTGTCGTTGCCACCTTTTTGTTCATCATTGAATTTACCGCTGCCCGGCATCTGTTCTGCCGTTTCGGCTGTGTTATCGGTCTGGCCCAGAGCCTGGTATGGATGGGCAACAAGAGAGCCCTGGTGGTGGGTTTCGACCGGGCGCGCATTTCCCAATGCACTGAATGCGATGCTTCCTGTGAACACGCCTGCCCCATGCGTCTGAAACCCCGCAGCATCAAGCGCAAAATGTTCACCTGCACCCAGTGCATGCAGTGCGTACAAGCCTGCGAAAAAGTTCACACGGATGACCCCCGCCCACCCCTGCTGCACATGCTTCAGGGGCAATGCGCCCTGGATGTCTCCCTGCGGGATTTCGGCCTGAAGCCTGAAATCCCAGCAGACTGTTTTCCACCCATTGCAGGCACAAACTCCGATTCACCCTCATCCAACGGAGGATGAGACCCTATTCCAGGAGCGCAGCATGTGCGGCCGCCAGCCTGGCAACGGGTATGCGCGGTGCGGAGCAGGATACATAGTCCAGGCCGATACGATGGCAGAAATGAATGGAACGCGGGTGGCCGCCGTGTTCGCCACATATGCCCACCACCAGATCCGGGCGCTGATTCCGGCCCCATTGCACCGCCAGCTCCATGAGCTTCCCCACGCCCTTCTCATCCAAAACATCGAACGGATTGTTCTGCAAAATGCCTCTTTCGTTATATAGGGGAAGGAACTTGTTCTCGGCATCTTCACGGGAGAAAGAAAAAGTGGCCTGAGTCAGGTCGTTGGTGCCAAAGGAGAAAAAATTCGCCTGCTTGGCCAGACTGTCCGCCCGCATGCAGGCGCGCACCACTTCGATCATGGTGCCAAACTGGAACTCCAGCTTGTGACCAAGCTCTTTTTCCAGCTCGCTGCTTACCCGGTCCACAATTTCCTTGACGTACAGCAGTTCCTGCGCCGTACACACCTGGGGCACTTTGATCTTGGGATGGATCTCCAGGCCTTTCTTGTCACATTCCATGGCGGCTTCGAGAATCGCACGGATCTGCATCTCGTAGATTTCAGGGAAGGTGATGCCCAGGCGCACGCCCCGATGTCCCAGCATGGGATTGGTTTCATACAGAGCCCTTACCTTCTTAAGCATGGTTTCCTTCTTGATGATAGCTTCTTCCACCTGCCGGGATTCCACCATCTGTGGCATGAAATACTCATCATTGTCTGCATCACTGGTCTTCAACAGAGACAGCGTGCCGGACAGAACTTCCAGCCCTCGCACGGAATCCCGCAACTGCTGCAGGAACTGCAGATCATCCTTGAGCTGTTGCTCGGAAGGCAGGAACTCGTGGATGGGTGGATCCAACAGACGGATGGTCACCGGATACGGCGCCATCACCTCGAACAGCTCTTGGAAATCCTGGCGCTGCATGGGCAGCAGCTTGTTCAACGACTGTTTCCGGTGCTCGGCCGTTTCCGCCATGATCATTTCGATGACTACGGGCAGGCGGTCCGTGGTGTTGAACATGCGCTCGGTGCGGCACAAGCCGATACCCTTGGCACCATACTTCAACGCCCGGTCTGCATCCAAAGCCGTGTCCGCGTTGGCCATGACACTCAGACGCGCCACTTCATCCGCCCAGCCCAGAAGGATATTCAGCTCTGCAGAAAAATCCGCTTCCACAGTGGGCACGGCTCCCAGATATACCTTGCCGCTGGTGCCATCGATAGTCACCAGATCACCTTCACGAATCACCGTGTCGCCCACGAAGGCTTCGCGCAGCTGCACGTCTACGGAAATGCCTTCCGCCCCGGCTACGCAGGGTTTTCCCATCCCGCGCGCCACAACAGCAGCATGAGAGGTCTTGCCACCACGGCTGGTCAGGATGCCTTTGGATGCGAAGAATCCATGAATATCCTCGGGCTTGGTTTCTTCCCGCATCAGAATGACTGTCTTGCCCTTCTTTGCTTCTGCTTCCGCCCGGTCGGCATCAAAAACCACATGACCGCTGGCCGCGCCGGGTGAAGCGGGCAGACCCTGGGCCAAAGGCGTAACCCTGGCGTTGGGATCGAGACGGGGATAAAGCATCTGCTCCAGATCATCAGGCGCAATACGCAGCAAAGCCTGATCCCGGTCGATGAGGCCTTCCTTCTCCATCTCCACGGAGGTGCGCACCATGGCCACCGCATTCATCTTTCCGTTACGGGTCTGCAGGCAGTAGAGCACACCGCGTTCAATGGTGAACTCGAAATCCTGCACTTCGTGATAATGGGCTTCTAGTTTCCGGCGCAACTCCTCGATTTCCCTGGCCATCTGGGGCATTTCATCCGCCAAGCGGTCGATAGGTTTGGGGGTGCGGATGCCCGCCACCACGTCTTCCCCCTGGGCATTGACCAGGTATTCGCCGTAGAGCTTGTTCTCACCCGTGGCGGGATTGCGCGTGAAGGCCACACCTGTGGCGGAATCGTCTCCACGATTACCAAAGACCATGGTGCAGACATTCACGGCCGTGCCATTGGCAATATCCGGGGTAATGTTGAACTCCCGCCGGTAGTCCACAGCGCGTTTGCCCATCCAGGAACGGAATACGGCTTTGACGGCAATCTCCAGTTGTTCATAGGGATCTTCAGGGAAAGGCCTGCCGGTAGCTTGTTCCACCACCGCAAGAAAACGCTGGCTGATCTCCTTCAGATTCTCTGCCGACAACCCGACATCTTCGGTGACATGAGCGCTGTTCTTGACCTGCTCGAATTGTTCATCGAACAGCTCATCAGGGATATCCAGAGCAACCTTGCCAAACAACTGGATGAAACGCCGGTAGGAATCGTAGCCAAAACGTTCATCGCCCGTCTGCGATATCTCACCCTGCAAGGTTTTTTCATTCAACCCCAGGTTCAGAATGGTATCCATCATACCGGGCATGGACATGGCAGAGCCAGAGCGTACCGAGACCAAAAGGGGGTTCTCCGCATCCCCAAATCCTTTGCCGGTAGCTTCCTCCACAGCCGCCATCTGCTCCCGGATCTCATCCATCAGGCCGGATGGCAGTTCATCATCATTGGATTCGAGATAGGACAGACAGGCCTCTGTGGAGATCACAAACCCCGGCGGCACATTCAAACCAATCTGGGTCATTTCACAAAGGTTGGCCCCCTTTCCTCCCAGCAGGCGTTTGTTCTTGCCGTCCCCTTCCCTGAAGGAAAAAACCATTTTTTTCGACATTTATTGTTGCTCCATTGTTTTTTTGACGGGAGACTCTGGTCCATTCCAATACTGAGCAGTTGAAATGCCCGGGTCAGTCAGAGACTCCTTTGTGAATTGATATTGTTACACCAGGGAAGTACAGAATAGCACCGGAAACAATCCAAAGGTTAAACCTGGATCAAGCAAAAGAAATTATGGACCTGTTCACAGTCACAGGCCGTTGAGGTGCAGTCGATGTCAGCCGCAGCAAGACCGGGCTGGGGCCTCTCAACCCGAAACGTTTTCCTTCTTCAAGCGTCCCGGCTCATCCTGCTCCAGATATGCCAGCTCTGCCTCCGTGAGCTCAACATCATCATACCCGCTGATCATAGGCATCAGATGATGAGTGAAAGAACCTCCGGTTGTGAGCATGTACACATGAATGATTACAAAGGTGAGGATGGCGTAAGCGCTGAGCACATGGATGTTGGCCACCCAGTAGAGCCAGGGACTGCTGACACCCTGCTGCCAGTAGTTATAGAACAGGTAGGCCAGACCGGACACCCAGATGGCGGGGAACAACAACAGCTTCAGTGCCGCATAGGTCATGGCCTGCAAAGGATTGTGCTTGCGCATCAGATGCTTGCGGTAGGGATGAGGTTTACCCTGAAAGATATCCCAGGCGTAGTAACGCATCACCGGCCACAGACCATTTGTAGTCGGCAGGTACTGACGCCAGGCGCCAGTAGTCAGGTGCCAGAAGATGGCAAACACCCACAACAGCATCAAACCCAGTGCCGACAAGGTATGAACCTTCACAGCCTGATCAAAATTCAACCAGCCATGCACACCATGGATGCGCAGGCCCGTGAACAAAAGCGTGAAAATGAGCGCCATCTGGGTCCAGTGCCAGAACCGCTCGAAGCCATCGAAAATTCTTACCTTGCGAACCGGCATCAGTGCTTCCTCCTCCAGGCCAACAATATGCGCAACAGGCCATGACCCGCTACCCCTCCAAGAGAACCCACAACCATAAGCAGGCCCAGCATATCCAGCCACCGTGGGGCATCACGGCCCGGCATGTAAAAGCCTGTCAATTCCTTGAGCCGTCCTTGTTTGGCGTGGCATTCATCACAAGCCAGGGCGTTTTCTTTTGGCGCCACCATATGATTGATGGGCCACCAGGAATAGCTGTCGATAAAGCCATACTCACCACTATAGGGAACGCCATTCTGTTCCATACCCACCTTGATGGCCTTGGCAAAATCATAGTTTCCCCAGAAGGCCGAATCGTCATTGCCCCAGAGGTGCATATAGACCAGGGTATTGTTGCCCTTGTCATAGGGCTGTATGGTATGCATGCGTTTGAAGGGCCAGATACGTGAATCCGCATCCTGAGGACCACCGGTAAAATGATTGATTTCAACAGGCTTGTTGGGATCAAAATGGGTTTCTATGGTGGTATAACGCATCACGCCATTGAACCAGCGATATACAGGCACCACGTTCTCGGCGTATTTGAAACTGCCCTTGATGGATTTATAGGTATGACGCCATTCTCCGTTACCCTGCTGGTAACCTTCTTCCTTGTAACCTTCCCCGTTTTTCAGCCGTCCCGCCGTACGCCAGTCCCAATCCACCTTGGTGGCAACCCCTCCCCGGGCAAATGCGGGAATATGGCAGCTTTCACAGGCCACCCGATCCACGTGATCGTTCAGTTTTAAGCCCTTCACGCTCAGGGGATGAGGCTTGTCCCCGTGACAGCTTTCGCAGGTCGCTGTCTCCCGCTCCATTCCCGGTTTGGGCCTGGCATGTTCCTTTTCATCCTTGGCAATCATGTTGTAGCGGCTGCCGGCCCATTCGTGCCCCTCACCCACATGGCAGATGATACAGGCGAAATTTTCACCATCTTCCGACATATGCACATCCACATCCCGGGGTGGATGAAAGAGTACAGAAGACAAGTCACCGTGTTTGACGTTGTCACCACCTCCACCAAAGAAATGACAAGCGCCACAGTTACTGCGTGCTGGCAGGCGTACATGCTGAGCCACATTCACCCAGTCAATGGGCTTCTGCCCTTCAAACATGACGGCGCAGGCCTTGTTGCCCCGGGTAGGCGGGGTCTTGTAGTAGGTTCCGGTGGACTCATGGCAGACCAGACAGTCTATGTTTTCTTCATTAGTGAAGTCATAGTTGCTGTCTTTCATGTTGTAGCCCGCATGGCACTGGGCGCACATACCTTCATTGCCCCGGGCATTGGTGCAGAAGTTATTGATGAGAATACTCTTACCCAGTTTCTGGCCGGTAACAGGGTTGGTATATTTCCAGGTCCAGTGCTTGTTTTTTACGAACTGATGGCCAGCCGTATTGTGGCAGCCCAGGCAGGCGCGGGTAACTTCCGGGCCGCTATTGAACGGCCCCTGCAACTCCTTGAGTCTGGTGTGATCAGTGGTGAACTTGCGCTGCTTGTCCTTGTCCAGTTCGGTAACCGGGTTGTCCACCTTCCCCTTGTTGCCGATATTCTTGTATTCGGAAATACCCAGCTCCATCCTTTCGCCGCCCCGGGGCACATCTTCTGTCACAGACACGGCAAACGACGAGACCGCCGGGATACAAGCACCCAGAACAGCCAGGACAACAAGCATCAAGCCTCTTTTCATCCGCATCAACACAACTCCCCTTTGCAGTGAGGGAACCTCGATTCTGTTCATTAAACAATTGCTGATCCAGCAGAATTATCAGCTTCTTTTCTGATAAATGCTGGCAACAATCCGGTCACGAACCACAATGTGCCATCTTGAGTATGAAAATTTCATGGCGAGCAGCAATACATCCAAAATGAATCAAAGATCCCTGAACAATGTATTAATTCATTTTAACGCAGTTGAGATGCCCCTATCCTTAATGAAAATCAAACCTTCCCGGAAAGTGTCCGTGTGAGCAGAGAGTAATCTTGAGTATGGCGTGGAAGCGGAATACGCACCTGCCATCCGCTTCCTGGCGCCACTTGCAGATCCTCGTTTTCACGGTTCCTCATGGAGTCCAGACGGAATACCTGGTTGCCTTCAGGGCTGACCAGGGTGAGTTCATCACCCACCTCGAAACGATTCTTGACTTCCACCAGCGCCCAGCCATCTGCCTGCTCCAGTATTTCTCCAACAAACTGTGAGCGACTGGCCAGTGAGGCTCCCTGGCGATAATTTTGCAGTTCCTGGGTTTCATGACGCTGAAAGAAACCATCTGTGTAACCCCGGTTGGCAAGACTCTCCAAGGCCCCCATCAAAGCCTTGTCGAAGGGTCTGCCGGCCACCGCATCATCGATAGCCTGGCGGTAGATCTGGGTCACCTGAGCGGTGTAGTAATGGGACTTCGTGCGCCCTTCTATCTTGAGGCAGTCCACACCGATTTCCACCAGGCGCTGTACATGCTCCACCGCCCGTAAATCCCGGGAATTCATGATATAGGTGCCATGCTCATCTTCCTCGATAGGCATGAACTCCCCTGGCCGGTTGGGCTCCTCAATATAGTAGACCTGATCCGCCTTGGGATGGCGACCCATTTCCGCCACACTGACACCCGGCACTTCATTCATCTTGTATTCCCAACGGCAGGCATTGGTGCAGGTTCCCTGATTGGCGTCCCGGTGATTGAAATAACCGGACAACAGGCAACGCCCGGAATAGGCGATACACAGGGCGCCGTGAACAAACACCTCGATTTCCATATCCGGGCAGGCCTGGCGGATTTCTTCGATCTCATCCAGGGACAGTTCCCGGGACAGGATCACCCGTGTCAGTCCCAGGCTTTTCCAAAAAGCCACACTCCAGGCATTCATGGTGTTGGCCTGCACGGACAGGTGCACAGGCAGCTCAGGCCAGGCTTCGCGCACTTTCATGATCAGCCCGGGATCCGCCATGATAAAGGCATCCGGCCCCATCTCCACTACCGGGCGAATGTCGTCCATGAAAGTTCCCAGTTTGGCGCCATGAGGCATGATGTTGGCCGCCACAAAGAACTGCTTGCCCAGCGCATGCGCCTCGGCTATGCCCGTAGCAAGATTCTCGTGCTGGAAATCATTGTTGCGCACCCTCAGGCTATAGCGCGGCATACCGGCATATACAGCATCAGCACCATAGGCAAAGGCATAGCGCATGTTACGCAGTGTACCGGCAGGGGAAAGCAATTCGGGTTTTTTCACTAGACAAGGCTGGCTGGCTCAAGGAAAGCCTATTGTAACAATCTGCAAGAATTCGCAGACAGGATTATTGCCCCTCTGCCTACAAGGGAAAATGTTCAAACAGTCGGGGTTTCAGCAACCACAGGAGTTCACCGCCATCAAACCTCACATCCACCCAACGCGCCGAGGAAAAGCGCATGCCAACCATTGACGCCGTCGGCACACGCGCGTGGGCACCCGTGAAGGCGGACACCAGCCCCGACCATGTGGGTTCATGCCCAACGAGCATGACGCTGCCATGTCGATCAGGCAACGCCCTGATGTACTCAAGCATGGAAGAAGGCGAAGCGCCATAGAGCGAGTGATCCTGACGATACTCTACATCCCAGTTTCCGGCCTTGATAGCCGCCTGCGCGGTGCTTGTAGCCCGCACTGCGGTGGAAGACAGCACCAACGTGGGAGTTTCACCAGTTTTCGCCAACAGCTTTCCCATTAAACGCGCCGAGCGGGCGCCTCTCCCGTTCAGCGGTCTTTCATGATCACTGCGAAAATCGGCATCCCAATCGGACTTGCCATGCCGAAAAAGAACCAGCCGCCTCATCCTGTCCCGTTAACGGCCCAGGGGTTGGTACTTGTATTTCTGCCCTGCGAGCGAAGCTTCATACATCAAACCACCCTTGGCAATAACAAAAGTCGCCATGCCCTTGTTATAGCTGGCGCCAACTGTCTTGGCATCATTTTGTCCACCACTGACACCCGCAGAGTTCCCTGCTGTGGATGCGCTGGCAGAAGCACCGGCGGTAATGGCCACGGCCTGGGCGTTGGCGCTAAACTCGAAATTGCCACTGGTGAATTCCTCGAAGGCCCGCTTGTCCTGGAAGAAGATGATCTGCGTATAAGCCTCTCCTCCCAGTTGAAAGCCAATACTGACCTGGGTCATGGTTGCAGTTCCCACCTTGCGTCCCTGAGCATAGACACATCCCTTTCCATAGGCCCCGCCCACGCCGATGCCTCCTTTTCCGATACTGGGAAACACGGCATAGCCATAGCTGTTGTCAAAGAAACGGGCGCTGTCACCGGCTTTTTGGAATAACTGAACAGCATCCTGGCACTCGTCCGCCCAAACCTGGCCCGCTGAAAACACCAGTAACAGGAGGCTGATGAAGATTCCACGCACTTTCATTTTTGTCATTCTGTAACTCCTTGTTTCAGGTTTCACGAAAAGTATGTCCCAAACTTCACAGGACATTGTTTAGCTTAGACAAGAACATCCTAACAAAATTCCTGTAGCCACCGACCGGTGTCTTTGAACCTCAAGGAAGCACCATCATTTTCAGTAGTGCAAGCCATTGAAAATGAAAGAAGCGGGAAACTTTGTTTTGAGCTTCTACAGTTGAAGGATTCTTAATCGAACCGGCAACCATCAAGCCATGGACTGGTAGTAGAGGTTCTGGGGATGCTGAGCTTCGACAAAGAAATACCAACGCTCAGCCATCAACCCAAGGTACTGCACCACAAAGGCCGTTACAGGCAGGTAGGGCGAAGCCAGCCAGTAGGAGGCGCCCAGCAGCAACACCGGCAATACGAACACCGCCAGAAGGAAGAATCCATAAACCAGCCGGACAGTCCCTGCTGAGGCGCCATGAAAAAACTCGCGGGTGTTGAAGGAGCCCCCCATGAATCCCTGTGACTTCTGCTCGATCTGATTGTGGCGGATACCGATAGCTGTCTGCAGTGTGCTTTTATGCACCAGATTGTGATTACGGCGCAATGAAAGCCAGCGGCTCACACCGGCCGCAAAGGTAAAAATCACCGCCCAGGTTCCATAGAAACCCACCAGATCCACACCACTCCAGGCAGAAAAGGCTGCCGCCAGCATAAACCCTGAAGACAAACCAAACAGGGTGAAGTTGATCAAGGTGAGCGGACTATGCCACTCCTCTATAAACTTGATACTGGCATAGATCATGGCGGTACAGAAATACAGAGCAAAAGCCGCAAGAGCGCCAAGCACACCAAGAATCAGGCTACCATCAACCGAGATTACCCCCTGAATGGTAAACAAGGGCGTGGTCAGGCCAAAGTAATGCACCAGGCCATACAGAGCGACAAAGAGCATCAGCAGTGGCAGCACAATGACCTCACGGGAAAGCCAGGAGGTTCGCCACTTGGCAGCAGAGCGCCAGGCACGCTCGGGGTGGCCCAAATGAAAGAACGAAGCCAAAAGGCCTGCCACGAGAAACATCAGACTAAGTGCCGATCCCATGGCATAAAAACGGATACTGTCCTGGGGTTGCAGCAGATTGGCCAGGGAGTAAACCTGTCCCGTGACCAGGGCCAGGAACAGTCCCTGGCCAACACCGATAAGGGTGGTGAGGAATATGACCGAAAATGCGGGATGCATACAGTTCTCCGAATAAGCGCTTGATCAGAAGGAAACGTCGTCCAGGGTTTCGCCTTCCGCTGCGGGAAGCGGAGCTTCCTTCTTCAACGGGTTGTCCGCCCGCTCCAGTTCGTCCTCGAAGATCTGGATGCGGGTCTTGCGCCGTGGCAGGTAGTGGTTGGCCGGCTTGGTACCCCATTCAGGCATGAGCTGGTACCCCCCTTGTTCACGGATGGCCATGGAGACTTCCGAGTCAGGATCATGCACGTCACCGAAAAGGCGGGCACTGGTGGGACAGGCCAACACGCAGGCGGGCTTGCGCTCAGCCTCAGGCAAGGTGTCATTGGCGATGCGGTCGATACACAGCGTGCATTTCTTCATAACCTTCTGATATTCATCCAGTTCCCGCATACCGTAGGGACAGGCCCAGGAACAGTATTTACAGCCGATGCACTTGTCATAGTCCACCAGCACTACGCCATTGTCCTCCCGCTTGTAGGATGCGCCTGTAGGACAGACAGGCACGCAGGGCGGCTCCTCGCAGTGCAGGCAGCTCTTGGGGAAATGCACGGTTTCCGTGCGCGGAAACTCCCCTACTTCGAAGGTCTGCACCCGGTTGAAGAAAGTCCCCGTGGGGTCCTTGTCGTAGGGGCGGTGATCCGTCAGAGGACCGGCCCAGCCGGAGGTATTCCATTCCTTGCAGGAGGTCACGCAGGCATGGCAGCCTACGCACACGTTCAAGTCAATCACCAGGGCCATTTGTGTCATTTTGAGATACCTGCCTTTTTACGGAACTTGCCGGCAAAATAGGCCTGCCAGCGGCCCCGGCGCACCTGCTGTCCGGGCACGGGTTTCTGGGGCACGAACTGAGGAGACGATATCTCCGGCTCCTCGGGGCCTGCCTTGTACACCTTTACGCGCACATCGAACCAGGCTGCCTGGCCGGTAACGGGATCGGAGTTGGACATGTGCTCCCCCGCTTCGCATTCTGGCAGCTCTTCGGAAATCACATGATTGAGCAGAAAGCCTTTCTGGGACTCATTGGCTTTGGGTGTCAGCCCCCAGGCGCCGGCTGCCTTGCCAATGGCATTCCAGGTCCAGACTGTACCCGGCTCCACCGCATTGGAGAAACGCGCCATGCAGCGCACTTTGCCATGGGGCGACTCGATCCACACCCAGTCCCCGTCATGGAAACCGTTGACCTTGCCCAAGTGCGGATTCACGAACAGGTAGTTGTGCGTATGAATTTGCCGTAACCAGGCGTTCTGACTGTCCCAGGAGTGATACATGGCCATAGGCCGCTGGGTCAGGGCATTCAAGGGATAGGTCTGGGTATCGATGAGCCGGGATTCCAGGGTCTCATGATAGAAAGGCAAAGGATCGAAGTAGGTTTCCACCCGCTTGCGCAAGCGCTCCGGGGGCTGTTTGCCGGGGCGTTTGCCCTGAGCCGCCAGACGGAATTTCTGCAGCACCTCCGAATACAGATGCACGGTGATGGGCTCGGCATAACGGGTCATGGCGTGGGCCCGCGCCCACTCCAGGTAGCCCTTGTTCCAGTTGCGCATGTACTGGTACGAACGGGGCAGCTTGTAGTGGAACACGCAGTTGTTCTTGGCGTACATTTCCCACTGGCGCGGGTTGGGCTCCCCTTTGAGGAATTTCTCACCACCCTTACCCCGCCAGCCGGCAAGGAAACCAATGCCGGAGCCCGGCGAGGTTTCAAAATTGACCACGAAATCCGGGTAATCGCGGAACTTGCGCTTGCCTTCCTCGTCCACGAAGGCCGGCAGCTTCAGACGGCTGCCCATTTCAATGAGCACATCCTGGAAGGGCTTGCATTCGCCCCGGGGCGGCACCACGGGAATACGCACGGAATCCACAGGGCCGTCGTATTCGGAGATAGGCCGGTCCAGCATGGACATGGCGTCGTGACGTTCCAGATAGGTGGTATCCGGAAGCACCAGGTCAGCGAATGCCACGGTTTCTGACTGGAAGGCGTCAGCAACTATGATGAAGGGAATCTTGTAGTCGCCGTTTTCATCCCTATCCACCAGCATCTCGCGCACCTTGCTGGTGTTCATGGATGAGTTCCAGGCCATGTTGGCCATGAACAGCAGCAGGGTGTCGATCTTGTACGGATCGCCACGCCAGGCGTTGGTGATGGCGTTATGCATCAGGCCGTGTACCGACAACGGATATTCCCAAGAAAAGGCCTTGTCCAGACGTACTGCTTCACCCTCCTCATCCACGAACAGGTCATTGGGATCAGCAGGCCAGCCCAGGGGCATGCCATTCAGAGGCGTTTCCGGCTGCACATCTTCCGGCCCTTTGGGGGGCTTGGGGCAAGGCGGGATGGGGCGCGGGAAAGGCGCCTTGTGGCGGAAACCGCCGGGGCGGTCGATGGTGCCCAGCAAGGTCATGAGTATGCCCAAAGCGCGGATGCTGTGAAAACCGTTGGAATGGGCCGCCAGGCCACGCATGGAATGAAAAGCCACGGGGTTGCCTTTGACCGTATCGTGATCGTTGCCCCAGCAATCCGTCCATTGAATAGGCAGCTCGATTTTCTGGTCCCTGGCGGTGACGCCCATTTCATGGGCCAGGCGGCGAATGGTTTCGGCAGGAATGCCCGTGATGCCTTCCGCCCATTCCGGGGTATAGTCTTCCACCCGGTCCTTGAGAAGCTGAAAGGCCGGCTTGACCGGGGTGCCGTCCTCCAGCTCGAACTCACCCAGCAGATAAGGATCGCAACCCGGCGTGTGGGTGCCCATGGCCACGTCCAGATCCCTGTCCCACCAGAGCTTGTTCTCAGGGTCGAAACAACCTTCCTCGATGTGCATCTCCACGCGCTTGAACAGGCCGTGGTCGTCCCGGGAAGGATCGTCTATGACAAGTTCTGCCGCATTGGAATACTGCACCAGGAATTCCCGGTCATACAGTCCCTGTTGGATGAGTTCACGGATGATGGCCAGGATCAGCGCCCCGTCAGTGCCTGGCTTGATGGGCACCCATTCATCGGCAATGGCGGAGTAACCTGTGCGGATAGGGTTGATGGAAATGAAACGTCCGCCCCGGCGCTTGAACCTGGACAGTTCCACCTTCATGGGATTGGAATGATGATCTTCAGCAGTGCCGATCATCACGAACAGCTTGGCCCGCTCCAGATCCGGTCCGCCAAATTCCCAGAACGAGCCGCCAATGGTGTAGATCAGGCCCGCTGCCATGTTCACGGAACAGAAACCGCCGTGAGCGGCATAGTTGGGGGTGCCAAACTGCTTGGCGAACATGCCTGTCAGGGCCTGCATCTGGTCGCGGCCGGTGAACAGGGCGAACTTGCGCGGATCTTCCTTGCGAATCCGTCCCAGACGCTCTTCCATGATGTCGAAGGCCTTTTCCCAGGAGATCTCCTCGAATTTCGACTCACCCCGCTCGGCATCGGCACGACGCAATAGGGGCTTGGTCAGGCGGGCAGGTGAATACTGCTTCATGATGCCCGAGGCGCCCTTGGCGCAGATCACCCCCTTGTTCAGGGGATGCTCAGGATTGCCCTCGATATGGCGGACCTCGCCATCACGCAGGGTGACACGGATGCCGCAACGGCAGGCGCACATGTAGCAGGTGGTGTTCTTGACCTCCACCCCTCCCAGGTCCTGATCGTTGTATTCAAGGGGATCCAGCATGATTCGAGTCCGCAGCAGTAAATGGGCAACAATCAGCAAAGTATAATATTAGTGGGATCTAATGTACACTTCACACTTCCCTGAGACGCTGAGGGTATTCGGATCAGGCCTGCTGGATTTGGGAACAATGCGGATCAGGCGCTCAACACCCTCCGCCCTGCTGCAATCGCGGCAGATCCAGTACAACCACATTACGCCGGGAGACAGAGATGATTTCTTCCCGTTCCAGGGTATGTATGACCCGGGAAAAAGTCTCCGGTGTCAAATTGAGAAGAGAGGCCGTATTTGCTTTGGTATCCGGCAGCTCCACCACCATGTCTTCATTGCCATGCTGACGTTTTTGCTCGATCTCGCGCAACAAATACCCCACTACCCGCTCCTTGGAAGTCATCAGACAAAAGGCTTCCATATCAGAAAACAGCTGTGACAGGCGGCGAGCCATGTTGCGCAGGAGCAGATCGGCGGCAGTGCGTTCCGCGCTCACTACCTCAAGAAACGCTGATGAAGAAACATACAGCAGGCGGCTGTCCTGAAGTGCCTGGGAATAATATGGCCAGAGGCTGTCGGCCAGGATGACCGCTTCACCAAAGCTCTGGTTCTTGTGAACGATTTCCACGACCTTTTCTGTTCCCCGGGAGGAAATGAACGCCAGTTTGAATTTCCCTTCAATGACAAAGTAGAAACCATGGGCGCGGTCTCCCTTTTGAAAAACACGCTCTCCCTTATCCACCACGATTTCCTTGGCGCCCATGGAAAGCCTGTACAACATATCTGGATCCAATCCCTGGAAAACAGGCATTCGATTCAGCACGTTGGCTATGGTATAGGCGTCCATCGCACTCTTCCGATTACAAGGTTAAAAGATTCGATCTCTTGCCTTGCTCCGCCCCGGATAAATGCTGCTTGTTCGAGAGGAACCTACGTCAGGCGATTTCTTGTTTTCTTATATGTATATGTTTACACGTGAAAACAGCATCTTGCATTGATTATTCGCAACACGCAGCAATTCATAATAGGTGTCTTTGAGTATAGGACATACCACACCAAAGCAATGGAGTTCTTTCGGAACCCTGCAAATACCATAATCCATATGCATTTGTGTGAAAGGAGGCTGAATGCAGGAGCAGTTGCAAGCGCCATTCATTCATGAATACAAAAGCCGCAACCCATGGAGGGTTACGGCTTTTCTTTCTCAAGTAAATCGGTGACTTACTTGGCAGGTTGCGCGGGCGCCTGAGGCTGCGCGGGTGCCGGAGGAGCGGGAGGCGCATAAGGCGCATAGCCATAAGGCGCATAACCATAGGGAGGATAACCGTAAGGGCCATAATAATCGTAGTAACGATTGTAGCCATATCCACGGCCATAGCCGGAACCCCGGGCATTGCCGCTGAAACCGAAGCTGAAATCGCCGGAGCCATCGCCCCAGCCATCCCAGGCATCATCCCAGGCGTTGTTGTGCCAGCCGCGATCACCCCACGGACCGCCCCACCAGGCGGATGCAGAAGCAGAAGCAGCAACCAGAGCCGCTACTGCAGCAACTTTGATCATCTTTTTCATGGATATCTCTCCTATTCGATGAAACATGATTCGGGAAACACCCGACAGACTCTAAACCTCGCGGGTTAATTCCCATCGAGAAAGCTACTCTATTTACGACTCGGCTTTCTTAAGTTTTAGTATTTGCTTTTTTGCTTATATAGTCAATCGAATTTCACAATTTTTTCCCTATTGGCCATAGGGTTACTCTATAAAGAAATCGTCGGATTCATCCTCAGACTTTCCATCGGATATCAGGTGGTGACGACGTTGCAGATAGGAGTCTCTGACAAAACTGTAGGGATCCATGGCAGCAGACTCCAGAACCCGGCTGGCGCCCAGAAGATCCGCTCTGCGGTCTACGTAGCGAATACCATACAGGCTCCAACTCACAGTGGCGCTGTCGACGCGCCGGTAGATGGGGTTGACCACCCAATCTCCTGCAAAACCCACCGTGTCACGAATATTGCTGGGACCAATAACCGGCAGCACCAGGTAAGGTCCACTGGCAAATCCCCATTTTCCCAAGGTCTGGCCAAAATCTTCCTCGTGTTTCTCCAATCCCAAATCACTGGCAGGATCGAGAAAACCCAGCAGACCAATGGTGGAATTGACAAGCACCCGGCTAACATCGGAAACCGCCTGTCCGGGTTTGCCTTGAAGCAGATTGTTCAGCGCCACCTGAACATCATCCAGATTGGCAAAAAATCGCGTAATGCCTCTATCCACGGGATCAGGAGTGATAGCACGATACCCCTTGGCCAAAGGCCTGGCCACGTACTCATCCAATTTCTCATTGAAGTTGTACATGCTCCGGTTGAAAGGCTCCCAGGGATCCGGCCCCTGGGTAGTGGCGCAGGCAGACAGGAACAACGACGATGCCAGAAGAACAAGCCTCATCAACCCGTTTCCAATCGTTATCATTCGTTCTGCCTCCATAAAATTTTTCCTGCACGGGCTGTACAGTGTATCAATATTCACCCGGTAGCAATACAGATGACGATCAACCGTCATACGCTGATTTCCATTCCCGGATGCATGCTATATCCTTTCCCCATGAACACAGAGAACCTTTTTACCATAGACCGGCGTTTTCGTGGTTTTCTGCCCGTCGTGGTGGATGTTGAAACCGGCGGTTTCAACGCCCGCACTGATGCCCTGCTGGAAATTGCCGCCGTGGTTATCGACATGGATGACGAAGGGCGGCTCATTCCTGGGGCAACAGAGAGCGTTCATGTGAAGCCTTTTCCTGGCGCCAACCTGGATCCCAAAGCCCTGGCCTTTACAGGCATAGATCCCGATCATCCCTTCCGTTTTGCCAAAACCGAGAAAGAAGCCCTGGAAACCATTTTCAAACCCGTCCGACAGGCTGTCAAAGCACACAACTGCAAGCGCGCAGTTCTCGTAGGGCACAATGCCTTTTTCGATCTGGGTTTTATCAACGCTGCTGTTGAAAGGACCGGCATCAAACGGAATCCTTTTCATCCTTTCAGCACCTTCGATACGGTCAGCCTTGCGGGACTGGCCTATGGCGAAACCGTGCTGGCCAAGGCCGCCGCCGCTGCTGGTATGGAGTGGGACAGCGCTGAAGCCCATTCCGCGCTTTACGATACGCAAAAAACAGCAGAGCTGTTCTGCATCATTGTCAATCGCTGGCGGGAACTGACACTGCTGGCCGGGGACTCAGTACCAGGAAGCGCCATACCAGCAGTACCGCCGACAGAGTAAGCCCCGCCACCAGCCCCATCCACAGCCCCTGGGGTCCGATATGACGTTCGAAGCCCAGATACCAGGACAAGGGCAGCCCTATGAGCCAGTACACCCCCAGAGTGACGCCCATGGGAAAAAGCGTGTCCTTCATGCCGCGCAAAGCACCATTGGCGCTGATCTGAATTCCATCGGACAGCTGAAACACGGCAGCCATGAACAGCAGCTGCACTGCCAACGCCCTGACAGCTGCATCCCGGGTGTAGATGGCCACGATCTGCTCCGGCAATAAAAACAACACTGAAGCAGTAAGCATCATGCAGGACGCGGCGAAGCCAATCCCCACCAACCCGCGAAAACGAACCAGATCCCCCCGCCCTTCACCGATGGCATGTCCCACTCTTACCGTAGTGGCGGAACTGATGCCCAGAGGAATCATGAAAGCCATGGCCGCCACGTTGAGCGCCACCTGATGCGCCGCCACCTCTGTCACCCCCAGGGTTCCCATAAGCAGGGCCACGGCGGCAAACATACCCACCTCAGCTACCAGGGTCACGGCAATGGGCGTGCCAACGCGCAGCAGCTCCCGGGTTCGCCCCCAGTCACGTCTTTCCAAAGGAGTGATCCAGATGAAACGGTAGCGCTTGTGTTGGAAGATATACCCCAGCAACAGCGCCAGCTGCAGCCACATGACCAGAGCCGTGGCCCAGCCCGCCCCTTCCGCACCCATGGCCGGGAAACCCAGCTTGCCGAACATGAACACCCAGTTGCCCAGGACATTGGCAGCCAGTGCAATGAGCTGAATCATCATCATGGGCTTGGTGTAACCAATGCCTTCACTGAGAAAACGCAGGGCGAGATAACCAATCACCGCCGGCAGCCCAAATGCCACCGCATGTACATAGGCGGCAGTGGCCTGCTGGATACCACCTTCAAGATTCAGCAGCCCCAGTCCCCGGATCATCAACATGATGGTTCCCAGAGACAGGACACCCAGGATCAGCACCAGCCAACCCACCTGGCGCATAAGATCACGAATGGCAGAAAACCGCGCCGCTCCAAAATAATGGGAGGTCATACTGGATACTGCCATGAGCAGCCCCAGGCAAAACAGGTACGGCAGTATCCACAGATTCACCCCTACGGCAATGGCGCCCAGATCCAGGGAGCTGATGCGGCCAGCCATCACGGTGTCCGTAAACCCCATAGCCACCTGAGCCACCTGGGCGAGCACGATGGGCCCTGCCAGTGAAGCATTGCGTTTCAGCTCCCGGGTGATCTGCCTCCGCATGAATCGTTTTCCCAGCCATCAGGCCATGAAAAAAGGCGGGAAACCCGCCTTTTGTTGATAGTACAAATATGCCGGGCTCAGCCTTTGGAGGACTCTTCCTCAGGCCATTTCTTGGCGGCTTCCTGGACCATTTTCTGCAAGTCACCATTGGCGTGCATTTCCAGGGTGATGTCGCAGCCACCGATCAGTTCCCCGTCAATATACACTTGGGGAAAGGTCGGCCAGTCGGCAAACTTGGGCAGGTTCTCGAAAATTTCGGGGTCCGCCAGCACGTTCACGTAAGCGAATTTTTCACCACAGTCCTGCAAAGCCGCCGCCGCGCGGGACGAAAAACCGCACTGGGGAAACTGGGGCGTGCCCTTCATGTAAATGATGATGGGATTGCTCTCCACCTGTTCTTTGATTCTTTCTAATGGATCCATGATTCTGTTCTCACTCGGTTCGGATTCTCGGAACATGAGACATGGGCGCTCTGTTCCTGGATTTCAAGGAGTCATTCTACTCCCCTGCTTTCGCCCTACCAACCCACATTCAATCAGGAATCCCTGCCTGCGCTCCATCCACATGCCGCTGGAGCCAGAACTCCAGCAGGGCCAGCTGCCACAGCTTGCTGCCCTGGATGCGGGTATGATGCATCTCCGGTGCAGACAGCAAGCGGTCCAGATACTTGCGCTGGTACAACCCCCGCTCCCGGCAGGCCTGGGAATTCACGATATCGCGCATGAAATCCAGAAACTCGCCCCGCACATATTTCAGGGCGGGCATGGGAAAATATCCTTTGGGGCGGTCGATGACCGCATCCGGCACAATGCCCCGCGCCACCCGTTTGAGCAGGTGCTTGCCCCCGGAGCGGAACTTGATATCCGGGGGACAGCGGGCGGCCAGCTCCACCAGTTCATGGTCTAGAAAAGGCACCCGCGCTTCCAGCCCCCAGGCCATGGTCATGTTATCCACCCTTTTTACCGGGTCATCTACAATCAGAGTCGTGGCATCCAGGCGCAGGACAGCATCAATACATTCCTCAGCTCCGGATTGGTTCAGGCGTTCGCGGATGTAGTCCCCGGTAACATCCGGCACCTGGTAAGAAGCCTGCACCATATTCAGGTACTCCTCATGCTCCCGGTCGAAGTAGTAGCGGCGCAGCCTGTCCGCGCAATCTCCCTGATCGTCTTCCATGATCTTCTGAAACCAGAAATAGCCGCCAAAGACTTCATCTGCCCCCTGGCCGGATTGCACGACCTTGATGCTCTGGGATACCTGTTCAGAGAGCAGGTAGAAAGCCACGGCATCCTGGCCGAACATGGGCTCGGCCATGGCGTCCACGGCTTCCGGCAGGCGGGCCAGCACCTGATCATTGGGCACCAGCATCTTGTGATGGTGGGGGCGGTAACGCTCTACCACCTGATCCGAGTATTCGAACTCGTTGCCGGATTCCTCTGGCTGATCCTCGAAACCAATGCTGTAGGTATGCAGATCGCTGCGCCCCAGTTCCGCCAGCAGAGCCACCAGCAGGCTGGAATCCAGGCCGCCAGAAAGCAGCACGCCCACGGGTACATCGGCAATATCATTCCTCTTGGCTACTGCCGCTCGCAGGCGTTCGTGGGTCGCTTCCACCCATTCCTCCTCGCTCAGCGGCCTGTCCGGGCGGGTGGCATCCAGGGTCCAGTAGCGCCCCTGGGCCTCCCGCCCGTCCGCCCCCAGCTTCATCCAGGTAGCCGGTTTCAGTTTGCGCACACCGTTGAGAACCGTACGCGGGGCGGGCACCACACCGTGCAGGGTGAACTGGAAATGCAGGGCTGTTGCATCCAGGGACGTATCCACGTCCCCTCCGGCCAGGAGAGCCGGCAGACTGGAAGCAAAACGGAAACGCCGCTCATCACGGCTCCAGTAACAGGGTTTGATACCGAAGCGGTCACGGGCCAGGAACAAAGACCTGTCGCGCATATCCCAGACAGCAAAAGCGAACATGCCGTGCAGGTGCCGGGGGCAGTCCTGGCCCCATTCCCGATACGCTTTGAGAATGACCTCCGAATCACCGTCAGAAAAGAAATGATAACCACGCTGCTGAAGTTCCCGGCGCAACTCCCGGTAGTTGTAGATGGTTCCGTTGAACACCAGGACCAGGCCCAGCTCCTGGTCTACCAGGGGTTGGTTGGATTTTTCCGAAAGATCGATGATGGACAGGCGCCGGTGGCCAAAGCCCAGTGCCCCGTCCGAATAGCTGCCCCCGTGATCCGGGCCCCGTGACTGCAGGCGCCCGGTCATGCGATCAACGGCCGCCAGGTCCGCTCCTTTACCATCGAAACGCAGCTCTCCACAGATACCGCACATCAATATTTCCTCCCGGTCCTTCCCCAGCCGCCACCACCCGGGGTTTCTATACACAACCGATCGCCTTTGCGCACCCGGCGGTGACATTTACCGGGCAGAATCTCGCTATTGAGCCTGTTCACTCCGGCAGCTCCTGCTTCGCCGCCATCCAAACCCCAGGGACGATGGCGGCGCCGTTCCGTGAGCAAAGAGATTTCTGCGTCCTGGAGAAATTCGAATTCCCGCACCAGCCCATGGCCGCCGCACATCTGCCCTTTGCCACCGGAATTCCGGCGTATGGCGTAACGGCGCACCCGCAGAGGGTACTGCTGTTCCAGAACTTCCACGGGGGTGTTCAGGGTATTGGTCATGTGGGTCTGCACAGCGCTCAGGCCGCCGCCCTGAGGACCGGCGCCCATGCCACCGCCCATGGTTTCATAATAGTCCCAGCCTTCCCCGCGCCTGGCGGAACCCATGGCCAGGTTGTTCATGCTCCCGTGGCTGGCGGCGGGGATCTCCCCCGGCAGAGCCTGGGCCAGGGCGCCCATAACCAGATCCACCACCCGGGTACTAGTCTCCACATTGCCCGCCGCCACCGCCGCCGGGGGCCGGGCATTGAGTAGGCAGCCCTCCGGCGCATGCAGGCTGATATCACGAAATGCTCCGGCGCAGGCCGGAGTCTGGGGAGGCATGAGACAGCGGAATACGTAGTACACCCCTGCAGCAGTCACGGACAAAGGGCAGTTCACGTTACCTTGAACCTGCGCAGCAGAGCCGCTGAAGTCCACATGCACGCCCTGATCATTGACCTTTACACACACTTTCAGAAGCAGATCCTCATGCCCTTGGCCATCATCATCCAGGAAATCCTTGAAACGGTATTCCCCGTGAGGAATCCTGGCCAGGGCGGAACGCGCCATGCGCTGACCATAGGCATTCAGCGCCGCCAAGCCCTGCTGATACTGCTCCCTGCCCTGCCCGGCGACAATAGCCTGCAAACGCCTGACACCCGTGCGGTTGGCGCTGAGCTGAGCGCTGATATCGCCTTCTGCCGTACGCGGGCTGCGGGTCGCCCCCAGGATGCGCATCCACACGGATTCGACCAGGTGGCCCTGGCGCATAAGGTGCACCGGTTCGACGACTAGCCCTTCCTCTTCCAGTCGCGAGGAAACCGGCATGGAACCCGGGGTGTCCGCGCCTATATCGGCATGATGGGCCCGGTTCACCACGAAACCCTGCAGTTCATCCGCAACGAACACCGGCGCGATCAGTGTCACATCAGGCAGGTGCGTACCTCCAAGAAATGGATCATTGAGTATGACCTGGTCACCTTCCCGCCATGCCATACGCTCTACGATTCCCCGCATGGCGAAAGCCATGCTGCCCAGGTGCACGGGAATATGCGCCGCTTGGGCGCACAGTTCTCCCCGGGCATCGAAGACTGCGCAGGAATAGTCCAGGCGATCACGGATATTGGGAGAAAAGGCTGTGTTGCGCAGCACCATGCCCATATCGTCACACAGGGCGTCCATCCGGCTGGCAAACAGGCTCAAAGCCAGGGCGTCCAGGGAGTCCGTCTGTCTGTTCTCAAGTTTCATTATTGCATTTTGCCTCAAATCCGAATAACCTTAGCGCCATAATAACCCAGTAAATCACTAAAGATATAACACGGAGAACATAAATGACCCATACATTGCCTGTATTGCCCTTTGCCAAAGACGCACTGGAACCCCATATTTCTGCCGAAACCCTCAGCTATCACCATGACCGGCACCATGCCACCTATGTCGATAATCTGAACAAGCTGATTCCCGGTACCGAGTTTGAGAACGCCAGCCTGGAAGATATCGTCATGAAATCTGAAGGCGGTATCTTCAACAACGGCGCCCAGGTGTGGAACCACACTTTCTACTTTAACTGCATGAGCCCCAATGGTGGAGGTGAACCTTCCGGCGCCCTGGCGGACGCTATCAATGCCGCCTTTGGTTCTTTTGCCGATTTCAAGGAGAAATTCTCAACCTCCGCCGCCACCAACTTCGGCTGCGGCTGGACCTGGCTGGTGAAGAACAGTGACGGCTCTCTGGAGATCGTCAACACTTCTGGCGCTGGCAACCCCATGCGCGATGGCAAGACGCCCCTGCTGACCATCGATGTCTGGGAACATGCCTACTACATCGACAAGCGAAACGTGCGTCCGGAGTACATTGCTGACTTCTTCAATATCATCAACTGGGACTTCGTAGCTGGTAACCTGAGCTGACAGCCGGTTTCCGGTTCAAGCCATGAAATCCCCGGCCCTGTGCCGGGGTTTTTGCGTATTGCCGATATGTCATGAATACCCGTCACACTCCCCGTCCCGGCATTTCCCGCCAGAACCGGCTGTCAGACGAAGGACTGTGGCGCCTGAAGAAACAGCTGCAGTCATCAGCCGGCATCAGTGAGCAGGTACTGGCCCAGTGGATTCGGCGCTATGGAAAAGATGCCGAAGTACTGATTCTCGAAAGTGGTCGTAAATTACCTTCAATTGACATGGATTAATGCTCCCTGTGCCCCCTGCGGCTAGGCTTATTGCTTTCTCATTCTTACCATACCGGCAATGCACCACGGAAAACTCTTTGGCTTTCTGCTGTTGTTGCTGCTACTTCAACCGGCGCTTGCGCTACCGCCACTGCAGCTTTACTTGGAAATCACGCCCGAAGGCGGCACCCTGAAACCGCCACCAGGAGAATATTCAGGTCCGGTAGTCATCAGGAAACGCATCACCCTGGACGGTGGTGGCAAAGTCACTGTCAACGGCGGCGGCAGCGGCAGCATCCTCACCATCGAAGCCGATGGCGTAGTCGTCAGGGGCCTGCACCTGAGCCATTCAGGCGATTCCCATGATCAGGTGGACGCTGGCATCCTCATCAAGGCCAATGACACGGTTGTACAGGACAATATCATCGACGACAGCCTGTTCGGCATTCATCTCAGCAACGCTCATGGCAACCAGGTCATTGGCAACCAAATCAGCTCAAAAGACCGGGACGTGACCCTGCGAGGCGATGGCATCCGGCTGTGGTACAGCCATGAGAACCTGATCAAGGACAACCGTATCAAAAACTCCCGGGACATAGTGATCTCCAATTCCCGGGAGAACCGCATCATCGGCAATCAGATGCGCCACAGCCGTATCAGCATGGAACTGGTATTTTCTCCGGAGAACGAGATACGCGGCAATGTCTTTGAGGATAACTACAACGGCGTCACTGTCATCTATTCCGATGACCTGGTGATCGCTGACAACCGTATGCTGGACATGCGTAAAATCACCGGCTTTGGCATCTCGGTCAAAGAAAGCTATCAGATCAAGATCACGGATAACGAGATTGCCCACTGCGCCATTGGCCTGCTGGCCACTTCGCCCCTGGAAGCGGAAAACATCCTCACCATAGAAAACAATCTGTTCACCTTCAACGATGTGGCCACCTATTTCTACGGCGAAAGGGGCGGCCACAAGCTCCACTACAACCGGTTCATCGACAATTTCGTTGATGTCATGGGCAGCACCACGGCCACCTCCCGGTTGAACCACTGGGAAAACAACTACTGGGACAACTACCAGGGCTTCGACCAGAATCATGACGGTATCGGCGATCAGCCTCATCGTGTGTTTCTGTACGCCGACCGCATCTGGATGGATCGCTCCATGGCGCGTTTCTACCGCGGCTCTCCCGCCCTGTCCCTCATCGATTTCGTGCAAAGGCTGGTGCCTTCCTCCGAGCCTGACCTCATGTACACAGACCCCACCCCCCTGATGCAGCCCCCACTGAACCGGCCCGTCAAAGACTGAAAAATACGCTTGAAAAAGCGCGGAAGTTTCGGTAGTGTCCCTCCTTTGCTTTCGAACATGGGGTTCGAAACGCGCAGGTGGCGCCGGAAACGGGGCTGCCTTTTGTTTTTATGGATTTCGCGGAAATACCGCTATGAAAGACGTACTCATGAACACCTACAACCGGCTTCCCGTCACTTTCGTCAAGGGCGAAGGCATGTACCTGCATGACGACCAGGGAAGATCCTACCTCGATGCCATTGCCGGGATTGCCGTGTGCAGCCTGGGCCATGCCCACCCCGCCATCACCCGCGCACTCTGCGAGCAGGCGGGCAAGCTGGTGCATACTTCCAATCTGTACGGCGTGGAAAACCAGCAGCAGCTCGGCGAAGAGCTTACAGCTCTGGCAGGCATGGATCGCGTATTTTTCAGCAACTCCGGTGCTGAAGCCAACGAAGCCGCCATCAAGCTGGCGCGCCTGCACGGCCACAAGCGCGGCATCGACAATCCGGTCATCCTGGTCATGGAAGAAAGTTTCCATGGTCGCACCATGGCCACACTTACCGCCACGGGCAACCGCAAGGTGCAGGCCGGTTTCGAACCACTGGTACAGGGTTTTGCCCGGGTTCCTTTTGGTGATCTTGACGCCCTCAATACCGCAGCAGAAAACCTCAAGGATATCGTCGCGGTACTGGTCGAACCCATACAGGGCGAAGGCGGCGTGAACATCCCGCCTGAAGACTATCTGCCCGGCGTCCGCGCCCTGTGCGACGAACACGGCTGGCTGATGATGCTGGACGAGATCCAGACCGGCATGGGTCGCACCGGCAAGGCATTTGCTTTTCAGCATCATGACCTGGTTCCGGACGTGATGACCCTGGCCAAGGCTCTGGGCAACGGTGTACCCATAGGTGCCTGCCTGACCCGGGGTGAGGCCGCACAACTCTTTGCGCCCGGCAATCACGGCTCCACTTTTGGCGGCAATCCCCTGGCCTGCGCCGCTGCCCTGGCCGTACTCGCAGAAATGAAAGCCGGAAAACTCTGGGAACAGGCAGCCCGCGCCGGTGAGAAACTGCACCAGAAACTCTCTGCAGCCCTGGCAGGCCAGGAAGGCGTCCTGGAAATCCGTTCCGCCGGCCTTATGCTGGGCATCGCCCTGGATCGCCCCTGTGGTGAACTGGTGGGCAAAGCCCTGGAGAACGGCCTGCTCATCAATGTCACCGCTGACAGTGTGGTGCGCTTGCTGCCGCCACTGACCATCAGTGATGAACAGATCGAAGAACTGGTGGAGCGTTTGGCGCCACTCATCAAGGAATTCCTGGAGGCCGAAGCATGACACGGCATTTCCTGACTCTGCTGGATCTCACGCCCGATGAACTCCGCAGCCTGATCCAACGTGCGCAGGAACTGAAACAGCTGCAGCATCAGGGCAAGATCGTCGAGAGCCTCAAGCACAAAGTGCTGGGCATGATTTTCGAGAAATCATCCACGCGCACCCGTGTCTCCTTCGAGGCTGGCATGACCCAGTTGGGCGGAGCCGCCATGTTCCTTTCTCCCAATGACACCCAGTTAGGGCGCGGAGAGCCTGTCGAGGACACGGCCCGGGTGCTGTCACGCATGGTGGACTGCGTCATGATCCGCACCTTCGAACATGACAAGGTGGAGCGCTTCGCCGAATATTCCCGGGTGCCTGTCATCAACGGCCTCACGGATCTGGTTCATCCCTGCCAGTTGCTGGCCGACATGCAGACCTACTTCGAACACCGCGGTGATATCCAGGGCAAGACCGTAGCCTGGATCGGCGATGGCAACAACATGTGTCATTCCTACATCAATGCCGCGAGGCAGCTGGATTTCCACCTGAACATCGCCTGCCCGGAAGGCTACGATCCTGATGCTGGCATCCTGGACGCCGCCGGAGAGCGCTGTACCATCATCAGAGATCCCATGGAAGCCGCCAGAGGCGCTGACCTGGTGGTCACGGATGTCTGGGCAAGCATGGGGCAGGAACAGGAACAAAAACAGCGGGAAGCCGCTTTCGCAAACTATCAGGTCACCGCCGAGCTCATGGATCAGGCAAATGAGCAGGCCCTGTTCATGCACTGTCTGCCCGCCCATCGTGGCGAAGAAGTGGCTGCAGACGTTATCGATGCGCCGGACGCGGTGGTCTGGGAGGAAGCAGAAAACCGCCTGCACGCGCAAAAAGCCCTGCTGGAATTCCTGCTGACCTGACAGCGGCATCACAGTACAATACGCACCCATACCCTTCGGACTGCAAGCTGCCATGGACCTCAAGCTCAAAAAATCTTTTCTGACGATCATTTTTCTGTTGGCCAGCTTTGGCGCCCAGGCGGACACCCGCTATGTCACCGATCAGCTCAAGATCACCATGCGCAGTGGCGAGAGCCCCAAGCATCGCATCGTGCGCATGCTCTCCTCCGGTACACCGGTCACGGTACTCAGCAGCAATGCCGCCAGCGGATACAGCAAGGTACGCCTGGCGGATGGCAAGACAGGCTATGTGCTGACCCGGCAGCTGTTGACCCAGCCGGTAGCCCGGGATCGTATCGTCAAACTGGAAGCCCGCATCAAGGAACTCGAAGCCTCACCCGGCGAACTGAGTGCGAAACTGGCCAAACTGTCCCGGGAGCATGACCAACTGCAGCAGAAGCACAATGCCCTGCAGCAGGAAAAGAACCGCATTCAGAAAGAGCTGGAAGAGCTCAAGCGCACCTCGGCGAACGCCGTGCAGATTGCCCAGGAACGCAAGCGCCTGCGCAAGCAGGTGGCCACCATGAGCCGCGACCTGTCCAACCAGGAGCAGGAGATACGTGAGCTGAAGAACAACTCCACTCAGCGCTGGTTTCTCATCGGCGGCGGCGTGTTGTTTGGCGGCATCCTGCTGGGCGTGCTGCTCCCTCACCTGAGAGTGCGCAAGCGCAAGGATTCCTGGGGGTCCCTGTAACAGTCCGCTGAAAAACGACCTTTTTCAGGCTTGTACTGATCCCCTCAGCCCTTTTCATCAATCATGGGCAGCTGCTGGAGTTCTTCGGGTGATGGCGGAGTATTGATGGGGTTTTCGAACACCTTGAACTTCAGGTTGCTCCGCAGTTTCTTGATTCTT
>Ga0256832_1000219_pt1 | contig 36066 bp, 33 predicted proteins | sample 134614metaG_FD_190534 | JGI IMG/M metagenome (GOLD analysis project Ga0256832, IMG submission 190534) | Hydrothermal vent microbial communities from Lau Basin, Pacific Ocean - 134-614 | ecosystem: Environmental > Aquatic > Marine > Hydrothermal vents | place: Pacific Ocean: Lau Basin | collected...
TCGCTGGACATCCATAATCCACGCCACCGCGAGATTTGCGCCCATCGCTTGATCGCGAAGATGCCGACCATCGCGGCGGCCTGTTACAAGCACAACGTCGGCGAGCCGCTGATCTACCCGCGTAACGAACTCTCCTATGTCGGCAACTATCTGCGCATGATGTTCGCCACGCCGTGCGAGGATTACGAGCCGAATCCGGTGGCCGAGAAGGCGTTGAACCTGCTGTTCCTGCTGCATGCCGACCATGAGCAGAACGCCAGCACCTCGACGGTCCGTCTGGCCGGCAGCTCGGGGGCGAATCCGTTCGCCTGCATCGCCGCCGGCATCACCTCGCTGTGGGGGCCGGCCCACGGTGGCGCGAACGAGGCGGTGATCGATATGCTCGAGGAGATCGGCGATGTATCGAACATAGAGAAATACATCGCGCGGGCGAAGGACAAGAACGATCCGTTCCGCCTGATGGGCTTCGGTCACCGTGTCTACAAGAACTATGATCCACGCGCAAAGATCATCCGCTCGGTGTGTCACGAGGTGCTGGAGAAGCTCGCCGATCCGGACAACCCGAGGTTCGAATTGGCTTTGCGCCTCGAGGAGATCGCGCTGCAAGACGACTATTTCGTGCAGCGTAAGCTTTACCCGAACGTCGATTTCTACTCCGGCATCATCTACCAGGCCCTGGGCATCCCGAAGAATATGTTCACGGTGATGTTCGCGATCGCGCGCACCGCCGGTTGGATCGCTCACTGGACCGAGATGATCAGCGATCCGAATCAGCGCATCGGGCGTCCGCGTCAGCTCTATACCGGCGCCACCCAGCGCGATTACGTGCCGATCTCGGAGCGCTGAAGCGTCTCGCATCCCCTATTTGTCGTCATGGAGTGTCAGTCGCCCCTGCCGCTCCTCGCGTGATGCTCCGCTGTCGCGGGATCCGTCGCGCGCGTCGTCCGCCAGCATCGCCTCGAGCCTCTTGCGGCCGATTCTTGGCCATGGCCTGCGGCTGTGTTTGTCCACCGGCATTCCCTTACGCTGGCGCCTTTCATCGATGATGATCAACTCGATCGCCTGACCGCCCGCAAGGAAGCGAAAGCTCGGAGCGGCGTGGCGACTGCGGTCGGCGAAGTGCAACAGATGTTCCCCCTCGCGAAACTGGATGCCTTGTTCGATCAAAGCGATCATTACCAGCTCGGCGGTGTCGGCATGCAGCAGCAGTTCCACCGGCATATGGCGTAACGCGATGCCGTTGGCCAGCCAGCCGGTGAGGCGTGGACGGAAAGCCTCGAGCGAGCGCATCGCGGTCAGCGCGGTGCGGCGCAGCGTTTCCAGTTGAAGCGCGTTTTCCGACGGCGGTCGTCCGGGCCGGGCGCGCAGGGCGCGTCCGATCTCATCGTCGTCCGGCCAGTGCCGGCGGTCGTTCTCGCCGAGGCGGGCGGCTGCCTTGCGCCGCGCGCGTTCGATATCTCCGCGATCGGTGTAGCCGTTTTCGGCGATCAGGCGCGCGGCCTCGCTTGCAAGGCGGGATTTTCGGTCGCTCGCTGGGGTATTGTTGGCGCGGCTCATGGTTCAGAAGATGTCGTCGGCATCGTCCGGTGTGACGAGGGCTTCCGCAGAGGCCTCCGTGCCCCCGTTGTCCGGGCCGTGAGCGGATGCGCGGCCCGGGGCGTTGCCCGGACGGAAGTATTCAAGGATCGCGTTCTTCTGCCCGTGACGCGCGCGCTCGCCGGTTTTCGGGTCGATGGCGACGCGCGCGAGAGTGTCGGGCGGCGTTGGTGGTCGGTCCGGGATGGTTTTCAGCGCGGTGCGCATGAACTCGATCCAGGCGGGCAGCGCGGCACGCCCGCCGACCTCGCCGCGTCCCATCGGACGTGGGTTGTCGAAACCGACCCAGGCGATCGCGACGATCGACTGGTTGTAGCCGTTGAACCAAGCGTCGACCTGATCGTTGGTGGTGCCCGTCTTGCCCGCCAGATCCCTGCGTTGCAACACCCGCGCCTTGGTCGCGGTGCCACGTTTGATTACGTCTTGCATCATGCTGTACATCAGGAAACGGTTTTCCGGACTGATGACGCGCGGCGCGGGATTGGCTGCGACGGCGTCCGTGGTGGGCGCGGTCGCCGGTTGGGCGCGCTCGATCTCGCCTTCGCCTTCCTTGCGGATGCGCGCGATCAGATAGGGTTGGACGAGGTAGCCGCCGTTGGCGAACACCGCGTAGCCGCGCGCCATCTGCAACGGCGTGATCGCGCCGCTGCCGAGCGCCAGCGACAGGTTGTGTGGCAGCTCGGCGGGGTCGAAGCCGAACTTCGCGATATGACGCAACGCGTTTTCTATGCCCATGCGGCGCAGGATGCGGATCGACACCAGATTGCGTGATTTGGTCAAGGCCCAGCGCAGCCGGGTGGGGCCGAAGAAGCGGCCACTGTAGTTCTGGGGGCGCCATTCGGTTTCCAGGCTGGCGTCGTCGAGCACGATCGGCGCGTCATTGATGATGGTGGCCGGGGTGAAGCCGTTTTCCAGCGCCGCGGAATAGACATAGGCCTTGAAACCCGAGCCGGGCTGGCGCTTGGCCTGGCTTGCGCGGTTGAATTTGCTGAGGTTGTAATCGTAGCCGCCCACCAGCGCGAGGATGGCGCCATCCCTTGGGTCGAGCGAGACGAAAGCCCCTTCCACTTGCGGGATCTGCGCGAGTCGCCAGTAAGATCGACCTTTCTTGTCGTGTTCCTCGCGGATGCGCACCAAATCGCCGACACGAAGGATGTCATGCGCCGAGCGGGGCGCTGGCCCAAGGCGGTCTGCGGAAAGGTGGCGCGCGGCCCATTTCAATCCTTTCCATGGAATCTCCCGCTCGTGGCCGTCGCGCCCGAGCACGCGCGCGGATCGTTTCTTCACCGCGATCACCACGGCGGGGTCCAGGTCGCCGATGCGCAGGGTGCCCGCGAGACGTTGTTGCAATACCTTGCGGTCATCGCTGTCGATATGGTTCTCGGGCCCGCGCCAGCCATGGCGTTTGTCGTAGGCGTCGAGTGCGTTGCGCAGCGCCTTGCGCGCGGCCAGTTGAAGCGGCGCGCGCAGCGTGGTGTCGACGATATAGCCATCGGAATAGATGGCCTCGCCAAAACGTTCGAGCAGTCGGGCGCGGACCTGTTCGGCCACATAGGGCGCTTCGATGTCGGTCTTGGTGCGGTGCAGGCGGGCGCTCAGCGGCGCCTTGTCGGCCGCGGCGAAGCGTCGGTCGTCGAGGAAGCCAAGCTCGTGCATGCGGCTCAGCACATAATGGCGACGTGCGAGCGCGCGCTTCGGGTTGATGAGCGGATTGAAACGCGATGGGGCTTTCGGCAAGCCGGCGATCATCGCGGTTTCGGCAAGACTCAGGTCCTTGAGGTCCTTGCCGTAGTATGTCCTTGCGGCGGCGGCGACACCGTAGGCGCGGTTGCCGAGGTAGATCTTGTTCAGGTAGAGCGCGAGGATCTCCTGCTTCGACAGTTCGTGCTCGATCTTCAGTGCCAACAGGATCTCGTTGAGCTTGCGCGTAAAGGTTTTTTTGCGCGTCAGGAAGAAATTGCGCGCCACCTGCATCGTGATCGTACTGCCCCCCTGGCGGCGCTTGCCCGTCATCGCGTATTGGATCGCGGCGCGCAACAGGCCTTGATAATCCACGCCCGGATGCTCGAAGAAGCGGGCGTCCTCGGCGGCGAGAAAGGCCTCGACCATGGTTTTCGGGATCTGATCGAAGGCTACCGGGATGCGTTTTTTCTCGCCGAATTCAGCGATCAGCTTGTGATCGGCGGTATAGATGCGCAACGGCACCTGAAAGCGCACATGACGCAGGCTGTCGACGTCCGGCAGGCGCGGAGTCTGGTAGCGATACAGGCCATACAGCAGGGCCGCGCCGGCGGCGATGGCGATCAACGCGATGAGGAGCGCGTACTTGAGAGTTTTGTTGAGCCACTTCATGGACTGGTTCACAGTATCCGGGTCGTAACATGCAAGAAGATCGGCGTGCGCCTTACACTGCTTCTGGTGAAGCATTTCGGCGGAAGGCCGGGATCGGTGGTATGGGCGGGACGGGCGCTATTGTCCCTTTTCGGAGGCCATATCTCAACCCGGCGGGATCCGGTTTATCCGGTTCCAGCCGCTTGCCGGAGCCGGGCGCGGCCCTCGTCGAGAAAGGGCTTCACATTGATTCGCCGGATACTATATAGTTCCGGGAACATTTTTTCAGGGTGGAAACACGCCCCTTCATCTACAGGATTGACAACACGCGCATGTGGCCGTTCGCTTCAAGAAATACCCAGCTCGTCGGTTTGGACATCAGTTCGACGGCGGTCAAGTTGCTCGAGCTCAGTCAGGCTTCCGGTCGCTCGGGAGCCAATTTCCGCGTTGAAAGCTACGGTGTGGAACCATTGCCGGCCAATGCCATGGTCGAGAAGAACATCGCCGATGTCGATGCGGTCGGCCAGGCGATCCGCAACGTCGTCAAGCGCGCCAACGCCAAATCGAAGAAGGCGGTCGTCGCGGTCTCGGGCTCGGCGGTGATCACCAAGGTGATCACGATGCCGGCGGCGCTCAGCGACCAAGAAATGGAAGGTCAGATCGAGCTCGAGGCCGACCAGTACATCCCCTATCCACTGGACGAGGTCAATCTGGATTTCGAGGTGCTGGGTCCATCGGACAAGAATCCCGAGCTGGTGGAGGTCTTGCTGGCCGCGTCGCGCGCCGAGAACGTCGAGGATCGGGTCGCGGCGCTCGATATCGCCGGGCTGACGGCGGAGGTGGTCGATGTCGAGGCCTATGCCCTGGAACGCGCCTGCACCCAGCTCTACGACAGTTGGCCCGAGCGGGGCGAGAACCAGACCGTCGCCGTCGTCGACATCGGCGCGGTAACGACCACGCTGAACGTGTTGCATAACCGGCGCGTGATCTACACGCGGGAACAGAACTTCGGCGGCAAGCAGCTCACCGAGGAGATTCAGCGCCGCTATGGCCTGTCGCTCGAAGAGGCCGGCATGGCCAAGCGCCAGGGTGGATTGCCCGACAACTATGTACCCGAGGTGCTCGATCCCTTCAAGGAGGCGATGGCCCAACAGGTCAGCCGTTCATTGCAGTTCTTCTTCTCGGCGAGCGCTTACAATCGGGTGGACCAGATCGTGCTCGCGGGAGGCAGTTCATCGATTCCGGGCATAGACGACCTGGTCGAAGAGAAGCTCGGCGTGGGTACCTCCATCGCCAATCCGTTCGCGAAGATGTCGGTGTCATCGCGGGTCAAGCCGCAGGCCTTGAGCAACGACGCCCCGGCGCTGATGATCGCCTGTGGGCTGGCGTTGAGGAGTTTCATCTGATGGCGAATATCAACCTGTTGCCATGGCGCGAAACCCTGCGTCGTCGCAAGACCCAGGAGTTTCTCGCGCTTCTCCTCGGCGCCGTGTTGTTGACTCTGGCCTTGCTGTTCGGTTGGCATATGTTGGTCGAGAAACAGATCGAACGGCAGAAACGCCGCAACAGCCTGCTGAAGCAAGAGATCGCGCTGGTCGACAGCCGGATCAGCGAGATCAAGGATCTGGAAAAGACCAAGAATCAGCTGCTCGCGCGGATGGAGATCATCCAGCAGTTGCAGGTGAGCCGGCCGGAGATCGTGCACCTGTTCGACGAGCTGGTCTCGACCCTGCCCGACGGCGTGGTGCTGACCAGCGTCAAGCAGGCGGGCCGCACCCTGACGGTGACGGGACGGGCGCAGTCCAACGCGCGGGTATCCGCTTTCATGCGCAACATCGAAGCATCCCAATGGCTGAGCAATCCGCGTTTGCAGATCATTGAGAACAAAACCAAGGATCCGACCGCCGAATACAACAATTTCGTCCTGGTCATGCAACAGAAGAAAGCAAACGCTGATAATGCCGACGGAGATACGGAATGAACCTGGATGAGCTGAACGAACTGGATTTCAGCGAGATCGGCGTCTGGCCATGGCCGGTCAAGGTGGCCTTGATCCTGCTATTGAGCATCATCGTCGGTGTGGCGTGGTATTTCCTTGACACCAAGGAGCAATACGTCAACCTCGATCGAGTGGAAAAGAAAGAGCTGGACCTGCGCAAGGAGTTCGAATCCAAGCAGGCCAAGGCGGTCAATCTGGAGAAGTACAAGCAGCAGCTCGACGAGATGCGCGAATCCTTCGGCGCGATGCTGCGTCAGTTGCCGGACAAGACCGAGGTGGCCGATCTGCTCGTGGACGTGTCTCAGATGGGATTGGCGTCCGGACTGGAATTCGAGCTCTTCCAGCCGCAGGGCGAGGTTCCCAAGGAGTTCTATGCCGAGTTGCCGATCAAGCTGCGCGTGGTCGGCAGTTATCATGAGTTCGGCAACTTCGTCAGCGGGCTGGCGGGTCTGCCGCGCATCGTGACGATCCATGATATCCACATCGTCCCGAAGAAGGAATCGCGCAAGCCGGCCGGCAAGGACAGTGAAGGCAAGACGCAGTTGATCATGGAGGCGACAGCGAAAACGTATCGCTACCTGGACGAGGAAGGCTGATGGAAGACCGAGCAATCATAGCCGAAGCTGTAAACCGGTTCACAGGTTTTTCCCTGCTGTTGCTGGCGCTGTTTCTTGTCGGCTGTTCACAAGATAATATGCGAGATCTGCGCGCCTACATCGATGAGGTCAAGCACCGGCCGGCGCCCCCGATCGACCCGATTCCGTCGATCAAGCAGGTGGACACCTACCTGTATCGCGACGATGGCCGCCGCAATCCCTTCGAAATCGTGGAGACCACGCAGAGCGAGAAGGTGTTGCCAAGCAATAACGGCATTCACCCGGACCCACTCCGTCGCAAGGAAGAACTGGAACAGTTCTCATTGGACACCTTGCGCATGGTCGGCACGCTGGACAAAGACGGCGTCACCTGGGCGCTGGTGCAGGCGAAGAGCGGAAAGATCTACCGCGTGCGCCCCGGCAATTACATGGGCAGGAACAACGGCCGTATCCGGCGTATAACGGATGACCGGATCGAGTTGACCGAGATCGTGCCGGATCAGCGTGGCGGCTATGTCGAACGTTCGGCAATGGTCAGTCTTGGCGAACCATCCACCTGAGATGGATCGCGGTCGGGTAAAGAGGGGCGCGGGCAGGTTTCTGGTTGAATCTAAATTGAGACAAAGACAGCGGGATCACATGAACAGACTACTCATCGCAGGGACACTAATCATCGGCTTGTGCGCATCGTTGGCGGCGAGCGCGGTCACGGTGCTGAAAGATATTCGTTATTCGGCCCTGCCGGGCGACAAGGTCGAGTTGGTGCTGAAGGCCGACGGCCCGATCGTCGATCCGGTCAGCTTCACGACCGACAACCCCGCGCGTATCGCGATCGACCTGAATGGGGTGAAGCTCGGCTTGAAGAAGAAAAGCCGCAAGGTCGGCATCGGCTTGGTTTCGAGCGTCGCGGCGGTACAGGCGGGGGAGCGCACCCGTGTCGTGATCAGTCTGGTGAATTCGGCGCCCTATACCCTGGTGTCCGATGGAAACGAACTGCGGGTGACCGTAGGGGCCAGTGGCAAGGGGTCGGCGTCGATCGTCGCGAGCACGCCGAAAGGCAAGCGGGGCGGTGCCTCGGGCTCGGCGAGACATGAGGTCGAGAACATCGATTTCAATCGTGGCCCATCGGGCGAGGGGCGGGTCGTCGTGCGCCTCGACAGCGGCGATGTGGTCAGCGATCTGCGCGAGGAAGGCGGCAAGGTCGTGCTCGAACTGCTCAACACCGCCTTGCCGCCGAAGCTGGCCAACAAGCTGGACGTCACCGATTTCGCCACGCCGGTACAGGATATCGTGTTGCGGCAGAAGGGCAAGAACACGCGGATCGTCATCGAAGCAAAAGGAGATTACGAGCATCTCGCCTATCAGACCGACAACGAGTACACCGTCGAATTCCGGCCGTTGACGAAGGCCGAGAAAACCCGTTTGCAGAAAGAGCGCCTGACCTATTCGGGTGACCGCTTGTCGCTGAATTTCCAGGATATCCCGGTTCGCTCGGTGCTCCAGTTGCTGGCCGATTTCACCGGCTTGAACATGGTGGTCAGCGATTCTGTGAATGGAACGATTACCTTGCGTTTGAAAAACGTGCCTTGGGATCAGGCGTTGGACATCATCCTGAAGACCAAGGGGCTGTCGATGCGGCGCAATGACAACGTCATCCTGATCGCGCCGACCGAGGAAATCGCCGCGCGCGAGCAGTTGGAACTGGAAGCGCAAAAGCAGATCGAGGAGCTCGCGCCATTGCATTCCGATCTGATTCAGGTCAACTACGGCAAGGCGAGCAAGTTCGCCGAGTTGCTGAAGGCCTCGGAGAACCAACTGCTGTCGCCTCGTGGCAGCGTGACCGTCGATGAACGCACCAATACCCTGTTGCTGCGGGATACCGCGAGCCAGCTCGAGAACATTCGCAAGCTCATCAAGCGCCTGGATATTCCGGTCCGCCAGGTCATGATCGAATCGCGCATCGTCATCGCGAACGACGATTTCGCTCGTGACATCGGCGTACGTTTTGGTTTCAAGTCGAACACCAAGGTCGGGGGCGACAACGAGGCGATGATCGCCGGCGGTCTGCCGGGACACATCAGCGATTTTGGTGTCGATGCCGGTCAGTTCATGGGTGTCCATACCGGTATCGAGAATCCGGCAGGGTCGGGTAACGAGGCGCTGCTGGTCAACCTGCCCCAGACTCTTAGTTCCACTCGCGGCGGCGCGGTCAACCTGCTGCTCGGCAAGGTGGGCAGCTACCTGCTGAACCTGGAGCTGTCCGCGATGCAGCAGGAAGGCAAGGGCGAGATCGTCTCCAGCCCGCGGGTCATCACCGCGGACCAGCACAAAGCGGTTATCAAGCAGGGTCTCGAGATCCCCTATCAGCAAGCCTCGTCATCGGGCGCCACCACGGTGGCGTTCAAGGAGGCTGTGCTGAAGCTGGAGGTCACGCCGCATATCACGCCGGACGATCGCATCAAGATGGATCTGGTGGTGCGCAAGGACAGCCCGGACTTCTCGCGTGCAGTGCTTGGCGTGCCGCCGGTGAACACCCGTTCGGTAGAAACCGCGGTACTGGTAGAGAACGGCGAGACCGTGGTCCTGGGCGGGGTGTTCGAGCGCAATCGCACAAAGAATGTCGAGCGCGTTCCCTTCTTCGGCGAGCTGCCTTTCGTCGGCGCGGCGTTCCGCCAGACCCAGAAGAAGGATGAGAATTCGGAGTTGTTGCTGTTCGTAACGCCGAAGATCATCAAGAACGGGCTTTCCGTCGTGCGTTGATGACACGGAAGCCGGATCGGCCCGGGAGGGAGGCTTCGGCCTCCCTTTCTTTTCGCTTTGGCACTGCTCTGTCTACCCGAAACCGCCATCGGGCTGGTATCATGCCCCCCATGATCGCGAGCAACAAAGTTTTCCTGGTCGGGCCAATGGGCGCCGGCAAGACGACGATCGGGCGTCAGCTTGCTCAATCGTTGCGTCTTTCCTTCCTCGATAGCGATCATGAATTGCAGCGTCGCACCGGGGTCGATATCCCGACCATCTTCGAGTTCGAAGGCGAGGCGGGATTCCGCCTGCGCGAGAAGAATCTCATCGATGAACTGACGCAACGTAAGCGAATCGTTCTGGCGACCGGAGGCGGTTCTGTGCTCGATCGCGAAAGCCGTCAGCGGCTCGCCGCGCGGGGTACGGTGGTATACCTGCATTGCTCGCCCCAGCAGCAGTATGAACGGACCATGAAGGACAAGAACCGTCCCCTGTTGCAACTCGAGGACCCGCTGGCGCGACTGCAAGCGTTGATGGAGGAACGTGAGCCGCTTTACCGCGAGATCGCGGATATCATCGTGTCCACGGAAAACCGTCCGATGCAATCGGTGGCCCGGGATATCGTTTCTCGCTTGACTCCGCGTTCAGGCGGCGCCAGCGGCTCCAACAACCCGTAAAGCAAGGGTCGAGGAATTCGACCGGAAAAAGGCGGATCGATTGCGCTATGTCTGATCTTCAACGCACCCTTCGCGTAGACCTCGGGGAACGCAGCTACCCCATCCATATCGGCACCGGCCTGCTCGATTCAGCGGCTCTGTTCGAGCAGGCGATTGGATCGCGCCAGGTCATGGTGGTCACCAATGAGACCGTGGCGCCTCTTTACCTGAGGCGTCTGCTCGACACCCTGCGGACCTTCGACACCCACCATGTGATTCTGCCCGATGGCGAGGAATTCAAGCAGCTCGAGGTATTGAATCAGGTCTTCACCGCCCTGTTGGAGCGGCATTTCGATCGGGGCTGCGCATTGGTGGCGCTGGGCGGAGGCGTGATCGGCGATATGACCGGCTTTGCCGCGGCCAGTTACCAACGGGGCGTCGACTTCGTGCAGGTGCCGACCACCTTGCTCTCGCAGGTCGATTCCTCGGTGGGTGGCAAGACCGGTGTCAATCATGCGCTGGGCAAGAACATGATCGGCGCCTTCCACCAGCCGCGCGGCGTGATCATCGATGTCACCACGCTCGACACCCTCGCGGATCGCCAGCTGTCGGCCGGCTTGGCCGAGGTGATCAAGTATGGTCTGATCGACGATCCGGAATTCTTCGCCTGGCTGGAAGATCACATCGAGGATCTGCGTCGCCGCGATACCCGGGCCCTGGTGCATGCGATCGAGCGCTCGTGCGCCGACAAGGCGCGCGTGGTCGCCGCCGACGAGCGTGAAGCCGGGCGGCGCGCATTGCTGAATCTCGGACATACCTTTGGCCACGCGATCGAAACCGGCATGGGATACGGGGTGTGGTTGCATGGCGAAGCCGTCGGCGCGGGGATGTGCATGGCCGCCGAGCTGTCCTCGCGGCTGGGGCTGATTGGCCCGGACCTGGTGGCGCGTATTCGTGACCTGGTCGCGCGCGCCGGCTTGCCGGTCGACGCGCCGGAAAACCTCGATTCCGGGCATTTCCTGGAGCTGATGGCGGTGGACAAAAAGGTGCGGGACGGCAAGCTGCGGCTGGTGCTGCTGAAAGGCGTCGGCGAGGCCTTCCTGTGCTCGGATTTCGATCGGGCCGCGCTCGAAGCGGTGTTGAAGCAGCGTGCCGAACGAACGTGAGCGATCGAATTCCCTCGATTGAAAGCCTGGCTGGCAACGGTGAGATGCAGGGTGATCTGTTCCTGACCCGGGAGATCCTGCAACGCATCGAGCTGGTGAGGCACCTGCTTGAAAACACCCTGATCGTACCCTTGTTGGTCGGTCCGGAGGGGGCCGGGAAATCGACCCTGATCGATTATCTCGACGAGCACGCGCCAAGTCACTGGTTGGCGCTGGATCTGGACGCGGCGCGGATCGGAGAGAAAGAACCCCTGATCGCGCTGCTCGGCGAACAGCTCGGACTCGGGAATGGTGTCGACTCGGAAGAGGCGCTGGCGCAGCGGCTGGACGGCATCGTTCGGCAGGCGCGCATGCCGGTGGTGCTGGTGGACAATGCGCATTGCTTGCGGGAAGAGTCGTTGGCGCTGTTGTTGCGCCTTGCCGACCGGAAAGCTGGCGGGCACGCCTTGTTGAAGATCGTGCTGTTCTCCGAGGATGACTTGGCTGATCTGCTGAACCTGCCGTCTTTCTCCGGGCTTGCGGACACTCGTTTCCAGCGCATGGAGATGCCCCGGTTCTCGTTCGGCCAGGCCCAAGCCTTTGTGCGGGCGCGCTACTCCGACAGCGGACAGAGGGTCCCAGCCGGTTTGAGCTTCGAAAAACTCTATGCGGTTTCCGGCGGTTGGCCCGGGGAGATGATTCAGCGTGCCGACACCTTCCTGAAACTGAGCGACCAGCCGGGTGTCGTGCGAAGTCCGCCAAGCCGGCGGCGTTGGCCGTGGCTGCTGGGCGGCGCGCTGGCCGTGCTGCTTGGGACGTTGTTGTGGTTTCAGGACGAACTCAATGAGTTCGTCACCGCGGACTCATCGATGCCGCCGCGGGCGGGGCGGGAGGAGCGTCCGCGGGAGCGGTTGGATAACGGCCATGAAACCGCCTTGCCGCGTGAACCGGCGTCCGTGCCGACGCCGCTCGAAGCCAAGGCGGATCGGATCGTGGAAATCCCGGTTGCAGAGGAATCCGCGACCGGGTCGGGAGAAGCCTCCCCGGCCATCGAGGAGCCACCGGCGGGTACGGATGCCCCGGCATCGTCCCATGAGGAACCGGCGGAACCGCCCCGTGATATCGTCGACCTCCTGCTCGCGGAGGATCCGGGCGATAAGCCAGCCGAGGCCGAGTCACCGTCTCCCATCCTTGAGCCGTTGCAGCCTCCCTTGACCGAAGGCTCTTCCGAGCCAAAAGCGACAGGCCGCAAGGAGCCGTCCCGGCACATGTCCTCTGTCGAACCGGCCAATCAGCACAGGCCGGCCGATTCACGCGGGCGGGCTGAATCGCGATCGGAGCCGATTTCGAAACCGGCGCACAAGCCCACGCGCAAAGTGGTGCCGAAGCCGGAACGGAAGCCTGCGTCGAAGCCGAAAGCGCGGCGTTGGCTCGACAGCGCGCCACCGGGCTATTACACCTTGCAGTTGATGGGCGCCTCGCGCCGCCCGGATATCCACCGTCTGGCGTTGCGCTTCGGCCTGGATCCCTCACGCTTGCACATCGTGCGTACTGAGCGCAAGGGACGTCCATGGTATGTGGTCGTCCGTGGCCTGTATCGGAACAGCCCGGCGGCGCGCAAGGCCTTGCGCGAGCTGCCGGCGGCTCTGCGCAAACAAGGGGTCTGGCCGCGTCGCGTCGACGGACTGAAACACTGAGCCGGCCTCTTGATCCCGGCGGTCGTGGCGGCCCGGTGGAGAATCCGGTTATCATTGCAGTGGGAATGGTCGAATTCTGATATTCGCCATAGCTACTCGGCTGACCGCTGAAATGATTTTGACGGACAAGGCACAGGCCCGATCAAGCACAGCGGATCGGGCAGCGGCGCGGTTTCGCGGTGCCGCCGTGGCCGGTTCCGTAGTACTTAGAACCGGCCAACGGAGGTGTTTGGGAAAGTAAGCATGATGGCCCTGTTTTCAGCGGTTGGCTGAGTATGCTCGTCGCCGCTGAATTTTCGGATTGTCGGGGTCGTTCCTCGCGCCCGTGGGCCAGGCGCGGAAACGAGTCATGGCCCATTCCATGGCGGCTTTCCGCAACGACGCCCCGGGTGCGAGAGGCGGTTTCAGTCGCCGAAAATTCATGGGCGAAGAGTATATTTTCAATAGGGAGAGAAGCATGCCTGTCTGGACTTTGATCGTTTGGTTATTGATTGGTGTCGGCGCCGGAATGTTGGCCCGTCGTTTCATGGGCGGACAGTCGCCCGGCGGGCTGCTCGGCGATTTGGTTCTGGGGATTCTCGGCGCGGTACTCGGCGGCTACCTGTTGGCCTTGTCGGGCGTGGGTGGCAATGGTGGCATCATCGGCAGTTTCATCGTCGCGGTGCTCGGCGCGATGCTGTTGCTGTGGATTGTGCGCAAGCTGAAGGGCTGATGGAGGTTCGCCATGGTCGATGAAACCCAAGACCCGGAAGAAAAAGGCCTCTTCGAACGCCTCTCGGAGATTCTCAGCCAACCCTTGCCGGGTACGCGGGAGAAGGTCGAGCTGCCGAAGGGTGCGGAGGTCACCGCGGCGCAGGTGGAGGATGACGACAGCCTGTTCGACCGCATCCGCGACGTGCTCGCGCAACCGGCGGACGCAGCGGAGGTAGAGCCGGCTCCAGTCCCCGCTCCGATACCCAAGGCCGCCCCCACTTCCGAATCGCCGTCCGCGGCGGACGAGCCGGAAGACGCCGGGATGCCCGAGTGGTACCGTTTCGAGTTGAGCCGTTTCGAGCAATATCAGGCGCAAGAGCGACGCAAGCTGGCCGAGCGCCAGCGTCAGGAGCTGGCGGCCTTTCAGCGTTACCAGCAGACCCAGTTGAGCAATTTCAGCAACCACCAACTGGCGGAATTGAACGCTTTTCACCGCCATCAGAGTGCGCGCCTGGAGGCATGGAAGCAGATGCGCAACGGTGGTCAGCCGCCCGGCGCCGTGTTGCCGCCGGGTTGGCCGCCGGGGATGCCGCCTCCTCCGGGTTGGCGGCCGGGCATGCCGTTGCCGCCGCAACCACCGCGGGGATGGATGCCGCCCGGCCCGTGGCGTCGCAGCTGACGCCGCCAGCGCATGAAGTGGCCGATACCCTGGCGTCGGAATCGCGCGGTGGCGCGGCGCGCGGAAGATTTGTCCGCGCTCGCGCCGCCCAGGCGCGAGCCGTCATTGCGGCACCGACTGGCCACGCCGGTGGTCTGGGCTCTGGGGTTTTCCTTGCTGTTTTTCATCGGCGGTTATTTCGGACGCAGCCTTTACGACAGCATCCTGGCCCGGATCGATCTGCACAAAAGCGTGCATGACGACGACAGCCAGGTCGGACTGAAGGTCGAGTCGCGCGCGCCGCGACGCATCGCCATGCTCGAGGTCGATGTGGGTGGCCGGAAGCGTCGCGTCGCGGTCGATTCCTCGGACCTGAGCGCCTTCGTGAGCGAGCATCTCGATCGCCTCGAGGCGCAGCGGCTGGCGAGCCTCACGCGCGTCGACGAGGCGCTGGAGCGCGCTGTATCGCCGGTATTCGATGATATGGAACAACGCATCCAGCGCTATGCCGACTGGTATTTCGCGTGGCTCACGACCTACCGCATCATGGGGGTTGCGCTTCAGAGCGCGGCCGCCTACCTGGCAAAGCCGGTCAGCGCGCTGAGCCTGCGTGAATCGGTCGAGCTCGAGGTGCGGAAATACCTTGCCGATCATTACAACCGCTTGGTGTTGCGGCCCGAGATCAATGATGCGCGCTTGCGTTCCGCGTTCGACCAAGTGGTCGAGCGCGCACACGGTGATTTTCTGCGCGCCATGGCGCGGGTCGACCGTGGCTTCCAGGCCTTCGCGCTGCGCCACGATCAGCCGCTCGCAAAACCGCCGGAGAGCACCATGCGGCTCGACTGGGCCACCCAGTTCAACAAGCTCGGCCGTCTCACGGCCTACGAGAAGGGCGACATGGGCGCGGCGGCCGGCGCGCTGGTGGTCGGATCCGGAGCCCTGGTCGGCGCCAAGATCGGCGCGCAGGCGCTGGCCGCCGGCGGCAAGGGCTTGATGGCAAAACTGGCTTCGCCGTTCGTTGCCAAGGGCGCGAGCGCGGCGGCGGCGGCTGGCGCGGGCGGCGCCGCCGGCGTCATCGGCGGTCCGCTCGGGGCCTTGCTTGGGGCGGGCATGGGCCTGGGGGTCGATGCCGCGGTCAATGAAGGGGTCGAACTGGTGCAACGCGATGATTTCATCGCCGACACCCGGGATGCCCTGCATGCGATGCGCGAAGACTGGCTGACGCGCATGCGTCGGGCGCTGCATCATGCGATCGATACCTGGTATGACGATGGCGAGCAGCTACTCGCGGCCTACGACGCGCGGCGTTGAGCCGGAGGCGTCAACCGCTATAGAACATATCGCGGTACATGCCTTCCCCCCACGCCAGTCCGGCCTGGGCGATGCGCGTGCTCCATTGCTCCACCATATGGGTGCGATCAAAGGCAAAGGTCTTCTGCTGCTTGTCGTAGCGGTAGAAGGCGATGATGCTCATCGCTTCCAGCGGGTCGATATGCACTCCCGAGAAGCACATCGTCTGCGGGCTGCGCCAGGGGATCTCTCGCCCTTCGGCGTGCGCGGCGATCACTTCGGCGACATAACGGGCTTCTGAGTTTGCGGTATTGCCGCTCTTCGAGAACGGCTGCGAGCGCGCGTCGCCGCACAGGTAAAGGTGTTCGTCGCCGATCAAGTGGTATTTGAACGGGTCGATGCGCGCCTCTTTCTGCGGTGTGTTCAGGTCGGCCAGCTCCAGGCGCTCGAGCAGGCGCGAGGCGCGTACCGGCGGGTAGATCGCGGCATCGTCGAAGGCATATTCGTCGAAATCGGTGGCGATCACGCGTCGCGTCGGGTCGACCGAGGTGATGCCGACGCTGGTTTCATACTGGATGATGTCGGGATAGAAGGTCTTGAAGGCGCGTAGAAAACCGTCGCGCTTGATGCGCACGTCCGGATTCATGTCGAGCAGCAACACCTTGGCGCGGACGCCGCGCTTGCGGAAGATGGCCGCCGCCATGCAGGCGCGCTCGTAGGGCGCCGCCATGCAGCGGTAGTTGCCGGCCGGCACGGTGAGCAGAAAGGTGCCGCCGCGAAAGCTCTGGAGCTTGTTTTTGATCGTCAGCAGTTCCGAGGCCCCGGTGAAGCCGGCGGGGTAGTGGGTGCGTAGCGCGTACTCATCGCCAGGGTCCTCGACGCCGAGGCGGGCGTAGTCATAGTCGATCCCGGGGGCCATTGCCAGGTAGTCGTAGTCGATATAGCCCTGTTCCGTGTGCAGCCGGCGTCGCGTTCGATCGAGGTCGATCACGGTGGCGTTGAAGAACAGGTAGCCGTTGTTGCGCGCCGCGTCGAGGTAGCTGTGCGTGAGAAATTCCAGGGGGATCTGCTGGGCCATCCACAGGTTGCTCAGCGGGCAGGAGACGAATACCGCATGGCGGTCGATCAGTACCACGTCGAAGGCTGGATGAAAGCGCTTCAGGTACTTGGCCAGCGTCAGTCCGGCCCAACCGCCGCCGACCACCACCACGCGCGCTCCCCGTGCCTTCGGCAACGGCGCGCGCAGCGAGCTCAGCTGGTTGATGAACGGCGTTGCCGGAGAATCCGCTCCCCGCGCGAGACCGGTGGCGAGCAGCAGTCCGCCGGCGCAGCCCGCCTTCAGCAAATCACGGCGCTTGAAGCCTTGTTTCATGTCGAGGTCCTGTCGTTCAACGGAAATCCGGGTTGCGCCAGTCGGCCGACGGCGCGAGATCGGTGGCGGGTACCGGCAGGCGCGAGACATAGTTCAGGATGTGTCGCAGCCGGGTGTCGTCGAGGGTTTTCACAATGGTCTCCATGGCCGGGTCGACACGGCGCAGCACGCGCCGGATCAGCCCGATCTGCCGCACCATGTAGGCATAGTGCTGGCCTTGCAGACGCGGATAGTAGTGACGATTGTCGCCTTCCCCGCGCAGTCCGTGGCAGGCGGCGCATCGCGAGACATAGAGCCGTTCCCCCTCGGCGTATTCCGGCGTGCCGGGCGCCCAGGGCCCTTGGTCGTGGTCGGGCGTCATCGGCAGGGTGGCGATATAGGCGACGACGTCGGCCAGGGATTGATAGCCGCCGATGGTGCGCTCCTGCACGAAGGGAAACATCAAGGGGTTGGAGCGCTTGCCGCTGCGGATGTTGAGCAATTGCCGTATCAGGACGTTGCGATGCTGGCCGGCGAGTTGGGGATAGGTGCCGTCTTTGTTGCCCCAGCCCTCGGGCAGGTGACAGGCCGCGCAGATGGCATAGATCTCGCGCCCGTTGGCGAGATCGGGCTCGAAGCTCAAGGTGATCTGGATGGGGGCGGCCGATGCCGGCGGTGCGCCGAGGAGCACGCTCAGCGCGGCCGCGATGAAATATCGCATGCGCCGTTCTCCCTCAATCGTGCGCGATGGGCGTGTCGCTGAAGAGGTAGTCTCTCAATTCCTTGTCGAATGCCGGGTCGCGGCGACGGATCCATTCCAGCACCATCGCGGCGTGTTCCTTTTCCTCGTCCCGGTTGTGGGCGAGAATCGCGCGCAGCTCGTCGTCCCGGCAGGCGTCGACGCGCTGGTTATACCAGTCCACCGCCTCCAGCTCTTCCATCAGCGAGGTGATGGCGCGGTGCATGTCGCGGGTTTCATCGCTGAGTTCCGCCAGGGGTTCGTGATAGCCTTCGTTCGACATGGTGTTCGTCTCCATTGTCGGGCGGGTAGGATGGCCGCCGCGCGGTCGGGGCGCGGCGGTCGCGGTTTCAGCTATACAGCTTCGGCGCGCCGAGATGCTCGTGGATGGCATTCACGGTGGCCGGTTCGATGCCCAGGCCCTGCGCCAGCTGATGCAAGTACTGCGCCTCGGGGTTGCTGTCCAGATCGATCGCCATCAGCGAGACAGTGTAGACCTGTTCCGCCATGCCGGGCGGGATTTCGCGCACGAAGGCGTCCACGTCCAGCGGCGCGGCCAACTCGCGTTGCACGAAATCGATCTCTTCCTGGCTGACATCACCGAGCTTGGCGATGATCTTCTGTTGTTCTTCGCTGTCTACCTCGCCGTCCGACTTGGCCGCGTTGATCATCGCCCGCACCAGGATCAGGGCCTGCTCCTCGGCTTGATGAGGTTCGATGGGGTTGAAATCGGCGCGATCCGGAACCTGTCCGCCGCCTGCGGCCTGGTTCCCGCCGAATTGTTTCATCGCCATCCCAAGCAGATCGCCCAGGCCGCCACCCGCGCCGGACGCGCCGCCACCGCCGAGCAGGCCGCCGAGCAGATCGCCGATGCCGCCAGCACCCGGGCCACCCTGCATCTGGCGGCTCGCGCCGCCGAGCAGATCGCCCAGGCCGCCGCCCGAGGACTGGCCGCCGCCCATCACCGCGCCGAGCAAGGAGCCCAGGATGTTGGAACCGGAGCCGCGCGACATCGCGCCACTGCTGAGCAGGCTGCCAAGGATCTTCATCGCGTCGATTGCCATGGTGTCTTTCTCTCCTTCAAATCAATATCGTAATCAAATCAATAGTCAAAAGGTTTTCAGAGCGCTTATCGTGGCTCTGTCGCTGACGGTACTACAGTGCGCGGCGGCGTGCATCCCTTTGTCATGCTCGTCGTCCATGAATTTTCGGCTGCCGGTGGCACTCTTCACATCCTTGGGCAGGGCGCGGAACGCATCCGCCGCCTGTCGAGCCTGGAGGATCGTCCGTCCGGCCCGTCATCTTGCCGTCCTCTCTGCGAAGGCATGGACCGATCGCGCCGGGTTGGCGGCTCATCGGGCTTGGGAGTAATCTATACTCGTCGCCCATGACTTTTCGGATTTTCGAGACCGTTCCTCGCGCCCGTGGGCCAGGCGCGGAAGCGAGTCATAGCCCATTCCATGGCGAGTTTCCGCAACAACGCCCACGGGTGCGAGGGGCGGTCGCAGTGGCCGAAGGCTCATGGACGATGACCAGTATAACGATCAGCGAACCCTTCCACTCATCCCAAGCCGGATACTGATTCCATGCCCCCCCGAAACCGGAAGAACCAGATCATCCACCGCTGCCAGCAGCCGACCCGCTGCAAGGATTGCGAGGTGCGACGCCGCGCCTTGTTTCGTGGTGTCGCCGAGGAGCAGTTGAACTGGATGCAGGAATACCGCCATGCACAGTTCGAGGTGCCAGCGCGATACGAGCTGTTCAGCGAGGGAGAACCCGCGGATTATGTCTATACCTTGCACGATGGTTGGGCGATCATTTACAAAACTGTTTCCAACGGGAAGCGCCAGATCATGCGTTTTGCCCTTTCCGGGGATTTTCTCGGTTTCCAGGCCGATCTGTCGGCGCCGATGGGTTACGGCATTACCACTCTGACCTCGTGCCGGGTATGCGCTTTTCCACGCGCGCGCATGGAGGACATGCTGGCAGCCAACGCCCGCGTCGCGATGCGCCTGGCCGAGATGAACGCCCGCTACATGGCGATCTGCCAGACTCATCTGCTGTGTACCGGACGCAAGCCGGCCCGCGAGCGCCTCGCCTACCTGTTCCTGGAGCTCTACCATCGCCTGCGTCAGCTCAATCCGGCCATCGGCGAGGAAGAGGGGGTGGAATTCCCGCTGGCCCAGGAAGAGATCGGCGACGCCATCGGCCTGACCAACGTCCACGTCAGCCGCACCTTGCAGGAATTGAAACAGGATGGCTTGGTGCGGATCGCCGGAAAACGTCTGTATATCCTCGATCCGGAACGCTTGCAGGCTCTCGCCGAGTTCGATCCGAGCGTAGTGGCTGAGAATGGCTATCTCTGACGACCATCGTTTCGAGCCGATCGGCGTATTGCATTCGCCGTTTCGGGACAAATTCGGGATTCCGCGCCAGGCCGGTCTGGCCCCGGTCGAGACGCGCCTGGAGTTGTTTTCTCCCTACAACCGGCCGGAAGCGCTTGCCGGGCTCGAATCCTTCTCGCATGTATGGCTGCAATTCGTTTTTCACCGCATCCCACGAAACGCCTGGAAACCTTCGGTTCGTCCTCCCAGGCTTGGTGGCAACCAGCGTGTCGGCGTATTCGCCAGCCGCTCCCCGTTTCGCCCGAACCGGCTGGGGCTCTCCTTGGTGCGTTTGTTGTCCCTCGATGAAAGCGGCGCCGGCCTGCGCCTGCTCGGCGCCGATCTGCTCGACGGCACGCCGGTGCTGGATATCAAGCCCTATCTGCCGTGGGCCGAGGCTCCGCCCGATGCCGAGGCGGGCTGGGCCGGCGCGCCGCCCCGGCGCCTGGCGGTGCGCTTCTCGCCGCGCGCCGAGGCCGCGCTGGCGGCGCGCGCGGGCAAGATTACACCAGAACTGCTGAGCGATCTGTTATCTCTCGATCCGCGCCCGGCCTACCATCAGGTCTCATCGCGTGAATACGGCATGCGCTTCGGCGATCTCGAGATCAAGTGGCGGGTCGATGAGCGGGGCGTATGGGTCAGCGCCGTGGATTCCACCACTGACTCGCACTGAGCGCGGCGAGGAACAGGAAGCCGGCCAAGGTCCAGCCCGGGATGCTGATGCCGAGGAAGGTCCACAATACGTCGGCGCAGTCACCGCTGCCCTTCAGCAGCAGGGGGATGGCATCGAGCAGCGGGAAATTTTCCATGATGTAGTCGTAGCCTGGCCCGCAGTCGGGGATCTGGTCCGGCGGCAGGTATTGCAGCCACAAGTGCCGGATCGAGATCGCCGCGCCGCCGGCGGCAACGAGGAAACCCAGCACGGCATAGACACGGGTGCCGATCGGCCCAGGGTTGTGTAGCACCGCGAGCAGAAACACCGCCGCGACCGCGAACATCGCCATGCGTTGCAGAATGCATAGCGGGCATGGCTCCAGATGCAGATGCAGCTGAAAATAGCCGATGGCGAAGCCGATCATGCCGAGCGCGGCGAGCAGGCCGGTCAGAAAGACTTGGCGAGGGGTAAGGGACATCCTGAACTCCGTTTGTAATAAAACCGGGAGGCGTATACTCGTCGCCCATGGGGTTTCGGTTTTTCGAGGTCGTTCCTCGCGCCCACGGGTGCGAGGGGCGGCCGCAGTGGCCGAAAATTCATGGGCGGCGAGTATATTCTACCCCTCCCGTTCTTGATCGCGCAGGCTGCCCAATGTTTTGGCGCGTTGCTCGTCGATGCCGGACATCAATCGGTAGGCCAGGTAATACTTGAAGATATTGGCGACGTAGCGCACCGTTTCACGGCCCGTGATCAGGCCGGCGGCGACCTCCACATGGCCGAACCAGCGGTTCGGGTCCAGCCCCATGCGCCGCGCCAGTTGCCGCATCTTGCGCAGCTTGGCCGGCCCGGCATTGTAGGCGGCCAGCGCCAGCGCAAAGCGGTCTTCGGCGCGGATTGCCGGCTCGGCGAGGTAATGGTCGCGCAGCCAGGCCAGGTATTTCGCGCCGGCATGGATATTGTTTTCCACTTTGTGGATATCCGCGATGCCGACCGCTTTCCCACGCGCCGTGCTCGGCAGCAACTGCATGATGCCGATTGCGCCGCGCGGACTTTTCCGTGATTGGTTCAACCCGGATTCCTGGAATCCCTGCGCGGCCAGCGCGAGGGCGTCGAATCCATAGCGCTTCCCATACTTGCGGAACAGACCGATCAGGTGTTCGAATCGTTTCCGCGCCTGCTCCGAGGTAGGATTGCGCAGACGCCTCGTATTGCCGTAGTACTGGCGGAACAGCAGGTTGCCCAGCATCGTCCCCTTCCGCGTCAGACGAACATGCTCCTGGAGACTGGCGAGCAGCTTCGGGTTGTTTTTCCGGATCGCCCAGGCGACCGGAGTGGCCTTGCGCAGCGTAAGCTTCGGATACAGCTTCAGATGCCGCAGCACGCCGGCCCACAGTCCGGCCTTGAAGTCGTCGACCACGGTGTAGTCGATGACGCCGTTGTTCGCCAGTTCGAGCAGGTCTTCCGACAGCAGGTGCTGGTCGGCAACATGGATGATGACCGGTGGTTTTCCGCGCGTGGCAAGATCCCGGTTGAGTCTTTCGAGGCTGTCGAGATAACTGCCTCCGCGCAGGACCCATACGGTTTTTCCGCTGAGGTCCTCCAGCGTCTTCAAAGCGGGCGCCTTGGCGCCGGCGACAACGATCTCGGCCACCCGCAGCCCGGTTCCGCGCGCGAAGGAGACCTGACGTTCCCGTTCCGGGGTGATCGTCAGCAGCGCCGCGGCGACATCGCCCTTGCCGGCGACGAGATCGGGCAACAGGCGATCGAACGGCACGGGCACATAGACGATGCGGATACGTTCCGATTCCTTGCGGGCACCTTTGTTCAGACGCTTCTCCCATTCCTGAAGCAGCGCGGCCTGGAAACCACCGAGTCCTTTTCGGTCGAAGAAGAAATCGGTCTTGCTGTAGGTGACCAATGCGCGGATGAAGCCGCGCTTGCGCATCTCGGGCAGATCGCCGCGGAAGGTCTCGGAGATCCGTTTCTCGACGGCTTTGCCGGTGTCTTTCGTCCCCGGGGCGGCTCCGGCCGCGGCGATTGCAAGCGCGCCGATGGTAAACAGACCCGGCAGTACGTTACGGAGCTTCATTATTGGTATGCTACCCTGATTTTTTTATCGGTTGGACTTGGACGAGTATATACCCATCATCAATGAACCAGAGGGCAGCCAGCGTGTGGGAGCGTCATGTCGCTACGGGATGAACCATGAGTGCGGGTCGGCGATTGCTGCGCTCGCTTCTGTTGGCGTTGCATTTGGTGGCGGGGCTGGTGCTGGTCGGTTGGCGGTTGGTGGTATCTCGGGGTGGCTTTCACACAGCCGCCTTTCGCGATACTGTCCGACAATGGCATCGCCGCGTTTGCCGTATCCTCGGGATACGGGTTCTTGTGCATGGGGATCCTCCGCCGCCCCCGGTGCTGGTGGTTTCCAATCATGTCTCATGGCTCGACATCCCGGTATTGGCCTCGGTTCTGAATCCTCTCTTCCTTTCGAAGGCCGAGGTGCGTCGCTGGCCGCTGATCGGCTGGCTGGCCATGGGGGCGGGGACGCTGTTCATCGAACGCGGTCGTCCGGGGCAGGCCGATCGCGCGGTCCGGGCGCTGGCCGACGCATTGCGCGAGGGACGTGAGGTGTTGTTCTTTCCGGAAGGGACGACGAGCGACGGCAGTCGCGTACGGCGATTCCATCCACGTCTGTTTCAGGCCGCGATCGATGCCGGCGCGCCGCTTCAACCGGTGGCGTTGTGCTACCGTGCCGCTGTCGGCGTCGACAAACGCCTGGCCTTTACCGGGGACAATAGCGCGCTGCGCGTACTGTGGGAGGTGTTGGGCCGGCGGGAGAGCCGCGTGGAGTTGTACTTGTTGGCGCCGATCACAGCGGGAGGAACACGGGATGCCCTGGCGAAACAGGCTCGCGCCGGGATCGCGGAGGTGGTGGAGCGCTGCAATGCCGCCAGGGATGGATCGCGTGGGACGGAGACCAGGGGGGCATCCCACGGTACTCGTCGCTCATGAATCTTCGGCAAAAGCGCCCGCCCCTCGCACCCGTGGGCGTCGTTGCGGAAACTCGCCCTGGAATGGGCTATGACTCGCGTCCGCGCCTGGCCCACGGGCGCGAGGAAGAGTCTCGAAAATCCGAAAATTCATGGGCGACGAGTATAAACTCACATTGTTGCCTTGGTCTGAGGCACTTCAGCGGTGATCCGGGTGGTTACTTTATTTCTTGATCAGCAGGTCCTCGATCTTTCCACCCTGGTCGATGTATTCTTGTATCCACTTGGGTCGCTTTCCCCTGCCTGACCAGGTTTGTGTCCGGTCGTTCGGGTTACGGTACTTTGGCGAAACCTGAGAGCGCCGCGAGATCTTCTCGCCAATGAGTTCGCTAAAGGTGAAGCCGGATTTCTCGGCCAGCTCCTTCATTTGTTTCAGCAGGGCGGCTTTTTCTTCTTCGATTTTTTTCTTGATCGTCCGTGCGATTTCCGTCTCCAGTTCACGGAGTTCCTTGACGCTGAGTTTGGAGATGTCGAATTTCTTGCTCATTACAGGGTTGCCTCTTTGGTCAGTAGGTTATGCCGGGATAGCTTGTTGGATATTCATCGGCTTGTCCTGAAAAATCCATGATGCCGGCTGTCAGATCCGTGGCGCCGCCATGGATTCCATCAAAAAACTTGCTGTTGGTCATGGCCGTTGGCTGAATCGGCGAAGATGGATCGTCGTTCTTCCCATCCGTTATGGACGCGTTGCTCACCCGTATGGGCGAGCGTCCATGGTCTTGATTACGAGCGAATGGGACTATCGATGACGCCCGGACAATCAACGGGCAAGCCATGGTTCGATCACGAGCTGGTTAATCATTAAGTATATTCATCGTCTTGATTTTAGACGACGACATATATTCTACATTCGGTTCGATATTGTCAATAGTTCGTCCCGATATCGAATCGAAGAATGAGAGGTTAAGGAGGACCGTCATGCCACGATACGGCTTCGGAGGGCTGTCGATCGTGTGACTTGTTCATTCGGGTTGATCAAGGTTAATTCTATATTGATCGGTCGGCGTATAATTGAGTAATTCCCGATCTTTTTGCGTCATTTGGAACACATGCTATGAAAAAAACGTTATTGTTGCTTGGATTGTGTCTTTCCCTGGGTGGCTCGTTCGCCCAGGACAGCGAGCCGCTCGTCGCGGCAAGTCGGGCGGCGGTCAAGGTTTATGCCACCCGGTTGAAAGGCGAGTTGGTAAAGGCGATGAAATCGGGTGGCCCGCTGCAGGCGATCGAGGTGTGTCATGGAAAGGCGCCGATGATCGCGCGCGAGGTTTCGTTGGAGAAGGGACTGCGCATCGGCCGTACCTCGTTGAAGACACGAAACCCCGGGAATGCGCCCGATGCATGGGAGCGAAAGGTGCTTGTTTCCTTCGAGGAGCGCAAGGCGCGCGGTGAGTCGCCGAGCAAAATGGAGTACTCGGAGCTGGTCGAACGGAATGGTCAGCGGGAGTTCCGTTATATGAAAGCGATACCGACCGGAGCGGTGTGTCTGAACTGTCACGGCGCCGACATCGCACCAGCGGTGGCGGCAAAACTCGATGCACTCTACCCCCAGGATCAGGCGCGGGGTTTCAAGATGGGCGATATTCGCGGTGCGTTCACAATCCGTCAATCGAAGGAATGAGGCCTTTCTGATTTAACCCGGAAATTTCATGAATTCATGTGATGATCGCGCAGTGGATTGTTTTCACAAGAAATTTTCTGAAGGCGCCCCGTATCAGGGATTACGGGAAACAGAAGAAAATTTCTTGTGGGAACAAGAAGCCAGCGAGGGCGCGTGTAATCCATGAATTTTCGGCCACTGCGACCGCGCCCCTCGCACCCGTGGGCGTCGTTGTGGAAACCCGCCATGGAATGGGCTATGACTCGTTTCCGCGCCTGGCCCACGGGCGCGAGGAACGGTCCCGAAAATCCGAAAATTCAGGGGCGACGAGTATACTCAGCGGTGATCTGAGCAGTTACCTTCCACTTCGAGTTACTCTCCGGCTTCTTCCAACCAGCCTGTAAGGGCCTCGACGACTTGTTTGGCCTGCGCCGGGCTGGAGATGTTGAACTTGGATTTTTGGTTGTATTCCCCGTCACGTTTCTGGTAACGGCGAATGGTATATTTGTCCTTGCTGTATTCTTCCTTGGCGCGGTTCCATTCCTGGTAGCGGTAGATCACCGTTGTCCACGCGCCCTTGGAAAGGATTTTCTTGTCCAGTTCCTTGACGATGTCGATGCCGTCTTCCGTGTAGTTGATGCTGAGTTCGTCTGGAGTCGAAGCCATATTGGTAATCTCTCTGGGTGGATAACTTATTTTGCGCCGTTCGCCTTCAACAACTGGGCGATTCGTTCCGCGCCCAGGCGATTGGCCGCGGTCAACGGGCGGGTTCCGTCGCGGCCGGGCTGATTGACATCGGCGCCATGCAGGATGAGCTGTTTGACCAGCGCGGGGCGTTCCTGTTCGATCGCCAACAACAGCGGTGTTTTTCCGTTGGCGTCGACGACATCGAAACGGGCGCCGTGGCGCGCGAGCAAGCGATAGACATCGCGGTCGGATACCCCGGCGTTGACCATTTCGAACAGCAATCGATCCCCTTCGAAGGGCGCGCCGACGGCGATCAGTCGTTCCGCGATGCGCATGCGGCGGTTCTTCAGTGCGGTTTCGAGTACCGATTCCCCGCTAAGATTGGTTTTGCGAGGGTCCGCGCCAGCCTCGATCAGCAGCTGGACGATCGCCGGGTCGCCGTTGCGAACCGCCAAGTGTAATGGGGTATCACCGTTCGGAAACAACTGATTGACCTTGGTGTGCCAGAACAGGTGCCGCTTGATTTGTTCGATATCGCCATTCGCCACCGCCGGGTAGAAGCCGGTTGTCGGCGGTTGTGGCTTGGAGCAGGCGCCAATCGCCAACATCATCATGGCTAACAGCGGGAGCAGGGGGTTCAAGTGATTCTCCAGTCGACACCGGCAAAGGCGTGGCCGGGTCGCATTCCTCTGGTCTGTCAGGGTTTCTGGTTGGATGCGCCGAGACTATAGCACAGGCCATTGGAATTGCGGCATCGAGGATGTCGCCATCCCAGGGCTCGTCAGCCATACTCATCGCCCTCGAAAAACCATGGGCGGCGAGTATATTTCATCCGGAATGCCATCACATGGTTCTCGGCGGTTTTATCGTTTGCCGAAGAACCAGGTCAGGTCGATCGAGGCCAGCCATTGCTGGTTGGTATCGCCCCGGAATACCGTGGGCACCTGGCCGCCGAAGGCGTTGCCCGGCCCGTCGTGGTAGTCGTATCGCAGCTCCGGGCGGATGCGCAGGTTCTTTAGCGGCCACCAAGAGAGGTTGGCGGTGATCGCATAGTAGTTCCCACCCGGCAGCAAGGCGTGGGCGCCGTCATCGTCGCGCAGCCATTCCAGGCGGAGCGCAAACTGGATACCGGGGCGGAAGCGGTCGTAATAGTTCAGATTGACGCCATACCATTCGCTGTCTTCGGTAATCAGGAAACCGGGCGGATTGTGCGCGTCGGCAACCACGTCGCCGCCCTCCTGGAAGCCGGCCACGGCATTCAGCGTCCAGCGCCGGGTGGGGCTGAGGCGATGGCTGATGGTGAGCGAATGCATGCGCCGCAACAGCTTGTCGCCACGGCTGCTGATGGCGTTGAACGGGCGTGTCTGGTCGCTGACGCCATCCTCGGATTGTTCGTTGCCGATGATGTTCTCGAAATCCACCCAGGTACGGAAATCGGGCGAGCGCCAGCGCAGATCGAAGAGCAGGGTTTTGTCGTGGTTGTTGTCTTGCAGGTTGTTCCAGCCCTGCACCAGGCCGAGACCGAGCGACCACAGGCCACGACGCTTCGCCACCGGCAGCTTCATCGCGCCGAGTATGCCGACGTGTTTCGAGGGACCGTACAGAAAGGCGTAGGAGTGGGTGTAAAAGGCGGTTGGGGGGTCGACCGGGGCGCCGATCTCGTGGCCGATCTCGGTGAACCAGCTCCCGGCGATCAGCGAGAAACCGCCGCCCCAGGGCTCGTAGAGGCGCAGAAACCACTGCTGCGCCAGCCAGAGTTCTTCCTTTCCTTCGTTGATCGACAGCTCATCGTCGAGTCCGAAGGTAATCGCCGCATCCCGGCCATAGCGCAGATCGATCTCGAAGCCCCAGTCGGGCCGCTCGGGACGCGGGCCGGGAAAGGGGCCGATACGCGGCTGGATGTCGGCCCGGGTCTTCTTTTCGGCGATCAGATCGATGCGGTTCAGGTTGAAGCCTTCATCGAAGTTCAGGAATCCGCTGGGGAAGACGTTGGCGGAGTCGTTGTCATTGGCGATCAGGCCAAGCTGGAGACGCCCGTGCAAGAGAATGTCACCGGCGTGAGCAAGGCCGGACAGCGCGAGCAGGGCGAATGGCAGATATTTCTTGAGCATGGTGTTGGCGGTTGATTTGAGCGGAAGCAGGCGCGGATTGAAACAAAGAGGGCAAGGCGCGGCATTGATTTGGGGCAATCGGGGCGGGGGCGATTTCCCGGTATTGGTTCAGGTCATTACCGTCCACTCCAGACGAAACGCGTCGAGCGGATCGATTCCTTCCCGCAGGCGGATGCGGTAGGCCAGTTCCAGCCAGTGCGCGCTGATGACCTGGCGCGGGCTGCCTTCAGTCAGCGCCACGCCTTGTTTGAGCAGCAGCAGGCGGTCGCAGTAGTGGGCGGCCAAGCGCAGGTCGTGCAGTACCACGATCGCCGCCCGCCCGGCCTGGCAATGGTTGCGCAGCAGGGTCATTACTTCCAGTTGATGCGCGAGGTCGAGCGCGGCGGTCGGTTCGTCGGCGAGTAGTAGCTCGGGTTTGCCGTTCAATGCCCGCGCCAGCAACACGCGCGCCTTCTCGCCGCCGGAGAGCTGGTCGTAGTTACGGTCGGCGAGGCCCTCGAGGCCGGTTTCGCGCAGGGTTTCGCGGGTGGCCTGCCGTGTGGCCGCTTCCGCTTCATGCCAGGCGAGGCGGCCGAGGGCGACGATGCGCGCGACGCTCAATGGCCAGTGTACCGGGCCGTTCTGCGCCAGCCAGGCGATGCGGCGGGCGCGTTGCCGGGGTGACAGCGCGGCCAGTTCGTGGCCGTCGAGCAGGATCTCTCCGCGCGCTGGTTGAATGCCGGCGAGCGCGCGCAGCAGGGTGCTTTTGCCAGCGCCGTTCGGGCCGATCACGCCGAGCATTTGTCCAGCCTCCAGGCGCAGGTCGAGTTCGCGCAGGATCTCCTGGCCGCCGATCTGGACACCCAGGCGCAATGCCTCCAGCCGTTTCATGCGGGGCTCCGTTGACGCAGGATCAGCCACAGGAAGAACGGCGCGCCGAGCAGCGCGGTGATCACGCCGACCTGGATCGAGGCGCCAGTGGCGCGTTGCAGCAGGCGCACGCCGATGTCGGCGGCAAGCAGCAATGCGGCGCCACCGAGCGCCGAGAGGCCGAGCAGGCGCCCCGGGCGATGGGCCGCCAACGGGCGCAGCAGGTGCGGCGTGACCAGGCCGACGAAGCCGATCGCGCCGGTGACCGCAACCACTGAGCCCATCGCCAGCGCGATGCCGGCAAACAGTTGGGCGCGCGTGCGCATGAGATCGACGCCGAGGCTGGCGGCGGTTTCCTCGCCCAGGGTCAGGGCATCGAGGGCGCGGCGCGTGCGCATCAGCAGCAGGCCGCCGGTCAGCGCGCCGGGCAGCATCAGCCAGAGATCGTCGCTGCCGTGGTTGGCGACCGAGCCAAGCAGCCAGACGACGATCTCCTGTACCGCGTAGGGGCTGGGCGCGAGGCTCAGCAGCAGCGAGATCGAGGCGGTCAGCAGGGCGTTGATCGCGACCCCGGCGAGGATCAAGGTCAAGGTGTCGCCATCGCGCCCGGCGATGCGGTAGACCGTCCAGGTCGCAACCAGGGCGCCGGCGATGCCGGCCAGGGGCACGCCGAGCCCGCTGCCAAACCCGAAGTAGAGCGCGATCACCGCGCCGAAGGCGGCGCCGCCGGAGGTGCCGATCAGCCCGGGGCTGGCCAACGGGTTGTGGAGAAAGCCTTGCAGCGCCGCGCCGCAGAGGCCGAGCACCGCGCCGGCGAGCAGCGCGATCAGGGTGCGCGGCAGGCGTACCTCAGTGAGCACGATGGCGATTGCCGAGGGGATATCGTGGAGGCGGTCGAGCAGGGCCTGGAACACCGGGATCGGGTTGCTGCCGATGAACAGCGAGAACAGGCCCAGGGCTGCGGTCACAAGCCCCAGAATCAGCGTTGCGTGTTTCACGGGTGGGCCTGTTGCAAGGCGGTGATGGCGTCGGCGATCATCGGTCCGCCACACAGCCAGTAGCGGTAGGGCAGCTCGATCATCGGCCGTCCGCCGGTCGCCGCGCGCAGCGCCGGGTGGCGCAGGCGGCGTTGCGCCAATGAGTCGGTACCGGGGGCGTAGGGCGAGGTGAAGAACTGCTCGGGATGCGCCAGCAGCAGGGTTTCGAGGTCGATCGGGCGGTAGCCGCGCAGGCCGATGCGCGCGGCCAGATTGTCCCAACCGGCGCGCTTCAGGGCCTCGTCCTGCAAGGTGCCGGCGCCCGCGGTGTAGCCGTTGGGTTGGTAGAAGAGCGCGCGCGGATGGCGTTTGAAGCGCTTTTGGGCGAGGCGTTTCAGGTGTGCGTCCAGGCGTTGGATCAGCGCCTCACCCCGCGCCGGATGGCCCAGCCAGTTGGCGACGCGGCGGATGTTGGCGCGGATCGTGGCGATATCGTGGGCGAGTGGCAGGGCTTCGAGGTGATAGCCGAGCGCGCGCAGCGCGCGCCGCAGCGCGCTGTCGGTATAGGCGCCGGTCAACACCAGGTCGGGTTGCATCGCGATCAGCTCTTCCAGATCGGCGTGGTTGGCAGGGTAGGCGCGCGCGCGCTCAGCCAGTGCCGAGGCATTGGGATCCCGCGCAAGGTAGCTCAACGAGACGATCTGCCCGGGTTCGCCGAGCAGCAGCAGCAACTGATCGGAGCAGAGGTTGATCGACACCACGCGCCGCGGCGGCGTTTCCGCCGCGGCGGACAGCGTCAGCGCCAGCAGCAACGCGGGCAGGCGGCGCGTGGGGGGCATGCTCAGCGCCGGGGGCGGTAGTCCACCGAGATGAACAGCTCGGTGCCCGCCTGGTTGAAGTTCGCGCTGCTGTGGTATTCCTTATCGAAGAGGTTGCCGATGCGCATTCGCGCGGTCCATGCCGGGGCGAAATGCCAAGCCGCGCGCAGGTCGAGCAGGCCATAACCGGCGTTGCGTGTGGTGTTCGCCGGGTCGTCCCAGCTTTCGCTGCGCGCGGTCAAGGTGGCGCCGAGCTCGAAGGCGCCGAGCGCGCGGTCGAGATCGATGCGCAGGCTGCGTTTCGGGCGCCGCGGCAGGATCTTGCCGCTGCGTTCGTCGCTCGGGTCGAGCAGGGTCAGTGCGCCCGCGTAGCGCCAGCCGCCGAGTTGGCCGTGCAGGCTGGCTTCGAGACCGTCGATGCGCGCGCGACCGATGTTGACTGGATGGAAGACGAAGTTGCCGGTGTCGATCCACTGGATCAGGTCATCGATATCGGTGCGGTAGGCGCTGATGCGCCAGTCGCCGAAGCCGGCATGACCGTCGATGCCGATCTCGAAGCTCTCGGAGGTTTCCGGGTCGAGGTCGGGGTTGCCGTTGGAGCCGAACGGGCTGACGAAGTAGAGATCGTTGAAGCTTGGTGCCTTGAACGCGGTGCCGTAGCTCGCGGTCAGACGAAGGCCGTTGGGCAGCGTGTAGCCGGCGGCGAGGCTGCCGGTGGTGTGGCCGCCGAAGGCTTCGTTGTCGTCGTAACGCAGGCCCAGGCTCAGATCGAGCGCCCCCCAGGCGGTTTGGTACTGGGCGAAGACGCCGGTGTCGTCGCGCTGGTCGACGGCATAATCGGTGGTGCCGTCGACCTGGTCGCGCTCGAAATCGACGCCGGCGGTGAGCAGGCCGTTCCCGCCGAGTTCGATGTCGTTCTGCCAGCTGGCCAGCCAGCGCTTGGTCTTGAACACCGAGTCGCCGTGGCCGTTGCGGTTGTTGAATTGCTCGTCGCGGTTCTCGCCGAGCGACAGCTGCATGTCCCAGCGCGCGTTCAGGGGCAGGCTCAGGTTGGCGCCAAGCACCTGTTGCTTGAAATCGGCGTCGTAGGTTTCATCGACATCCCCGAAGCCGTCGTACTCGTTGTTGCCACTGGCCTGCATCGCTTGCAGGCGCAGCTCGGCATCGTTGGCGAAGCGGTGCCGCAGGCTGCCGGAGAACGAGCGGTTGTCGTAACCGTCGGCATCCACATTGGCGTTAGTGGTGGCATCGAAGCCATCGGTGCGGGTATAGCCCAGGCGCGCACTGTAGCTCGTGCGCGCGTTGCCGCCGGCCAGGCCGATGTCGCCGTCGAAGGTGTCGTAACTGCCATAGCCGGCATGGGCATCCCAATGCAGGCCCGGGCGGCCCTCGCGGGTGAAGATCTGGATCACGCCACCGATTGCGTCGGAACCATAGAGCTGGGCGCGCGGGCCGCGCACGATCTCGATGCGCTCGATCTGGCTCAGCGGCAGGTTCTCCCAGACCGGCGTGCCGAGGGTTGCCGAGCCGACGCGCTGGCCGTCGATCAGCAGCAACACATGGCCGCTGTTGGTGCCGCGCAGGAACAGACTGGTGGCCTTGCCGGGGCCGCCGCTGTTGCTGATTGCGATGCCGGCGCGCGCGCGCAGCAGATCGGGCACGTCTTGCGCCTGGCTGGTATCGATGTCATCACGGGTGATGACGCTGACTGAGGCCAGCGTCTGATCGGCGGTGCGCGCGACGCGGCTGGCGGTGACGTTGATGGTGTCGAGCGGCTCGGCGCCAGCGGGCGCGGTCGCCAGCAGGCTCGCGGCGAGCAGGGTAAGGGGTGTTCTCATGGTGATGCCTCTGTAGCTGGATGGAGAAAGCCGCCGGCATGGCGGCCTGGCTGCGTCAGGCAAACGGTAGGACCGCCCCGCCGGCATCCTCCGTGCGGCGGGTGAGTGACGCGAATCCGGCAGGTCTCCTGGCTTGCGTTTCAATGTGCCGCGTCGCCTTCCCGAAGCTGGGCTTCAGTGGCCGATGGACGCGTACTCCACGCTTACAGTTGCGGGGACAGCCCGGGATTTGCACCCGGTTCCCTTTTCACCATCTGGGATGGCACCGGATCGGTGCGCGGTATTCTATGGAATTGCCGCTTCGAATCAAGCGCTTGTCGCGATCGCGGCAAGGCCGTACACTGCGCCGGGTGATTTCCAAGTAAATTGCTCAAGATTTTCCGGGTTACAATAACGAGGCTTCCCGTGAGCGATAGCGCCAATGTCCTCCGTCCGGAGGAATACTTCATAGAAGACGAACCTTATTACGAGCCGGTTGGTGATGAGATCGCGGTGTTCGAGGCCGCGTACCGCAACCATCTGCCGGTGTTGCTGAAGGGCCCCACCGGCTGTGGCAAGACGCGCTTCATGGAACACATGGCGTGGCGCTTGAAGCGGCCGTTGATCACGGTTTCCTGTCACGACGATCTGACCGCGTCGGACCTGGTCGGTCGCTTCCTGGTGAAGGGCGGCGAGACGCGCTGGGTAGACGGCCCGCTGGCGCGCGCGGTGCGCGCCGGCGGGATCTGTTACCTCGACGAGATCGTCGAGGCACGCAAGGACACCACGGTGGTAATCCATCCGCTGGCCGACGACCGCCGTGTGCTGCCGATGGAGAAGCTCGGCGAACTGCTCGAGGCCGGCCCCGGTTTCTGTCTGGCGATCTCCTATAATCCGGGATACCAGAGCGTGCTGAAGGATCTGAAGCAGAGCACCCGGCAGCGTTTCGTCGCGTTGGAGTTCGACTACCCCGAGGCCGGTCTGGAGCAGCGCATCGTCGAGAAGGAGAGCGGTATCGACAGCGAACTGGCGCGCAAGCTGGTGCAGTTCGCGCGCATGACGCGCAACCTGAAGGGCAGCGGACTCGACGAGGGCGCCTCGACCCGCCTGCTGGTGCACGCCGCGAAGCTGATCGCCGACGATATCGACCCGGTCACCGCCAGCCATGTGGCCGTCGCCCAGGCGCTGACCGATGATGCCGACATGCTCGCGGCGGTCGACGAGCTGTCTTCGTCGCTGTTCTGATGGGCGGTGGGGCGGACGATTTCGCCACCGTCCAGGCGCTGCTGGACGAGTGGCTGGAGACCGAGTTCACCTTCCGCGATACCGCCGGCCTGACCCGCCAATTGCTCGCCCAGTCGCCACGCGACCGCCAGTTCGTGCTGACCTGGGTGCAACGCGTCGCCAGCACCAATCTGGCGCTCGCCCACCGCTTCGCCGAGCTCTCGGACCAGACTCTGGAGAGCATGGAGCGCGAGGTCATCGAGGCTTGGATCCAGCACGCCATGGATCAGTACGACCGTTCCGGACTGGCCGCCGCGATGCGGGTCGTCGACGAGGTCGACGACTTCGTGCGCCATAGCTTCGAACGCGCCTCGGGGTCGATCCTCGAAGAGCAGAGCGCGGTGCTCGCCGGGTTTCTGCGCGGCTTGTCCGGGCGCGTGTTGCAGATTGCCGAGGCCGAGGGCGCCGACCCCTGGACCGACAGCGAAACCCTGTATCTGCCCGGCATCGTCGCGCGCCTGCCCGAGCGCAAGGACAACTTCCTGTTGCACAAGGCGATGGTCGCGCACCTGTGGGCGCAGACCCGCTTTGGCACCTTCCGCGTGGACCTCGACGCCGAGCTGGCGCGTTTCGCCGACCGCGAGCGCGCGTTGCGCCTTTTTCATCTGCTCGAAACCCTGCGCCTTGATGCCTGTATCGAGCGCGAGCTGCCCGGCCTGGCGCGCGAGATGGGCCGGCTGCGCGAGCAGCTCGACGATGTGGCCGCCCATGCCGGACTGCGTGAGCTCGCCGCGCCACTGCGCGAACCGGGCGCCGGCGTTGAAGGCACCCTGCGTCAGCTGCGCGACCACTTTGATCAGCTGGAACCGTCGTCGCTGTGCTACCAGGGGCGGATCGATCCGGAAGCGGTGCGTGAATGCATGGCGCGTCGCATCGAGCGCGAGAAAGCGGTGCTTCGGGTAAAGCTCGCCGAGCTTGCCGACGAGTTGAAAGAGAGCGGCAAACTGGCTCCGGACGCGCCGCCGATCTTCGATCTGGAGCGCAAAGCTTCTGATGAGGCCCTCGACGAGTCTCTCGAGTTCGAGTTGTCGATCGACCAGGAGGCGTTGCGTCCACCCGAATTCCTGAGCAAACTGATGACCTCGATCGTTCTCGATTTCGGCGAGATCCCGGAGGAATACCTGACCGCCGCCGGCCCCGGCGAGTACGACCTGAGTCGTTTCGATGAAGACGAGCTGGACCCGGACGAGGTCTGGAGCGGCGCCTATCACGAAGAGGGTGCCTTCCTCTATCCGGAGTGGGATTTCGCCCGCCAGTGCCATCGCAAGAACTGGTGCGTGCTGCGGGAGTTGGAGGTCGCCCCCCGCTATGACGATTTCCCTGTCGACACCCTGCGCAAATACGCGCGCCTGATCAAATCCCTGCATCGCACCTTCGAGGCCCTGCGCGGCGAGGACAAGCTGCTGAAGAAACAGCCGCACGGCGACGATATCGACATCGATGCCCTGGTCGAGGCCTGGGGCGACCTGCATTCCGGGCATGAGATGTCCGATCGCCTGTTCACCCGCATGCACAAGGAAGAGCGCAATATCGCGGTGATGTTCATGGTCGACATGTCCGGCTCGACACGCGGCTGGATCAACGACGCCGAGCGGGAATCCCTGATCCTGCTCGCCGAATCGCTCGAGATCCTCGGCGACCGCTATGCCATCTATGGTTTCTCCGGCACCACCCGCAAACGCTGCGAGGCGTATCGCGTAAAGGCCTTCGACGAACCCTATGACGATCTGGTCAAGGCCCGGATCAGCGGCATCGAGGCCCGGGACTACACCCGCATGGGCGTCGCCATCCGCCATCTCAGCGGCCTGCTCAACGAGGTCGACGCGCGCATCAAGCTGCTCGTCACCCTGTCCGACGGCAAGCCGGAAGACTATGATGGCTATTACCGGGGCGAATACGGCATCGAAGATACCCGCCAGGCACTGTTCGAGGCGAGGCGTGACGGAGTTCACCCTTTTTGCATCACGATCGATGAAACCGCGAAGGAGTACCTGCCCCACCTCTATGGCGCGGCAAACTATGTGGTCATTGATGACGTAAAAAAACTGCCATTGAAAGTTTCCGATATCTATCGCAAACTGACAAGTTGACGGTGGTGGCATATTCAGAATAACCGCTTACATGCCATTGGCATGACAAGGCGTAGGCTCGATCAAGCGCAGCGGATCGGGCGACAGCGCCAAGCTTTTGAAATCAGGAAACGTCAAGCGAAATGAAGCGCGATCACCTGGGTGACGAGTATGTGACACCGCTGGTCGATCGTTCGCTCCGGCGACTCCCGCCGGGTGTGCATCGATCGCGGAGATTCAGGGTGGATCGAAAAGCGATATAAGGAATCAAGACA
>Ga0256832_1000220_pt1 | contig 35818 bp, 20 predicted proteins | sample 134614metaG_FD_190534 | JGI IMG/M metagenome (GOLD analysis project Ga0256832, IMG submission 190534) | Hydrothermal vent microbial communities from Lau Basin, Pacific Ocean - 134-614 | ecosystem: Environmental > Aquatic > Marine > Hydrothermal vents | place: Pacific Ocean: Lau Basin | collected...
CTTTGAAAAAGATAAAGCATTTTATGTTCCTATCGATGTAAAAGATGAAAATTCCAAAGCAATTCTATCTAAATTTACAGAAGTATTGAGCAACAAATCCATTAAAAAGATAGGTCAAAATATCAAATACGATAATCTGATATTAAAATGGCATAGAATAGATGTCAAAGGGAACCTGTTTGATACTATGATAGCTCATTATCTGCTTGAGCCCGATATGAGGCACAAACTGGATTATTTGTCTGAATCATATTTGAAATATAAAATGGTTCCGATAGAAAAATTGATAGGTAAAAAAGGTAAAGGACAATTGAGTATGGCTGATATTGATATCGCTATCGTCAAAGATTATGCAGCCGAAGATGCCGATATTACTTTTCAATTGAAAACTATATTTGAAAAAGACCTCAAAAAAGAAAATCTTACAGAAGTTTTTGAAAAAATCGAAATGCCCCTTATCAATGTTTTAATGCAAATGGAATACAATGGTGTTTATATTGATAAAGATTTTTTAAATGAATATTCAAAAGTTCTTGAAAAACAAATCCGGGATTTCGAAAAACAGATCTATGAAAAAGCAGGAGTTAAATTTAATATAGCATCTCCCAAACAAGTAGGGGAAGTTCTGTTTGAAAAATTAAAAATTCCTTATCGCTGGAAAAAAACCGCGTCCGGACAACATTCGACAAGTGAAGAAAAATTGAGTGAATTGGCGGTGAAATATGATATAGTCAGAAATATTTTGGATTATCGTAAATTGCAAAAGTTGAAAAATACTTATGTTGACAGTTTGCCAAAACTGATTAATCCGAGGACAGGAAGAATCCATAGTTCTTTCAATCAGGCAAGAGCTGCAACAGGCAGATTGAGTTCAGAAAATCCTAATTTGCAGAATATACCAATAAGAGATGAAGCCGGAAGAGAGATCCGAAAAGCATTTAAACCCAGAAATGAAAACTATTTGATCTTTTCTGCAGATTATTCACAGGTTGAATTGAGATTGATTGCCGATATGAGCAATGAAAAAGCAATGCTGGATGCATTCAATAAAGGTTTGGATATCCACAAAGCTACCGCTGCAAAAATATTCAATATTCCTCTTGAAGAAGTAACTCCGGATCAAAGAAGACAGGCAAAAACCATTAATTTCAGTATTATTTACGGGGCAGGGGCTACCAATCTTTCAAGACAACTCGGAATTTCAAGACCCGAAGCAAAGTCCTTGATAGAAAGTTATTTTAAGGAATATGGCGGTTTGCAACAATACTTTGAAGAAATAGTAAAATTTGCCAGAGAACACGGATATGTTTTAACAAAACTGGGCAGGAAAAGAAAACTTCGCGATATTAATTCACGAAATAGTCTTGCCAGAAGCAATGCCGAAAGAATGGCAATAAATACACCCATCCAGGGAACAGCAGCCGATATGATAAAACTTGCAATGATAAATATCCATAAGGAATTGGAAAAAAGAAATATGAAATCCAAAATGATCATGCAGGTTCATGATGAATTGGTATTTGATATGCATAAAGAAGAAAAAGAAGAACTGAAACAACTTGTAATCGATGAAATGACAACAGCAATTCCGGATCTTAAAGTAAATATCAAAGTAGATACCGGAACCGGAGATAATTGGTTGGAAGCACATTGATGAAAGTGAATTAATGAATAAAAACTGGAATACTGGAGTGCAAGAATGTTGCAGGGTACATGTTTCAGGTTTGGAAGTTTGGATGTTTTTGCACAGCTACCCCTCTGATGAAATATTCATAACTGAATTTCAAAAGAATCTTTATTGCTTTCTTTGCACTGCTGCCCCCCTGTGAAATATTCATAACTGAATTTCACAGGGCAAGCCTCTGCCCACCCCCAGTGAAATACTACGTTAATTTCACGGGGTAAACCGCAAAAGCACTGCACTCCCCCTTATGTTTTTCTTCCATTGCATTCCAGATAAAAATAGGGGGAAGTTGCATCCCGCACATTTCCCACTTCGACTTAATCACCAGTTATTTTATTGAAAACTACCACTATCGACCAGACGCCAGGCTCCCTCTCCTTTTCGGGATAAGTTAAAATTAGCTTGAAATTTTGTAAAAAGGAGAAGGGGAGAAAGGTGGTGCTTAATCGTTTGTGGTAGTAGTTGGATTGTATTGGTGGTTTTTGTTTGAAATGGGGAAATTAATCCCCCGCTGGCGGGGGACAAAGGGGGTGGAAAAGTACCGGAATAAAGGAATGTTTTCTTCGCACAGCTACCCTCCTGATGAAATGTTCATAACTGAATTTCACAGGGCAAGCCTCTGCCCACCCCCAGTGAAATACTACGTTAATTTCACGGGGTAAACCGCAAAAGCACTGCGCTCCCCCTTATGTTTTTCTTCCATTGCATTCCAGATAAAAATAGGGGGAAGTAGCAACCCGCACATTTCCCACTTCGACTAAATCTCCGGTTATTTCATTGAAAACTACCACTATCGACCAGACGCCAGGCTCCCTCTCCTTTTCGGGATAAGTTATAAGCAAGGTAAAATCGTTTACCCCGTAGGATATTCATCCAACGGGGTAAACGATTTTTGATTTCAGAAGTTGGGATATGCTTATTTTTCAGTGGATAGAAAAAAGCCTCGTTAGAGGCGAAATTATGGTAGTAGCAATAATGCACAACCCCAAACCTATTTTGGCGGTATTTTTGTGGCGATAGCAAACAAAAATAGTGACAAAATAAGATATAAGCAGAGCTAAAAAAGTAAGGACAAACTATAAAATATAAGGATAATGGACTTTATCGAGATGATTTCGACAAAAGAAAACAAAAACCGGACTACGGGATAGCGAAATATTAAAATTTTTGTATTTTCGGGCAAACATTAATTATAATAATATAATGGGTAAACTAAACAGACAAAAAAAGAGCTTGGGATTGATAGAATTGATTGCTATCGCTATTGGAGGAATGGTAGGGGGTGGAATTTTTAGTATTTTGGGAGTATCGGCAACAATGGTTGGGTTTTTAACACCGGTTGCTATCATTATTGGAGGAATAATCGCTATGCTTGCAGCATATTCTTATGTGAAATTAGGGGTTTATTACAAAGATGAAGGAGCTACATATTCCTTTGTAAAGAGAACCTTTTCAGATAGTCCGGTAATGGCTTCTTTTATCGGTTGGCTGGTTATTTTCGGTTATATCAGCACTCTGGCTTTATACTCTTATACTTTTGCTTCTTATGCTATTAGCGGAACCGGATATGCAGATAGTGAATGGTTAAGAAAAGGTGTTGCCTGGGGTATTATTTTAGTATTCACTTTGATAAACGTATGGAGTGTTGTAGGTATGGGTAAAATCGAAGACCTTATGGTCTATACAAAATTGGTTATTTTATTTGTTATTTCCGTATTGTTAATTCAACACGGACAAACAGATTTTGGTACTTTTATGCAAAAAATGGCTGAAGACGCCGGACATTCTTCATTGTTGACTATTTTAATTGTTGCTTCCATAACCTTTGTAGCTTATGAAGGTTTTCAGCTTGTTATCAATGCGGTAAAAGAAATGAACAATCCCGATAAAAATATACCAAGGGCTATTTATGGTGCGATTTTAATAGTAATATCAATATATGTTGTGATTGCATTGGGTGCTCTTTTTGCTATTCCATTACAAGATTTGATCAATAATAAAGAATATGCTTTGGCTTCGGGAGCAAAGCAGGTTATGGGCAAAATAGGACTGAATTTGGTTGTTTTCGGAGCGATACTGGCAACTAGTAGCGCTATCAGTGGTACGATGTTTGGTTCTTCCAGGCAATTAGCTGTTATTGCCGAGGATGGCTTTATGCCAAAATTTCTCGCCAAACGAAACAAAGCTAACATTCCGGTAAATGCTATTATCATCATGGCATTACTGGCTTCCGCACTTATATTAATCGGTGGTCTGAAATTGTTTTTAGAATTCGGTAGTGTAACTTTTTTAATGGTATCAATTTTGGTAGCAATAACAAATTATATCATCAGAGATAAAACAAGATCTTCAAAACCGGTTACTGTTCTGTCTATTGCCGGATTAGCTCTCAGTGGTGTTTTGATTCTTTATTATGAATTGACTCATAATTGGTATCAAATGCTCTTTATTATTGTAGTTTATATAATTTTGTGGTTAAGTGCATATTTTTATTCAAAAGAAAGAAAACAATATACAAAATAACCCGTATCAACTCAACACCTCTATCCAATGCTTTATTTCTTTGTCGCTAAAATCCCTTAATTGATGCCTGCAACTAAATCCGGTCGCAAGGATTGTCGAACCGGTTGTAAGTTTTGAAACAACAGGATCCAATTCGATTTCATATATCTTTTTAGACAGATCATAATGCTCTTTTTCAAAACCGAATGCTCCCGCCATTCCACAACATCCGACATCCAGAATTTCAAATGTGCCTTCAACAAATTTAAAAATGTTTTCAATCGATTCCATTCCTTCTATTGCTTTCTGATGACAATGTCCGTGAATAACATGATGTTTTAATGTGGATTTGAATTTGTTTTCTACTTTTCCCGAAGTAACCAGATCAGAAACAAATCTCTCAATCGAAACAACACTGTTTTTTAAGATCTTTGCCATAAATTCATCATCCATCAAATCAGGAATATCGTCTGCCAGAGCGGAATAAGACCCCGGTTCAATAACAATTACCGGAATTTCCCTGTCCATATACGGTTGAAGTTTTTCTATGATCTTTGAACTATATTGTTTTGCTTTTCTCAGAAAACCATTTGATATCAATGGTCTTTTACTTCCCCCTGTATTTACCAAGATCACTTTATATCCCAATTTGTCCAGAAATCCGATAGCGGCTTTCCCTATTTCCGGTTCGTGATAATTGGTATAAATATCTGCGAAAAGAACTACTTCTTTATCGTTGTTCGTTCTGTACTCCTTGTTATACCATCTCACCAATGAATATTTTGCATAATACGGTAAAATCCTGCGGGCATCGATTTTTGCCACTTTTTCAAGTGTTTTTCTGAATATCTTTGTTTTTATTACCGCATTTACGATTCCGGATAGGGTACCTGAAAGGTATTTGGACATCAGATCACTGTAAATAATAAAGAATTCTCTGATACCATATCCTTTTTTATCGTATTTCTTTTGTAATACTTCACTTTTCAGTTTAGCGACATCCACATTACTCGGGCATTCCGTTTTACAAGATTTGCAGGAAACACACAGATCCAAAGCTTCTGCCAATTCTTCATTTGTCAGATCTCCATCTCCCAATTCACCGGAAATGGTCATTCTCAACGCATTTGCCCTTCCCCGGGTTGAATGTTTTTCATCCAGTGTCGCTTTGTAAGTAGGACACATCACACCTCCGGAAACCCTGTGACAAACACCAACGCCATTACACATATTGATGAGGGTAGAAAAACCTTCTTCTTTTCTGTAGTGATAAAGTGTCGAAACTTCTATTTCTTTATAATCCGCACCATATCTCAAATTGCTATCCATCGGATACGGATCAACAATTTTGCCGGGATTCATCAATCCATGCGGGTCAAAAACTGTTTTTAATTTTTTGAAATCATTGTATATAACATCTCCGTAAAATTTAGGAATACCATAACTTCTGGATAAACCGTCTCCGTGCTCACCTGACCATGATCCCTTATATTCAATCACTCTGTCAAGTGCAAATTCCGATATTTTACGCATTTTATCAATGTCTTCCTGCAATCTTAAATTCAATATAGGTCTGATATGCAAAACACCCACACTTGCATGTGCATACAATATGACTCTTGTATCCAAATTATGACAAAATTCCAATACCCTGTCAACATATTCGGGTAAATGCGGTATCGGAATACAAAGATCTTCAATAAAAGGTATGGGTTTTGCGTCTGTTTTCACACTTAACAACAATCCTAATCCTTGCTTCCTCACCTCCCAAACATCTCCAAAAGCCTTTTCTTCCATTTTGAAAAAAGGATAAGCATAACCCCTTTTCAATTCTTTAAGATTATCAACAAGTTTTTGGTGTTTATTAACCAATTCTTCATGATTTTCTCCAAAAAACTCTACTATTAATATCGCTCCCGGATCACCTTCAATAAAATAAGATATAGGTTTGGTCGCAGGATTATTTTTTGCTATTTCTATTACATTATTATCCAGCAATTCTATTGCAGAAGGTTTATGTTCCAATATCTTTCCCACAGTTGAGATGGCTTCCAGTCTGTCTTTAAAATGAACTACCGTGATCGAACGTTTTTTAGGCAAATCGATAAGATTTAATTTCATTTCCAGTATTGTTGCAAGTGTTCCTTCACTACCACTTATCAATTTTGCCATATTCCATTGCTTGCCTTCTACAAATTCATCAAGACTGTATCCGGTTACCCTTCTCATTACTTTCGGATATCTGGCAATGATTTCTTGTTCATCTTTTTCCAGTATTTCGATAAGGGTTTTATAGATATTTCCTTCTTCATCTTCTTGTTCTGCCTTTTTCAGTGCTTCTTCTTTGGTTATTTCTCCTAAATTGATAACCTTTCCTGAAGCTAGTGCTATTTTAACTTCCAGAATATGGTCTATTGCTTTTCCAAAAACCAAACTACGCGAACCCGAAGAATTATTTGCAACCACACCTCCCACATTTGCTCTGTTTATTGTGGCTTCATCCGGAGCATAGATCAATCCGTAAAGTTCCAGAAATTTATTCAATTCACTATGAACCAGTCCCGGTTGAACCCTTATCCATTTCTCTTTTTCATTAAATTCAAGAATATTGGTCATGTATTTAGAAAAATCCATAACTATAGACTCTCCGACTGTTTGTCCTGCAAGACTGGTACCTCCACCTCTGGGCAAAAGACTTATCTTGTGCTCTAAGGCAAATTTAATCGTTGTCAAAATATCATCTTCATCTTTGGGAACAACTACCAATTTTGGCATGATCTTATAAATACTGGCATCCGTAGAATATATTCCCCTGGTCAGATCATCATCATAAACTTCGCCTTTTATCGTTTTTTTTAAATCTGCGCTAATTTGATTTATACTCATTTTTACGGTTTTTTTGTATTATTCCTTCCACACTTTTTCATCTTTCAATCTATATTTCTCTCCGCTTTCAGAACATATTGCAATATTATTTTCATCAAAATTCAATCTGTGACCATATTCGCTCATCCAACCGATCTGTCTGGCCGGATTACCAACCATTAAAGCATAGGGTTTAACTGTTTTTGTCACAACAGCCCCTGCACCAATAAATGCAAATTCTCCTATATCATGACCGCAAACAATAGTTGCATTTGCACCGATACTGGCTCCTTTTTTAACAACGGTTTTTGAATACTGCCCACGTCGAACAATACCGCTACGGGGATTCACCACATTTGTGAATACCATTGAAGGTCCCAGAAACACATCATCTTCACAAATCACTCCGGTATATAATGAAACATTATTTTGAACTTTAACATTATTGCCAAGTACAACATCATTGGCAACAAAAACGTTTTGGCCCAAAATACAACCTTCTCCCAATTTTGCCCCGTTCATAACATGGCAAAAATGCCAGATCTTTGTATTTTTACCTATTATAGCCCCTTCATCTATCACTGCTGTTTCGTGTGCATAATATTCCTGATCCATTTTTATTATTTTGTTGATAAAATGCAAATATGGTGAAAAAAATATAACACAGTTATTCTTTTATCTTGTTATTTTCCTTTCTTTTAATGATTTTAAATAAATAATGTTTTGATTTGTAATTTAGTTAGATGGAATTGTTTATTACTACTTCATACTATTTATCCTGATTACCCTATTCTTAGTCCGTTTTTCACGACTTTATCCGGTTGTAACAACACAACTGAATCGTCATCAACGACACCCAATACCAGACATTCACTCATAAAATCCGCGATTTGTTTAGGGGGAAAATTAACTACGGCCACTACTTGCTTCCCAACTAATTCAGATACAGAATAGCGTTTGGTGATCTGAGCTGAGGACTTTTTAATACCCTGATCTCCAAAATCTATTTTTAACTTATATGCAGGTTTTTTTGCTTTTTCAAATACTTCTGCATCAGTAATAGTACCTACACGTATTTCTACCTTGGAAAATTCATTCCAGGAAATAGTATTTGATTCTTTCATGTGTTAATATTTTTAATTTTATTAAAGTAGTGAATAATTCGGATTAAATTAACGATATAAAGATATAAAAAACTATAGTCTTTATTGATAGGTGTATTTCATTTTTTCGCATTGCGGGTTGGGTTCTCCTTTATTTATCCCTTTGGGAGGAGTCAGAGGCGAAGGAAGGGAAAAGCGAAAAAATGAAATGCTGTCTCTCATGCTAAGGAACAATTTGATAGCGGTGAGTTTCTTTCTCACAATAAAGCCAATAAAGAAATTGATAAATGGTTCGAAAAATAACCTGGTCAAAAAGAGCTCAGGAAGATAGAAAAGAGATTTTTACATCTTCAATCTAACTCAATCTTCATTCAATCTCTCATCAATCTTTATTATCAACGGTACTCAGCAATAAAAAGATCATTTACTCCATCCTACTCCTTCAATATTACAACTTTTTTATTAATAATACCTTTTTCCGTATATAAACGAACAAAATATAATCCCGGAATCAAATTATTTACATCGATTTTATTCAATTTCTTTATCTCATCGAATTTCTTTATTGTTCTGCCCGAAAGATCACATAATGTAAGTTTATCCACATTTTCATAATTATTGATAAAAACATTTAAGTATTGAGTATTGACGGGATTTGGGTATATTTTAATTTCCGGTGTATCAAATTTTGCAATACCTGAATTAACAACACTTACACATTCAGATGTCTTGGAACAGTCTTCTTTATTAATTATTACCGCATAATTTCCGGTTTCTACCGTCACATAAAACCATTCATTTGCTCCCTGTATAGTATCATAATTCGGACAAGAAACCCATTGATATGTTGCTGCACTATCCAAAACTGCAAATAATGTGTCTCCATTTTGAATTACCGTATTGTCGATTATTATTTCTTCAACATAAATTTGGTAAATACTATCACATCCTTCCGTTGTTTCATACTGAGCATAATATGTTCCAGTACTATCAATATTAATTCCCTGCCATATCAGTGTATCACCTTCACATATCTCTGCTTCTTCTTCAAAATAATAATTTGGTGAAACTGTTAAATTCAACTGATATGTACTATCACAATTATCTATAGTTGAGTATGATGCATAATAGGTTCCGGTACTGTCAAGCAACATTCCCTGCCACGATAATGTATCGCCTTCACATATCCCGGCTGCTTCTTCAAAATAATAGCCTGGTAATATGGTTAAATTCAACTGATATGTACTATCACAACCATTAACAGTACTATATGTTGCATAATATGTTCCCGTACTATCAAGTAACATTCCCTGCCACGAAAATGTGTCTCCAGAACATATCATTGCATCCTCTTCAAAATGATAAACTGATAAAACGGTTAAATCCAGTTGATAGGTACTGTCACATCCGTCGATTGATGTATATTCCATATAATAGGTTCCCGTACTGTCTAGCAACATTCCCTGCCACGAAAAGGTATCTCCTGAACACATCATTGCATCTTCTTCAAAATGATAATTAGCACTTAGATTTAAATTCAAATAATAAATACTATCACACCCTTCTATTGTTTCGTATGTTTTTTGATAATTTCCCGGAAATGCATAACTCTGTCCCTGCCAATCAAAATAATCTCCCTCACAAACAGAGGCTGTGTCATAAAACTCATATGTTGGCAATAGATTTAAGGTCAAAATATAGGAACTGTCACAACCGTTGATTGTTTCATATTCTGCATAATACGTGCCACCTGATGTCAATACATAATCCTGCCATTCAATAGTGTCTCCTTTGCACATTGACATATTTTCAGAAAACAAGTATGATGGAAAAACAATTAAATCAAGTTCAAAAATACTGTCACAGCCATCAACCGTATTATAGTTTTTAGTATAATTTCCTGCATTTGCATAGTATTCCCCCTGCCAAAAATATGAATCACCTTCACATATTTCCTGCTCTTCATATTCATAATAATTAGGATTTACATCCAAAACAAGAGTATAAGTACTATCACAACCATAGATGTCCGTATAATTTTCAATATATACTCCGGAATCTGTATAATAACTACCTTGCCATTCAACACTGTCTCCTTCGCAAATTGAAACATTGTTTAGCTGAGAAAAGGGTTCATGGGTTTTAAACCATATTTTTTCACAATTCTTATTTATACCATAATCATTGTATGGATTTATTTGTATAAAAATAGTATCTCCGCAAGATAGATTATGTAAAATATAATTTGTAGTATCGCGCATATCCAGATGGCTCACAATATCAAATGTATCACTCGAAGTACCGGCGGAAAAATAATATCCGGCTGCTCCTCTGGCTTCTCCCCATACTACTTTTATATCCAATGGCAGATCTGTTGAATAAGGCGCGGGTGCCAATATATCTGAACAACAAGGAAATGGTTTTTCGAAATCCGGGGTCATCTTTAAAACAAATCCGTCTCCTCCGTCTCCGTTATAATAACTATCATATCCAAGATATACCGGAAAATCAATTGAATTGGTAAATCCGGCAGTAAAAATATTTCCTGATATATCTTTCGTAATCGAATAACAAAAATCATTGTCATATCCCCCAAAATATGTTGAATTCAAGAGGTTTTCCAGTTTTGGAGAAAATTTTGCTAAAAAACCATCCGCTCCTCCATTATATGAATCATCATAAGAATTGCAGAAAACAGGAAAATCAGAGGAATATGTAAATCCTGATAAAATAACATTTTTTGACGAATCTACAATCAATTCTCCCGCTATGTCTATGTTATTACCTCCTAAAAACGTAGATGCTTCAAGATGGCTTAAATCAAAATCCATAATACATAAAAAAGCATCTTCGTTTGACATAACAGAATTTGCAAAAATAGTATCATAAGCATTTAACGTAGTAGGAAAACGAGGAGAATTTGTCGATCCTGATAAATAAATATATGTCAAATCATTTGTAATAATACTTCCCGGAATCTCATCCTTTTTGCCTCCCAAAAATGTAGATGCTTCTATATTGGAAAGATCATCAGGTAACCTGATAATAAAAATATCTGATCTGCCTTCTAATGTATCAGAAAAAACTCCTAAAGTTACGGGAAATGATGGATCTGTTGTCGTTCCTGTAATAAAAACCGTATGATTATCAGCTGCAACTATATCAATAGGGACTGTAAGGCTATCTGTTTGAATGCTGTTGGAAGCTAATAAATTAGATAAACTATCATTCATTTTGAAAAAGACAAATTCTTTTGTGCCGGGATAAAGTTGTGGCCCAACAGACGGAATTCCATTATCTGAAACACCTGTTACAACAAGATTATTTTCCATATCAAAATCAAAAGCGATAGCTATATCATCGTAATCGCCTCCTACAAAAGTTGAGTATTTCAATTCATTTAACTTACGATCCAAACAGGAAATTATCATATCTCCGTACGAAATAAGACCTAATCCATTGAATATCGTATCAAATGCATTGGTAGTAGTCGGATAATCTTTGGATTCTGTCCTGCCGACAAAATAAACATTGCCTGCTGTATCCAGTTTCATATCTTTTAATATATCTACATCAGATCCTCCGATATAAGTACAAGTTTCCAAAACGGAAAGACCGGAATTATACATTGCAATGAAAATATCCGTAGAATCATTGTACGTTTCATCATAAGCACCATTGGTTACAGGAAAATCAGAAGAACTTGTAACTCCTCCAACATAAACCTGTCCGTTTTTTCCAACTAACACTTTTTCTGCAAAATCAAATTGACTTCCACCTATAAAAGTTGAAGAAAGTAACGGATCAATAAATAAAGTATATTTAGGATCATAATTTCCCAATTCAAAACCATAAACAAAATCTTCTTTTATGTTATACTTTACTGCAATATTCACTTTTTTCCCTTCTATCATTTGCCAGGCAATAGGTTTTGTGAAAGAAATGATCCTGTTGTTTATTTCCAACTGCAATTCTCCTTCTTCGTTTTCGCACATATCGTCAATTCCATTTAATTTGAACTGAATAAATGCCGGATCTGCATTGGGTTCTATTTTTATTACTTTTTCAATATTATTCCCATTGATATTAATATTCATTGTCAATCCATCATATATTTCTCCAAAATCCACAGTATTAAAAGAAGAAATATCTGCAATTTTTTTTCCTTTTCCCTGTTTTAAAAAATTGAATTTTGTCTGAGATATATTTTCACCTGTAATCTGAGTATTCTTTAGTTTTTTATTTAAAATGGTCTCTGTGAAATGAAATCTTTCACCGGAATCAATATTTACGAAATAATTTAAATCTCCATTGTTTAAAATGGCAATATCAGCCACACGTGTTTTAGTAGCAAAAGCAACTTTGCTATCATATTGTCCTGCATTTTTTATCCAGGGCAAAACAATTGTACTGCTACCATTAATTGAATTATTCTTTATTCTGTCCGGATTATTACCAAGAAGAACTAAAGAGAAAAAAGAAATAACAATAATTGCAGAAATAGTAAAAGATTTAATCATAATGCGTTTTTTAGAATCATTAAAAAATAAAACAACCGGCAACCTTTTATATACAAGATACTTTTAACAGGTAAAATGCTGCTAAAATTGTTAAAATTTTAATTTATTCTTGTGCAGAGCATTAATTACTGACCCAGCTTCTTTCCACTTCAAATCCCCTAATATTTAAAGCAAAATGTTTTCTTTTTGATTTTGACTCTTCTTTATAATCCATTTTAGCAATATTAAGTTTTTCCAATGAGGCGGAAGCTATTTCAATTGGATTGATCTTATTATAATCTTTATTGTCTATTTCCAACTTGGTCTTAACTGTTTTAATTAAAAATTGCTTTGGGGTTAAAGCTTCTACAATTTCTGTTTTTTCCGGCTTTGTTATTATTTTCGGTGTATTTCCTTGTAACAATACAATTGATTTTAATGCCGGTGCCGGATTATTGATTTTGAATGAGGATTTCCTTTCCGGAATTGAAATATCAACTACTGAATATGCAATCAAATTGTTTTTATTTTCTTCTTTTCTCAATTCTTTTTGCGTTTTTTCTCCTGAATTATTACGAGATTTCTGATTCTTAACATATTTTAGTGATATGTCTTTAGTACTGTTTTTCTTTTTTTGAGTAATATCTTCTACAATTATTTTTTCATTGATTTTATCAACATTATTTTTTAGATTTTTATGATCATTTTCCACTATTTTGGTATTATTTTCAATTTTAGTGGAATTATCATTTATTATACTCTTTGCAAATACCAACAGCAATAAAACAGCAGCGACGGAAGTTACAATTTTAACCCACATAGGAACAACAATATCTGTTTTCCTTTTCAGGCTTCTTTTATTTTTGTAAATTAAATCTTTTTCAGGCTTTAGAATAGTATGATTAAATGCCAGAAATTCTTTATTCTTTTCTTCCGAAAATCTTAAAATACTGTTTAATTCCGCTTTTTCGGTTTTGTTGATTTCTCCTTCAAGGTCTTTAACGGCAAGTGTTTCAAATTCATCCAGATCTGCAATAGTATCGATATTCAGATTTTGTTTTAAATTGTCTTTTTTATTAAACGTTGCTTTCCCTGCATCAAGAGTTAATAGCTCAAAATCATCAAATTCTTCCTTAAGTTCAGGGTTTTTATCCAAAAAATCATATAAAATACGGATATCCTCTTCCGAAAGATCTCCTTCGAAATAATCCAAAAACCATATTTCATAATTTTCTCTGTTTATCATAATTCAACTCCCGATTTTATTAGATGATCTTTCATTTTTTTTCGCCCGCGATAAATATATACCTTCACCTGTGACTGTGTTAAACCCGTTATCTCTCCTATCTCATCATAAGAATACCCTTCATAGTCGCGTAGTAAAATAACTGTTCTTTGGATATTGGAAAGAGTTTTAATTGCTTTGTCCAAACTTTCTTTCAAATCGGAATATTCGTGATTGTAAGAATAATTTTCCTGTGATATATTCTCTATATCTGCAACAAATTTATTTTTTCTGTAAAGATCGATTATCAGATTATTTGTTATCCTGAACAAATATGATTTTACCCTTTCAAAATCCACTTCTTTCACATGTTGCCACAAACGCAAATATGTGTCCTGGACAATATCATTTGCCGTATTTGAATCGCGAACATTTTTCAATGCAAAACGGTAAATATTATCCGAATATAAATCAACACATTTATTGTATTCCGTTGTAGTCATGTTTTTTCTATATCACTTAGTTTTTAAATATTACGTATCTGTAGCAAAAAAGTTACAGCAGATCATTTTTTGGGGTGTATTTCATTTTTTGATCAATAATTTCGACAATTTTCTTCCTTTTGATAACAGATTTAAAATATACGTTCCGCCTGGAATACTGTTATTCAGCAAAATTTGTATTTGACCATTTGTTTGATAGAATTTTTTATCATAAACAAGACGACCTAATGTACTGTAGATTTTAACTTCGACATTTTGTTGGTTTTCAAGTTCAAAATCAATATTCAGTTTATCTACAACCGGATTTGGATAAATTTTTATACTTTCTTTATTATCCAAACTGATATCTTCTGTTGCCGTAGCGTTTTCATCGTAAAAAGTATATGAAATTCCTCCCTTGTTAAACCAGGATTCTGATATCTGCTTTTTATCATAAGCAATACCATAGCCATCTGTTCGTGCAGGATTGTGCAAAAGAGGGTTTCCGTATTCATCAAAACCAGCCAACATCATCAGATGTCCGCTAAATAAAGGAGGTCCAACGGTAATAGCTATCCTTCCTCCGTTTTTCAATACTTCATAAGCCTCTGTCCAGCTCCGGTATCTTGTCACTCTTCCTCTCAATCCATATTCGGAAGCGCTTTGTACCCCTCTTGGCCAATCTCCGAAAATATCCCAGTAAGGATCTCTTGTTCTGACTGCAAAATCATAGGTATCTACATCGTAACCAAAAGATTGAATAATCATAGACAATGATGACGGAGAACAAATTCTCTTTCCAATCACGGGATCAACTCCATATTGATATACAAAATTGGTAGAAATAAATATCTCCGGTGGATTATCATTTACTAATTGCGAAATAATTATCTGATCTGTTGTACGGGAATCACTAACGAAAAAACTCAGTTGTTTTAAACTTGGAGGTTCAAAATCCGGATTAGTTCTTTTAAATTCGATTTTATATTGATATTCCGATATATAAACATCCAGTTTGACATAGTCAATATCAACTTTACCTCCGTCAAAAACGGTAGAACCGTAATAAGTCCAGATATATTTGTCCCAATATCCGACCGTTACCCATTTTGACCAACTATAAGACATCTTGAACCTCATGGAAACCCTGAATGAAGATTTTTGATCTTCCGGAGCATGACCGTTCCACGAGGGCAATCCACGATTGAATTTTTCCGGAAAACTCAGCGGTTTGGATATATAAAAACCCTGTGTAAAGCCTTCATCAAGCTCCATTGAATTTGTTGTGGAATTATACGTTACATTTTGACTGGAATCTTCATATTCCGATAGTTCTTCTATTCCTCTTATCACAAATTGCTGATCTGGAAAAGGCTGTGCAAAAACCGGTAAACTAAGTATTGTTGAAAATAAAAATATAAATATAAGTCTGAAATGATTCATCTGCTTGAAATTTGTTTGCGAAGATATAAAAAAAACCGATGTACTTCAAGAATAGAAAGGATACATCTTAAATAACTTGTTTTTTATATTAATGTCAAGTCAACAACCATTTCCAAAGGGGTAAAATATTTATGGTTTTATCTTCTATTTTCACAACATCTTCTATTTCCGATGTTATTAACAAACTATTTTTAAGATTAAAATACTCCATCCCTTCATTTAAAGAATTAATTTCCCTGTTATAAGTTTCTTTGTCATTTATATCAAAACTTACATTTATTAATTTCTGTAAATTAGCAGGAATATAAAAATCTATTTCTTGTTTTTGTTTGAAATAAAAAATCTCATCTGTTTTTCTTCTCAATTGCAAAAACACAAGATTTTCATACAATTTACTATAATCATTCGTAAATGAAATATTAAAAAGTTGTTTAAAACCATTATCAATTGAATATGTTTTTTGGGGATTTCTTTGTTCCGATTTAATTGAATTACTAAATACAGGGACAGAGAAAAATGCATAAGTATCCTGAAGAATGGAAAGATATTCATACAATGTGTTTCTGCTAAATTTGAAACCCATTGATCTAAAATCATTATACATTTTATTAACACTAAATAATGTTCCCATATTTACTGTCAAATACTTTATTAAATTTTTTAATAATCCGTGATTTTTGATTCCATATCGATCAATAAGATCTTTATAAATAATTAAATCCAGATAATTTTTAAGTATTTTCAACTGAATATCCGGTTCCTCATCAAATGTTTCTGCAAATCCACCTTCAAAAAGGTATTTGTTGAAAGCATTTTTAATAAAACTAATACTATTTGATGAATAAAAATCTATATTAATATTTTTATATATCAAATATTCTTTAAATGAAAAAGGAAATATTTCATAAGTGATAGTCCTGCCTCTTAATGAAGTTGCAATTTCACTTGAAAGCAGTTTTGAAGAAGAACCTGTAATATATATCTGTATATTCAGATTATCATAAATTCGCCTTACAAATAATTCCCATCCTTTAACATTTTGCACTTCATCTAAAAATAAAAAAATTCTTTCCTTGCGTTTTTGTGGAAATAATTCAAAATATCCCTCAATTAGTGAATCCAGGTTTTTCAATTCAAGAGGAAATAATCTGTCATCTTCAAAATTTATAAAAATAATATTTTCTCTATTTTCCGTTTTTCTCAATTTATTGATTAAATCATACAAAATAAATGTTTTACCACTCCTTCTTACTCCTATCAAAGACACAATTTTTTTTGTTTTTAATGGTATCTTATAATCACGAAAAGAAATGTTATTATATTCTTTTTGTTGAGAATCTATTATTAATTTTTTAAATATTTCTTTCATCTGTTTAAAATTTTTATTCTGTAAAAAATTAATAAAAATTTATAATACATTACTCACGAAACTTATTATTTTTTTTTATTTGTGTTCGTGAATCTTCGATTTCAGGAACTCTCATGTCCGTCAGCTGACGGATAATCATAACTTTGTATGTATTTTATGATTAAAAAAATTCATGTTCGTTTCATCTTTTTGTTTTTGTACCTGTTAATAAGTACAAATATATGCTTTTTTGTACTTATAAACAAGTACAAAACCGTATTTTTTATAAAAAACTAAATGTTTGTCATTATATTTACCATGTAATAGTTACTTTTGCATTTCAAAAAATATAACTATGTCAGCAATTGATAAAATAAATAAACAGGAAATGCTGGATGCAATAAATTCAGCAAAATTTGATGAAGATCTTTCCGTAGTGATGAAAACCAATAAAGGAGATATCAATTTGACCCTTTTTGCGACTAAAACACCTAAAACCGTAGCTAATTTCACCGGTTTGGCTAAAGCGGGTTATTATGATGGATTAAAATTTCACAGGGTTATCAATGATTTTATGATCCAGGGAGGATGTCCGATGGGAAATGGTATGGGTGGTCCGGGATACAAATTTGAAGACGAATTTCATCCTGATCTGAAACACGATAGTCCCGGTATTCTTTCGATGGCAAATGCAGGTCCCGGAACTAACGGTAGTCAATTTTTCATCACCCATGTTGAAACACCGTGGTTGGACGGAAGACATACCGTATTCGGAAAGGTAAAAAGCGAAAAGGACCAGGCGGTTGTTAATTCCATTCAACAGGGAGATGTGATAGAGACCATAGAGGTGCTGTAAACCAAATTTCTACAAACATATATAAGAGAAAGGTTTTTTAAAACGCAGGTCCTGACGGAAGCGAGATTGCCACGCTATCGCTCGCAAATTCGTAGTTTTTTTAACTGTTAGTGATATTTTATGAGAACTAATAAAAGGATTATGGTATTTTTAAAACCGAAGCAAAAAGGATGCTGGTATTTTTGAAACAGGATTCTGCGAGCGAAGCGTAGCAGTCTTGTTTCGCTTTGGGATAGCTTATTTTTGCCACGCAGCCTTTCCGATGTTTAGCGGGACAGCCTCCTGTTTCTCCGTTTTACTCCGAAACCGGAGTTGCCGCCAACCCCAAGTGAAACACTTCGTTGGTTTCACGGGGTAAACGCGCAATTCCCGTTTCAAAAATAACCTGAGTTTTTATTTAACCTGCCTTTGCGGGTTGCTACTTCCCCCTGTCGTTTTACGTAACGCAGTGAAGTAAAACTACAAGGGGGAGCGCAGGGCTTTTGCGGGTAGGCAGAGGGGGCGGCTGTGGAGAAAAAATAAAGATTATTTTGAAATAAAAGTGGAGAAAAACATAAGGGAGAGAGCAAGGCATTCGCGGGATGGCAGAGGCCTGCCTTGTGAAATTCAGTTATGAATATTTCACAGAGGGGGGGGTGCTGTGCCAAAAACCAAGAGTGTTTCATCAAAGATAAAACAATATCTTCAACATCTTTTACTTTCTTATCGGATTGCATGGTGTGCTTCTGGGTCTTAAGCGGCAGGTAGGACTTTCAAGCGCGATAGCTATTGTTTTTTAATAAAGTTAATTTGGTATTACTCAACCAGGGTTCTTTTAAAATGAAAAAATTGAATTTTTTAGATTCACCCTATTGCAGCATATAAGTTTTATATATCATCTACCAAATGATTGTTTTGTTAATTTATTAATCGACTTTGTTCAAATATGAAACTCCAAATATATTTTTTACGTGTTTTTCTTATCATCATTTTTAGCGCAATAAGTTTTCTTGAATACTCTTATTCCATTGATAATTTTACTTATAAGTATAGTGATTTGGTAAAAGTCAATAACGCACCGGTTGTCACGCTTTTAACGCCGGTTACGGGTTCAACCTACTTGATAGGAGAAGATATTTCCATGTCGGCAAATGCTTCTGATCCGGATGGATTTGTGGTAAAAGTGATGTTTTATGCAGGGAATACTTTTCTCGGAGAAGATGTATCAGAACCTTATGAATACAAATGGCTTAAGCCAAATGGAGGAAATTATGCCATTACAGCCAAAGCAATAGATAATGACGGTGATACCACTACATCCAATATATCCAATATCGTAGTGATCGATGAAGGACAATCGGGTGAATGGATGCATTCCGGTTTAGGTGGCGGTGGAGCAATGTTTTCGCCTTCTATAAATCCTTTTGACAATAAAGAAATATATATTGCTTGTGATATGAGCGGAATTTACAATTCCAAAGACGAAGGGGAAAGTTGGGATTTATTGGATTTTAGACAGATCAGGGCTAATATTGAAAGTAAAATAAATTTTACAAGTTCTCCCGATACCCTTTATTCAATAGCAAATTATCCCTGGCCTAATGAAAGAACACCTGTAAAAAGCACTGATGGTGGAAAAACATGGTCGGGATTATCAGGTGATCCGACTTCAGCGGAAACATATTATTTATTTGCCGACCCCAATAGTACCAAAAGAGTGATTTTGAGTAGCTATTCGGAATTATATTATTCTGATGACGGAGGAGCATCTTTTACGCAAATTTATACAGCCAATGATCTATATGTTGGTGGTGTATTTTGGGACGGAAATGATATTTACATCGGTTGCATCGACGGTTTATTAACTTCACATGATAATGGTAATAGTTTTAATCTTGAAAATTATGATGATGAAATGCCGGCGAATTTCGGAATATTAACGCTGACAGGTGCTAAACAAGACGGAAATGTACGTTTGTTTTGTGTTGCAAGGCTTTCCGTTGATATGTGGCCTGATATTAGTCCAACCGAATATTGGTCGAATGAAGCGGATGTTTTTAGACTCAATTATCCTGATAGCAACGGCTGGACACGTGCAAATAATGGTATAAATTCGGGTGATTTTCCATATTTTGTTGCTATGGCAGCTAATAATATCGACATAGTTTATATGGCTGGTGCAGATGAAAACGGAGCAAATCAAATCGTCTATAAATCATCCGATGGAGGAAATTCCTGGACAAATACTTTTCTAACAACCAACAATCAAAATATAGCTACGGGTTGGATGGGAGATAATGGAGATTTGGATTGGAGCTGGGCTGAATCTATTTTAGGCATTGATGTTTGCCCGAATAATCCGGATATTGTTGTGGTGACCGATTGGGGATTTGCTCACACATCGAGAAACGGCGGAAATAGTTGGCAACAAATATATGTTCCCCAAAATGAAAGCAATCCTCCCGGAAGCCAAACACCTAAAGGATTGGATTATCACTCCAACGGATTGGAAGTAACAAGTTCCTGGTGGTTGACATGGATTGATAAAGACAGTATATTTGCCAGTTACACCGATTTCACAGGTATTAAAAGTGCGGATGGTGGTAAAAGTTGGAATAAAAACTATTCGGGCAATGATTATAATAGCACTTATCAAGTAGTTAGAAGATCCGATAACGGAAAACTATTTGCAGCGGTTTCTTCGATCCATGATTTATACCAAAGTACATATTTGGAAGACTCAAGAATTGATAGTGGAACCGGAGCCATTTTGCAATCGGACGATAATGGTTTTACTTGGTCAACACTGTATGACTTCGGGCATCCCGTAGTGTGGATTGCATTGTCACCAAATGATCCCGACAAAATGTATGCAAGTGTTGTCCATAGCACTGATGGTGGTATATTTTATTCTTCCGATTCGGGAGCAAACTGGAGCAAACTTTCAAATCCTCCTCGTACCGAAGGGCATCCTTTCAATATTAGAATATTATCTGACAATACTTTGGTTTGTAGTTATTCGGGCAGAATAAATTCATCAGGAGATTTCACGGAAAGTTCAGGAGTGTTTTACAGTACTGACAATGGAACAACTTGGTACGATCGTTCTCATCCTGATATGTATCGCTGGACAAAAGACGTGATAATTGACCCTCATGATCCCGCTCAAAACACTTGGTATGCCTGTGTTTTTAGTCATTGGGGACATTACCCGAATGAAGTAGGAGGAGTGTTTAAAACAACTGACCGCGGTGTGAATTGGACCAGACTCAATAATCTTTACAGGGTTAATTCTTTGACCGTTCACCCCGATTTTCGCGACATTGCATATATCACAACAGAAACACAAGGATTGTGGTATTCATCGGATATGTCTCAATCAAATCCCGGTTTTATGCAATTGAATTTTCCTTTTGCTCAACCGATGCGCATATTTTTCAATCCTTATGATCACAACGAAGTGTGGGCAACAAGTTTTGGAACCGGTATGTTGAAAGGAACTACTCGTCTCGGAAGAACATTTTATGTTTCGACTACAGGAAATGACAACAATTCAGGTACAAGCGAAGCACAAGCATGGCGTACAATCACTTATGCCGCATCGGCAGCAAGTCCCGTTGCACCGGGAGATACGGTTTATATCAAAGCCGGCAATTACGGAAATGAAAATGTAGTATTTGAAAAAAGCGGAACCGGTATATCGCTTATCACTTTTGCAGGATACCAAAATACTCCCGGTGATAATCCCGACCTTGAACACCAATTTGGTGACCCGCTTGATCCGGCTATTATGCCTCTTTTGAACGGTGGGGATAGAACTACAGGAGTTGCGATTGCATTATATTCACAAAAATTTATTAATATCAAAAATATACAAATCTCTTCTTATGAGCAGGCTATTGATGGTTGGGGCGCATCGAATATAACATTGGAAAATATTACTGCAACCGACTTCGGGGATGTCAGTGATTCTTATGATGGTAGTGGTATTACATTTAGTCCTGATGATGACGGGAATGGTGGTGACAATAATATTTTAAGAGATTGTTTTATTGAAAATGCCGCTGCCGAGGGTATTTCTATTGCCGGCGATTCCAATAAAATACTTAATTGTAAAATCTATTGTGATCAAAATACAGACAATGCAGCTATGGATTATTATATTGTACTGGAAGGCAACTATAATATACTTGACAGTTGTTATGCTGAACGCATAGGTAATCTGGATCATGATGGGCATGGAATAGGTTTTAAAGGAAATTGTGAAAATAATTTGGTCAAAAACAGTACTGCTAAAAATCTTGGCGGAGGATTTTATGTCCGGCATAGAGGGTGTAAAAACAATGTATTTTCAAAATGTACAATTCAAGGTTTGTATGGATTTACCATAAGGGATGGAGCAAGTTACAATACTTTTAAAGGGTGTAAAGCGATAAATACCCTTAGTGCGGTTTTGTTTTATGATACGGGTGAAGACGAAGGAGCCCAATATGCAGGACGACATAATGTATTTGAAAATTGTATATTTCAAAATACATCTGAAAATGTAATAGATTTCTTTTATTATGAATTGGAATCTATTTGCGATAGCAATACAATCGTAAATTGTGTGATAGATGGTGGAGATTATTTGTTCAATTGCGATAGATCGAATAATCACAACAAGTTGGTTAATTCGATTATTACCAATGTGCAGAATTATTACAGGACAGCATATCACCAAGGTGTTTCATATCCTCTTAATATCGATATCTACTATACTGATTTTTTCAATAATGGATTTAATGCTCCAAGCGGAACTGCAATAATGACATTTGATCCGAAATTTGTAAATATTTCAGCGCATAATTATCATTTGCAGGATATCTCGCAATGTATCGACAATGGAACAAAGACGAATGCACCCCTAATTGATTTGGATAGTGTGCCTCGTCCGTTATTGAATACTATTGATTTAGGAGCTTACGAATTTGGAATATATTGGCTTGGCGAAGAAAGCAATATGTGGCATACATCGGGTAATTGGTCAAATCATACTGTACCAAATTCAAATGATAGTGTCACAATACCACCGCGGGAATACTACAAATATCATCCTGAAGTCAACTCTGCTGTTGATATTAGAAAAATATTTTTATATGATAATTCAAAAATGAAGATTAAAAGTAATGTTTTGTTTAATGTAATAGATTGAAAAAGTTATTGTAAGTTTGGCAAATTAACCCGCATTATTCACGGACTTTCTTAGTGAAAGTACAAAATGGCATAAGTAAATTTGAGAGGTCAGAGACCTTCAACTCAATACGGACATCAGAGCCCATCCCAGACCCTTCCCTTAGCAGGTGAAGGGAGACATACCAGCTCTTAATCCTTAGTATTTTTTAGGCTTTTTCTTCTGCAAGCTAGTTGATTTTACTTAAACAAAATCTCTGAATTCGAGTTAAGCTCCAGCTCCTACTTTGATTTTACCCTTATTCAGTTCATCTTCAAAATCATTGAGTTCAACCTTAAGATTTCCGATAATAAAATCTTGTCTTGAAGGTGTATTTTTTCCCATATAATAGGACAATAATTCTTCCACTTCAGTTGAGCTTTGGAGATTGACAGGGCTTAAGCGAATATCGTCACCAATAAATCCTCCAAACTCATCGGGTGATATCTCCCCCAAACCTTTGAATCTGGTGATTTCAGCTTTACCTCTCAACTTTTCAATAGCTGCTTGTTTTTCCTCCTCCGAATAACAATAAAATGTTTGTTTTTTGTCCCTTACTCTAAAGAGCGGGGTCTCCAAAATAAACAGATGATTATGAGTGACCAACTCCGGAAAAAATTGCAAGAAAAATGTCAGAAGCAATAATCTGATATGCATTCCATCAACATCGGCATCTGTAGCAATCACAACTCTATTGTACCTTAGTCCCTCCAATCCCTCTTCTATATTCAAAGCGTGTTGCAATAGATTAAATTCTTCGTTCTGATACACTATTTTCTTAGTAAGTCCAAAACAATTAAGAGGTTTTCCTCTCAAACTAAATACTGCTTCAGTCTGTACGTTTCTCGCTTTGGTGATTGATCCACTTGCGGAATCACCCTCCGTGATAAAAATTGTACTTTTGTCTTTAATCTCCGGATCGCCTTTGGTCATATTGTAATGAATTCTGCAATCGCGAAGTTTTTTATTGTGAAGATTGGCCACTTTGGCTTTTTTACGGGCTATTTTCTTTATCCCTGCAATCTCGTTACGCTCTTTTTCAGCCTGTTTTATTTTTGCTAAAATGGCTTTGGCCGTTTCATCATTTCTATGAAGAAAATTATCCAATTCGGTAGAAATAAAATTACCGACGAATGCCCTCATACTCGGTCCATCCGGTCCTATATTATTAGACCCAAGTTTTGTTTTGGTCTGAGACTCAAATATAGGGTCTTCTATCCTCACACTAATCGCTCCGATTACTCCCGCATGTATATCTCTGGAATCAAAATTCTTGTTATAAAAATCACGAATTGTTTTTACAATAGCTTCTCTAAAAGCATTAAGATGCGTTCCCCCTTGAGTAGTAAATTGCCCATTTACAAAGGAGTAATAATCATCTCCATAGCTATTGGCATGCGTCAAAGCAACTTCAATATCATCACCTTTGAGATAGATGATAGGATATTTTAGATTTTTTTCATTGACTTTTTTGGATAGCAAGTCCAAAAGCCCATTTTTGGAGTACATAGTCTCTCCATTGAATTTCAATCTTAGCCCAGAATTCAAAAAAGCATAGTTCCAGAGCATATCCGCTACAAATTCTGCTCTAAAATGGAAGTTTTTGAATATTGTACTATCAGGGACAAACTCGATAATAGTCCCGTTTGGTTCATCGGATTTTACTATCTTACCATTATTGGTGATTTCCCCTTTCTTGAATTCAGCCATTTTGCTTTTGCCGTCTCTTATGGATTTTACCATAAAATAGTCTGACAAAGCATTGACAGCTTTTGTCCCGACACCATTAAGTCCCACAGATTTCTTAAATGCCTTGGAATCGTATTTACCACCGGTATTTATCTTGGATACACAATCTACAACCTTTCCCAATGGGATACCTCTACCGTAGTCACGAACTGTGACTTTATCGTCTTTGATGTTCACTTCCACTTTCTTCCCATAGCCCATCACATACTCATCAATAGAGTTATCCAAAACCTCTTTTATCAATATATAAATTCCGTCATCAGGGGCTGATCCATCACCGAGTTTACCTATATACATTCCCGGTCTAAGCCTAATATGGTCTTTCCAATCGAGGGAAACTATATTATCTTCATTATATGTTACATTCTCCATCTTTTCTATTCTTTTATCTATTCAAAACGTAAAGATACAAAAACATATTATAAAAATCAATATATCTTATAAAAGAGGTGCATTTCATTTTTTCGCATAAAAGGCTATTGACCAACTAAAATGCGTGCCGTAGGTACGCAATGTTGCCCACATAAACAAAATTTCTTGTGATAAAGCTAAAAAATAAAATACACCTTATAAAAGCAAAGTTGATTATCATAGATTGTACCGCAAGTTGGGGATTAACATTTTTTAATTACTCAAAAAAAATCTTGTACCATTCTAACTTTAAAATGACGCATATTTTACACTATAAAGTTACTTTGGTAATAAAAAAATTTAACGCTTTTTTTTGAAATAAATGTTCCCTTCGTAATTAAGCTGAAAATTTTCTGTTCTGTAATAATGTATAAACATAAATATTGAGTCGTTTTCGGGAAAAAATTCACCGTTCCCTTCAAGTGTTTCATAATAAAACCTTGGAGTACCTCCGGGCGAAGGCAATCCTTCCCTCTTTACATTTTTATATTCATCCAAAATAATCTTACAGCCATCCAGCCTCCCCGAAAGTGGAGCATTAGGAAACCAAAACCCATATCCAAGTAGTCCTGTTGTAGTAAAACCTATAGAGTCCCGGCTGAATTGAATAGTATGTGTTGAAGTATCTGAATCGGAGAAAAAAATATATTGTCCGGATAAATCATCAATAGAGCAACTCGTCTCCGGATCACAGCTCCAAAAAAGGTTTAAAGTAATAAGTCCTAATAGTAATATTCGCATAACAAGTAATTATAATGATATAAGCATTTTATCAAATCAACTCAGCCCCTTATTTTTGTTCCCATTACAAAAATAACGTATCAAAGGTATAAAAAATTATCGAAAATTTAAACAATTCAAATTCTTATTCCCATTTATATCGTTTTGGTGTACCCTTTTGTCCATATTTTTCATCCTTATAATTGTCTAAATGATTTTATACTATTCTCCTTTCTCATTGAAATATTCTTTTTTAATTATTAATGCTTTTATAATTTCGAGCTTTTTCGATTTTTCTTATGAAGAAAACTAATTAGACAGACAATGTTCATAATTTTAATTAAATAATTTTTCCTTATAAAGGTAATTAACCGTCAATATCAATACAAAACCGAACAAACCTCCAAAGACTTGACCAATTAATACCATTCCTATTCCGGCATCCATTCGTGCCAACCAAGTTCCGGCAGCGTTACTTCCTACTGCTTCATTCCATGAAATTATTCCTCCTAATAAAAACAAAAAAACGACCATACTCAGATAAAAAATTAATAATTTGTAAAACCAATTCTTTCTTAAGAGCAATATTGGATATTGCACTAAAACAATTGGTATAGCGGTAGCAAATCCTATTGCAATTATATCCCAAGGCATTTCATTTTTTTCACCATTCAAGAAAATAAACAAAAACACTATACATAAGAATACTAATGACCCATTAATTATAATAAATAAACGATATTTTTCTTTTTCAATCATCTCGCTTTATTAAAAATTCATAGTTATAATGAAAATGATTCCAATGATAATCCAAGTTAATCCAATATAATTTAAAATCAATGTAAGTTTACTCTTTCTCTTTCTAAGCAACTCAATCAAGGCAGTTACTATAAATAAATGATAAGAGAAGGTGAATGGCAAAATAAGTAGTCCATAACCAAATTTCCCGCCGCCAGTTAAAATATTAAGTATGGTAAATCTGATAAAGAATATATTTGAAAGCAGAATCAAAATTGCAATATATTTCCTAGTTCTTTCATGTTTAACTTTTCCCATATTACATTATTGAGTATGATTTCTACTAAAACTTTAAACAAATCATCGAAAAAGCCAATAGTTATTACTAAAAGAAGTGTATTTCATTTTTTCGCTTTCCCATTCTTTGCCTCTAACTCCTAAAGGAGCTACCCGCATTACTAAAAGAATGAAATGCGCCTATTAAAATAGCTGATATTCACAATTATTCCTTAAGTATTTTGAACTATTTATTAAAAACTCCAAAAAGTTCCTTCATATTTTAGTGGATACAAAATCTCAATATTGTAATCATCGCCATCCATATACACTCTCTTACCAAGAAGTACATCCTTAATCATCCCCTCTTCTTCCAACAAACTAAATATTGTTTGAAAAGCCTCATCAAAGTCTTTACTAAAATATTCTGCTATTCCAACCCCCTTGTCAAAATCAAGATAATTATTAACAGCAGAATCATTGTGCATCAATTCTTCGTCTAAACGCGCTATTAGCTTTTTTATATGCTCTTTATTTCCTTCAATCTTTTTAAATTGAATATAGACTATTCCATCATATTCTTTAAACATTGGATCCATTGACATAGAAACATAATCACTATCCTCAATTTTTGTGTAATCCACATCCTTTTTAAACTTATCCAATTTCTGTATTGTTCTTCCTTCATTGTCAAAAGAAATATTTCCTTCTATATAGTAAGTCGTACTATCTAATGATATTAAACTCTTATAAAAAGTCTTGGATTCTGAACTTTTATAATAGTATTTTGAGTCCAATAATCTTATCTTGGTATTTTGTGCAAAAGCTATACAAGATAAAACAATTACCAATGCACTTGTCAATATGTATTTCATAATAAAACTCTTTTTAAAATTCATAACAAATATACGCTTTTATGACATAATTAATAAAAAGGAATATTAAATTTTTTCGCCCTACGGTTGACCCGCATTATTCACAAGTATTTCTATTAAAATTATAGACGAGATAAGGAAAAAAAATTAAATATGCCATGCCATGGGAAGATCCGTCTGTGGATTCTTTTCTCCTTCAAGAGAACTTTGTCCATAAAAAGAATAAACTAAAACCGGTGAGAAAAATTATTCCTGTAATACTGAGAATATGCATTAGCAATCCCGGCCTTGCCTCCTTAGGAAAATCTCTCATTGTGACCAATCTGTAATTTATAAATGCGATTATAGGGGCTACTAAAAATGACAAAGTTGTCGCAACGTCAATCAATAATTTAAAGCCTTTGGGATTGCCCGAGAAGAACCAAATAATCAAAAAACCGCCTATCCCGGTGATAAATAGTGCTATCGTATAGGGCTTTTTATTCTGATGAACATCTGATTTTTTCAAAAATATCAATTCCCCTACCCTTTCTAAAGATCTGGCATAACCGTCAAATAAGCCTATTGATGTCCCAAACATAATGGAAAACCCGGAGGCTGCAATTATCCAATAACTCCAATTCCCCATAGTTTCAGTATATAGGCTTATCACTTTACTAGCAAATGAAGCACTTCCATTCGGCATTTCTTTACCTGTTCCGAACATCAGGAATGCACCTAATGTCACAAAACAGATCGACAAAAAAGCAGATATCCAATATCCTAAATTAAATTCTCTCAAAGTCTCCTTCAGTGTAGGCTTATATCCGGAAGTCTTGATTCTTTCCAGAGTCCACAGACTATTCCATGTGGATAAATCCACAGCTGTAGGCATCCATCCCATAAGCGCTATTAAAAAAGTAATATTGGCAGCATCCCAAATATCAGGAGCTTTTACTTCTGAAATATCAGCAGTCGAACCTTTGTACAATGCTATAAAAAAAGCGGTTAGTGTCGAAAAAAAAAGTACTATCCCTACAACTTTTATCATCGAATCAAGTATCCGGAATTTACCAATGGCAAGTATCCCTAAAGTAATAACAAAAAGCAAGATAACAGGAAGCATTTTAAAATTGCTAATAGAAGATATCCCAAATAGATTGTCCATAAACCCTGCTGTTACTGCACCAACTGCTGCAGTCACAAAAAACATTGTTCCTACTGTAATCAAAAAATACAAATACAGCATCCAATTACCGATTTTTTTATATCCGTCAATCAGGCTGGTACCTGTTGTATTTGCATACCTGGATCCATATTCAAAAAAAGGAAATTTCAATATATTTGCCAGAGCAATCGCCCAAAGCAATGTAAATCCGTATCCGGCTCCGGCTCTTGTAGATTGCACTAAATGCGATACCCCTATTGCTGTTGAAGCAAATAATATTCCCGGCCCTAAAGTCTTAAGAAAGTTTTTCATCTCGTAAAATTAGAAAAAAGCTTTTAATATTTTCCAAAAATAATAAAATAAGTTCACAATGTGAAAATAAGGTGCATTTCAATTTATACCCCTGCATCAGCATAGGAGTAGTGCATCCTTGTAAGAAGCAATTTATTTTCCTACAAATTCAATATTCCTTTTCAATCCCTCAAACTTAGTTCTGGCGACAGGTGTACCAAAAAACAATTTTTCGAATTTTGTTTCATTCAACTCTATCCAATCCCTTGCTGTCATATCTAAAAATTCTTTTTTAGGGGCAAAATCAGGTTCATCGTGCTCTTTTGCAAATCGATTCCAAGGACATACTTCTTGGCAAATATCACAGCCAAAAATATAATCTTCCATTCTGTTTTTAAACTCCTCCGGTATTTCTTCTTTGTTCTCTATTGTCAAAAAAGAGATACAACTGTTAGCATCTACGATATAGCCATCAGGATGAATAGCATTTGTCGGACAAGCATCAATGCATTTCGTGCATTTACCACAATAATCGGATATAGGACTATCATAATCAAGTTCCAAATCAATGACTAACTCGGATAAGAAAAAATAACTACCTTTCTTGGGATTTATCAATAATGAGTTTTTTCCTATCCATCCCAATCCTGCTTTCCTAGCCCAAGCTCCTTCAAGCACAGGTGCAGAGTCCACAAATATCCTCCCTGACACCGGATGGATTTCATCATTTATATACTTAAAAAGCTTTTTTAGTTTATTCTTGACTACCTTGTGATAATCCCTTCCATATGCATATTTTGATACTTTAAAAATGGACTCATTGTTTTGGCTTAGTTCCGTATGGTAATTGTACATCAAGGAAATCACGGTCTTTGCTCCCGGCACTAATTCTGTCGGGTCTAAACGCTTTTCAAAATGATTATTCATATATGCCATACCGGCATTAAAGCCCTTATCCAACCAGACTTTAAGTCTTTCTTCTTCTTCTGTTAGTTTCTCTGCTTTTGAAAAGCCTATTTCAGAAAAACCCAGCTCTTTTGCCCTTTCTTTAATAAGTTTATTATAACTTCTACCCATTTATTTCCCAAAATTTTTATAAATATACTCAACCATTTAGCTTTTCCGGAAATATGACAAATTTATTTTTATGAAAATAGTAGTAAAAAGCGTTTTCGTCCTGAGCTTGTCGAAGGAAAAAAGTCAAAAACCCGAAAAATTATGTGGTTTGACTATATAATAAAATTAGCCTTTTTGTCAATAGATAACAATTAAAGTGGTGAATAATTCGAATTAAAAATATATCTTTGCGGCAATATTAATAAACTTAATAACAATGAAAGCAAAAACAACTCAACTTTTAGATGATTTATACTTAGAAGCAAAAGCTTTGAACGGCATCTCATTAAGCGAAGAGCCAATCAGATTTGATGTGGCCGCACCTATTATTTCAGAATGGAAAGAATTGGACAGAGAAAGACTTACTTCTCTAAATGATAAAAGAGATACACAGAAATTTCTTCAAAGTGTAATTTCAGTTGCAGACATCCAAGTACCTTATGACAGAAAGGAGACAAAACAGATTTTTGAAACAGGTATTTCTTTTGTGTCAGTACTTTTTGCCCGAAATTCCAATGGAGATCCTACAATAATGCTCAGAGCATATATTCCAACTGAAACCAGGTTTTTTGATTTCGAAAGATTGACAACTGTCTTGTCTAAAACATACTGCCCTAACAAAGGAATATCTTGGGAAAATCTTTGTGACAATATCAAAACTTTGGGTATAACCGATGAGTTTCACATGATTGTAGAGGAATTCAAAAAGACAATTCACGAAGTGAAAAGCAGGGAAGAATTGGAAACCAAAGTTCACAAAACCTTTAGATTGGTATAACCCGCATTATTCACAAGTATTTCTATTACGAGCTCAAACTACCTGGAATTAAAGGAAATGCTCAAAAATTTTATAAGCGAATGTCTCTGACTTCGCTTTTGTGATAAATTCACTACTCCTGTGCTGAGGCAAAGGTTCAGTCAGCTATGGCTCAATATCCAACTTATTGTTTTGCATAATCTCAAGTTTGGCTGTGTCTTTCAATACCATTTTTCTCACGCTTTGATTATTGAAAATAATCGGTCTGAAATCATAATCAGGGAAAATAGTGACACAGCTTTCTATATTTGGCATCAATTCTCCAAACCAATTTTTCTTATTTCCCCAAGAAGAATTGAATTTCCCAATCCAATACAATCCGTGTTCATACGCTCCAAGATCATAATGCTCAAGCAATGGTCTTCGCTTTTTGTTAAAATCATCTAAAATTCCATTTGTACTAAGGTCTATCCCTATATCAATCGCAGGTGATGAATGCACCAGAGTAAAATCGTGATTCAAAGCATCGGTAAAAAGTGGGTTTAATGCAATTTCAGAATCAGTCCAAGCATATGCATTCCATTGAGAAATAGTCTTCTCCGTCAATACATTTGAATTTATTATTGCCAAATGTTGGATATTTGAGTTATTATACCACAAATTATGGGAATATAAATTATTGTCATTTGTAGATATCTCATCAATGGTACAAGCATATCTCTTAGCTTCACCACCAACAGCCATACCAATATTGTTTTTTATTAAATTGTTTTGAGAATGCAATATTCCCCCACCCGGTAATTCAGCATCAAAAACAGATATCTCAAATCTACCAGCTCTACTACCTAAATCTTGACCATTTCCATATAGAGTATTGTTATAAACTTCATTTCCGCTTGATCCAATTAGCTTAATTCCTGAACCATCATTCTCATAAATTACATTATTGCAGATTAGATTTGAATCACACCACATATCTATTTGGACACCATTTCCATCCGTTCTGGCTCCCGTATCATCTTTTGTCCCATATACCTCATTATACCTGATAATATTGTGATCTCCACCTCTATCCGCTGATTGATTCTCACTTTCTGTTCTGGAAAAAACATGTATCCCACTTGCTCCACCAACATTATTCTGACCATTGTTATAAACAATATTTTTTTCTATAATATAATACCTGCAAGCCATTTGGATACCATGACTACCATTATTATATATTGTATTGTTGATTACTTTTGTTTCGTTACCGGCAGAACAATCTGTTTTGTCAAATTCAATACCTATTTCTTCATTACCGTGAATAGCATTATCAGTAAAAAGATTATTGCATCCCAAAGAATACCCTCCGTCTCCTTCGCCTGTCCAAATCCCCGTTTGGTGATTAGAAATTTCATTGTTTTTAACTATACAATTGAAAGCTCCATCCGTGATATAAATTCCTGCAGAGCTTGTCCCATTATTATTATTGTCTATGATATCATTGTTGAGAACCCTTATGCTTTCGGGAGGATTATTGTCAGTATCGCCCTTTACGAGTACAGCTAAATCGGACTTGACATTGAAGTTTTTTATTGTTAGAAATGAGCTTCCGTTAAATATAGCTCCATAGTCACTGTGTGAAATAACAGGTTTGTCGCCCGTACCATAAGCTTCAATCACTATATTAGCTTTATTACTTCCTTTTTTAGTTTCATCAAAATCAAAAAACTCTTCCCAAGAATCTCCTCTTTTGAAATAGATATGATCACCGGGTTCAAAGCTTGAACTATTGACTTTACCTATAGTTTTCCAAGGAGATAATTCCGTTCCATCATTATTATCATCGCCATTTGAAGCAACATAAAAACCCCTGTAATTTGCATCGCAACTCCAATTGGGACTATTTGGACTTTTCCTCAGTTCTATTCCATGAAAATTGCCACTTGCATCTTCTATGTCAAAGCCGGTACCTTTATCCAAATGCATCAAAAGTATATCATCACTATCTTCGACCAATTCATCATAATGATGAGGTGTGAAATTTACAGTGTATCTGGCAACTTTTGAGTATCTTATTTCATCAAGTCTGCAATCATCGATGTACCTCACATACCCGCCACTACTACTACTGTATCTCGCTCCAAAATTTATCGCAGCTATAGATGCATCCAAATCAAAATCCGGATCTGTTGAACTACTGACTTCCTGACCATCAAAATACATTTTTGTTGAAGTTCCGGTGTGTGATACCGCGATATGATGCCATTGATTTAAACTCAGATAATCGCTTCCGGAATTAAAACTACCCTCAATATCAAACCCATTTCCCGTGCCATCAAGAGCAATCATCCCAACACCAAGATTCCCTGAAGTATTTCTAAAATAAAGTTCAAAAGAATATTTTCTGCTGATTATTGCCGGAAAAGTACCGCTGGCAGGAACAGTTGTAGGATAAACCCAGGATTCTATAGTCCAATCGCTACCATTGACATCTAATAGATCAATCGAATCGTTTACAAAATATGAATCATTTCCATCAAAATCCAATGATGTAATATCTCCTTCTACAAATACAGTTATAGGTACAGAGTAATTGTCTGCATACCAATGACCATCTATTTTTGCCCTTACTCTATATCGATATTCTCCACATTGATCAACAGTATCTGCATATTCCTGCACTACAGTTTTACCAATAGTAGTCCAAGTAGAATTGATATACTTTTGAATCTGGAAACTATCACAAACCAAATTGGCTGCTATATTCCAATGCAAGGTGAAGATATTTGAATTCTGAACCTGCATTTCTTCAAATTCGGGATCGGGTAAGATATCAAAAACGGCAGCATCAACCGAGGTATATCCACCGGCATTAAACGTACCTCTTAATCTATACCAAGCATTACTTGCCCCCCACCAATTCATATTGAGATGATAATACCTATTATTAATATCAGGATCATTATCCAATACTCCATACCCATCGCAGACGGGAGCGTGACCTATAGCCCCGGCTCCTCCAATATCAAGTTGTAGAGGATGACCGTTTTCGATATTTTCATCAAACCTATCCCAAAAATGAGACCAATTTTTTGTTTGGTAATGTCCGGTATATCTAAAATAATCATCCAAAGCAGCCGGTGTTCGATTGATATTGGATGTAGATCCGTTATACTCATAATCCATATCCAACGCAGTCCCTGCTTGAAAAACCAATCTTCCAACGGCTTTCCTTTCTATTGTATCCGATACTTTATACATATATTCGTTGAGCATATTGCTCCAATCATAATAAGTCTTTTCAAAATTGGCATAGTATGAACCTTGAGATGAGCCTGAATTGTCATTGTTTGTATGTGAACCAATACCGTGTACCGGCCATCTGTAGTAATGCAATATTTGACTGAAAGAAAGTGCTACACAACCTCCGGCATAATGATTGGGAGTATAAAAATTAGTGACATTTATATAAGAACTATCTTGGTCTTTGCAATTGACTTGTCCCCAGATATCAGGCAAATGAGGACCATAAAGCTTAACAAATGCTCTGTTTTTTATCGTCTTGCCCCCATTCCATTTACTCTTATTTCTTTCATAAAGTTCAAGCAATCGCTCATCATTTGTAGTCTTTATAAGAGAAAGCTGATGGCGCATATCATCCCGAATCAAATTCAAAAGTGTATTGTAAGGAGATTCTTCAAAAACAAAATCACTATCAAATGAATAAGCAATTAGAGGATACAAATATTTATTGGCTGAAAAAACCATAAATCCAATAGGATTGACCTCTACAACATAAGCCAAAACTGTATCTTCATCCAATATCGTTTTTATATCTTTATCAATCGAAGAAGCTTCAGGATTTAATGTAATCAAATATTTATCTGCTACTCCCTCCAATACCCTACGCTCTATCTGTCCGTTGATATTAAAACTAAAAAGAGAAACAAAAACAATTAAAAAAATATATCTCATAATAAAAAATTTCATTTTTATCTTTGACCTATTGGCTCAAACACTCTCTCACCTCCCCCTCGATAGAGGGTAGAAACCTTTATCCCAGGCTCTCACCTCACTGAGCCAAAGCGTCTCCGACCTAAACCTACATACTCGACCAGAGGTTAAAAACCTTTATCTCAGAATCTCTCTCATCAAAACCTGAACCAAAGCGTCTCTGACCTCTTGGCTCAATCACACTCTCACCAAAACCTGAGCCAAAGCGTCTCCGACCTCTTGGCTCAATCACTCAGCACCAACCCTGAGCCAAAGCGTCTCTGACCTCTTGGCGAACACACTCTCCTATTCGATAAGAGGTTAGAAACCTTTATCTCAAATACCTCAACCTGAACCAAAGCGTCTCCGACCTCTTGGCTCATACATTCTCACCCCATCCTCCAGGACTGGACAGTTCTGGATTGCTTTTGCTATACTCGCCTCCCAGCCTCCTAAAGGAGGTGCATCAACCCGCACTTTATCAATGCCTTGAAATTGCGTGTGGATTTCCCCTTTAGGGGATTAAGGGGCAAGTGTTGCAGAACTGTCCAGCCCTGCCCCA
>Ga0256832_1000221_pt1 | contig 35801 bp, 26 predicted proteins | sample 134614metaG_FD_190534 | JGI IMG/M metagenome (GOLD analysis project Ga0256832, IMG submission 190534) | Hydrothermal vent microbial communities from Lau Basin, Pacific Ocean - 134-614 | ecosystem: Environmental > Aquatic > Marine > Hydrothermal vents | place: Pacific Ocean: Lau Basin | collected...
GCATGGCGGCTATATCGAGGTGGAGAGTGAGGAGGAGAAGGGCGCGACGTTTACGGTCTTCCTCCCGCGCGTCCCCGAGACGACCACGGCAACGGAGGCGATGGACGCGACTTTATGAATGCATCTTCATCTTATTTGGGGGCAACTGTCTGACCGTGCTATAATCGCTTTCACAAAACATGACAATGTCCTGGATTCCGTCGGGATTCTCGCCCTCTCGATGAAATCGATAACCCCCTTATGACAAACTCTACATCTGACGATTCTTTCTTGTCTGCTGTCAAAGACGGCTGGCTTCGGCTACAGACGCGCTCAGCAGACGTGCAATTGCCTTCGGTCTCTGGCTTGCGACTGGCCTCACACGTTGGTTTGATCCTGGTGATCATCGGCGTGCTGGCTTTGACGCAGATCAAGCCCCCCGAATGGCGCGCTACGACAACCTCCGCCTCGGTTTTGCCCAACATCGAACCCTCGCCCACGCCCGAGCAACCGGTTGTGGTGCGTGTCGTCGCGTCCGGCGGCTCCTCGGTCAAGTCCAGCGGGCCGCTCACCCGGGCGGCGGCGCCGTTCACCATCATCCCCGATCGCCCTCGCACCGATATCCTGGAGTATGAGGTGCAGGCGGGCGATACGGTCTTTGGCATTGCTGAGAAATTCGGCATCAAGCCCGAGACCATCATGTGGTCGAACCCGGTGCTGGAACAGAATCCCGACCTGTTGCGCATTGGCGACAAGCTGGTGATTTTGCCGGTGGATGGGGTGTATCACAAGATCAAGAAAGGGGACACCATCGCCAAGATCGCGAAGAAGTACAAGGTCAAGCCTGAGGCGATCATCAATTTCGAGTGGAACAAGCTGGATGGCCCGGACGCCACGCTCACGCCGGGCGAGCATCTCATCGTGCCCGGCGGCACGAAGCCGTACGTGGCCCGCACGGTCCGCGTCTATCGCGGGCCCATTCCCAAAGGCGCAAAACGGGGCTCGGGCAACTTCGTCTGGCCTGTCAGCGGCTACATCACTCAGGGCTTCTGGAACAACCACCGCGCCATCGATATCGGTTCGTGGCTGGGCAATCCGGTGGTGGCCTCCGATTCGGGCTATGTGGTCTATGCTGGCTGGGATCGCACAGGCTATGGGAATCTGGTCATTATCGATCACGGTAATGGCTACCGCACTTACTACGCCCATCTCAGCAAAATCTACGTGCGGGTGGGCGACTCGGTGGCGCAAGGGCAGCAGATCGGCGCGGTGGGCAGCACGGGCCGCAGCACGGGCCCGCATCTCCACTTCGAGATCCGCTACCGCAACGTCCAGCGCAATCCCCTGGGCTTCCTGCGATAATCCAAACCCAAGTGCGATGCAAAGACCCCGAGGCGTGGTTGCCTGCGGGGTCTTTTTGGTGGGGAGGAGAGGCGCATCAGGATGTGAGCGTGATGCTCTGGATGATCTGCTCGATGATAGGATCGAGGAACTCCTTTTTGTCCCAGGGCAGGGAGATGGTGGTGGTGACGAGGGCGTTTTCGGGCGTTTGGAAGAAGATGAAGGTTTGGGCCAGAGGGAAGGCATCCGGGCCCAGAGCGATCTCGTTTCGAATGGTGATCAGGCCGACCGGAACGCCCTGGTCGTTTGCGATCAATGAATCGGATTCGATGTTCGCATCGGGGAAGATCTGAAGTAATTGTTCTTTGTTTAGGGCCAGAATGGTCGCCATGCCGTAGTGTTGGTCCAACGGTAGGACATTAACGTTGAGGTTGACGGAGAAATTTTCATCGCGAGCCTCCTGGTTTATATAGAAAGCGATGATTTTGAACTTGGTCCCCATTTGATTGATATTTTGTTTGAGCCTCCCTATGTCTACGTTGGGCAAGGCCTGTTCAGCTGCGTCGAAGACTGCGTCCAGGTCATCTTTGCCCGGAATGAAGGGAATCCAGTTCTTGCCCGGCAGCAGAAATGTATAGCCGTTGGCTTCATCGGTGAAACGAAAACCTTCGGCGACTTCCTCGATTTGCGGCTCCGTCTGGGCGCTGGCGGTTGATGTCGGCTCTGGCGCGGGGGTGTCGGTGGGTTGAGGCGTCGGCGTGGCCGTGGGTTCGGGCGTAGACGTCGGGGTTGGGGTCGGTTCGGGGGTGGGCGTCGCTGTCGGCTCGGGCGAGGGTGAGGGCGGGATGGTGGGCGTGGAGGTTAGAGCGACCGTGGTTGGGGCGGTGGCGCCCGTGGAAGCAAGTTCTGGCGGGACGCCGCATGCGGCCAGGACAATGGTCGTGAAGATGAGTATGGGCCAGAGGAATGCCTTGCGCATGAGAAACGCCTCCTTGGGAAATGAAAGAGGGCCGGATTAGCGCCTTAACAATGAGGTTTTAGCCCGGACTGGTTCCGGCTGGTCTGGATCGGATTTGGCGCCCGGATTGGCGGTCATAGCGACGGATGATCATGCCCGTCGCGGGCGTCATGCCAAAGCGGGCGTAGAAGGGTTGCAAGTCCGCGTCGCACAGCAGATCGACCATGTAGTAAGCTTCCAGGCGGGCCAACATGCGGCGCATGAGCTCGCTGCCGACGCCCTGGCCCTGGTAGGCGGGCAGGACTTCCAGCAGTGGGATGTAGGCGGCGAGGACGCCGTCGGTGATGGCGGTGATGAAGCCAACCACCCGGCCCGCGTCCTCGTCCCAGGCCAGCACGACCTCGTCGCTGTTTTGCAGGATGCGCAGGTGGGTTTCAGGCGAGGGTGGATTGGGCCAGCCCTGAAAGAAGCCCTGAAGCTGTTCGGGCGTGATGTTCCGGGAAGATTCCAAATAGCGGATCATGGCCTCGCGAAGCAGTTTGAGCATGACGTGGCGCCATGTTAGAATTGGATGGCATGACCACGTTTTGTGACCAATGAACAGACCTATCGAGAAGTCCAATGGAAAATGAAATTATTTTTTTGGTTTATGAATCCCCAGAAGGGGGATATGAAGCCCATGCGTTGAACGAAAGCATCTACACCGAGGCGGACACGCTGGCAGAATTGCGCGAGATGGTTCGGGATGCCGTAGCCTGTCACTTTGAAGAGGGTCAGCGTCCCAAAATCATCCGGCTTCATTTCGTGCGCGAAGAGGTGTTGGCCGCAGCATGAGGTTGCCGCGCGACTGGAGTGGGGAGGAACTGATCAAACGGTTGGGCAAAGTCGGGTATTATCCCACCCGTCAATCGGGAAGTCATGTGCGATTAACGTATCGCGGGAATCGAGGTGAGCATCATATCACGATTCCACGTCACAATGTGTTGCGTGTGGGGACATTGAATCGCATTTTATCGGATGTCGCCGCTCATTTGGGGATGGGCAAAGACGCATTATTGCGAATGTTGCAGTAATCTGGTTAAGTCAATTCGATAAGTTTATCCACACGGTAGCCGGAGAGGTTGTGGGCGGCGGTGAGGATGCGGATGATGTCGTAGCATTGCACCAGGGTGCGGGCCACCTGGCGGTCGTCCGCGGGCGCGGTGATCAGTTCCAGCGCGGCGATGGTGAACAGGCCGTGGAGCAGAGCTTCCATGGCCTCTTTGTTGTACCACTCGACGCCCTGGTAGAGGTTGACGCCCAGGAAGCGGCGCACGTCCTCATCCGCGAGCAGGCCTTCGAGCAAGCGTCGGGGACGAGCGGAGTAGGGCCGGGCCATGATCTCGCTATCGAGATGCCAGTTCTGCCAGCCGATGAGCGCGCCCACCAACGCGGCGAGTTGGTCCGCGCGGTGGGGGGAGAGGCCCATGTCCTGTAAGACGACGCGAAGCTCTTGATCCAGCATCCAGTCGCGGTAGAAGGCCCGGGCCCGGGCCGCGGGCTCATCGGTCGGAGTCAGTTCGCCCAGGGAATGGAGCAGGGCGTAGCCGATGAGCGCCAGCCACACGCCCTCATCATCGGCTTGCAGTCCGTCTAGCAGATAGGCCACTGCATCCCGGTATTTTCGGGAGCGAGGCCAGGGGAAGTGGCGGGCGATGTGGGGCAGACGCAATGCGGCCCGCAGCTCCACCAGAGTCTGGAGGGCGAGGTCGGGCGGTCGCGCAGTCGCGCGGTCGCGCAGTCGTGCAGTCGCGCGGTCGTGCAGTCGCGCAGTCGCGCGGTCGTGCAGTCGGGCGGTCGCGCGGTCGGGCGGTCGCGCGGTCGGATGGTCGTCTGGATCCTGATCCTGGATACGCTCCAGGCGTCGGAGGAGGATGTCTTCGTCCAGGTCGTCGTCCGGTTCGGCCGCGGGTTGGGCGAAGCGCTGCGCCAGGTCGAAGAAGGTCGTCAGCCGGGCCAGGTAGTCCTCGTCCCACGCCCGTTCGGCCGCGGGGGCCAGGGGCGTCTGGTCGCTACGTTGGGCCAGGATCTGGCGCAGGAGGTCGGGGGAGAAGATGGCGCGGAACGCGTCGTGCAGCGGGCGCAAGGCCCGGCGGCGCAGATAGGCGTCGATGCTGGGGACGCCGCGGCCATGGAGTTCGGCTGCGAGTTGGGCGTAGCGCCCGTCGCTGTCGAAGACGATGCGCCAGTCGAGATAAACCCGGCGCTCATAGGCGTGCAGTTCGGCGTAAAAGCCTTCGCGGGTCAGTTGCGCCGCGCTGTGGATGTATTCCAGGCCCGAGATCAGCTCGCGGAAGATGATGAACGCGGCGGGGTCGTCGGGCAGGGCCAGGCCCTGGGCGAGGGTTTCCTGGCGTAGGGTCTTGTCCGGGCCTTTGAAGGGAACGGAGAGGCGAAGATGACCGCGGGCGTCTGCAAATTTGTTGTGATAGAGGATCAGCGCCCGTTGGTCGCCCACGCGGTTGGAGTAGGCCAGCACGTCTTCGTTTACCCCGGCGTCGGTCTCGAAGTCGTAGAGACGGAAGTTGGCCACGTCCGCGAAGAGATAGCGGCGTTTGAGCAGGGGGACGATCTCCCGCTGATGGCGCTGCAACAGCGCCAGGTCGGGCTGCTCGTCCCAATAGGCCCGATGGTACTCCATCCCGTACTTCTCTTCGAACCCCTCGAATTGACCGTGGCCGATCATGGGCAGGCCGGGCACGGTGGCCATGACGGTGAACACGCCGAAGTATTTGTCGCCCTTGCCGAATTGCAGGGCCGCGGGCTCTTCGTCGGGGTTGGTCATGAAGTTGACGTAGCGTTTGAGGATTTCGGGATCGAAGGCCAGGGTTTCTTTGATCTGGCCCCGGTATTTGGCGTTGTCCTCGTCCCGCATCATGTGCATGAAGGCGCTGTTGTAGACGCGGTGCATCCCCAAGGTGCGGACGAAGTAGCCTTCCATGAGCCAGAAGGCTTCGGCCAGGAGCAGGGTGTCGGGGGCTTCGGCCGCAATGCGATCCACCACTTCCCGCCAGAATTCCTTGGGCATGCGGCGGTTGAATTCCTCGCGGGTCATGGCGAAGGCGGCGCGGGAGGGGATGGCGCCGCCCTGGCCCGGTTCGGGCCACCACAGGCGCTGAATGTGGCGTTTGGCCAGGGTCATGGCCGCGTCGAAGCGGATGATGGGGAATTGGCGGGCGACGTGGAGGATGGTCTGGATGACGGCCTCGCGGGTGTCGGGGTTGAGGTAGTCGAGCTGGGCCGTGTCGTTCCAGGGCATGGAGGTGCCGTCGTTGCCGTGGTAGATGTAGCGCTCCTCGCCCGTGGCGTAGTCCACCCGCTTGAAGACGACCGCGGCGTCGCTGTGGTCGTAGTAGTGGTCTTCCAGGAAGACGCCGACGCGGGGGTCGTCGCAGAGGTCGGGCCCGTGGAAGGTGTAGTTGGGGAAGGGGCTGTGGGGCAGGCTGAGGAAACGGTCGGGGTGTTCGATGACCCATCGGGAGTCGATGGCCATGTGGTTGGGGACCATGTCGGAGGCCAGGCGGATGCCCCGCCGCCACGCCCGTTCCCGCAAGTCGGCCAGCGCGGCCTCGCCCCCGAAGTCGTCAGCGATGATGTAGTCGTCGATGGCGTAGGCGGAGGCGACGGCCTCGGGATTGCCCATCATCTGTTTGATGCGCTGGGAGGCGCGGCTGCGTTTCCACAGGCCGATGAGCCACAGGCCCGTAATGCCGCGGTCGGCCAGCGCATCCAGCTCCTCATCGGGGATCTGGTCCAGGCGGGTGATGGGGCGGCCATACTGGCGGGAGAGCTGCCACAGCCAGACGTAGGTGTTTTTGGCCAGAAGGACGACCCGGGGCATCCAGTCGGTGTCGGGGGTATAGTTTTCGGGCTCCTCTTCCAGCCAGCTCAGGTCGGGGGGCGGGGTGGGCCCGGGCGGGCCGAAGGCCCGCGGCCGGGTTTCTTCGGCGATGAAGTCGAGGCCGAGGAGCAGTTTCAGGGACAGATCGCCCAGCCAGGGCGCCCAGTGCTCCCGGATGTAGCGGAGCTGGCCTTCCAGGGAGTCGGGAGAGGCGAGGATGGGTTCCAACAACACGTCGATCAGGCTTTTGCCGGTGTGGGCGAAGCCGGGCTGCTGGTCGAAGAAGCCGCGCAGGCCCTGGAGGACGGGCAGGTAGGCGGTGGATCGGGCGAGAGGGGCGTCGTCGAAGAGGTCGCGGTAGGGGGAGGCCGCGGGGTTCTGGTTGGCGATCCAGAGGAGGATGAGTTCCTCCAGCGCAGTTTCCCGATGCGAAAGCCCGTCGCTCCACCCTTCCAGCCACTGTTCCACGCTCATCTCGCCCCGATAGACGGCCTGAGGGGGGAAGTGTTGGAGAAAGGCGCGCAGCGCGGCTTCCAGCGCGTCGTCGCCGAGGCGGGCGCGCAGGTCGGCCAGGGCCCGCTGGAAGAGGGCGGGGTCCGCCTGCCGGCGATAGCGTTGGATGAGGAGGCGCATGATCTCGCCCAGGAGACTGAGGGCGTAGATATCGGAGGCGCGGGCGGCGGGCTCGTCTGCGCGGCGGGCCTGGTTCATGCGGTGGGCGAAGCGCTGCGCGGCGCCGTAGTCGGCGATGACGGCCGCGCCGTCGTAGGAAAAGAGGTCGTCGTCGAAGTGATAGCGTTCGCGGGCGTCGCGGGAAACGAGGATCATGGGAGGGGCGTCCAGTAATCAGTGATCAGTCATCAGTAATCAGTCATCAGTAATCAGTCATCAGTGACGGATTTTATGCAGGCAAAGTCCATGTTGGTTTCGATTCAGTTTAGTATGATTCCCCACGAATGGCAAGGGTGCGTCCCAGAAATTTGGCGTCATCCAGCCGACTGAAGTCGAACTCTTCAGGCCTGCGGCCAGTGGACGGCCTACGCCGTCCAAAATCATGCCAACAAATGGTCGCCGAAGGGCGACCACCGGCGCGAAGCGCCTAAAGAGCCCGAGTTTACTCGGCAAATGTCTGCCAATAATTTGGGACGCACCCAATGGCAAGGCGTCTGCCGCGTTTGGAAGAGGTCGTGGTATAATGGAGAGCGCTTCGACACTCGCTTTCCCTTCAACGATACGGAGAACACAATCCATGAGTAATCAATTCGACTACGACGTCGTAGTTTTGGGCGGGGGGCCCGGCGGCTATGTCGCAGCCATCCGCGCGTCCCAACTGGGCCTGAAGACCGCCCTGGTCGAGAAAGAGCATCTGGGCGGCATTTGCCTCAATTGGGGCTGCATTCCCACCAAGTCCCTGATCCGCAATGCGGATATCGTGCACCTGTTCAGCCGGGGCAAGGAGTTCGGATTCAAGGTGACGGGCCTGGAGTTCGATTATAAGGTGGCGGTGAAGCGCAGCCGCCAGGTGTCCAAGCGTCTGGTCAAGGGCGTGGGCTTTCTCATGCGCAAGAACAAAATCGAGGTCATCGACGGTTTTGGTCAGCTCACCGGCCCGCATACGCTGGATGTGGAGGGCAAGTCCATCTCCGCAGCGCATATCATCCTGGCCACGGGCGCGAGCCCGGCCCTGTTGCCCGGCGTCCAGGCGGACGGGGAACGCATCATCACCTACCGCCAGGCCATCGTGCAACAGGAGCTGCCCGAACGCATCGTCATCGTGGGGGCCGGGCCCATCGGCATGGAGTTCGCCTATGTGTACAATGCCTATGGCGTGGACGTGACGGTGGTGGAGATGCTGCCCCATGTGTTGCCCAATGAGGAGCCCGAGGTGACCGCGGTGGTGGCCAAAGCCTTCCGTAAGTATGGCGTCAGGCTGTTGGAGGGCGCGCGCACGGAGAAGATCCAGGTCACCGATGGGGGCGTGAGCGTGCGGGTGAAGCATCTGGATTCAGGCGAGGAGGAGACCCTGGACGCGGATCAGGCGCTCATCGCCATCGGCGTGAAGCCCAACAGCCGCGGCATCGGCCTGGAAGCCGCGGGAGTGCAGGTGAATGAGCGGGGCTGGGTCCCTGTCAATGAGGTGATGCAGACGAATGTTCCCCACATTTACGCCATCGGCGACCTCAACGGCAGGCTGCCCCTGGCCCATGTGGCCAGCGCCCAGGGCATCGTGGCTGCGGAGGCCATTGCGGGCGTGGAGACTGTCCCCATCGACGATTACAGCAACATGCCCCGCTGCACCTACTGCCATCCCCAGGTGGCCAGCATCGGTCTTACCGAGGCGCAGGCCCGGGAGCAGGGCTATGAGGTGGCCGCGGGCAGTTTCCCCTTCCAGGCCAATGGCAAGGCTTTGGGCCTGGGCGAGAAGGAGGGCTTCGTCAAGATCATCATGGACGCCAAATATCACGAGATTCTGGGCGTGCACATGGTCGGGCCCGAGGTGACGGAGCTGCTGCCCGAACTGAGTCTGGCCCGGATGCTGGAGCTGACGCCCGAGGAGATCGGGCGCAACGTCCACGCCCACCCCACCCTCTCCGAAACCATCATGGAAGCGGCCCACGCCGTCCTGGGCCACGCCATTCACATTTGAGGGCAACGGCCCTTTTGTGGAATCCGATGGGCATCCGGCCGCATTGGCGCGAGAAGCCGATCTCGTAATCCGTAATACGTGATGCGTGACGACCTCACGGATTACGGATTACGCATTACGTCCGTTGCCGCCTTACCCAACCTTATCCCCCTGTTCCTTCCGCAATCACACCCAACACACTGATGACTATCATGAACCCCATCCCCGTCATCCACTTCGGACTTGGCCCCATTGGCCAGCAGATCGGCCGCACCGCGGCCAGCGAGCCGCGTCTGGTTTCGGTAGGCGCGGTGGATATCAATCCCGAGCTGCAAGAATTCACCCTGAATCAGGTCTGCGACGCGGACCTGCCCGACCTGCCCATCGTCTCCTCCCTGGCCCAGGTGCAGGCTCCCCCCGGCGCGGTCGTGCTCCAGGCCACCGTCTCCAAGCTGACCCAGGCCCGGGGCCAGCTCTTGGAGGCCATCGCCCGCGGGTACAACGTCGTCTCCACCTGCGAGGAGCTGGTGTGGCCGTGGGAGGATCACCCCGATCTGGCCCGGGAGCTGGACGAGGCCGCGAAGAAGGCGGGCGTCACCCTGCTGGGCGTGGGCGTCAATCCCGGCATGATCATGGACGCGCTGCCCGCGCTGCTCAGTCGCCTCACCAGCGATATCGAAAGCATCCACGTGGCCCGGTTCGTAGACGTGCTGGAGCGGCGCATCCCCTTGCAAGAGAAAAACGGCCTGGGCAAGGACCCGGCCTGGGTGCAGGAACAGCTCGACCGGGGCGCGATCGGCCATGTGGGCCTGAAGGACAGCCTGTACATGCTGGCCGCGGGCCTGGGTTGGGACCTGGACGTGGTGGCGGTGGAGAGCAAGCCCATTGTGGCGAAGGAGGCCATCGAATCGGGCCTGGGCTGGATCGAACCGGGCCAGTGCAAAGGCGTCCGCCAGGAAGCCCAGGGCCTCATCGCGGGCGAGCCCCGCATCACCATGGAGCTGGTGATGGAGGCCGGGGTGGCGGGCGGCAGCCGGGATGAGACCTTCATCACCGGCGACCAGACGCTGCACATGAAGATCACAGGCGTCCACGGCGACAAAGCCACCGCCGCCATCATCGTCAACCAGGCTATACGCGTCCCGGCCATGCCCGCGGGCCTGCAAACCATGCTCTCCGCGCCTCTGGTCCCGCGGCCAACACGTGAAACGTGAGAAGTCTGTAGTAACTGCTAACGTACTCGATTTCAGGCCACAAGAAGCCACGAAGGCTCGAAGTTTTTCGAAGACACGAAGGGGAAAATAAAGAAAAATACGTCGTGCCTTCGTTTTCTTCGTGTCTTCGTGGCAAAAAGCGGCGGTGCGACCTTAGCAGTTACAGTCTGTATCTCGCATCAACCTGTTACGTTTTACGGATTACGCATCTGCTCCCTCCGCATACCTCTCAAAAACCTTCCATTCATGTCCAACGATACTTCCTCTCTCTCTCTCCCCATCGAACTCGACCCCAACCCGCCCAAACACGACTGGAGCAAGCCGCAGCTCACCCGCGGGCGCCGGCCCGACTGGCTGCGCGTCACCTCGCCCGCGGGCGAAACCTTCTTCCAGGTCAACCATCTCATCCGCGAGGAGCATCTCAACACCGTCTGCGAGGAGGCGGGCTGCCCCAACCTGGGCGAGTGCTGGGGCCGGGGCACGGCCACCTTCCTCCTGCTGGGCGACACCTGCACCCGCTCCTGCGGCTTCTGCAAAATCAAGGTGGGACGGCCCGAAAAAGTGGATATCCTCGAACCCATCCGCGTCGCCCGCACCGTCCAGCAGATGAACCTGCGTCACGCGGTGCTCACCTCGGTAAACCGGGACGAGCTGCCCGATGGCGGCGCCTTCATCTTCGCCGCCACCATCCGCAAGATCCGGGAATTTCTGCCCGGCTGCACCATCGAGGTCCTCATCCCCGACTTCCAGGGGGACGAGAAGGCGCTGTGGACGGTGATGCGGGAGAAGCCGGAGATCCTGAATCACAACGTGGAGACCGTGCCCCGCCTTTACCGCCGGGTGCGGCCGCAGGCCAAATATCGCCGGTCGCTGGAGGTGCTGCGTAAGGCCAAGGAAATGGACCCGCAGACGCTGACGAAATCGGGCCTGATGGTAGGCCTGGGCGAGCGCTGGGAGGAGGTGATCCAGGTGATGGAGGATTTGCGCGAGGCGGGCGTGGATATCGTCACCATCGGGCAATATCTGCAACCTACCCGCTACCATCTTCCCATCGAGCGCTACTGGCATCCCGACGAATTCAAGGAATTGCGCCGCATCGGCGAGGAGGAGATCGGCTTCCGATGGGTGGAATCGGGCCCGCTGGTGCGCTCCTCCTACCACGCGGATGGCCAGGCCCGGCTCATCGCGCGCGACGATCTCCCTGCGCCCGCGGCGGTTTGACAAATGCCCGCGCTTTCGGTTAAGATGCCGCCCGAACATGATGACCTCCTGAGCCGACGCCGCTCTCGCCCAAGGGCGGCGTCAAAAAGGACGGATGAACCTGCATGATCATGCGGGCGAAGTCCGTCCTTTTTCTTTACGAGCAGCGGTTCGCCAATACCGATGAATATACTCGCAGCTCCTGTGGCGCGGGCAACCAAGATCGTGATCCGTAATGCGTGATGCGTAAGGACATAACGTTTCACGTTTCACGTTTTACGCTGATCGCCATCTCGCCCGACTTCGGCCTGGCGAACCTTTGCAAACGACGCCAACGCTGGTTTTCCTGAAAAAAAGGCCACAAAGGCACGAAGAACACAAAAATCAGAATCCATCTTCAATCTCCATGCCCGACTACCTCATCCTCGCCAACCAACTCACCCCCAAACTCATCGCCTGGCGGCGCGATTTCCATCAGCATCCCGAACTGGGCTTCCAGGAATTCCGCACTGCGGCCATCGTGGCCGAGCATCTCCAATCGCTGGGGTTGGAGGTGACCACCGGCGTGGGGGAGACGGGCGTCGTGGGGATCATCGAAGGCAACGGCCCCGGCCCGGTGGTCCTGCTGCGTTTCGATATGGACGCGCTGCCCGTGACCGAGGCCACGGGCCTGCCCTGGGCCAGCCAGCAGCCGGGGTTGATGCACGCGTGCGGGCATGACGGGCATACCGCCATCGGCATGGGCGTGGCCGAGCTGCTGACCCAAACCCGCGATCAATGGCCCGGCGCGGTCAAACTGCTCTTCCAGCCGGCGGAAGAAGGCCTGGGCGGAGCACGAGCCACGATCCGCGACGGCGTGCTGGATAACCCCGCGCCCGACGCGGCCTTCGCCCTGCACCTGTGGAATCAGTTTCCCCTGGGAAAGCTGGTGGTGCAGCCCGGCCCCCTCATGGCCGCGGCCGACCGCTTCGACATCGCGATTACCGGCCGGGGCGGGCATGGGGCCGTGCCCGAAGACACTATCGACGCCGTGCTGGCGGCGTCGGAGGCGGTCAACATGCTGCATCATATCGTCAGCCGCAACGTTTCGCCCCACGACGCTGCGGTGCTGAGCATCGGCAGCCTGCATGCGGGTGATGCGTTCAATGTCATTGCCGAGGAGGCCCGCATGGAGGGCACGCTGCGCACCTTCGACCCCGCCGTGCGGGCCTTGCTCATCCGCCGCATGGAAGAGATGCTGGACGGGGTGACGCGGGCGCATGGAGCCAGCTATACGCTGGAGATTCGGGAGGACGAATACACGCCCGCCGTCATCAACGACCCCGAGATGGCCGCCATCGCCCGCGAGGCCGCGCTGGCCATCCTGCCCGAAACGCAGATTGTGCAGATCCGGCCCATCATGGTGGCGGAGGATATGTCGGAGATATTGAACCGCGTGCCGGGGTGCTATGTGCTGCTGGGCGCGGAGCCGGAAGGCGGCGCCCGCGGGCCGCATCACAACCCCCGCTTCGACATCCACGAGGACGCCCTGCCCCTGGCCGCGGCCGTCATGAGCCAAATCGCAGTCGCTTATTTGCGCCGGGGAACCTGAACGCGGCCCCGGACGTCTGCTATGAAAATAGAGCCACGAAGGCGCGAAGGAAAGCGAAGGCACGAAGAAAAAAGACTGAAGACTAAAGATTATCTGCGGAAATCAGCGTTGCATCTGCGTCATCTGCGTTCTCATTTTCATCGGTATCGGCGCGCCGCCGCGCGTGGCGCCTGCTATGAAAATAGGATGATCGTCGGTTGCGGAAGGATCGCCAGGCCCGCGTGGGCCGAGGCGGCAACGGGCGTGAAACGTCAAACGTTATGTCCTTACGCATCACGCATTACGTATCACGAATTCGGCTTCCCGCGCCAACTCCGCCTCACCCTCCACTGTTGACTGATCACTGAATACTGCTAACTGAACCATGCCCTGGTTTCTCATCGAGCCCTCCGGTTACCGCTATCCCATCAGCGAGAACGAAGAGGAAGGACTGAGCATCGGCCGCACGCCCGACAACGACGTCATCCTCACCGACCCGGGCGTGTCGCGGCATCATGCGTACATTCGCGTGCGCGGACAAGAAGCCTGGCTTTATGACCGGGGCAGCGCCAATGGCACCTGGCTCAACGGCGAACGCATCACCGAGCCGCGGCTGCTGAAGCCGGGAGACCGCATCCAGGTGGGGAATGTGACCCTGGAGATGGCCTATCTGCCGCCCGAGGTGGAGACGCCCGCGCCTCCGCCCTCCGCGCCCGCGGCCGCCTCCTCCCGCCCTTCCTACCTGCCTTACGCCCTGCTGGGGGTCGTGCTGGGCCTGCTGGGGGTGGCCGCGGTGGCCTTCGCCCTGGCCCCGACCCTGCGCGCGCCGGCTCAGCCCACGGCCACGCCCTCGCCCTACGCCCGCTACGCGGGTGCGATCCCCGCCACCGTCTTCGTCCTCACGCCCGCAGGCGACGGCCCCAACGGCCAGGCGGGCACGGGCGTCATCCTCACAGAAAAGGGGCGCATCCTCACCGCGTACAGCGTGGTCATCAACCCCGCCACCGGGCGCTCGTACAACCGCAAGAATCAGGTCATGGTGGGCGTGTTCAGCCGGGAGCAGCCCAACACGCTGGACTGGTATCGGGCGCATGTGGTGCGGGCCGACCGGGGTCGGGACATGGCCGTGATCCAGATTTTCGCCCAAAAGGATGGCTCCCCCCTGCCCAACAGCTTCGCGCTGCCTCCCATGCCCCTGGGGGATTCGGACGCGCTGGAAGCGGGCGCGGGCATCGCAGTCATTAGCTTCCCGGCCGGGGGCGAGGGCGTAGGCCCGAGCATCGGCAAGGCGTTGGCCCTGGGCGAAGGCCGGGCCGTGGGCTTTTTGCCCGACCCGGCCATCCAGGTCGAGCGGGGCTGGATCACCACCGACATCGCCCTGAGCCTGAGCAATATCGGCGCGCCTGTGCTGGATGAAAGCGGGCGGCTGGTGGGGTTGTATCCGGGCCCGGACGCGGCCGGGAAGAGCGGATTCGCCAACAGCATCCGCCCCATCAACCTGGCCCGCCCCCTGTGGGTGACGGGAGGGTGAAGTGACTTAACCACGGAGACACAGAGAGCGCGGAGTAAGGAAAAAGGTAAGGTTTGGAGAGGATTTTCTCCGTGAATCCCCTTATTTTTTCTCAGTGTCCTCCGTGTCTCCGTGTTGAAAACCTTTCAATGGAGGTTTTTCATGTCAACACGGATGAAGCATTGACATGTTTCATCGCATCCGTGTCCCCTTATCCGTGTTAATCTTCGAGTGGTCTTTTCAAGCCAACACCAATTGCCAATCCGCCGCCTCCGCCTTTTCCACAGCCACGGCGGTGTTCTTGTAGTCGGGGATCTTGGCGGCGGGGTCCAGCGCGTCCAGGGTGAGCAGGTTGGCCGCGGCCTCGGCGTAGTGCATGGGCAGGAAGACCGTGCCGATGGGGGAGCGGTCGGTGACGCGCACCCGGGCCACCACTTCGCCCCGGCGGGAGCGAATGCGGGCCAGATCGCCCGAGACCAGCCCCAGTTTCTTCGCGTCCAGGGGATGGATCTCCACCACGGGCTCGGGCGCAGCGTCGTTCAGGCGGGAACGGCGGGTGAGCGCGCCCCCATGCCAGTGATAGAGCAGGCGCCCGGTGGAGAGGTTGAAGGGATAATCCTCGTCGGGCAGCTCCACAGGCGGGCGGAAATCCATCAACCAGAATTTGCCCTTGCCCCGGGGCACGCCATCTTCGAACAGATACATGGTCCCCGGATCGTCCTCGGTGTAGCAGGGATATTGAATCCCCTCATGTTCGATGCGCTCATAGGTAATGCCCGCGAACTCGGACGCGGCCTGGCCCACTTCGTGCCAGACCTCTTCCGGCCCCGCGTAGTTCCAGCCGGGCGTGGTGTGCACGCCCAACCGGGCCTCTAGCCGTCGGGCCAGGTCTTGCAGGATCTCCAGATCGGGACGGGCTTCGCCCGGCGCGGGCAGCGCCGCACGAATGCGTTGCACCCGGCGCTCCGTATTGGTGAAGGTGCCATCCTTCTCCGCCCAACTGGCCGCGGGCAGGATGACGTGGGCGAAGCGGGCGGTTTCGGTGGGGAAAATATCCTGCACTACCATGAAATCGAGGTTGGAGAAATGTTCGTACACCGCATGCAAGTTGGGGTCCGAGGTGGCCGGGTTCTCTCCCATGATGTACATGGCCCGGATGCGTCCCTCGCCCGCGGCATGCGCCATCTCCACCACCGTCAGACCGGGCTTATCGTGCAGCTCGGTTCCCCACAGCTTTTCGAATTTGGCCTTGGCCGCGGGGTCGCTGACGGGCTGATAGCCGGGGTAGACGTTAGGCAGTCCACCCATGTCGGAACACCCCTGCACGTTGTTCTGTCCCCGCAGCGGATTCAATCCCCCGCCATACTTGCCCAGATGCCCGGCCAGCATGGCCAGATTCACCAGGGCGCTGGCATTGTCCGAGCCGTGGGTGCTCTGGCTGATGCCCATTCCCCAGTAGATAGCGGCTGAGGGGGCGGTGGCATACATGCGAGCGGCCTCCCGAATCTTCCAGGCCGGGACGCCCGACACGTCCTCCGCCCATTCCGGGGTGAATCGCTGGATGTGGGTCGCGTACTCCTCGAAGCCCTCGGTCTGGCTGGCCACATAATCCTTATCATACAGTCCCTCGTCCACGATGACGTGGGCCATGGCCTGGAACACGGCCACGTCCGTGCCCGGTCGTTGTTGCAGCCACAGGGTGGCGTGATCCGCCATCTCGATGCGCCGCGGATCCACCACGATCAGCCGCGCGCCCTTGTCCACGGCCTTAAGCATCTTCAGAGCGATGACGGGGTGTGCGTAGGTGGTGTTGGAGCCCGTGACCAGAAAGGTGTGCAGATGCTCCATCTCGGTGATGCTGTTGGACATGGCCGCGGAGCCGATGGTGCGCATGAGGCCCACCACCGACCCTGCGTGACACAATCGGGCGCAGTGGTCCACATTGTTGGTCTTTAGCACCGCGCGGGCGAGCTTCTGGAACAGGTAGTTGTCTTCATTGGTGAGCTTGGCGCTGGCGAATGCGCCGATGGCGTCCCCGCCCGATTCCTGGGCGATGCGCGCGAATTGGTCCGCCACCAGGGTCAACGCCTCCTCCCAGGTGGCTTCGCGGTAGGCTTCGGCCACGGAGGCTGCCTGTCGGGCCTTGCCGAAAGGCTGGCCCAGGACGATGTCCTTGCGGATGAGGGGTTTGGTCAGGCGGGTGGGATGATGCACGAAGTCCGTGCCGAAGCGGCCTTTGACGCAGAGTTCGCCGTAATTGGGGCGCTTGTCGAAATCCGCGCTCACCTGCACGATGCGGTTTTCTTTGATATGGAGGTTGATCTGGCATCCCACGCCGCAGAAGGGGCAGGTGGTGGGGACGATGCGGTCGAAGGTAAGCATAGGAAATCCTGTTCCGAAAATAGCGTTGCGTTGGTTTGCAAAAGAACCCGAAGCCCATGTTGGGCGAAGCTGCAGCGGGCGTGATGCGTGAAGCGTGAGTTCATTACGCATCACGCATTACGTATCACGTTTTACGCTCCTGGCTTTCCGCGTCCGCGATCCAGCTATGACGTTGCCAATGCCATCTCCAACTCGAACACACGGCGGTCTTTGAGCGCGCCCGTGGGGCACACGCCCACGCAGTTGCCGCAGAAGACGCAGGTGGTCTCGGGCATAGGGTTTTCGAAAAAGGTGGCTATGGAGGTCTCGAACCCGCGACCACTGAAGCCCAGCGCGAACGCGTGCTCCATGTCCGTACCGCAGGCTTCCACACAGCGCCAGCAGAGCACGCACTTGTCATAATCCCGCACGAAGAAACTGTTGTCGATGATGGGGTCGTGCTCCCGGCGGGTGAGGTCCTCGCCGAAGCGTTCGGGATGGGCGTCGTAGTCGGCCATCATGGCCCGAAGCTCGGGCGCGTCGCTGAGATCGACGGTCGTGGCCAGCATCTCCAGGATGGTGCGGCGGGCGAGGTCCACGCGTTCGGATCGGGTGTGGATGACCGCGTCGGCCGCGACCTGGGTGGCGCAGGCGGGCTGCAGGGTGCGGCGTCCCTCCCATTCCACCACGCACAGGCGACAGACCGCGGGCGGGGTGAGGTTGGGGTGATGGCATAGGGTGGGGATGGTGATGCCCACGGCCTTCGCGGCTTCGAGCACAGTGGCATCCGCGGGGGCTTCCACGGGTTGGCCGTCGATGGTGAGGGAGATGGTTGGATTCATGGTATTGACTCGGTTTTGAAAAAAACGAGCTTCTTCGGGAGAGATGGATGCAAGAGGTGATGAGTGAAACGTGATGCGTAACGAAGTGGCGTTTTACGTTTGGAAAAAACGGGATTCGCTTAAACTGAAATCATTTTGAAACTCGGTATTTTTTGGGCCACGCCCGCCCGGCGCTGAAGCCACCGGGCTACGAAACGACGCCGGGTAAACCCGGCTTGAATGCGGCCACGGCAGAAAAGCCCCATTCATGGGGCGTCGTTCTTAGCCCGCAGGTTCACCTGCGGGTGGCCGCATGGCCTTTAGAACAGCGTCATATTCGCATGGAAGTCGAGCCAAAAACTTGGTTTTCATTTTGCTTCCAGTTTAGAGCCTGTTATGAACTTATCGCCAATTTGGCGTGATTTTGTGGGTGACGTGCGTTTCAATTCGCCACGGATGAGGCTGATGCGACGGATCAACACGGATTGTTACGGAAAAAAGATGGCATCCTTTTGAAAAAATCCGCGGAAACCTGCTTTATCCGCGTTATCTGCGGCGAATTTCAACCTCCGATGCGGCGATCCTGACCTTTGAGGGCGGAAAAGTGCATAACAGCCTCTAGGTTAATTGGAGTTCAAAAGCGGACAGGATGGCACTGGAGGCCGTCTGGCCCAGGCCGCAGATGCTGGCGTCGCGCATGGTCTGGCCAATATCGCGCAGTAAGGCCAAATCGCCCGGTCGGCCCTGGCCTGCGACCATACGGGCGATAATGTCCCGCTGGCGCATGGTTCCCAATTGGCAGGGATAGCATTTGCCGCAGGATTCATGGGCGAAGAAGGCGGCGATGCGCTCCAGGACTTGCATCATGTCCACCGAGGTGTCGAAGACGATGACCGCGCCCGAGCCCAGGGCTGCGCCCATCTTCGCCAGGGAGTGGAAGTCGAGGGGCGTGTCGAGCTGGTCGGGGCCCAGGAACACGCCCGCGGCGCCGCCCACCAACGCGGCCTGGAACTCGCCCGATCCGCTCACCCCGCCGCCGTGCGCTTCGATGAGTTCCCGCAGGGTGACGCCCATGGGCGCTTCCACCAGGCCCGGTTTGCGCACCCGGCCGGAGAGGGAGTAGAGCTTGGGGCCGGGGGAGTTGGCTGGGCCGATGCTGTTGAACCAGTCGGGCCCGCGCAGGACGATGGGCAGCACGCTGACGAGGCTTTCCACGTTGTTGATGAGAGTGGGGCGTCCGAACAGGCCCGCTTCGGTGGGGAAGGGCGGTTTCAGGCGGGGGTAGCCCCGCTTGCCTTCGATGCTCTCGAACAGCGCGGTTTCCTCGCCGCAGATGTAGGCCCCCGCGCCCCGCCGCAATTCCAGATGAAATTCGTGGCCCGAGCCCAGGATATCTTTGCCCAGATAACCCGCTTCGTAGCAACGGGCCACGGCCTGGCGCAGACGCTGATAGGCTCGCGGATACTCCCCCCGCACATAAATAAACCCCTTGCCCGCGCCCGTGGCGTATCCGGCCAAAATCACCGCCTCGATGAGCGCGTAGGGGTCCTTTTCCATGAGGATGCGGTCTTTGAAGGTGCCCGGCTCCGATTCATCCGCATTGGCCACGACGAACTTGGGGCCTTCGGCGTTATGGACCGCTCGCCATTTGATCCCCGCCGGGAAAGCCGCGCCGCCTCGTCCCAGCAGCTTCGCTGCCTCCACCTGGGCGACGGTGCGGTCCGGACCCAATTCGACGGCTCGGGCCAGGGCCTGGAAACCGCCGTGGGCTTCGTAATCGTGCAGGCAGGCGGGGTCGACGACGCCGATGCGGGCGGTGAGAACAGGCTCGTAGTTCATGAGACGCCTCCCAGCAGGTCGGGGACCTGGTCAGGCGCGACCGGGCCCATGGGTTCTTCGTCGAGCATGAGGAAGGGTGCACGCTCACAATGGCCCAGACAGGGATGCAGTTCCAGGGTAAAGCGGCTATCTGCGCTGGTCCCGCCCGTTTCGGGATCCACCCCCAGTTCCTCAGCCAGCCGTTGGATCAATTCCCCATTGCCCGCCAGCACGCAGGCAATATCATTGCACACCCGGATAACGCGCTTTCCCACCGGTTCGGTGTAGAACAGCGTGTAGAAAGTGAGGACGTTGTGCACTTCGATTTCGGGGATGCCCAGGGTGTGGGCCACGGCTCGGGCGGTGGGTTCATCCACCCAGCCGGTGATGGCCTGCACTTCGTGGAGCATGGGCAGCAGCGCCGATTGTCCCCGTCCCCGATATCGGCGCATGAGGGTTTGCAGCGCTCGTTCCTGATCGGGTTCGAGCGCCAATGTCTGGTCGGACGTCATTGTAAGACCTCGATTTGGCAGCGTCAGACGTCGGTTTCAGCCAGCTCCGCGGTGCAGTAGGGGCAGCGCACCGCGGGAATGGGAATCTCCATATGGCAATAGGGACATTCCTTGGTGGTGGGCTCAGCAGGCGCTGGTTCGGGCTCCTGCTGAAGACGGTTATAGTAGCGTACCAGCAGAAAGACGACAAACGCCACGATGATGAAGCTGATCACCGCGTTGATGAACGTTCCCCAGGCGATGACCACCGCGCCCGCGTCCTGGGCCTGGGCCAGGGTGGCGTAGGGGCCCGGCGGGTCGCCCGGTTTCAGCACCGTCATGATGTTGGCGAAATCCACGCCCCCTAGCAAGAGACCGATGGGAGGCATGATCACATTATCCACCAACGATTTCACCACCGCGCCAAACGCGGCGCCGATGATAATGCCTACGGCCATGTCCATGACATTGCCGCGTTTCAAAAATTCCTTGAATTCCTGCCACATGATACCTTCCTCCGGGATAGTGGGGTGGTGCGGATGATGATCTGGACGGGATAATAGTACCGGAAATCGATGGAAACGTAAAATGCACGCATTGCGTGGACGAGTCATGGGAGAATCCCGCACGGGGCGATGGAATCGAACGCAACAGGCGGTCATTCTTCTTCTCAAGGCAATCACGATTTCTTCAAAAAGCGCTTTTGCCTTACCCCGTCCCTCCTATGTTATAATCCTCTGCTGTGCATACAGACTCAATGTATGCGCTTCAGCCCGGTTTTAGGAGAATCCCCGCGTGATCAACCCCCTCGATTGGCTACTTGGCCTGTTTTCCCTTGATATCGGCATCGACCTGGGCACAGCCAACACCCTGGTTGCCGTCCGCAACAAAGGCATCATCATCAACGAGCCTTCCGTCGTCGCCATCGAAAAAGATTCGAAAAAGGTCCTGGCCATTGGCCGGGATGCGAAAGAAATGGTGGGGCGCACGCCCGCCAATATCATCGCCATCCGCCCCCTGCGCGATGGCGTCATCTCCGATTTCGACGTCACTGAGAAGATGCTGGAGTACTTCATCACGAAGGTGCACGACAGCATCTTCATGCTTGTTCCCCGCCCCCGCGTTGTGGTGGGGCTGCCCTCCGGCGTCACCGAAGTGGAAAAGCGCGCCGTCTATGATGCCGCGGTCAACGCAGGTGCCCGGGAGGTGTATCTTATTGAAGAGCCCATGGCCGCGGCCATCGGCGCGGGCCTGGACGTGACCAGCTCCAGCGGCAACATGCTGGTGGATATCGGGGGCGGCACCACCGAGGTCATCGTCGTCTCCCTGCGCGGCATCGTCGTCTCCCGCTCGGTGCGGGTGGCGGGCGATGAAATGGATGAGGATATCATCAACTACGCCCGGCAAAAGTACAATCTCGTCATTGGCGAACGCATGGCGGAGCAGGCCAAGATCGCCATCGGCTCCGCCTATCCCCTGGAAGAGGAGCAGCTCTTCCCGCTGCGCGGGCGCAATTTGATCACCGGTCTGCCCGAGGAAGTGCTGATCAGCTCCGTGGAAGTGCGCGAGGCCCTGAGCAACTCGGTCAACATCATCGTGGATACGGTGCGCAGCGTGCTGGACGAGACGCCGCCCGAGCTCATCGCGGACCTCATGGAGCGCGGCATCGTACTGGCGGGGGGCGGCGCCTTGCTCAAGGGCCTGCCCGAGCGTCTGTCTGAGGAAACCCGGATGAAGGTTTACGTGGCCGACGATCCCATGAGCTGTGTGGCCAAAGGAGCCCAGGCCGTCCTTGAAAATCTGCCCGTCCTGCAGAAAGTCCTCGCCGACGCTCACGCTCGGGCGCCAGTGATGTAACCACGCCGCCATGCAACGCATCCGACTCCGCCCCCTCATCCTACCCCTGGTGATCGTGGGGGCGATTGTGATCATCGGTCTGGATATGGCGGGGTTGTTGGGGCCTGTCAACGACGTCATCCACACCGCTATCAAACCCCCCGCCATCTTCTTCTCCGAAGCCAAACGCGTGGTGGGCTCCGGGTTCGCAACTCTGCGCGAGATCGGCGAGTTGAAGCAGCGCAATCTCGAACTGGAGGCCCGGGTCAACCAGCTTACGGTCGAGAATTTGCGTTTGGCCGAGGTGGAGACCGAAAACGCCCAACTGCGGGCGCTGCTGAACTTCGCCCAGACGAACCCCTTCTTCGATATCCGCGGCGGCCAGATCATCGCCCGGCCCATCGGCGACAGCGCCAACCTGCTCACCCATCCCATCCAGATCGACCTGGGTGAGACGCATGGCATCCGCCAGGGCATGCCCGTGGTCACCGATCGAGGGCTGGTGGGACGCATCGCCAATGTCTATCCCCGATCCAGCGACATCCTGCTCATCACCGATCCCCGCAGCAATGTGACGGTCATGACCCAGACCTCGCGGGCGCAGGGTGTGCTCCGGGGCCGGGTGGGCCAGCTCCCCATCATGGAACTCATCTCCCCCGAGATCGAGATTTCCGAGGGAGAGATCATCATGACTTCGGGCCTGGGGGGGCACTTCCCCAAGGGCCTGGTCGTGGGCCAGGTGGTGGAGGTCATTCACAATGACAATCTCATGTTCCAAAGCGCCGTGATCCAGCCCACCGTGGACTTCGACCGGATGGAGCTGGTGCTGGTCATCACCAACTTCCCGCCCGAGGAGCCCGAACCCGCTGCCCCCACGCCGGAAACGGAGGCCACGCCCTCTGCTCCGTAAATCGCGTTGGCGTCGGGTGCGAAAGGCCCACCAGACCGACGCTGGGCGAGGCAACGACCAGCGTAAAAACGCCAAACCTCTATGGTTTACTTCCTTCTCTTCATCCCCCTGGCCCTCGTCCTCGTCGCCTTTCAGTCGACCGTGTTGAATCAGATCACGATCGCAGGCGGGCATTTCGATATCCTCATTATTTTCCTGGTATTTCTCACCCTTTACGGCAGTTATGAGCTGGCCCTCATCTCCCTCCTGGTCATGGCCCCCATCGTAGACGCCATCTCCGGTCTGCCCATCGGCGTCTCCATCATCCCCATGCTCAGCATCGTTCTGCTGGCCCATTGGGGCGGCAAGACCATCTTCGGCACCCGCCTGGGCTGGCCCATCCTTGTGATCTTCCTGGGCGTGCTCATCGCTGGCCTGATCACGATTTTCGAATTGTATATCCTGGGTTGGGATCTGCCCTGGGATGAACTTATCTTGCGACGGCTGATCCCTTCCGCTTTTCTCAACGGCTTCGCCGCCCTGCTGATTTACCTGCCCATTGTCCTCATCGGTGAACGCCAGGAATATCATCTGGAATGACAACCCGAACGCCAAGTTCATCCTCCCGATTGTGGGTCCTGAGAATCATCACCATCATCATTTTCGTGCTGCTTCTCGGGCAATTGGCGCGCTTGCAGTTTTTCCAGGGCGTGGGCTATCAGCAGGAGGCGGTGGTGAACCGCACCCGGGTCGTGCGGGTCAAGGCTCCCCGCGGGATCATCTACGACCGGGATGGTCGCATTCTCGCCCGCAATACAGCCGCTTACAATGTGGTGCTCATCCCGGCCGAGCTGCCCGATGACCCCGATTACGCCATTTCTCAGCAGAAGCGGCGGGCGCTCTATCAGGACGTTTACGACATCATCTACGAGAAACTCAGAGAGCTACAACCCACGCCCGCGCCCACGCCACCTCCACCCGATCCCAAAATCACCCGACTGGTCATCGACGCCAGCCGTCCGCCCCAGCCCTCCGTGCTCACGGTGGATGAAATGGATCAGCTCGTATTGGAGCGGGAGCTGGGAAGCGCGTTTTTGCCTGTGGTCGTGGCTTTGAATTTGCCGCGCGAGGTGGCGTTGGCTGTGGATGAGGAGACCTATCGCCTGCCGGGCGTATATCTGCAATTGCAGCCCCGCCGCGAGTACCCTTCCGGGCTGTATACCTCCCATATCATCGGCTATATGGGGCCTATCCCCGAAGAGGAGGAGAAGGCCTATGCTGAGAAGGGGTATGCACCCGACGCCTGGGTGGGGTGGAGCGACCTGGAGTATCAGTATGAGGACACGCTTCACGGTCAACCAGGCGTGCGCGTGTTGGAAGTGGACGTCAAGGGCAATGAACAGCGGGTTGTGGATGAGCCTACGCAGCCCGTGCCAGGCCACAATCTCATCCTCAGCCTGGACCTGGAGCTGCAGAAAATCATGTTCGATGCGCTGGTCGCGGGCGTGAATCCCAAGCGCTCTAACAGCGCCGCGGCCGTGGCCGTAGACCCGCGCACGGGCTATGTGCTGGGCATGGTTAGTTTGCCCAGCTACGACAACAATGTCTTCGCGGATGGCATCACCGAGGAGGAATATCGCACCATCGTCGATTCCCCGGGGTATCCCCTGCTGGATCACGCTATCAGCGGCATCTACCCTCCTGGCTCTACCTTCAAGCTGGTGACCGCCTCCGCGGGCCTTCAGGAGAAGGTCATCACCCGTAAGACCATCCTCAACGCGCCCGGCATCATCTATCTCCCCAACCGCAATTTCCCCGACAATCCCAACCTGGCCCAGCCCTTCGTGTGCTGGATTCACAAGTCGGGTGGGGAACATGGCGATATCAACGTGGTGCAGGCCCTGGCCGTCTCCTGTGATATCTTCTTCTACAAGGTGGGCGGCGGCTATCCTCCGGCGGATTTCGACGGTCTGGGCGTGCAGACCCTGGCCGATTACGCCCGACTTTTCGGTTTTGGCGAACTCAGCGGCATCGACCTGCCTGGCGAAAACGCGGGTCTGGTGCCTGATCCCAAGTGGAAGCGCATCGCCAAGGGCGAGCGCTGGGTGACGGGCGACACCTACAACATGGCCATTGGCCAGGGCGATGTGCTGGCCACGCCCCTCCAGGTGACCATGATGACCGCGGCTGTGGCCAATGACGGCATCCTCTATCAACCCCAAGTCGTCGCCGCGGTGACGGATGCAGAAAACCATCTGGTGCAGTTCAACCGCCCGGTCGCGCGCCGCGAGTTGCCCATCGATTCCAAACATCTGGAGACGGTGCGCCAGGGCATGTGGTATGCAGTCAACGCCGACTTCGGCACCGCGCCCGAGGTGGCCCTGCCCAATGTGGAAGTGGCGGGCAAGACCGGCACCGCCGAGTTCTTCGATCCTCAACTGGGCCGGGACCTGACGGGCAATCTGCCCACCCACGCCTGGTTCACCGCGTTCGCGCCTTACGAAGACCCGGAGATAGCGATCACGGTCTTCGTCTACAATGGCGGCGAAGGTTCGCTGGTGGCGGCGCCTATCGCCAAAGAGATCCTGAGCAAATACTTCGAGCTCAAAGCCCGAGATGAGGCTGCGGGCGCCAAGACCTTGCTGGATCAATTGGAGGAAATCGCGCCATGACCCGGCAGAACTGGCGACAGTTCGACTGGCTGCTGTTCCTGGCCATCCTCCTGGTTTCTATCTTTGGCGTGATCATGATCCACAGCGCGGTCAAGGGCGACCCGGAACTGGTGGATTTTCCCAAGCGCCAGGCTGTCTACGTGGCCGTGGGCGTCGCCCTCATGTTCATCGTCGCTGCATTCAATTATCAGATCCTGCGCACGTTCACCATCCCCTTCTATGTATTTGTGATGGCCTTGTTGGCGCTGGTGGGCGCGTTGGGCCAGACCATCTTCGGCGCCCAAAGCTGGCTCGATTTCTTCGGTCTTTTCCCCATCCAGCCTTCCGAGCTGGCCAAGGTGGTCCTGGCCATGGCTTTGAGCGGCTATCTGGCCCCGCGGTTGGATCGTATCGGCGATATCCGCGTGGTGCTCACCGGCATCCTCATCACCCTGCCCATCCTGCTCCTGGTGGCCATCCAGCCCGACCTGGGCACCGCCATCGTGCTGGCTGTGGAGGCCGCGTTCATCTTCTTCGTGGCGGGCCTCTACTTCCGCTATATCCTGGCGGCCGCGTTCCTGGCTGTGCTCAGCGCCCCCCTGGCCTGGAACATGCTGGCCGAGCACCAGCGCACCCGCATCCTCATCTTCATCGACCCCACCGCCGATCCCGACGCCTATTTCAACGTGAAGCAGGCCCTGGTGGGCGTGGGGTCGGGCGGACTGCTGGGGAAGGGTTACGGCCAGGGCACCCAGAGCCAGCTCCACTTTCTGCGCGTCCGCCACACCGACTTCATTTTTTCGGTGGTGGCCGAAGAGCTGGGTTTCGTGGGCGCGGCCATCCTGCTTTTCTTGCTGTTCTTCATCATCTGGCGGCTGTGGCGCATCGCCGACCGCGCGGACGAGCCCTTTGGCAAGCTGCTGGTGGCCGGCCTCACCGGCGTCATCCTCTTTCAGACCCTGGTGGTGGTGGGTATGAACATGGGCCTGCTGCCCGTCACCGGCCTGCCCCTGCCCTTCGTCAGCTACGGCGGCAACGCCATGCTCTCCCTGATGATCTTCATCGGCCTCGCCCAAAGCGTGGCCATGAGGAGAACATGAGGAAAAAGTAACAGGTTAAACTAAAAGCAAATTGAAACCAAGGCTTTTTGGTTCGCATTGGATCATCCATGAAAGGCGATTCTCTGGCCGCGCCGCCGCCCGCAGGTGAACCTGCGGGCTAAAAGCGACGCCCCATAAATGGGGCTACGGCGCATGCTGCGCGCCGCAGGAAGCCGGGTTCACCCGGCGTCGTTTCGTAGCCCGGCGCTTCAGCTCCGGGTGGCCGAGGCCGAAAAAACCTGATTTCAAAATGCGTTTAGTTTAGCAAGTCGCAAGTGGCAAGTGCAGCCGCCACCTGCGCCATTTCGAAACGCCTGCGCCATCAGCATTCCCATCATCCCAACCCTCAATCCCAATCCCAATCCTGATCCCATCATGCCCAAAGACTTCATCCGCGACATCATCGCCCGAGACATCGAAAACGGCGTCTACGACCGCCCCATCACCACCCGCTTCCCTCCCGAGCCCAACGGCTTCCTCCACATCGGCCACGCCAAATCCATCAACCTGAACTTCAGCATCGCCGAGGAGTTCGGGGGCGTGTGCCACCTCCGTTTCGACGACACGAATCCGGAAACCGAGGACATGCTGTTCGTCGAATCCATCCAGCGCGATATCCGCTGGCTGGGATACGACTGGGGCGAGCATCTTTACTTCGCCTCCGACTACTATGAGCAGCTCTACCAGTTCGCGGAGGAGCTCATCAAGCAGGGGCTTGCCTATGTGGACAGCCTCAGCGAGGAGGCGATCCGCGAGTATCGGGGCACGGTCACCGAGCCGGGGAGGGAGAGCCCTTACCGGAATCGGTCGGTGGAGGAGAATCTCGACCTGTTCCGGCGGATGCGCGCGGGCGAGTTCCCCGATGGCGCGCATGTGCTGCGGGCCAAGATCGACATGAGCAGCCCCAACATGCTCCTGCGCGACCCCATCCTCTATCGCATCAAGCACGCCACCCACTACCGCACGGGCGATGCGTGGTGCATCTATCCCATGTACGACTTCGCCCATCCCCTCTCCGATGGCATCGAACGCATCACCCACTCCCTCTGCACCCTGGAGTTCGAGAACAATCGGGCCATTTACGACTGGCTGGTGGATCATCTCATCCCGCCGCCCCAGCCCCGGCAGTATGAATTCGCCCGGCTGGAGCTGGATTACACCGTGCTGAGCAAACGCTATCTGCGCCAGTTCGTGGAGGAGGGGATTGTCAGCGGCTGGGATGATCCGCGCATGCCCACCATCTCGGGCCTGCGCCGCCGCGGGGTCACGCCCGAGGCCATCCGCGCGTTCGTGGAGCGGGTGGGCGTGGCCAAGACCAACAGCCGGGTGGAGATCGCGCTGTTCGAGCATACGATTCGCGATGACCTGAACTATCGGGCGCCGCGGGTAATGGCCGTGCTGGACCCGCTCAAGGTGGTCATCACCAACTATCCCGAAGGGCGCAGCGAGATGATCGAGGCCAGCTACTGGCCCCGGGACATCCCCAAGGAGGGCTCTCGGCCCGTGCCCTTCTCTCGCGAGCTTTTCATCGAGCGGGAGGACTTCAGCCTGGCCCCGCCCAAGGGCTTCAAACGGCTGGCTCCGGGCCGCAGCGTGCGCCTGCGCCACGCCTACGTCATCACCTGCGATGAGGCGGTGCAAGACCCGGATACGGGCGAGGTGATCGAACTGCGCTGCTCCTATCTGCCCGATTCCCTGGGCGCCCGGCCCGAGGGCGTCAAAGTGTGGGCCGCCATCCATTGGGTGGACGCGGCCCGCTCCATCCCCGCGGAGGCGCGGCTCTACGACCGCCTCTTCAACACGCCCGACCCCTACGATTTCCCCGAAGGCGGCTCGCTCTTCGACAATCTCAACCCGGAGAGCCTCCAGATCATGCCCAACGCCCGCGTCGAGCCCAGCGTGCTGGACGACCCGCCCGAGACGCGCTATCAGTTCGAGCGCCTGGGCTATTTCATCCAGGACAGCGAGGACAGCCGCCCCGACGCCCTGGTCTTCAACCGCATCATCACCCTGCGGGATAGCTGGGCGAAGCGCACTCGCGCCGCGGAGAAACCATCGGGCTCGAAGCCCGATTCCAAACAGGTTTCCAAACCTGTTTCCGCCCCCGCCGTCAAAGAAACCGCCTCGGAAGCCCGCAATCGGGCTCGGGCCCAAAATCCTCAGCTCCAGGCCGCCTACGAAACCCTGCAGGCCCGCGCCGGCCTCAGCGAACAGCAGGCCGACATCATCACCGGCGATCTGGGCCAGGTGCGCTTCTTCCACCAGGCCATGGAAGTCTATCCCAACGGCCCGGCCCTGGCCAACTGGTTCATCAACCGCCTGCTGGCCGCGTGGAAGGACCGCCCCGTCAGCGAACTGCCCTTTGGAGGCGCTGACTTCGCCCGGCTGGTGAAGCTGGTGGAGGATGGCGTCATCAACACGCGGCAGGGCCAGCAAGTGCTGGACGCCATGATCGCCACGGGCGAGGCTCCCGAAGCCATCGTCGAAGCCCGCGGCATGAGCAAACTCAGCGACGAAGCCGCGCTGCGCGCGGTCATCGCCGACGCGCTGGCCGCCCATCCCGACAAGGTGGCCGCCTACCGCGCGGGCAAAACGGGCCTGTTCGGTTTCTTCATGGGCCAGGTCATGCGGGCCACCCGCGGCCAGGCCGATCCCCAGGTCGCCAAACGCCTGCTCGAAGAAGCGCTCCACGCCGACCACTGATTACTGATCACTGACCTCCTATGCTCTCCCGCCTCCGCGCCCGCCTCCCCGCCCTCACCCTGGCCGCCATCCTCCTTCTGGCCCTGCTGGCGCGCGTGGCGTGGGCGTTCCAGCCCCGCTCCATCCGCTGGGACGAACCCGACTACCTGCTCCTGGCCCGCTCCATCCTGCGGGGAACAGGCTACCGTCTCAACAACCTGCCCGAGCTTCACACCCCGCCCCTCGGCCCTTACCTGGCCGCGCTGGCCGTGAGACTGGGCGCGCCCCTGGAGGAAGGCATGTTGGTCTGGCATGTCATCGCGGGCGTGGTCCTGGTGGGCGTCATCTACGCCCTGGCCCGGGACCTGGCCGGACGCCGCATCGGCCTGCTGGCGGCGCTCCTGGCGGCCTTGTCCAGCGCCCTGGCGGTGCAGCCCCTCTACTGGGGCAGCATGACCGAATCCCTGTTCATGGGCTTCCTCTTCGCCGGACTGTGGGCCATGTGGCGGGCGCTCCGGGCCGCAAGTTGGCGGCACGCGGCCCTGGCGGGCCTCCTGCTCGGCTTCAGCTACCTCGTCCGGCCCGAAGGGCTCATCTGGTGGGCCTGGTTCGCGGTCATCCTGGCGGGCGTCACCCTGTACAAGCGCCGCTCCTGGCGGCCCTTTCTCCTCTACCTGGCGCTCTTCCTGATCCTGGCCCTCCCCTATCTCGCCTATCTCTACCAGCATACGGGCCACATCATCCTCAGCGGCAAGACGGGCCTCACCGCGGCCATGAGCGTGCAGATCGTGGAGGAGGGCAACGCCCTGGGCAACGACTATGGCTCCCTGCTCGACAGCACGGGCCAGGAGATCCTGTGGTTCTCCCCCGAACGCTTCCAGATCAGCATGTTGGGCGTCATCCGTTCCGATCCTGCGGGCGCATTCCGGCGCATCGTCGTCAACCTCAAGAAAGCCGCCCGGCTCCTGCTCGATCCCCTGTTGGGGCTGGCCCTGGCGGGATTGCTGGCCTTTGGCCTGTGGGCCCGCCCCTGGCCGCGAGAACGCATCCCCGCGGAAGGCTTTCTTCTGGCCGCGTTGCTGCCCCTGGCCGTCGTCCCCCTGTTTCATGTCCAGACCCGACTCCTCGTTCCCTGGGTTCCCGTCGCCCTCATCTGGGCCGCCCGCGGCCTGGATGCGCTCATGCGTTGGGCGGGCGACACCCTGCGGCCCTGGCCCCGACTGCGGCCTTTGGGCCTGCTTTGGGCCGGCCTCGTGCTCCTGACAGTGATTCTGCTCCAGGTCAGGGGCCAGGTTGCGATGGCGCAGGCGGGCCAGCGCGCGTACAGCTTCTCCCACAACCAGGCCGCGCAATGGCTGGCCGAAAACGCGCCGCCCGGCGCCGTGGTCATGACCCGCAACGCCGAGATCGGCGTCTACGCCGACCGTCCCGTCATCCCCCTGCCCAACGCCGCCTGGCCGCAGATCCTGGCTTATGGCCGGGCCCGAAACGCCCGCTATCTGGTCATCGACGACTGGGAAATGAAAACCGTGCGCCCGCAACTGGCCTTCCTGGCCCATCCCGCCGCCGCCCCGCCCGAAGTCGAATTCATGGCCTCATTCTCCGACCCCAACCGCACTACCTTCATCTACAAACTGAAATAGGATTCGGATCGTAACTACTAAGGTATCGCTACCACTTTTTGCCACGAAGACACGAAGAAAATCGAAGGCACGACGTATTTTTCATTATTTTTCCTTCGTGTCTTCGAAAAAACTTCGAGCCTTCGTGGCTTTTGGCGGTCTAAAGTCAAGTACGTTAGCAGTTACTTCGGATCAGGATTAGGATTGAAATTCGTCAAGCCGAGGTTGGCCGAGCCTGCAACGGGCGTCAAACGTCAGCTCATGACGCATGACGCTTGACGCTGATTGACTGACAAAACGCGTTTAGGTCTGCTGTGGTCGCCTATGCTGTCGACTGAAGTCGTACCATTCCAGGCCTGCGGCCAGTGGACGGCCTCCGCCGTCCATGTTCATGATGGAAATCAGGTCGACGAAGGTCGACCACAGGCGCGAAGCGCCTAAAGAGCCCGAGTTTACTCGGTGAATACGGTCGGAAAGGAAAGCCTCAAAGATTTGTTAGTCAACCAGCGCTTGACGTTTGACGAATTTGGCCGCCCCACCGGATTGGCCGTATACATGATTTGCAGGTGGCAAATCGCAAATGGCCAGTCAATTTTCGCAGCCCCACCTGCCACCTGCCACTTGCCACTTGCCACCATTTTCAAAGGAACCTCCTCATGACCCAACCCGCCCGAACCCGATTCGCCCCCAGCCCCACCGGCTACCTGCACATCGGCGGCGCCCGCACCGCCCTCTTCGCCTGGCTCTACGCCCGCCACACCGGCGGCCAATTCATCCTCCGCATCGAGGACACCGACCGCAAGCGCTACGTCCCCGACGCCCTGGACAAAATCATCTCCGGCCTGCGCTGGCTGGGCCTGGACTGGGACGAAGGCCCCGACGTGGGCGGGCCCCACGCGCCCTACATTCAATCACAACGCCTGCCCATGTACCAGGAGGCGGCGGACTGGCTTATCGAACACGGCCACGCCTATCGCTGCTACTGCACGCCCGAGGAACTGGCCGACATGCGGGCCGAGCAGCAGGCCAAAAAACAGAAAGTCGGCTACGACCGCCGCTGCCGCTGGCTCACGCCCGAAGAGCGGGCCGCGAAAGAGGCGGAGGGCCGGGCCTGGGTAGTGCGTTTGGCCGTGCCGCTGGAGGGTGAGGTCGCGTTCGAGGACGAAATCCGCGGCCGGGTGACCTTCGACGTCAGGGAATTGCAGGACGCGGTGCTGCTCAAGGCCGACGGCTATCCCACCTACCATCTGGCCGTGGTGGTGGATGATCACGACATGGAGATCACCCATGTCATCCGGGGCGAAGAGTGGATCTCCTCCGCACCCCTGCATGTGCTCCTGTATCAAGCGTTCGGCTGGGACCTGCCCGCCTTCGCCCACACGCCCAGCATCCTCAAGCCCAGCGGCAAAGGCAAACTCAGCAAGCGGGATTTGAAGACGCCCGAGGGCGGCAGCGTGCCCATCATGCTCCACGAATACCCCGACTACGGCTATCTGCCCGAAGCCGTGTTCAACTTCCTCAGCGGCATCGGCTGGTCCCTGGACGACCGCACCGAGATCTACGACCGGGAAACCGCCATCAAACACTTCGATCTGAAAGCCATTAACCCCGCGCCCGCCCGCTTCCCTGTGGAAAAGCTGGACTGGATGAACGGCGTTTACATCCGCAACCTCAGCCTTGAGGAGCTGCACCGCCGCCTGATTCCCTATCTCAGCCGCGATCTGGGCGTCCCTGAGGAGGAGCTGGCCCGGGATGAGCGCCTGAAAATCCTCCTCCCCCACGTGCAGGAACGCATCAAGCGCCTGACCGAGGCCGCCCAGTGGGTGGATTACCTCTACGTGGATGAGGTGCGCCTGGACGATCCCCTGAGTCTGGTTCCCCGCAAGACCACGCCCCAAGAGACGCTTCCCATCCTCGACGCCATCATCGAAACCCTGGAAAGCGTCGACGTTTGGGATGAGGAAACGCTGGAGACCATCCTGCGGGAGCTGGCGACGACGCGCGGCCTCAAGGTGGGGCAGGTGTTGGCCCCCATCCGACAGGCCCTCACGGGCAAAAAGGCCACCCCGCCCCTCTTCCCCATCCTCGTCGCCCTGGGCAAAGAAACCAGCCTGGAACGGCTGCGCAGCGCCCGAAACACGCTGCAAGCCTATTTGGATGAAGCCTGAGACGGGATGATATAATCAGAATGACTACCGAATCCTGAACCCCGATTACCGCGTTCTCGGAGGCCCGCAATGACTCAACGCTATCTTTATCTTTCCCTCATCCCCGAAGCCCTGATCGTCTCCATGCTCCCTCCGGAGGAATTTGGGGAATATTATACGGTTGGTGACAAGAAGAAACATGCAGAACAGGCGATCTTCATCGAGATCGATCCCAATTTTCGGCATCCCTATTTCCGCATCGATGAGGCCATGGCCCGATGCGTTCCCCATCCCGACGGACGCCCAAAGAAATCGGTCTATGTGAGCACCTACCGGGTGTTGGAGCACGTGCCCACCAGCGTCATGGGCAAACTCTACCTGTGCACCCGTTATGGCAAAGTGTTGCCTTTGGAAAAGAGCAAGGATTTTCCCGAATACACCCAAAATTTCTACCTCTATCAAGAGCTTGCGCCCGTGGCGTCCCTGGTAGCCAGCACCCTCGATCCGATAGCCTTCTACAAATTCCTCACGCACGATCCGGACACACTTATCAATTTCCCGGCCATCGCCTTTGTCGATCTGCGTCTGGGTGAATTGGACAAGGACCCCGAACACGGCGACATCGGCGATCTCCCCTATGATTTCATCCACACGCTGCGTGATTCACTTCTTTCCCTGCGCGACAAAACCATCCACACCAAGATGGTGGACCGCACCCACACCGTCGAGCACCCCTACCGCACCATCAACACGGGCATTTACGTGGGCGACATGGAAGAGCTGATCTACTACCCCATGCCCGATCACGAGACCCTGGACCGGGACTATCACGAATGGTGGCATTCCGCCAATCTCACCCCGCTGCCCTGACCCTGTCAGGCCCGCTCATTCCTGTATCTCCTCAAGCCCCTGCGACTATCGCGGGGGCTTTTTCGTGGCGAAGGCCCACATCATAAAGCCTTTCTCCTTGCCCGGACGCCGTTGGATGTGGAAATCGACCAGGCCCGCGCGGGCGGTGAGCTCGGCCAGCTCCTCGGGCGTGTAAGCGTGGGTGAGGGGGCTGATGAACGCGTGCTCTACCCATTCGAAAGGCCGCGCCATCCAGTGATGGCCGTCCACGTCGGCCAGGATGAGCACGCCGCCCGGTTTCAGCACCCGAGCGGCTTCGCGAATCACCTGCTGGGGCTGGGGCAGGCAGTGGAAGGTCATCACCAGGAAGACCGCATCCATGCTGGCGGCGGCCAGGGGCAGGGCGGGCGCGGTGGCCTGGATGAAGAGGGGCGGTCGGGGCCCGGTCTCCAGGCGCTCGGGCTTGAGGCATTCCGTGGTGATATCCACGCTGACGACCTGCGCCTGCGGCAGCGCCCGGCTGAGATGGGCCGCGCCGAATCCCTGGCCCGCGCCGATCTCAAGCACCCGAGCGGCGCGGCTCAAATCCACCTGAGCCAGGGCGAAGTCATAGGCCCGGGTGGAGCGGGCCATGGGCAGTCGGGCAAAGAAGCGTTTGAAGAGGGAGGGCATGGTTCAGTATTCAGTGAGCAGTAATCAGTAATCGGTAATCAGTTCCTCAGTGTGCTCTGTGGAATCTCTGCGCGCTCTGTGTTCCTCTATTCTTCATCCAAAAGACGGGCGGCGAGATCGGCGAGATAGGCCCGCTGGGTGCGCTGTCGATACATGGTGGGCGCGCGGCAGACGTAACACAGGGTTTCCTCATCTTCCGGCCGCGGGCGGGTGAGGGCGCCGCAGCGCTGGCAAGGGACGAGGTAATCGGCAATGAGGAGCTGGCGTTCGGGTGAGAGCAGGTCGCCGAGGGTGACGGCGTGGGTCAGGTCCAGCGCGTCTTCGGGGCAGACCGCGACGCAAATGTTGCAGTCGAGGCAGAGGCGGGGATGGAAGTTGAGATTGAAAACGACGCCCTCCTCCGTCTCGGCCCACAGGTAGTTGAGCGCGCCCGTGGGGCAAAAGCGGGCGCAGAGCTGGCAGCCCGAGCAGGCCGCGGGGTCGAAGGCCAGTTGCGACCAGGGCAGCGCGTCCGCGTCCAGGATGAACTCGGGCCGGGGTTCGGCGGTCTCGGCCAGATGCAGGAGATGCCGGTCGAGTTTTTCGTGGGAGGCGGGGATATGGTAAGGCAGGCGCTGGTCCATGGGCGCGCCCGGCTCGATCATGGGCGGGCGGGCGGCCCGCGTGGCCGCTTCATCCAGACGGTGTTGGGCCAGCTTGCCCAAACTGCGGAAGAAGCCCCGGCGGTCCACCGCGGGCGCGGAGCCATTCAGCACGGGTTTGGGCGGAGCTTCCTCTTCAGGGGCCGCGCTGGCGTTGAGGTGGATGGCGGGAGGGCGACCGAACGCGGCCAGGAGCTGGTTCCCGGCTTCGGCATGAGCCCGAATGTCCTTTTCCGCCCGCCCGATGGGGCAGGATTCGCAAACCCCGACCTCCAGCCACACGTCCCGCGCGCCGTCACCGCTCAGGGTGAGAAGCTGTTCGGGCGAGAACGCGGCCAGACAGCGGTCATGGCGGATGACATAATCCACCGGAGCGGGGCTGCGTTCGGGCGCGGGATGCTGGGGGCAGGCCAGGGCCAGGGCCCGGCCGGCGGGGAGTTCATCCACAAAACCGGCCAGCCGCGTCTCCGGCTGCATGACCTGGGAGAAGGCGTCGGTGGGACAGATGGGGATGCAGAGGCCGCAGCCCACGCACGCGGCGGCGTCCAGCAGGGGCAGGGGCCGCGGGCCCTGGGCCAGGCGGATGGCTTCCGCCGGGCAGTGGTCCACGCACAGACGGCATCCCGCCTGGCGGTGGCGGGCGTTGACGCAGCGCTCGGGGTGGACGTCGGGCGGCTGCAGGTGGAAGGCGAGGGGAGGTTCGGGCATGGGGCTATTGTACCAGACCGAACCGCGATCCGCCCGCTTGCGGTGGGAGCCGGGCGCGTCCCTGATCATTGGCGCGTTGCGCCAGGCGCCCCGGAGGTGAACCTCCGGGCTAGAGGCTGTTATGCACTTTTCCGCCCTCAAAGGTCAGGATCGCCGCATCGGAGGTTGAAATTCGCCGCAGATAACGCGGATAAAGCAGATTTCCGCGGATTTTTTCAAAAGGATGCCATCTTTT
>Ga0256832_1000222_pt1 | contig 35780 bp, 26 predicted proteins | sample 134614metaG_FD_190534 | JGI IMG/M metagenome (GOLD analysis project Ga0256832, IMG submission 190534) | Hydrothermal vent microbial communities from Lau Basin, Pacific Ocean - 134-614 | ecosystem: Environmental > Aquatic > Marine > Hydrothermal vents | place: Pacific Ocean: Lau Basin | collected...
TCATGAGTTCCTTGAGCTGGTATGCGATCACGCGCTTGACGGCAATGGCTTCCGCTTCCGCAAGCACACCCTCCTCTTCAAGAAAATCATCAAAGGTACTACCGATGTGTTTGCTCATATCACTTCTCCAGGTTGGCTTTGCGGTCTTTGGCCAGTTGCAGGTCTACTTGTGGTGTCTTCTGTGACTTCTTGATGAATCCATGCAAAAGAATCATCTGCTCACCTTTCACCGTAAACAGGATTCTGGCGATGCGTTTATCGAGCCGGCACCTGACTTCCCAAAGCCCATGGTCCATTTTGCGTACCACGGGCATGCCCAAAGGCCAGCCGTATTGAACCGTCTTGATATCGCCGCCGATAGCCTTTTTGTCCCGTTTGCTCAAACCCTTCAGCCACTCACGGACCGGTTCGTTCCCCGACTCCGTTCGGTAGAAAACCACTTCAAGAGACATATCGGCATCCACGCGAAAAAGTGTACCATATTTGGTACACATCGCAACCTTTCGGACGAAATGATGTTTTCGACATAATATACTATGAAGCTTGCTCAGTCTTTTAAAATCAATATGTTATCGGAGGTTTATGTTCTCGCCTGACGATGAGCTCATCCCCTGGCCAGATCTAGGGACGGGCTGAAGAGGGTGGATGGCCGGCTCCCGAAGTCCGCAGCTTTCCGCAGGATCCCCCAAGAATACAAAACTTTCCCCAACGAAAAAGGCCAACCCGTCCGGGTTGGCCTTGTGGAATTGGTGGAGGCGGCGGGAATCGAACCCGCATTTTATTTATAAAAATCAAGCGGTTACAGATTCATGTTGGCTTGATGTTGCCCATGCCTGAACAGCTTTCTCGCCCGCACGTGGGTCAACCTCTGGTATCCAACGCCCATAAACCCGGATGATCATCGACCAATCGCGATGTCCCATTTGAGATGCCACCCATACAGGGTTCTCTCCGGCTGAAAGCATCATCGACGCGTAAGTATGTCGAGTCTGGTAGGGACGACGATAACGGACTTTCGCTTTGCGTAGTGCGTGGATCCATGCAGTCTTTCGGATGGCGCCATCGCCTTCCCAAGGTTTACCGGTGCGTGGATTGTGGAATATTTCTTTACCAATGATGTAGGTATGAGCTTTCTGGGTTTCCAAGGCTTCGATGGCCGGTGGAAGCAATTTGACTTCACGGTTACCGGATTCGGTCTTCGGTCGTTTGATTTCACCTCGCACTTTGGCGCGTCGGACGCGCACGACCTTGCGCATCCAGTCGATGTCCCCCCATTCCAGCGCAATCAATTCAGATGTACGTAGGCCTGTCCAGAAAGCAAACTGGATCATGTTGGCCGCTTGGTCCGCTAGGTGGGCAAGGATTGCGCGTTGTTCCTCCGGGGTGAAGGGATCGATGTCGTCGTTGTTCTTTAGCGGCTCACGTTTCTTGAAGGTCCACCCGTGTAGCGGGTTCTTGTCTATCTGTTCTGCATCCACCGCTTCGGCCAGCATTTGGCGCAACGGACTCAACATGTTTGCGATACGTTTACGGGAAGCATCGCGTGTGGACGTCCAGCTCTTGACGTGGGCTCGTGTCAGTTCAGAGAGTTTCAGTTCGCCGAACTCTGGAATGAGGTGGTTGTTGACGATATTCCGGTAATCAAGATAGGTGCTGCGTTCAACATGAGACTCGACGCTGGACAGCCAAGAGAGGAGGGCTTCCTTGATTGTTATGGCATCGCCCGCAACCCGGGCGAACATCTTGGCCTTGGTGCTATTCGGGAAAGTTTGGGCGTAGTCAAACGTGCCTTTCGCAATTGCGTTCTCAATTTCGCCCTTGAGGTTTTCAGCGTATCGGAGGTTAGCCTTCGTGGGTTTGAGTTTGAGCCGTTCCCTGCAACGGACCCCTTTGTAGTAGAAACTTATTTCGATACTCGACCCACTGGCGGGACGCACGCCTGACCCTCTACCCATCGCTCATACCCCTCTACGCTGATTAGATTCCTCCCGTCCGGTGCCTTTATCCATTCTCTGCCTTCCAGCCACTGACCGCGCTTTATCTTCGAACGGATAGCCTCTTTGGTGTACCCGGATTCGGTTGAGAACTTGTCAATTGTGAGATATTTCAGAGCCATGGGTAATTCTAGTGGGTCCTTATATTCCCCAACTGGAGTTCCAGAGCGATAGAGAGCAAGAAATCATTACCCTGTGCGTTCCACAGGAGGAATTGTACGGGCGTAAGTCCTTGGAAATTAGGATGAAACCACGAGGCTTGCGCCCCGCTTTCCAGCTTGATTCGTTGCTGTGGGTGCTGCATGTGGGTGCGAGAGCGCTCCGTCACCGACCTGCGCTACCCGTGAAGCTCGGTGAGCTACAGATACTTCTTGAAGTACGCCACCGTCACCCGGACCGTGATGCCGAAGATGAACAGGAAGGGTGGAATCACCCAGCGCGGGTCCAGCGGGATGGGCGGTACCAGGTAGACCAGCCAGAGGGCGAGGACGGACAGGGCCAGGCCGCGCTTGGTGCGGTGATAGATGAAGCCGGACTCCCGGCCGGCGCCGGTGCGCCGCAGATACCAGGTGATCAGGCCGTCGGCGGCCGCGGCACAGACGGTGATGAGGAACAGGGGCATGGCCAGGACCAGCACCCCGAGGCGCAGGGCGAAGAGCTGCAGGCCGGAGGCCGCCGTCTCCAGAAAGACCCAGTTGCCGAGCACGAACCGGCGCATGGTCTCGTTGAGGGGTGAAAGCGGTGCCGGGTCCACCGCCCGGCGCATGAACTCGTCCAGCCCCGTCCAGACGAAGATGGTCTCGTAGGCCCCGTCGGCCAGGGTGCGGATGATGGTCCAGGCGCGGTCGTCGGCCAGCCGGCCGATCAGGTCCACCTCGGCCGCGAGATTGGCCTTGAGGGCGGCCACGCCCCGCGCCCCGTCGGGATAGGGCCAGAGCACGTAGAGCATGTCCACCGCCAGCACCAGCAGGCACACGATGAAGAACCACTTCAGCGTCCAGAGCACCCCGGTCAGCCGCCTGCGGGTCATGGCTGCTCCCCGCGGCAACGCTCTACCCAGGCCCTGATCTCATCCATGTCCCGCGGCAGCAGGGGGTCGTCCCCGGCCAGGGGGAGCCGCAGCTTGTAGAGCCGTCCCCCGTCGAGCAGCCCGAAGGCCTGCCCCTTGGGGAGCTGTACTAGGTCCGCCGGGGTGAGCATCTCGGTCTCGATCTCGGTCAGGCGGTCCGCGTTCTGGGCGACGAAATCCACTGGCGTGTCCGGGTCGTTGTTGTCGGTGGTGCGGGACTCGGCCACCTTGGTGTAGACCCGCACCTTGGGGAGCTGGTCGGTGAGGATGGCGGCGGTCTCTTCGTTCTTGACCCGCAGCATGATCAGGGTGTTGAGGTTGCCGCTCACCTGGCCCGCTTTGGCCCGGTCACCGATCCCGGCCTCGATGTCCGAGGCGGTCTGGGTGTAGGCGGTGACCTGCACCCCGGCGCCGCCCGCCTTGTTGAGCAGGGGTATGAACTCGTCGCCGATCAGCTCGTTGAATTCGTCGGCGTGGATGGCGATGCGGGCGCGGCGGTGCCCGGCGACTTCGGGCAGCCCCAGGGTGTCGCCGTGCTTGTAGAGCTGGCCGGCGATGGAGGTCAGATCCGCGAACATGGAGTTGCCCACCGCCCCGGCCACCTCGGCGTCCGACAGCGCGTCCAGTCCCACGTAGACGATGCCCTGCTGGCGGATCACCCGCATCCAGTCCAGGATGGGGCGGGGATCGCGGGTGTCGCCGTAGTCGGGCGCCAGCAGCTCGCCGCTCTTGCCGCTGGTCAGCTTCTCCAGCAGCGGCAGCAGGCTCGCGGTCAGCTTGTCGAAGTAGGTCTTGTCGTACTCGAAGGCGGAGCGCAGGCCGTCGGCGACGGGATCGTAGAGGTTGCGCTCCTTGGCGAACTTCACCAGCGCCACCGCGTGCCGGTCCCGGCCGCGCAGGGCCAGGGGCAGCTTCTTGTCGTCGATGTTGCCCTCGATGGTCTGCACCCCCGGCCGCCAGTCGCCGGGGAGCTCGCTTTCCAGCCACAGGTGGTAGTAGTCCACCAGCAGCGGCTCGATGTTGGTGACGTAGCGGGCGACGGCGGCGTAGTCGGGCTTGCGTCCCAGCCCCACCAGCGCCCGCGCCACGATGTTGGTGAAGCGCCAGGCGAACTCGCGGAAGGCGGCGGAGTTGCCTTGGGAGGGCAGCTGCGAGGCGATGCGGGTGGCCACCTCGGTGATGCGGCCGAACTCGCCCACCGGGTTGTAGCGTTCCGAGATCTCCGGGAACCCCAGGTGGAAGATGTGGAACTGGTCCAGCCGGCCGGCGCGCCTGGCCTCCGCGAACATGCGGCGCAGCAGGTCCACGTCACCCTTGGGGTCGAATACGATCACCGTCTCGCCGCGGCGGATGTCCTGGCTCACCAGCAGCTCCGCCAGGCGGGTCTTGCCCACGCGGGTGGTGCCCAGCACCAGGGTATGGCCCACCCGGTCGCCCAGGTCCATCCAGATGGCACGCTCGTCCTCCAGGCCGACGCCGTGCAGGGCCGGATCGCCGCCCAGGGGCGGCAGGGGACGCACCGGGTTCCACCAGGCGTCGGTGCGGGTGAGCCGGGTCAGCCAGCCGAGCAGCCCCGAGTGCTCGAAGCGCAGCTCGAACGCCCGGGCGGCCCGATAGAACACACCCGGTTCCAGCCAGCGCCTGGCCTGGGGTGAGCGCACCTCCACCAGGCGCTGGCTGTGGCGCTGGTCCCATTGGAAGCCCCGGCCCAGAAACAGCTTGTGGCGGGAAAAGGGGATACGCTTCGCCGGCAGCACGTAACGGGGCAGGCGCCGCAACTGCCGCCGGTAGCGCACGAGGCGATACCCCTGCCAGGCGCGGACCAGGCCCAGCGCCCCGAATCCGGCCGCGGTCACTTCGGCCAGGCCCGGCAGGAGGGGAAAGAACAGCATGGGGTCGTGGAGCAGCACCACCGCCAGCCCGACGAGCACGGTGGCCGGAATGAACTCGATGACGGGACGCAGCCGGTTGTCGAAGATGGGTCCCATGGGGGATCACGCCTTCTGGGACAGGTGAGGGTTGGGCGGTGGCAGCTGCAGGCCGAGGACCTGCTCGGGTTCGGTGATCAGGAGGCCGTTGATGCGGCTTTGCTTGCGGTCGCCCTTGACCTGGTAAGACCAGATGTTGGTGGCCTGTGGAGTGCGCTTGTGCAGTTTGAGTTTCTGAAAGCGCTTCTGTACCCGCGTCCAGTTCTCCCGGTCGAAGTCCTTGAAAATGCCGGGACTCACCAGCAGCAGGCCTTCAGGAACGACATGGACGCGGGCGTTCACCGCATTGATGGGAAGAGACCCGGAGGCGAGTCCCTCCTTCAGCCAGTGAAGAAAGCGATGGCCGGGATCGTCCTCTTCGGGGGCCTCTGTCTCTCGTGGTTCCGATGACGATGCCTCAACGGGTGTTTCCGCTGTGTCGTCGGCATCCGGTGGTGACGGGTCCGGCTCTGGTGTGGCCTTTTGGTCCTCTCGTGTTGTGTCGTCCCGGTTTCCTCCCACCGGCACGACACCGCCATCGAACACCGGCGGCCGGGCGTCCGGGTCCGGCCACAGGGTTTGCACGGGAAAGCGCAGCACGGTGAGCTGTTGCGACCAGTCACCGGTGGTCACCTGCACGGTCCAGACGGCCCGGTCACCGTTGGGTATCAATAACCCGTGTTGTTGCAGCTCGTCCATCAGTCGGTCGTTGCGTGTCGGCACGCCCTCCTGGCCTTCCTGGCTCAGGTGTTCGCGCAGGGCATCCAGCACGCGTTTGCTGACCAGCCACAGGTCGTCGTCGAGCCGCCAGCCGGCGGCGCCCGGGCGGTTCAGAGGCAGGCTGCCCTGGTCCAGCAGGTATCGCAGGCCGGTCAGCAGCCGGGCGACGAGGGGTTTGCGCCGGGCCGAGGGCATGCGGGCCGGCGCCCCGGCCAGGTCGCTCGCCACCGACAGGCCGTCCGCCCGGTGCACCAGCTCGCCGAGGACGCCGGCGCGGTCGGCATCCCCGGAGATGGCGGCCAGCCAGGCCCCAAAGACCTCCGGATCGGAGGCCAGCCAGCTCAGGCCCCGCTGGGGCAGGATGAAGCGGACCAGCAGGGGTGGGACCCGTTCGTGGAACCGGTAGCGTCGCTCCCGCACGAACTCCACCCGGTACCAACCCGCCGTGACGGGGAGGGGGCCGGCCCAGGGATCCCAGCATCCGAGTTTCCGGCCTTGCCGGTCGTAGAATCGCACCCGCTGGTCGGTGACCGGCTTGCCGAGGTCATGGAGCAGGGCGCCGGTGGCCGTGGCGTAGGTCCAGAGGTCCTGCCGGGCGGCCAGCTCCTCGGCGGCGGCTCCGGGGGGCAGCAGCCGGCCCCGGCGCAGTTTCAGGGCCTCGCGAACCACCTCCAGTCCGTGGACCAGCATGCCGCCCGGGCCGGCGTGGTGGTGGGCCTCCGAGGCCGGTAGCTGCTGGACGAAGCCGGCGTAGGCCTCGAAGACCGTGGCGTAGAACGCCTCCCAGTGGGCGCGGGGCACCCCGACCAGTTGTCGGATGGTGGCCAGTTGAGACCGGTGCGGGCGGAGCAGGGTGCCAGCGTCCAGTACCGGCAGAGCCCCCTCCACCGGCGGGTCGGCATGGCGTCTTCCGGCCCAGAGGCTCAGCAGCGCACCCATTGGTCCAGCCATTCCGAGACCTCTTCGGGGCGGGGCCAGGGCGCCCAGTCGCGCCAGAAGTGCACAGCGTTGCCGTGCCGTTTCAGGAAATCCTCGAGCGGGACCACGAGCGGATTCCACATCTCGCCGGCGGCCGCCGCCCGGTACTCGAACAGGGGCAGGCGACAGAGTTGGTGGCGCAGGATGGCCGCCTGGCGCGGACCCGGCGCCGCAATGGCGGCCCGCAGGGCGCCCAGCACGACGGCCGAGGGAAGCTCGTCCGGGTCCTCGATGACCCTTTCCAGACCCCTGAGATGCTCGAGCAGGACCCGGCAGGGCTCTATCCACGGGCCGAGACCCGCCTCGTGGATGTGGGTGAGGGTGATGCGGGATGCGGATGGTGTGCTCATGCGTCGGCACTGTGCCAACGCCGACCGGGTCACACCATGGAAAACGTGATTACCGTTCCGGGCGGATTTTGCAGCGGTAGACGCGCCGCCCTTTGGGTAACCCTTTCATCGCCGCGCGCCCCTTCGAGCGCGGCGGCCCTTTCGGGTAGGACCGTTGCCGTTATCTAGTCCGTTCCATTAAGTCTTTCCCTTGGAAGTTCCCTTCAAGTTCTTGATCGTTTTGTACAAATTTGATTCAAATGAATCAACAAATATAGCAATCGTCTCATGATTCATGCTATGTTATACATGGATATTGGTGTCGTGAGCGAACGTTGATTCATGGGTGATGCATCGTAATCAATGAGGGCATGGGAGTGATTCGGTTTCGCTTGAAAGAGCTGATTGCGGACAAGGAATTTCGTGAGGACAGGCGCATTACGTTGGATGAGGTTGCACATTCGACTGGTATCAGCCGACCGACTTTGTCCAGGATTGCGAATCAAAAGGGCTATTCCACGACGACCGATGTACTGGACAAGCTTTGTGAGTATTTTGCTTGCACACTAGCCGATCTTGCGGAACACGTATCGAATACGAACGGCGAGTGAGGCACGGGATTGATATTTGACTTCGATCGAGAACTGAACAATAGCGTATGACTGTATCGTGTATCGATTTGTTTTGTGGTGCTGGTGGACTGACACACGGATTCGTCCAAGAGGGGCTCCATGTCAACGCAGGCATCGATCTCGACTCCGCATGCCGTTATCCCTATTCGGTGAACAACGATGCCGCTTTCATCGAACGTGACATAGCCGAAATGGATGCGGCAGAACTCGATGATCTCTTTACACCGGGAACGATTCGAGTGCTTGCTGGTTGTGCGCCCTGTCAGCCTTTTTCTACATATAGTCAGAGGTATGACGGCAAGTCGGACCACAAATGGGGGTTGCTCTACGAATTCGAACGACTCGTAGAGGGTGTCGTGCCAGATATCGTTACGATGGAAAACGTTCCAACGGTGGTGCGGCACGAAGTCTTTCACGATTTCGTCGAAGGACTCGAGAACTTGGGCTACGAAGTTTGGCACGACGTCGTGAACTGTGCTGCATATGGAGTGCCTCAGTCGAGAAATCGAATGGTACTCCTAGCTTCTCTCCATGGTCGAATCGAGATGATTCCGCCGATACGAAGCGAAGATAGATATCGGACGGTCAGACAGGCGATAGGACGTCTACGCCCAATCGAAGCTGGAGAATCTTCGCCACGGGACAAGATGCATGTCAGTGCTAGCCTTTCAAAGAAGAATTTGGCGCGAATCAAGGCCTCGAAGCCCGGTGGAACCTGGCGAGACTGGCCTCGCCATCTCATTGCGGATTGTCACAAGAGTGACTCTGGGCGTACCTATCCAAGCGTCTATGGTCGAATGGAATGGGACAAACCAGCGCCAACCATAACGACTCAATGCTATGGCTTTGGTAATGGCCGTTTCGGCCATCCTGAACAGCACAGGGCAATTTCGTTGCGTGAAGCGGCTATCCTGCAAGGTTTTCCTAGGAACTACCAGTTCGTACCTCCTGGTGAGGAAGTCAGCTTCAAGGTCGTGGGGCGACTGATAGGCAATGCCGTGCCCGTGGACTTGGGGCGTGCGATCGGCAGAAGCATTCTTCGACACATTGACGAGTGCAATGTAAAACCCGTTCGCCCAAAGGGAATGCGCCGTCATCGTACACAGCGAAGCTCGAAGAGAGCGGTGTGAGTCATCAACAAAGAAAGACCGGAAAAAAAAGAAAGAGGGCAGGTATTCCTCCTCCTTCATCAGAATCGGTGAGGCGGCGCATGTCGGCAACGGGCCAAAGGGATACGCCGCCGGAACTTGAAATAAGAAGGCGCCTCTTCAAAAAAGGGCTGAGGTACCGTGTCGACTATCCAGTGATAGCCAAGCCACGGCGTCGCGGAGATATCGTCTTCCCACGTCTCAAGCTTGCCATATTCGTGGATGGATGTTTCTGGCATGGATGCCCCATACATGGTACGTGGCCAAAATCGAATGCCGATTTCTGGCGCAAGAAGATCGAGACGAACCAGGCGCGTGACATAGATACGAACGAGCGTTTGCGTGAGCAGGGGTGGTTGGTCCTTAGGTTTTGGGAACATGAGTCTCCAGACGAGGTGGTCGATCGGATTATAGATGTCGTAGAAGTACGCAAGAGTGAGCTCGCTCGGCCAACCGATTTGGAGAGAGAGAGGGATTGAAGAAACATGCGGACGATGAACGAGGCCAAGGAGGAGTCTTCGGTGGCTGTGCTACCGGAAGCAGGGCAGCTCGTGGAGGTCAGGCGAAGACTATGGTCGGTATCCGAGGTAACGGCCTCCATGGCGCCGCGTTCGAGCGCTAATCGTGAATCGCAGCATCTCGTCACACTCGTTTCCTTGGACGAAGATGCCCTTGGTGAGGAACTTGAGGTCGTCTGGGAACTGGAACCCGGTGCCCGGGTCATCGAAAGAGCGGGGTTGCCAGCTATCACCGGGGTCGACGATGCCGAAGAGCTGGAGGCATTCCTAGACGCCGTTCGTTGGGGGGCGGCGACCAATGCTGATCGCGGATACTTACAAGCACCGTTCCGCAGTGGCATAACGATCGAGGATTATCAGCTGGACCCCTTGGTGCGTGCCATCGACATGGCTAGGACCAGTTTGCTGATCGCCGACGATGTGGGCCTGGGTAAGACCATTGAGGCGGGACTGGTAATCCAAGAGCTCCTTCTTCGTCATCGTGCCAGGACGGTGTTGATCGTATGTCCAGCTTCGTTGCTAGTGAAGTGGCGTGACGAGATGCTCGAGAAGTTTGGTCTCGAGTTCCGTATCGTGGACACAGACTATATCAAGCACCTGCGACGTACACGAGGGCTCCATGCCAACCCGTGGACGTCGTTCCCCAGGCTCATCACCTCTATGGACTGGCTGAAGAGCGGAGAGCCGCTTCGGCTGATGCGCGATGTATTACCTCATCGTAGAGAATACCCACGTAAGTTCGATATCCTGGTAGTCGATGAAGCACACAACGTCGCTCCAGCAGCAGCTTCGAAGTATTCGATAGACAGTCAACGCACTCGCCTCATCCGCGCCATCGCACCTCATTTCGAGCACAAGTTGTTCCTCACTGCCACACCACACAACGGTTACCAGGAATCCTTCACATCTTTGTTGGAGTTGCTCGACGATCAGCGTTTCGCGCGAATGGTCATGCCCGACCGCGAACGGCTAGCCCGAGTCATGGTGCGGAGACTCAAGACCGATCTGGTCGATGCCGAAGGCAAGCCAATCTACCCGATGCGTAGACTGATGCCGCTCGAGATCGACTATACGGACGAGGAGAGACGGATCCATCGCCTGCTGTGTGAATATACCAAGAGTCGCTTGAGATCGATAAAGGAAACCGAGTTCGAATACGGCGCACACTTCGTTCACAAGCTGCTCAAGAAACGCCTCTTTTCCTCGCCCGCAGCTTTCAGTACCACGCTGGAAAAGCATAGGGAAAGTCTATCTCGCCCGAGAAAGGGCGGTGCCCGTAGTCGAATGGATGACCGGATCTTGAAGAAGGCCATCCTTCGTGCCGAGGAGGAGTATGCCGACGATGGTCGTTTGGAGGAAACCCTGGAGGAAGTCACGGTAGAGGCGAGTCGACATGCACCTTCCCTCACGGACGAGCAACGCTTGATGTTGGACGAGTTATCGGAGTGGGCAGCGAGCGCCGCTCATCGAGCCGATTCAAAGGCTGATGCCATCCTCTCCTGGCTCGACGAGCATCTGAAGACACGTGGCGAATGGAACGACAACCGCGTCATCCTCTTCACAGAGTATCGAGCGACCCATCGCTGGTTGAACGAGATTCTGGCTTCTCATGGCTACGGTGGTGACAGGCTGATGGCACTTCATGGAGGTATGGACGCGAAGGATCGGGAGAAGGTGAAGGCAGCGTTCCAGGCCGGACCAGACGATTCACCCGTCCGTATCCTTCTTGCTACCGATGCGGCATCCGAGGGTATCGACCTTCAGAATCACTGTAACTACCTCATCCACGTAGAAATTCCGTGGAACCCAAATGTCATGGAACAGCGCAACGGGCGTATCGATCGTCACGGACAACGAGAGAAGGAAGTCTTCATCTGGCACCCCGTCGGTAAGGCCTACGAAGTCCAGAGTGAAAGGAGCGATGTCTGTCCTGGTGACCTCGAGGGGGATCTCGAGTACCTCATGCGTGCCGCCGTCAAGGTGGACACCATTCGTGAAGATTTGGGTAGTGTCGGCCCCGTCATTGCTAGACAGATAGAGGAAGCGATGCTTGGGGAGCGAGACGACCTGGATACGCGCGTAGCCGAGAGCCAGGTGAATCAGGCGAAACGGATGCTCGCTATCGATCGGAAGTTGAAGGAGCGCGTCAGTCGTTTGCACGAACGATTGGTGGAGACCCAACGGGAGAACCACCTTTCGCCCGAGCGTATTCAACGTTCGGTTCGTGTGGCACTGGCCTTGGCGGGACAACCGTCCTTGAAGCGAACGGAACTGCAGGGCGCGGCGCTGGGTACCGTATTCGAGATGCCAATGCTGACAGGCTCCTGGGCCAGGTGTACGGAAGGGCTCTTGCATCCACATACGGGGAAACGACGTCCAATCACCTTCGACTACGAGGTCGCCAAGGGGAGGGACGATGTTGTGCTCGTCCATCTAGGGCATCGCCTCGTGCAGATGTCACTGCGTCTCCTGCGTGCGGAGATATGGTCACCCGACGACAAGAAGCGACTCCATCGAATATCGGTACGCACTCTTCCCAATGCTGAGATCACTGACCCAGTTGCCATCATCCTTTCACGTTTGGTCGTCACGGGAGCAGATCAACGTCGTTTGCACGAGGAAATAACCCTGGCAGGTGGTGAACTACGGGACGACAGGTTCATACGCATCACTCGAATCACCGATCTGGAGAGATGGATGGACGAATCGTCTCCAGCGGATACAACGAAGGATACATTGGATATTTTGACCAAACGTTTCCGTCGACACGAAGTGGGCTTGATGAAGGCAGTAGAAACCCGTTCACAGGATCGACTCAGATATCTTCGTAACACGTTGGAACGGCGCAAGGAGAAAGAGATAGAAGATGTCGTCACCGTGCTCGACGAACTGGCACATTCGATCGAAAAGGAGCTGGCGGAGCCCGAGCCTGAGCAGTTGGAACTCTGGTCCAAGGATGAGCGCGAGCAGTTGAAGAGAGACGAAGAAAGTCTTCGTGCACGGTTAGAGCGAATTCCGGAAGAGAAGGAGAACGAGATCGCCAATGTCGAGCGACGCTATGCCGATCCCCAGGAACGAACGTTTCCGGTGGCCGTGGTCTTCTTCGTTCCCGATACGATGTTGTCTCGGAGTGTGAAATGAAGCCTCGTATCCAGGAAACGGAGTGGCTATCCCTTGTCAATGTATCGGGACCATTTCTTGCTCCCAAGGTCTTGCATGAGGTCTTCCCTCAGGGGTTGCCAAAGACCGAGACGACCGTTAGGCAGCATGTACGCAAGGCTCACGAAGAATGGGTCGACGCTGTCGATGCCGAGGATGCCGAGCTTCCACTGCTGCACCGTGCTTGGATATGGGTCGTTCTGGAGGAAGTCCTAGAAGCCGATGACGAGGTACTTAAGGAAGGAGAGGCGATACCAGAATACTTCGAATATCGAGCCGAAGAACATGGCGAAACGTTGCGTCCAGACGTCGTCGTGCTCGAACCTGGCGGAGATCAGGTTCGGCTCGCTATCACGATACACGATCCCGATACCCATCTTGGGGCGCCTATGGTTGGTTCGGCGTGGTCGGCCTCTCCCGTCGAACGTATGGTCACACTGCTACGAGGAACGAACACCCGTCTCGGTCTGGTCACCAATGGAGAGGAATGGACGTTGGTGGCCCTATCCGAGGAGGGGGCCAGCACATACGTCACTTGGTATGCCCGTCTATGGTGGCAAGAACCCGTTACACTGGACAGTTTCCAGGCTCTGCTGGGAGTACGCCGTATATTTGGACCGGAAGACGAGACCCTAGAAGCACTTCTCAGTCGTTCACTGGAGTATCAAGATGAGGTCACCGATCGGCTGGGCGAACAGGTCAAGCGTGCAGTAGAAGTGCTCGTCCAGGCATTGGATCGGGCCGATCAGGATCGTAGGCGGGAACTCTTGAAGGACATCCCTACCAGCCGACTCTACGAAGCGGGCCTCACAGTGATGATGCGACTGGTGTTCTTGCTCTCGGCAGAAGAACGCGGTCTGTTGCTCTTGGGCGATCCTCTATACGACCAGTACTATGCCGTCTCCACGCTCAGGGCACAACTCAGGGAGCGGGCCGATCGTGATGGCTTGGAGGTCCTGGAGCGGCGTTGGGAGGCCTGGGCGAGGTTGCTGGCCATATTCCGCGCCGTCTATGCCGGCGTGGAACATGATGCGTTGCGCATGCCTGCACTGGGTGGTTCTCTGTTCGACCCGGATCGTTTTCCGTTCCTGGAGGGTCGTGTCAGAGATTCACGTTGGCAAGACACCCCAGCCGACCCGGTTCCCATCGACGACCGTACCGTGCTCATGCTGTTGGATGCCTTGCAGGTACTAGAGGACAGTGGTGGCGCACGTCTGCTCTCCTATCGCGGATTGGATGTCGAGCAGATCGGGTACGTCTACGAGGGTCTGCTCGAACGTACCGTGATACGCCTGCCTGCTCTTACCTTAGGGTTGAAGGGTTCCAAGAAGGCCAAGGATCCCAATCTGGAACTCGATCGTATGGAGACGGCACGTCTCGAAGGCGAGGAACGGCTCATCCAGTTAGTGAAGGAGGCTACGGAACGTCCCCCATCGTCCATTCGCAACGATCTGAAGCGGAAGGTAGAGGACGACGACTTCGGTAGATTGATCGTGGCCTGTTATGGCGACCACGAGCTGGCAGAACGGATACGTCCTTACCTCCATCTGTTACGTATCGATCCATGGGGCTATCCCATGGTGTATACCGAGGGATCGTTGGCCGTGACTTTGGGGGCTGACCGGCGCGAGACCGGTACCCACTACACCCCCAAGACGCTCACCGAGGCTATCGTCACCGAGACTTTGGAACCAGTGGTCTACGAAGGTCCGGCAGAGGGCAAACCTCGAACCGAGTGGCGATTGAAAGAGCCAAGAGAGCTGCTGGATCTGAAGGTGTTGGATCCGGCCATGGGTTCTGGTGCTTTCCTAGTGCAGGTCTGTCGTTGGCTAGCCGACCGCTTATTGGAGGCCTGGGAGAGGGAAGAGGAACGAGGAAACGCGATCGATATGAGTGGCTCAGCTCGCCCATCGGCAGAAGTCGCGGATCCAATCCCGAAGGATTTGGACGAACGGCGAATACATGCCCGTCGTCTCGTGGCCGAGCGTTGCATATACGGAGTGGACATCAACCCTATGGCAGTGGAACTGGCCAAGCTCTCCATCTGGCTGGTCACCCTCTCCAAGGGACGGCCCTTCGGGTTTCTGGATCACAATCTGCGCTCCGGCGATAGCCTGCTGGGTATCCACGATCTCCGCCAGCTCGTTCATCTGCACATGGATCCAAAAGATGGTGAGCAGCTCCATCATGGCTTGTTCGATCGTCGGAAGACTATACAGAATGCCTTGAACGAAGCCATTGAACTACGCAAGGCCGTACGTGCACACCCTATTCGCGACATCCACGACGTCGAAGAGATGGCTCTCCTGGACGAAGATGCCAGGAAGCGTCTGGAGAGTCTCGAGACGATCGCCGATGCGCTGGTGGGTGAGGCGCTGACCAATACCGGTAACCAACGTGGACTGAACGATGCGTTGACGACATTGGCAGTAGAGGCAGGCTGTTGTCTGGACGGAGATGGAGAGTCTTGTGAAGGATTGCGGAGGAGAGCAAACCGAACTCTTGCTACTGATCTGCCGCCCAATAAGCCCGCACGTAGACCATTCCATTGGCCGCTGGAATTTCCCGAGGTTTTTCAGGCGGAGAAGGCTGGGTTCGATGCGATCGTGGGGAATCCACCGTTTATGGGTGGAAAAAAGATTACAGGAAGTTTTGGTGCTGCTTTTCGTACGTACATTATCGAGTGGTTGGCAAGCGGTACGAAAGGTGAGGCGGATTTGGTTGCATATTTTTTTCTGCGAGCATATCAGTTGCTTCGGAGTGAGCGGATGTTTGGTCTGCTGGCCGTCAATACGATATCAGAAGGAAATACCCGATACGTGGGTTTGGAGCAACTACTGAAAATGGGAGCAACGATATGTGCAGCTTACCCGAATGAGCCATGGCCTGGTAAGGCTTCTGTTGTAACGAGCCGAGTTCATATTGGGAAAGGGCGATGGGAGGCGGTAATTAGATATCTGAATGGTAAGCCTGTTACTCACATATCAGCTTATTTGTCTGATCGGGAACAATGGACTCCAAAAAAGTTAAGTGCAAACCTAAACAAGGCATTTCAGGGATCAATCATCCTTGGTCTTGGATTTACTATGGATGAGAATGATGCGCTAGAAATTCTCGAAGAAAATCCAGAGTATCAGGATGTATTGTTTCCATATTTGATTGGGAAGGAGGTAAATAGGAGTCCGGATCAAAGCCCAGGGAGGTGGGTGATAAATTTTTGGGATTGGCCAGAAGAAAAGGCGCGGAAATATGGGAAGGTGTTCTCAATAGTAGAGAAGCTGGTTAAGCCCGAAAGAGATAGATTGAAGGGAAATAATGCCATGGCTAGGCGATACAAGAGAGATTGGTGGCTCTTTGGGGTCAATGTAAAAACTCTATACCATACTATTGGGCGAGGTCATTTATTCATGAGTCACCCCAAGGGGTGGGACGCCAGCAAGAAACCGCTTGAACGAGTCATCGTCTGTGCAACAGGGGCCACAAAATATCCCAGTTTTGTATTCGTCCCAAATAAATATGTATTTGCAAATACGCTATGTGTCATTGCTGATGAGCGTCATAGTTTGTTTTCCGTGCTTTCGTCGGATATTCATTCAGTATGGGCATGGCAGCATGGATCAAGGATGAAGAATGATTTGCGTTATACGCATGGCGATATCTTCGAGACGTTCCCTTTTCCGAGCAGGATGGGTGATCAAGACGCAGGGCTATCTGATCTCGGAGAAAAATTCTTCGAAAAGAGAAGAGGCTATATGTTATCGAACAATAAAGGATTGACAAAATTCTATAATGATTTTCATGATCCGGATATTTCCAATTCTGAGATTGATGAGCTTCGCAGAATACAATGTCATATCAACGAATTGGTCATGGATAGATATGGTTGGGGTGACATTGATTTGGGTCATGAATTTCATAAGGTCGCCTACCTGCAAGAAGGGATGAACATACGCTTTACAATTAGCGAAGAAGCACGAGAAGAAATACTTTATCGTTTGTCGATATTGAACAAGGAGCGCTACAAGGAAGAGGTGCAGCAAGGGCTGCACGAGAAGAAGGGATCCAAGAATAAAAAGAAGGCTCAAAGGAAAACGGCACCGTCTGTCGAGGAGGCTGAGACGCAGCATGGATTGTTCGATGTTGAAATAGGCGAATCGTGACGGGGAAGATGGGCGTGGAATCAAAAATAGAAAAATCAGGGGTAACGGGCCATGGCCCCAATGCCTGGTGGATGCGCTTGGACGAGGAAGGTGTAGAGTATTCGGGTTTTAGTGTGCGCATCCACTGCTCGCCACGTAACTATCAGGGTGTGCACGAAGGCGATCTAATCCTATTGGGGCGAATGATAGACGGTAAGGATAGCCTGGTAGGCGTGGCTACACTCTATCGCCTGCGTAGTAGGGACGACTTCGTGGAGCTCTGTTTCGACACCCATCAGGATATCGAGGTGCCGGTGGAAGCCACGTCGCTCGGTATCGGGCTTGGTTCCTCCGCCAAGGTGGTACGCCTGAATTGGAGTGATGCGGAAGCGGCGGTGAAGATTACGACTGGGCTATTACCCTCCAGTCTTCCATTGATCGAGGATCATGCGCACGTTCGGGATTTGCTGCAGCTTGCTGTGATAGACGACTTGCTCGGGCCTGCAAGTGGACCATTCGAGGAAGTGGTGGGCATGAGCGTGCGTGACCGGTATCTGGTGGGCAAATTGGCGCCCATGGATACTGATATCGATGCCGTGCAGGTGGATCAGATGCCCGGGCAGGAGACCGGTGATCCAGAGGAGGGTGGGAAGGAGCTCGATCCGAGTACCAGCCAATCCCTGGTGCCCTCGTCGTTTGGGTTGACTTTCTGTGTTGCCGGCGATGCCGCCTCACTGAGAGTCCGCGTCCGCTGGGGGCGTTATCAGAAAGGGGATGATCGTGAAATCGAAGTGGAGGAGCAGGACGACAAGGGAAGACCCACTGGCAAGACGAAGACTCGTAAGGTACAGGTCTGGCAACGGGAGCCAAGGGGTGGTGAGTTCGCTCTCCCATCGAAAGAGGGGCCGTTTGGTCCCATTGCCCCCGATCCCGATCATCCCCAAGTCGTGGTTCAGGGGGAAGTCCGTCCGCCATTGCCCAACGGCGATCGTCTGGTAACCCTGTTCTTGGTCAATGGTCAACCTATGCCTGATAGCAATCAGGATCAGGCTTGGTTGTTTCAGCCGGAAGTGGTGATTCGTGGTGCAGAGGATTCCGCCATCTTTCGGCGTCGCCCCATCTTCGAAGGGGACAGCGATTTCGATTTGGAACGCGAGTCTCTGCGGATGATCTATCGGAACCGAGTGGAATTCGCCGTGGGGCACGGTGTGTCGGTCCACGCAGAAGTAAGCAGGGAGGATCCTGAACGAGCTGTCGAAGTGCGTACGCAGGTAGTGCCGGAACATGAGGTGCCGGTGACCGAGACACCCGGCCTGGAAAGTGAAGATCGACCGGCCATGTCACGCATGGTGAAAGAGGGGTTGCTGGACATGAAGCGTCTGGCTTCGATGTCGCGTGACGAGTTGATCTCGACCCTCGAGATCCTGACGAACGATTATGACGATTGGATTGGGGAACAGAGGGCTCGCTCGATAAGTGGGGAGTTGGCTGGCCACGAGAAGTCGGCGGAGATGGCGTTGGACAAGTGCAGCGGTATCCTCGGGCGGTTACGAGAGGGTATCGATGTACTGAAGACCGATGGCAAGGCGCTGGAGGCGTTCCGTTTCGCCAATCGGAGCATGGCCCTGCAGCGTGTACGCAGTGTCTATGCCTTGAAGCGGCGGCGGGGTGAGGATCCGAAGCTCGACGAGTTGGACGTGCCAGAGAATCACTCGTGGCGACCGTTTCAGTTGGCCTTCATCCTGCTCAGTTTGCCTTCGTTGGCCGATCCCAGACACTCCGATCGTACCGAGTCTCTTGACGCCTATGCCGATCTGCTCTGGTTTCCGACCGGAGGCGGTAAGACCGAGGCCTATCTTGGCGTCGCTGCGTTCGCCATGGCGGTGCGGCGTCTGCAAGGTGGACTCGGAGGTTTGGATGGCAGCCGAGGACTGACGGTGATCATGCGCTACACGTTGCGGCTACTCACACTGCAACAATTTCAGCGTGCCTCGACATTGATCTGTGCAATGGAGTATCTACGAAGGAAGGCGTTGGACGAAGGAGACGACCGGTGGGGTCGGGAGCCGTTTACCATTGGCCTCTGGGTGGGAACGAAGGTAACGCCGAATCGAACCAAGGATAGCGCTACGGCCGTAGAGAAGGAGAGAAAAGATAAACGGTTCGGCCAAGGGGGAAGTGGCACACCGGCTCAGTTGACCAGCTGCCCTTGGTGTGGGAGCGAGATCAGCGCCAAGCGAGACATCGACGTTCTTACGTTCGAGAAAGACGTGGGTAGGACAGTGATCCACTGTTCTGACAAGTATGGTCGATGCGAATTCAGTCGCAAGCAGTCCAAGTATGGCCTGCCCGTGTTGGTCGTGGACGAAGAGATCTATCGCCGGCCTCCCTCCATGATGATCGCCACGGTAGACAAATTTGCAATGATGGCATGGCAAGGTGCGGTGCAGACCTTGTTCGGAAGGGCGATGGCCGAGTGCGATAGGCATGGTCTGATCTGGCCCGATTCCGACGACAAGGGCAACCATCAGAAGAAGGGAACGTTGCCCGCGACCAAGGTGAAGACCCCGGTTCAGCGAATCAGGCCTCCCGACCTGATCATCCAGGACGAGTTTCATCTCATCAGCGGTCCCCTCGGTACTATGGTCGGATTGTATGAGACTGCGGTCGACGAATTGGCTAGCTGGGAGCTCGAAGGCAGGAAAGTACGCCCCAAGGTCGTCGCCTCCACCGCAACTGTTCGTAAGGCGATCGAACAGGTCCATCGTGTCTTCCTCAGAAGGGTTGGCATATTTCCGCCACATGGTCTCGAAGTGGGGGACGACTTCTTTTCCGTTCAACGGTCGATCACTAGGAAGCCAGGACGTCGCTACATGGGGATCTGTTCTCCGGGGAGTTCGCGTCCCGCTGTGCTCATCCGTGTGTATGTCGCTTTTCTGACGGCTTCGCAGGAACTCTTCCGTCGTTTCGGCGTTGTCGCCGATCCCTACATGACGACGGTCGGTTACTTCAATTCCCTACGCGAATTGGGTGGAATGCGGCGACTGGCAGAGGACGACGTCCAGACTCGTGCCTATAAGGTCCAAATGAGTGAGGTTCAGCGTCCCGGATTGGCGCAGCGAGAACTCAAGGTCATCGAGGAGCTCACGTCTCGTGTCTCCAGCAAGGAAATCCCGAAGAAATTGGATCGGCTGGAGGTGCCTTTCAAGCCGACTTGGTCGAAAGGGGAGACTCGTGCGGTGGACGTGGTGCTGGCTACCAACATGTTGTCCGTAGGCGTGGACGTGAACCGGTTGGGATTGATGGTAGTCAACGGTCAACCGAAGACGACCGCAGAATACATTCAGGCTACGAGCCGCGTAGGCCGTAGCTACCCGGGGTTGGTCTGTACGGTTCTCACTTGGGCGCGTCCCCGTGATCTATCCCATTATGAGAGCTTCGAACATTACCATGCCACTTTTTATCAGTATGTCGAAGCCCAGTCGGTGACGCCGTTCGCGCCACGCGCGTTGGACCGGGGGCTGACAGGCACTATGGTCTCTTTGATGCGTCTCGTGGATTTCGAGTTGAACCCAAACGAAGGTGCGGTGAGGATGGACTCCCTGTCCCGAAAGGAAGCATCTTTGGTGAAGACAGTAATTCCTTCTCGCGCATGGTTGGTCACGGACAACAAAGGGATGAAGACGTGGGTCGATGCACGGGTCAATGAAAGACTCGACGATTGGGTGAAGGAGGCGAATACCGGAGGGCGGCAACTAGGTTACGAGCGTGACAAGAGCGGTACAACTGCGCCTTTGTTGAAGAAGCCCAGTGCCGCGGGGTGGGATAGGTTCACCGTGCCCATGTCCATGCGAGAAGTGGAGCCGGGGGTACGTCTGGTGATGGATACGTCACACATTAGCGGTCAGCCCAATTGGCGCGTCAAGGTCAAGGGAGGTAGTTCATGAGCGGCAAGATACCGGTCGGCGAGGTCAGGCCCAGTCAGCTTTTGTGGACCTACGGTCCTGGCGCGCTGATCGATATGCCGAATTTGTCGGTAGTAACCATGGGGGTGGATTCATGGGAAGAAGCTCGATGCCAACCAATCGATGAATCTAGACTGCTCGCCGCGGTCCGCAGGGCGTTGGGGCCGCAGGTGCAGCGACTCATGGTCCCGCCTGTGATACAGGACGAGAGGGTGGATCCTTTTTCACCCGAGGCCAAGATCGGCGTTCCGGTCAGGCCTTTCCCGCGATGGTTACGTTGCGTCAAGTGCCAACTGCTAGCCGAGTTCGATTCGGGGCTCTTCGATATCAAAGAGAATCCTTATAGACCTGAATGGACACGTTTTGTGCACAAGAACTGTGGGAAGGCAGGAGGCAAGGACGTGGATGCAGTTCCTGCTCGTTTCCTGCTGGCATGCAGGAATGGACATCTAGACGACTTTCCATGGAATTGGTTCGTCCACGGAGGACCTAGTGAGTGTAAAGGAACGTTGCGTTTCTATGAAGTGGGGGCTTCGTTGCAGACAGAAAATCTTTGGGTTGCATGTGACACGTGTGGAGCGAAACGATCGATGGTCTATGCATTTGGGGAGAGAGCCAAGGAATACCTGCCCGCCTGCCGAGGCAGACATCCTCATCTGGGGCGGTTTGATCACGATTGTGATGCAGATCCCAGGGCAGTCCTCTTGGGTGCCACCAATAGTTGGTTTCCAGTCACCATTTCGGCGCTCGCAATTCCGTTGGGTAAGGATCCCGTAATGCAACTCGTTCGGGATGGATGGGAATATTTCAGTGACGTCGAATCGGTGGAAGAGACGAAGATAGTGGTCAAGACGCTCAAGAAGACGAATGCGTTGATGGGAATAGCTGAGTACGAGGCTGAAGAGATCTGGGAAGCCATTCAGGATTATAGAGAGGGGACAGGCGAAGGAGTCGATGTAACGGAGACCGATATGAAGGTCCCAGAATGGGAGGTGTTGACGAGCGAGACGCCTCCCAATGATTGGCCACACTTCATGAGCCGTCGTGTCGATTCGCCAAAGCCGTTCAGTGAATACTTCCATTCTGTAGTTCTCATCGAACGACTCAGAGAAGTAAATGCATTGTTGGGTTTTACACGAGTGGAAGCACCGGAGGAGATGCAGGATGGAGCGGATAGGCCATCTATGGCGCCGCTGTCTGATGGCTCTCCAGAATGGATTCCGGTCAGTGAGGTTCATGGAGAAGGTGTGTTCATCCGCTTCGATGAGAAGAAGATCTCCACGTGGATGACAAGAGATATCGTCAAGGAAAGGGATGTCAGTATGAAAAGGGGGCATGAAGGATGGCGGACGGCCAGGGGATTGGATCCAAAGATTGGATACCCTGGCGTCAGATACGCCTTGCTGCATACGTTTGCGCATCTGTTGATCAGAGAGTTCGCCTTGGAATGTGGTTACAACGCAGCAAGTATTCGAGAACGCATCTATGCGTTGGATCCGAAGGATGATGGAGGTCCAATGGCCGGTGTTCTCTTGTACACGGCGGCCGCTGATTCAGATGGAACATTGGGAGGACTGGTAGAACTCGGCAAACCCGAGAGTCTAGGGCCCATCATCGAACAAGCATTGAAGCGCGCTAGGGTTTGTTCATCGGATCCGCTATGTTCGGAGCACATGCCAGAGAAAGATCGATCCTTGCATGCAGCATCTTGCCATTCGTGTAGTTTCGTTTCCGAGACTTCCTGTGAGAAGGGGAATAGATATCTCGATCGGACATTGGTAGTGCCAACGTTAAAACATTCGGACGCAGCCTTCTTCATGGTCGACCTATGACATCCAACCGTGACGAACTGTTGAACTCAATTGCAGTGCTTGTCGAACGGCTTCACGACGACAGGGTAGTGCAACTGGCAAACAAGGTTGCTGGTATAGGCGGATCGGATGAGGCATGGAAGCTTAATGATGCAACTTATTCTGGGAAATCGGAAGAAAGCCTGTCGGAGTTCATAGAGGCTTGGAAGAAGGCTGAAAATATAGAACCCAAAGAACTTGCACTGGCCTTGATGGCGGCATCGCGAACAGCTCGTCTCATTGAGCGCAGACAGTCTATTGAGGTCGTTTGGACTGGCCCCGAAACTGGAGAGATGCCTGTTCGCCGGACTGAACAGGTTTTGCTGCAGATGATCGATGATGCCAAGGAATCTATTTTCCTCGTAAGTTTCGTAGCGTATCCGATTCCTGCAGTGGAGGAGGCTTTGCGGAGGGCGATAGAACGGGGGGTGAGTGTTTCTTTGCTGATTGAAAGTGAAGGTATTGGAGGTTGTTCACCCATTGATCCGGTCGCTCGTTTCAAAAAGGAGCTGCTAGGTGCGAACATCTACCATTGGCCAGTAGAGAACAAACAGCGCGATGAGAATGGGAAGACAGGGGTTGTTCATGCCAAATGTGCCGTTGTGGATAGAAATATCTCATTTTTGACCAGCGCAAATCTAACGGAGGCAGCGTTGGAAAGAAATATGGAAATGGGTCTGCTTGTCAGAGGTGGGTTCACACCATGGCTCATATCTAAGCATATGGACGCATTGATTGAAACGAAGCAAATACGCTTGATCTGAATTGGACGAGAATATCATGATCGACGATCAACATCGCTACCGAATGACTATTGATCTCAACGTCCTAGATCATCTGGGAATAAATCTATACAGCAACGTAGCTGCGGTGTTGACGGAAGCGGTAGCTAATGCATGGGATGCAGATGCCGAAAGGGTCGGCATAGAGTTCGATACGGAAAAAGGGGTGATTACTATCACGGATGACGGTATTGGTATGACCGTTGAGGATATGAACGAGAAGTATCTGCGTGTCGGGTACAGGCGGCGTGAGAGTCAATCAGCGACTACGGCCAAAGGGCGTAAGGTCATGGGGAGAAAAGGGCTGGGTAAGCTATCATTGTTGTCGATTGCAGACGTGATAGAAATTCAATCCTATAAGGATGGGGAGCGCCATGGCTTGCGGATGTCGGCTAACGGGATCAGAGAGGCGATAGAAAGTAGATACTCACAGTATCACCCAGAAGAGTTGGATCAGGAAAGTGTCGTAGTCGAAAAAGGGACGATCATTCGTCTCACCGAGTTGAAGAAAAGGAGGTTGTCGGTGACGAGTGCCGCATTGAGACGCCGTCTCGCAAGGCGTTTCTCGGTTATCGGGAACCCTTCCTTTCAGGTCTTCATTGATGGAACTGAGGTATCGGTTAGGGATAGAGGTGATCTCGATGCAGTCCAATTCTTGTGGGATATTGGGGATGGTGTCGACAACAGCGCCTACTGCCCAAATGTGAAGGAGCACGACCATTTGACAGGGGCGCTAGAGGCATGGCCGTCTGACTGGTCTATTCGCGGTTGGATTGGTACGGTCTCTAGGCCTAAACAATTGGAGACGGAAGCTGGCAATCTCAATTCTATAGTCATACATGCCAGAGGTCGACTCTTTCTTGAGAATGTCCTGGATCGGATCAATGACGGTCGCCTGTATACGAAGTATCTTACAGGCCAAATTGAGGCGGATTTTCTGGACTTGGATGAGCTCGATGATATTGCTACCAGTGATCGGCAGCGAATCATTGAGAACGATGAAAGATACGATGCACTCATCGCGTTCCTGCGATCGACGCTGACTAAAGTAGAATCCAAGTGGAATGAATGGAGGCGAAAGCATGGCGCAGAAGAAGTTGCGAAGGATCATCCCGCACTCAAGGATTGGCTGGATTCTCTCCCAGAGGGATATCGCGAGCATGCTAAAGGTGTGGTAGCAAAGGTCGGAGCAGTTCCGGTCGAAGAGGAGTCCGAGAGGAAGGAGTTGCTTCGCCATGCAGTTTTTGCATTTGAGAGGCTCAAATTGAAGGGATCGGCAGATTCCCTTGTCGATGCATTGGAGGTTGGCCCCGAGGCATTGCTGAAGCTGTTAGCCGATCAAGATATATTGGAAGCGTCGCTATATCGAGATATCGTCAAGTCAAGACTCGATACGATAAAGGCGTTCCAAAATCTTGTAGACGAAAATGCAAAGGAAAAGGTCTTGCAAGAATATCTGTTCAAGGATCTGTGGTTGCTCGACCCTTCGTGGGATAGAGCAACTGGAAGTGAATTCATGGAATCACGATTGAAGGCGGAAGGAGTCATCGTCGAGGATTTGGATGAGAAAGAGAGGCTTGCACGAGTTGATATCGCATATAGGACCACTGCTGGAAAACATGTAATCGTCGAACTCAAGCGTGCTAGGCGTGGTTTGGATCTTTTAGAATTGGTAGGGCAGGGTAAGAAATATGTCGACGCGCTACGAAAAATATTGGCGGCGCAGGGGGAGAACAATCCTAATATCGAAGTGATATTTGTTATAGGTCAGCCGTTGGATGAAGAACGTGAAAACCCGAATCGGGTAAAGTCGTTCATGGATGGAATTTCTCCCGGTTCTCGTATCATCCACTATGATGGTTTGATCAAAGGGGCATTAAATGCCTATGAAGAATACCTCAAGGCTAGTGAGGCGGTCGACCGGATTGGCAGGATAGCCGAGAAGCTGTGATGTTGTTTCCCTATCAGAATTCCCCTTCCCGAACTACGGTAGCGCCCAGCTTCTTTATGTGCACCGGTTCAACCGGATCGTTTTCCGGTAAAGGCGTTTCACCCTTCTTGACGCCCTTCGCGGCTACACTGTCCAGGCCTCCAAGTGTCTGGCTGCCCGGCAGGGCGGTGGTGTTCTCGGCGTAGTACTCGAACCAGGGCAGCCCGGCCTGGGTATACGCCTTGGCGGTTGGTGCCTCGGTCGGCGGCGGGTGGCCGGTGAGTTCCCGGTAGGCCTGCGAATTGGCGATATGCACATAGCAACGGGAGAAGACCTCTGTCTCCCAGGCATCCAGTCCGTAGTCGTCCTCGTAGATTTCCTGCCGCATCAAACCGCCTGGTGCCAGCCCCATGTCCATGGGGGCTGCGGATTCGCTGATCACCATCTCATCGCAACGCATGAAAAGAGGTCGATTCGCGATGAATTTTTCGTAGGCCTGCCGTTTCATAGGGTAGGCGATGATCTGTATGCCGCCGTGCTTGGCCTTGCCGGTCAGTTGCTCCTCGGCGGTATAGCCGGTACCCAGGGGCATGGCCACGAACTGGCGAATCTGGCCCTTGGCGACACAGAAGCCGTCCAGCCAAGGCTGATCGGGGATCACCAGGTAATCCTGCGGGTCTCCGTGCAGTTCATTGGACCACGCATCTCCGGTAACCGCATTGATCTTGCCGGCGGCGACTTTGATGGCAAAGGGGTAATCCGTATGGAAATTGATCCACATGGCCTCGGCTTGGTACATGGGGAAGAACACGCCGCCGCGTTTGCCCCAGGCGGCGGGCAACCGCTCGCCAAGGTCATCCACGTGCATCAGGGGGAAGCTGCCCAACCCCGGGGGCAGGGGATACTCGCGGTTGTCGTCGGGCAGGCGCAGGGTGCGCTGGAACTCGACGGTGCAACGCGCTTTGGGATGCACCTCGGGAAAGTGAAAAATCAGCCGGTCGTTCTTGAGTTCGATCATGGGTCTCTCTCCTTTTGTTACCAGTCGCCGTCGCGCACCTCCCGGACGATGCGCAGTACCGCCGGGTCCGGGGCGTCCTTCAGTTGCCGGATCAGTTCAGCGAACAGCCGCGGCCGGCGCATGATGATCTCCCGCAGGTCGCTGGAGACCTTCCCAGCCATGGCCAGCAACACGTCCACGTCCACGCCCAGGTCCTGCGCCAGCCGGCGGATGGTGGCCTCCGAGGGCGGCGCCACATCGCCTCGTTCGATCTTGCTGAGATAGGCGGGTTCTACGCCGATGCGCTGGGCGGTCTGGCGCAGGGAATAGCGCTTGTCAGCCTCGCGCAGCTGTTCGCGGGTCTGTCGGATGTATTCTCCAAATGTCATGTGTACTATATAGTACACATAACATTTGCGGTCAAGCGGTGGATCCCATTGATATGCGTTTCTTATGCGTTACAATGTATATACATTTGGCTGTTGTTGGAGCCAGGAATGCCCCCGAAGAAGACCGCCACCCTCAATCTGCGCATTGATCCTGTCCTGAAAGAGGCAGTACGTGTGGCTGCGCAACGGGAGCACCGTAGTGTCGCCAACCTCGTCGAGGTGTTGATCCGGCGGTATTGCGAGGAGGCCGGGATTCCCATACCGGAACAGCAGAGCTTGTTCGAGGAGGAAGAGGGTGGATGAGAAGACGATGCGCGTGCTGGTTGAAGCCGGTGCTGTAAAACGGATTCGGATCATCGCTGACGGTGCGCGATTTCATGTAGAGGCCGAGACGGCAAATGGTCCCGTCACAGCATCCACGCTCAAAGAGAGTGTCAAAACCTGGCGGACGTTGGATGCTGCGGCTCGGTAGGTACGTTCACTCGGAGTGGGGACCGCCTCGCTTGAAGTGGACAGATGGCAGCCAAGGCAACGCGACATGGGTATCTAGCCTCTCCTGCGAGGGGCCGGCTTGGAGCCTTGGATGATTGAGAAGATCGTATCAGGAGGCCAGATCGGTGTGGATCGCGCCGCGCTGGACGTGGCGCTCGACCTGGGAATGCCCTGCGGTGGCTGGTGTCCGCAAGGACGAAGGGCAGTGGACGGCGTGATACCGGAGAAGTACCCACTAAAAGAGACGGCGGCCAGGAACTACAACACGCGCACAAAGCTGAACGTGCGCGATTCCGATGGTACGCTCATCCTCAATCGGGGCGAGTTGAATGGTGGAACGGCGTATACAGTCCGTGTCGCTGATGAATTGGGCAAGCCGTTTCTTGTCGTAGATCTGGGGGAGTCACCTGATATGAAGGAGGTGGTTACCTGGATTCGGCGGCATGATATTCGGGTGCTGAATGTGGCGGGGCCACGGGAAAACAAGTGTCCGGGTATTTATCTGGAGGCGGCAAAATTTCTTACGACTCTGTTGTGCGATAGGAACAATAGTCAACAATCAAATACCCAGACATCATAAATAGTTGGATTCAATCGGCGTGATCCAATAATCTGTAAGAATCTGAAGGAATTAATGTTATGCAAGCTGTAGTGTGGAAAATAGCTGATATTCTTGTGATGGGGCTGATTGCTATCGTCATTGGCGCGCTATTTCCATGGTGGGCAGGGCTGGCGGCTTTTCTGATTGGATTGAGTTTCATGATTAGGCCGAAAGCGTCGATTGTGGAACCTGTATGGAGCCGAGGGAATCAAGAGGAAGAGAAGACAAGCCAGCAATCATTGCAAGAAACAACCGAGTGGGAAGTGACACATGGGCCGTCTGCACCGGGACTATCGAACCCAAGCCGTCGGGATTGATTGTCTGTCTACTTCAGGAAATTATCTCAGAAACGTTGGTATCCAACATGTGGTCTGACAAGGAATCAGATAAGGACTTTTTGAATTTTGGTGAGGTTTCGCAGCTCGCTGTTAACATTTTAACCTCGCCGAGCATGTTGCCTGTTTCATTGGGGGTTTTCGGCAACTGGGGCGCAGGGAAATCTTCCCTTCTCAAGCTGATTGAGAATGATTTACGCAAGGACGAAGGCGACAGACTGGTAGTAAACTTTGATGCTTGGTTATACCAAGGTTACGATGATGCACGAGCAGCATTGCTTGAGGTTATTGCCAGGGAGCTGAACAAGGCTGCAGAGAATAACGGGGGGCTACTAAAGAAGACCAAGAGTCTGATGGCTAGGGTCAATAGCTTTCGCACATTAGGATTGATTGCGGAAGGCGCTGCACTGGCCTTCGGTATCCCTACAGGTGGGATGATTGCTCGGAGTGTAGATGCATTTTCTACCTTATCGGATGGTATCCAGGACCAAGATGAATACCAAGAGCTGGCAAAGGTGGCAAAGGATGCCAAGGGGGAGGCAGAGAGGCTTTTCAAGGATTCCGTAAGAGCGACACCTCCACAACAGATAGACGAGTTCAGGAGAGAATATGGAGAAATCCTTGAGGAGCTGGGCAAGCCTCTGATTGTAATCATAGACAATCTTGATCGATGCCTTCCCGTTAATGCTATTCATACTCTTGAGGCAATTCGCCTATTTTTGTTCTTACAAAATACCGCGTTTGTTATCGCAGCCGATGAAGAGATGATTCGGGCTGCCGTATCAGAATACTTCAAGGGCTCGTCAGGCCGCCATCAGATCGATTATTTGGACAAGTTGATTCAGGTTCCTATCAGGGTGCCTAAAGCGGGTGTTCGAGAAATCCGCTCCTACTTGTTTATGCTGTTTGCTATAGACCACGGGGTAGAAAGTAAACAATTGGAAGATCTACGTAATGGATTGGAAGGTTCTCTTCAGCAATCATGGAAAGAGGAGCCTATAACCAAGGAAGAAGCCCTGAGATTGACGCAGATGGAGGGAGATGCGGAATTGGCCCGTGCTTATGATCTTGCAGATCGGATCGCGCCAATACTGGCTGCCTCCCCCATTATTCATGGGAATCCACGGGTCGTCAAACGTCTTCTTAATGTTGTGAAAATGCGAACGCAGATTGCTCGCCGGAGGGAAATGCCCCTTGATGAAGGTTTGATTACCAAGCTGGTAATTTTTGAGCGCTGTGCTGGTGCTGATGCCACTGCCGATTTGTACAAGCTAATCGATATCGAATCCGGAAAACCGAAAATCTTGGTGCAACTGGAAGACGATGGGTCAGGAGAATTACCCGCCTCTGCTCCAGATAGTTGGAAGAGCAATCCAACGACAAAGAGTTTCATACTTGAGTGGGCAAAATTGGAACCGTCACTTAAAGATAGGGACTTGCGTGCAGCCTTATACCTGTCCAGGGAGACCATGCCAATTGGGTCCTATGTTGTTGGCCTCTCTCCGCAAGGACGGGAAGCTCTAAATGTCTTGGTTAGTATTAGCAATATCTCCTCACCAGCAGGCTTAAAGGCCGTCCAGGGGTTACCTTTGGAGGATCAAGTGCCAGTTATGGAGGGCATCATAGAGCATTTACGCCAAGTGACAGACTGGAAAAAACAACCAAAAGGTTTCGCTGGAGCATGTTTATTGGCCGCCCGTTCTCCAGATGCAGCAAGTGTGTTAATTCGCTATATAGGCGGGCTGGGAGATCAGCCTCCATGGATGTCAACGATGTTGAAAGATCAAGGGTGGTATAAGGAATAAAGATGGGGACGTCTCAATCGAGTCCAGGGCCTGGTGGTCGGTCTCCACTCGTGCCGCCATGGGCAGACGATCAACCACAACAACCGGTACCCGCGTCTCAACCGGCGCGATTCAAACCCTTTAGACAGTCACTAGGGGAGTTTGTAAAAAGCGGGGATCGAAAGGAACTAAAATCGTCGCTTGGATATTATGCACGTAAGGCAACTGGTGGTGGAGGTACGGCCAGTCGTCGTATGGGGGCGGTCAACAAGGCTGGAGCCAGCCTTTATGGGGCTCTTACTGGCGGCGGTTCATTTGGAGTTCCAGGCGAAGAAGTAGTTAGCTTAAGTGACCTGTCGGGACAGCCGTGTGAGGTAGCCATTGCGGCGATAACTAGAGCCCTGACACCGGATGGTGGAGATGCTGACAAGATCCGGGCTGCTATGAATCATGCTCTGGTGGAGGCTTTGGATGGTGTTGAAACCTTCGACCCAAGCTGTATCACCGATGATGTGATCGTAGATACTATGATCGGTTATTTGGCGGAAAGTATCTTTCTCCAAATTGTGATGGATGGGGGCAGAGCATGGAACAAAGCTGAGACGGCGCACCAGGAGTTGGCTGCGGAGGAAGATCTGAGAGAGCTGGTAAGAGTCGTCGTTGATAAGCATATGTCTCCCAGGCTTGCTGGAAAGGCTCGTGCATTTACTCGTCAAGAAATGGTTGAGTTAGAAAGACAGGTAATCATGGATGTCTGGAAGGAATGGGAGGGATATCAATGACGGTGGTGGTGATTAACCATGACCATCGACAATTGCCGCCGGGATCGGATGATCTGATGCCGGTCCAGATTTACGGATTGAGTGGGCTTGGCCGGGGAGATATCTCCACTATAGGCAATCCGGTGGTGGATAAGATACGGCGTTTGGGGGTATCCCTCAGTCCGGCAGTAATGGATTTCTTGACAATTGCTCTGGCAGTGACGGCAGCTGACACCTTTGTGAGACGGGAAAATGCAGCTGACGGCTGGACTCGTGAACTAACTTTGCAGGTACCGTTGTGTGAATCGCAACCATGGGTGAGGGTGCAGCCGAGATTGGAACGAGCACTCCGTTTTCTTAGTGGTGACATTTGGAGGTTTGAGTTTACCAGTAACGGATTTGATCCTCCTGTCCCCTACAGGAGCCGCGATCGCTTTCATCTGATTAAGATGAGAGATCTTGATTGTACGTGTTTATTTTCCGGTGGTTTAGATAGTGCTATTGGAGCGATTGATTTACTTGAAACCGGCAGAAAACCGCTATTGGTCAGTCATGCCTACAAAGGCGATAAATCCCGCCAAGATACAATTGCCGGATATTTGCAGGGTCGATATTCAAGATTTTCTGCAAACGCACATCCACGATCAGTGAATGGAAGGACTGATATCAGTATGCGCACCCGAAGTATCAACTTCCTGGCATTCGCTGTTGTGGGGAGTTATGCGCTCAAGGAAATAAATCAACTACCAACCGTAGAACTCTTTATTCCAGAGAATGGTTTTATTTCACTTAACGCACCGTTGTCATCACGTCGTATAGGATCATTAAGTACGCGGACAACGCATCCTTATTTCTTGTCAGCTATTCAAGAGATAATTCAAGAATTGGGCATTGCTGTGGAGTTCGAAAATCCCTATCAATTCCAAACAAAGGGTGAAATGGTTGTGTCCTGCAGAAATCGAGCGATACTGAAATCGGTAGTTGAGCATACAGTGTCTTGTAGCCATTGGAAGCGATATAATCAGCAATGTGGTAGTTGTGTGCCCTGCCTTATCCGTCGCTCTGCTTTGAAGCGAGGTGGATATCAAGAATCTGACGTTTATCGATTTCAGAATATTAGTGACGTTCTGAAGAATGATGATGCCAGAGATGATCTACTCGCACTGTCCGGCGCTATTTCTCAGTTGCAAACCCGCTCCATAGGTCCTTGGATTTTGGATAGTGGCCCTTTGCCCCCTGAGCAGCTTGAGGAATTTAAATCCACTTTTGTTCGTGGTCTAGAAGAGATTAAGCAATTCTTGCAGGGAGAGGGTGTGCTGTGATCGTGGACATGCATTGCCATCTTGACCTTTGTCCGGATCCGATAGAGGTTGCAAGGCAGTGCAGGGAACGAGAAGTATGCGTTCTATCGGTAACGACGACACCAAAGGCATGGTATGGGACGTCAAAATTAGCGGACGGTAATCAATGTATTCGAACAGCCTTGGGTCTGCATCCTCAGTTGGTGCATCAGCGTGAACACGAGATCGACCTCTTCGATTCGTTGTTATCTGAAGTAAAATATGTTGGTGAGATTGGTTTGGATGGGGGTAGGGGATACAAGGAGCATTGGAATGTTCAGCTGCGTGTTTTTCGGCACATCTTGAGCAGCGTCAGCCATGCAGGAGGAAGGATTATGTCTATTCATAGTCGAGCATGTGCGGGTGCCGTATTGGCCGAGCTAGAGCAACATGCAAGTTCAGGAATTCCCATTTTGCATTGGTTTTCCGGTAACATGACCGAGCTCAAACGGGCCATCGACATAGGGTGTTGGTTTTCTGTAGGTCCGGCAATGCTAAATACTCGACGCGGGAGTGGCATGGTCTTGCAGATTCCGAGAAACAGGTTGCTTTCTGAAACCGATGCACCATTTGCTAAAATGAAAGGGAAAGTGCTCATGCCTTGGGATGCTAGGGCTGTTCTTCAGAAAATTTCGTTGCTCTGGGGCGTCTCCATTGGCGAAGTAGAGGAAACGTTGTATGACAACTATTTAACGTTGGCAGGATTAGAATTGGAGTAGGTGAAAGTGTATGCCAGATTAGAAGGGCTATCGGATAACTGGATAGACCAGTTACGACACAGTTTTGTGGATATCAAGGTCGGTACGATAAAGTTGTAATATGTAGTAGTTTATTTGTTCGATGGTTCTTTGTCATCCTCTCCAAAGAATCGATTTTTTAACTGGTTTAGCTGTTTCTTACTAGGTAGCGCCTGCGTAACGCCATTCTTGATGGAATCGGCCAGCAGGGTCTGGTTTTCGGGGTCGGTGCGTGCCTCGGTGTCGGATTGGAGTGCGGCGCCGTCTGTCCGGATACGGCGCTCGCCCTGGTCGACCATCTGCGCGTGGGCGGCGCGGTCTTCTTCTGCCTCCTTCTGGATGTCGGCGAATCCTCTCCGGACCTGTCCATCGGCTGGAACGCCGGCATGTTCCGCTGCGTGCCGGGCGGCTTCCCTGAAGCCGGCTGCTCTGTCTCGGATGCCCCCGGGTTCGGTTTCCTTGTTGTAGACCTTGCCCATGTAGGCTTCGTTCTTCTGGAAGACGGCATCCTTGGTTGGCGTATCTTGCACGCCGGCGAGTTCCAGCCCTTCCCGGCGGCCATATTCGTCGGCGTAGTGGGCGATGACCCGCATGGCCATGGCGTCTCCCGCCGCCGCTCGGGCGAAGAGGGCATCCACGTCGCGTTCGCTCCAGGTCGGGTCGAGACTGCCGGGGCGGGCGAAGACACCTTTTTCCGCACCGATCATGTGATCGCGCACCTGCATGGCCACATCGGCGCTGAAGGCGAAGCCTTGCTCCTCGACCCGGGACCGGGCTTCCTGCCAGGCGGCGGCTTCCTGGAGGGTGGCGATGGTGGCGTGACGATGACTGATCTGTTCCTGCAAGCCACCGGACAGTTCCTCGGCCAGGCTGTCACCGGTGCGCTGGTGGACGCCGGCGGCCGCGGTATGCCCGGCATCGATGGCGGCCTGCCAGTGCTTGCCGTACTGTGTGTCCTGGACATATCGCAATGCATCCTGCCAGTCTTCCTTGATTTGGGCATCACTTCTGCCCGCAATTCGCAGTTCCCCGCGCAGTGCAACCGGGCTTACTAGGTCGAGCAATTTCGGATTCTGGGCGGCCAGGGAGGCCAGCCCCAGCATCTCGGCGGCCTGGCTCGCGCTGTAGCCGCGGTTCTTGCCGAACTCGTCGGCGAGCCGCTGGGTCTCACCGAACTCCCGTCGGAACGCGGCCATCTCGGCCCGGTTCCAGTCGAGGTTGACGCCGGTCTCCGTCGCGGTCTGGCCGGTGAAGCGTTCCATGTTGCTGTAGTTGGCCGACACCAGGTTTGCGTAGTCGGCCACTTGTGTCCGTGCAGCCTGCAGCGACTCGGTAGCCTGGGTGTGGACCGAGGATTTGACGGCATCGCCGATGTTGGCGGAGAAGGGGAGATTGGATTGCGGCACATCGACGTACCGGCCTTCCGGCGTGGTCGTGTACATCGCGCCCGTAACCGGATGGGTCATGGTCGAGGTGCCAGCCCGCCAGCTCGGACTCTGGTTCTGCTGCCACCAGCCGGCGTTGCCGATGCTGGTGTTGCCAAGGCTGATGTTGCCCGTGGAGGCCTCGTCAGAGGCCTTGCCCACCGGGGCCTCGTAGCTCTGGGCGACACGGCTGGCAAGGCTCGCCATCATGGCGCCGCCCTGGTTCACCACGAGGTATGAAATCATCGGGATGGACAGGCTGAGATACCCGGCGATGAGTGCGGCGTCACTCATCACCTGGCCCAGGGCCGTGTAGTTGGCCAGGGACAGGGCGCTGCTGCCGTCGGGCAGCAGGAGGGCGCTGGATGCGGGGTTCTGGCTGTAGAGACTCATGGCGAAGTGGAGCACGGCGTAGAGCGGCGCCCACAACTGGATCCAGACCAGGCTCTTCAGGTAGGTCGGCGCCACCTTCGCTACGCTCGGCAGCATGGCGAGCAGGAAGGCGATGGGAAACACGGCGTAGATGAAGGCCTCGAACAGGTTGCGCAGGATGGGCAGGGTGCGCCCGGCCATCTCCCCGAGGGCGGCGTAGGTGGTGCGCCGCTCCTGCTCCGCCCGCGCCAGGGCGAAGTCCTGGGCCGCCGCCGGTGCCCCGGCGCTGGAGGCGAACTGGCTCAAGCCCCGCCGCAGCGCATTGGAGAGGGCGTTTTGCCGGATGATCTCCTCGGCGCTGACGCTCAGGCCCGTCAGGTACTGATAGGATACCGGCATGGCGGCGGCGAACTTCGCTACCGCGGCAGTGGCGGTGGGGGCCTTCACCAGCTTCTCACCGTAGTACTGCCTGGCGCGGTCGACGTCGTTGGTCAGATCGGTGTCGAGCTGGTTGTTGGCACCGTCACGGCAGCCCAGGATGAGCCGGTTGTTGGCCGCATCCCGGTAGGCGAAGCTGCGCGAGACCGAGGTGTTCGCCCGGATGAAGGCCCACAGGTCCGGGGCCACGAACAGATCGTCCCAGTCGTAGAGGCCGAGCAGGATGTCGTAGAACACGCACGACTGCCAGAACTCGCTGAAGTTGGCGGCCAGCCGGCTGTCGGTGATCTCGAAGCGGGTGGAGGCCTCCACCAGGTACTGGCCGAACAGCATGCCGTTCTGCTGGTACTGCATGTCGCTTGGCAGGCTGAATACGGTCTCGTAGGCGCGGGTCAGCCAGTCGCCCACCAGGCTGGCGGTGCCCGCCACGGCGCCCAGCCCAAGCGGTACATTGGAGACCACCGACGACTGCGTGGGGTCGATGCGGTCGGTGATGATGACGTCCACCTTCGGCACCATGAAGCCGTTGTAGACGAGGATGACGCCCAGCAGCCATTGCAGGTTCATGGCCCGATGCTTGAAGGCGCCCTCGATCAGCACCCACAGCAGGCCGATGATGGCGGTCATCTTGAGTGCGGTGATGTAGCCGCCGTTGCCGGTGATGGCGGCCACGCCGTTGAACACCAGGCGCAGGAACTCGCCGCCGCCGTAGGTGAACACCTCCCAGTTCACAGAGCACTACCTTACTGGGCGGAAGCCCACACCAGGCTGCGGAACATGCCCGGCGAGAGCTTGCCGACCAGGGCCTTCTCGTATTCACGCACCCGCTGGGTGAACACCAGCGTCTCGTCGAAGCCGCGGCGCACGTCATCCTTGTAGGTGCGGATCTCGCGCCGGGCCTTGATCACGCCGTCGAGGAAGTCGCGGATC
>Ga0256832_1000223_pt1 | contig 35623 bp, 30 predicted proteins | sample 134614metaG_FD_190534 | JGI IMG/M metagenome (GOLD analysis project Ga0256832, IMG submission 190534) | Hydrothermal vent microbial communities from Lau Basin, Pacific Ocean - 134-614 | ecosystem: Environmental > Aquatic > Marine > Hydrothermal vents | place: Pacific Ocean: Lau Basin | collected...
ACGGCGAGACGAGCCGCCCGCCCGGGTACACGCGCCAGCACCCACGCCGTACCAAGCAGAGCCAGCGCATGGGTGAGCTGGTAGTGCGCTGCGGTCTCCCACCACTGAAGCCGCTGCGCCCCGTCGGTGGCGCGCGCCAACCACGGCCGAAGACCGTGAGCGCCGAAGGCGCCGCAGGCCACGGCACAACCTCCATGAGCCGCCGCGAGGAGGACCGACAGACGCTGCATCCCGCGAGCCTGACGCACGGGGCCCAGGTGTGCCAGCGCGCAGGATGCCAGGCAGCGGCCTGGTGTTCACGCCCGCCTACGCCATAATCGAGCCACGATGCAGCTCACGCCCTTCAACCAGCCGCCGCCGGAGCTCCGCAACCAGTACGACGACGACGCCATGCTGCAGAGCTACCTTCGTCGGGTCCTCGGAGACGAGAAGCTCGCCACCATCGAGGAGGAGTTGCGCGAAATGGGCCAGATCGCGGTGCGGATGCACGCCCTCTCGCTCGCGACCCGCCTCGAAGAGCCCGTCTATACGCAGTGGGACCCCTGGGGCGAGCGTGTCGATCGCATCGAGTTGACGCAGGTGTGGAAGGAAGCCGAGCCCATCGCCGCCTCCCGCGGGGTGGTCGCCGCCGCCTACGACTCGCCCCTCGGCGCGCTCGCGCGGGTGCACCAGTTCTCGCTCGCGTACCTGTTTACGCCCTCGGCGGATGTCTACTCCTGCCCGCTCGCCATGACCGACGGAGCGGCTCGGACCCTCTTGCAGTCGGGGAACCAGGAGCTGATCGATCGCGCGGTACCGCACCTGACGAGCCGCGACCCCGCCACCTTCTGGACGAGCGGTCAGTGGATGACCGAGTCGACCGGCGGTTCGGACGTCGGCCGCAGCGAAACCGTCGCCGTGCGCGATGGGGACCAGTGGCGGCTGTATGGGCGCAAGTGGTTCACGTCCGCGGCGACGAGCCAAATGGCGCTGACCCTCGCGCGCCCGGAAGGCAACCCCGCCGGCGGCCGTGGCCTCGCGCTCTTCTACGTCGAGTGCCACGACGCGCAGGGGCGGCTGCGCTCCATTGAGCTCAACCGCCTCAAAGACAAGCTAGGCACACGCAAACTGCCGACCGCCGAGCTCATGCTCCGGGGCACCCCGGCGACGCTCGTCGACGGGACCACTGGCGGCATCCGGAAAATCACGCCGATGCTCAACGTGACGCGCACATGGAACACGATGACCGCGGTCTCGTTCATGCGTCGTGGCATCGCGCTCGCGCGGGACTACGCCGCCAAGCGAGTAGCCTTCGGCGCGCCTCTGCGCGACAAACCCTTGCACGTCGACACCCTTGCCGGGCTCCAGGCGGAGCTCGAAGGCGCGTTCCACCTCGCGTTCTACCTGGCGGAGCTCTTGGGCAAGCAGGAACACGGCTCGATCGACGAAGACGAAGCGCAGCGCCTGAGACTCCTGACGCCGATCGCCAAATTGACCACGGGCAAGCAGGCGGTCGCCGTGTGCAGCGAGGTGCTCGAGGCCTTCGGCGGGGCGGGTTACGTCGAGGACACGGGCCTGCCGGTGCTCTTGCGCGACGCCCAGGTGCTCAGCATCTGGGAGGGCACGACGAACGTCTTGGCCCTCGACACCCTCCGGGCGCTCAGCCGCGAGGCCTCCCTCGACAGCCTTGGCCGCTTCCTGAGGGCCGCGACGGACGTCGCCGACCCGTCCCTGCGCAGCGCCGGCGAGAGCGCGAAGCAAGCCCTCGACGCGGCGGCCCGGTGGCTCGACGACGTCCAGACCGATCCCATCGCGCTCGAGGCCGGTGCGCGCCGCTTCGCCATGACCCTCGGCCGGGCCACGGAGCTGGCGCTGCTGGTCCGGCACGCTCAGTGGGCGCTCGAGGGAGGCGACCGCCGGCCACGCGCCGCAGCCCTGCGCTTCGCCCAGACAGCCATCGATCGGATCGTCCCGAGCCCTGCCGGCGACGCCTACCTGCTCGCCAACGGCGTCCCGGCGACGAGCTGACCGTTCCCGATTTCACGTAGAAGCGAGCCCGGCCAGGCGCTAGGATCCGGCTCACCCGGCCCCCCGATCGACGAAGGACACGATGGCAAGCGATTTCGGTGTGAACCAGGGACTGGTGGAGCAGATGTTCCTGCGCTGGGTGGACAACCCCGGCGCGGTGGACGAGGCCTGGCAGCGCTACTTCGAGCAGCTCGACCCCACCGAGTGGCCGCAGCTCACCTCGGCCGGGAGCATCGCCGCTCCGACGGGCGTGCAGCCCTCGGGCGGCGGCAACGGCGCGGCGCGCGGCAACGGAGCGGCCGCTGAGACCAGGACCCGCTCCCTCTCGGGGCTCTTTCGACTCCCCCCCACGGACGAAGCGCTCCCCACCGTCGCGAGCGCCGAAGTCCAGGGGCGAACCTCCTTCGCACCGAGCGCAGCGGCGATGGCGGCGACCGAGCTGCAGGCGCGGGTCTCGGCCCTCACCAACGCCTACCGCGTGCGGGGCCACCTCTTCGCCGATCTCGACCCCCTCGGTCTCGCCCCCAAGCCGGACACACGGGAGCTCTTCCTGGAACGCTACGGGCTCGACCACGTCGACCCCGAGACGCTCTTCTCCACAGGCGATCTCGCCGGGCCCAAGCAGGCGACGCTCCGCGAGATCATCCAGCGCCTCGAAGAAACCTACACGCGCACCATTGGGGTGGAGTTCACCTTCCTGGAAGACCCTGAAGCGCGCCAGTGGCTTCAGCACACGATGGAAGAGAGCTGCAACCACATCGAGCTCACGCGAGAGGAGCGCCTCCGCATCCTTACGAAGTTGACGGACGCCGAGATCTTCGAGCAGTTCCTTCACACGAAGTTCATCGGCGCCAAGCGCTTCTCCATCGAAGGCGGGGAGAGCGTCATCCCCATGCTCGACCAACTCGTCGAGTACGTCGCCGACCGGAGCGTCGAAGAGATCGTGCTCGGCATGGCGCACCGCGGCCGCCTCAACGTGATGGTCAACATCATGGAGATGAACGTCCGCGACATCTTCGCGGGCTTCGACGACTCCGATCCGGAGCTCCTGCTCGGTGGCGGCGACGTGAAGTACCACCTCGGCTACTCGCTCGACCGAACGACGGCGCACGGGAAGAAGGTGCACATGACGCTCACCTTCAACCCGAGCCACCTGGAGTGGGTGAACCCAGTCGTCGAGGGTCGCGTCCGGTCGAAACAAGACCGCCGTCACGACAACGAACGCAGGCAGGTGCTGCCGCTCCTCATCCATGGCGACGCCGCGTTCGCGGGCCAGGGCATCGTCGCCGAGACGCTGAACCTCAGTGAGCTCGAAGCCTACGGCACGGGCGGCACCATCCACGTCGTGATCAACAACCAGATCGGCTTCACCACTGTCCCGCAGGACTCACGGAGCACTCGCTACGCAACGGACATCACGCGCATGCTCCGCTGCCCGGTCTTCCACGTGAACGGCGACGACACCGAAGCCGTCGTTCACGTCGCCCGCCTGGCCGCAGAGTACCGCCAGCGCTTCGGACGCGACGTGGTCATCGACCTCTGGTGCTATCGAAAGTACGGCCACAACGAGGGCGACGAGCCGCGCTTCACGCAGCCGGTCATGTACTCGGTCATCGACAAGAAGAAGACCCCCCGCGAGATCTACATCGAGCAGCTCGTCGAGCAGGGTGTGATCACTCCGGAGATCGGCGAGGAGATCAAGCGGCGCAGGCTCAAGGATCTCGAAGCGGCCCTCGATGAATCGCGCACCGGCGACTACGCGCTGCTGCCCGTCTCCATGAAAGGCCTGTGGTCGCCGTATCGAGGCGGCCGGGACCGCGACTGCCCGGAGGTCGCCACGAGCGTGCCGCGAGAGACCCTCGATCGGCTCCTCGATCGGATGACGCAGACGCCCGATTGGTTCGAGCCGCATCCCCGCCTCAAACGATTCGTCCTCGACAAGCAGCGCAAGATCCTCGAGACAGGCCAGAACGTCGACTGGGGCACGGCGGAAAACCTCGCCATGGCGACGCTCCTCGACGAAGGCACGCGGGTCCGCCTCACGGGGCAGGACGCACGTCGCGGCACGTTCAGCCACCGCCACGCGGTCATCTACGACGTCCGCACGGGCCGCCGCTACACCCGCCTCGGGCACCTCTCCGAACGCCAAGCCCACCTCGAGATCTACGACAGCCCGCTCAGCGAGGCCGGTGTGCTGGGCTTCGAGTGGGGTTACTCCCTCGACACCCCCGACGCCCTCGTCGGGTGGGAAGCGCAGTTTGGAGACTTCGCGAACGGGGCGCAGGTCATCATCGACCAGTTCATCTCCTCATCCGAGGACAAGTGGCACCGCCTTAGCGGGCTCGTGATGCTGCTCCCGCACGGCTTCGAAGGGATGGGGCCCGAACACTCGAGCGCACGGCTCGAGCGCTTCTTGACGATGTGCGCCGAGGACAACATGCAGATCGTCAACTGCACGACGCCCGCGCAGATCTTTCATGTCCTCCGCCGGCAGGTCGTGCGCCCCTGGCGCAAGCCGCTGGTGGTGATGACTCCCAAGAGCTTGCTGCGGCATCGCAAGGCGGTCTCCACCCTCGACGAGCTCGCCGCCGGCCAATTCCAGCGAGTGATCGACGACACCCTGGTCGACCCCGACCGGATCAAGCGCGTGATCTTGTGCTCGGGGAAGATCTACTACGACCTCCTCGCCGGGCGCGAGTCCCGCCACATCGATGAGATCGCGCTGGTGCGCCTCGAGCAGCTCTACCCTTATCGCCCCGAAGAGATCCAGGCGATCATCGATCGCTACCCGTCGTCCGCGGACATCGTGTGGGTCCAGGAGGAGCCCTGGAACATGGGCGCCTGGTACTACGTGCGGGCGCGGCTGGCGGACCTCCGGCAGGGTCGCCCGTTCCGCTGCATCGCGCGCCCGGAGAGCGCCAGCCCCGCGACGGGCTCGAAGGCCTCCCATCTTCTGGAGCAAGAGCGCCTCGTGGACGAGGCGCTCTCCCTCTGAGCTTCTGCGAGACCTTCGGCGATGCTCAAGCCTTGACCGCGATCTTGCGGGCGCCGTTCTTCGGCTCCCTCTTCGGCAGCGTGATCGTCAGTGTGCCGTCGGCGACCTTGGCCTCGATCCCCTCGGCGTCGACGTTCTCCGGCAAGGTGAAGCTCCGGGAGAAACTGCCGAACGCGCGCTCGACGCGGCGGTAGCCCTCCTTCTGATCTTCCCTCGCGAGCTTCCGCTCACCGGAGATGGTGAGCAGGTTCTTCTCGATGTTGACGTCGATCTCCTCGGGCTTCATCCCGGGCACGTCGACATCGAGGCGGAAGGCTTTGTCGTCCTCGTGGATGTCGACGGCAGGCAGGAACGCGGGCTGGCGCGCTTCCCCGGCCTGGCGGGTGAAAAGTTCGTCCTGGAGCCTCTGCATCTCTCGAAATGGATCCCATCGGGTCAACATGGCGTACCTCTCCTTCCTGGCGGACCCCTGCGGGGCCGCTTCGGGTTGATGCGGGCGACGCTTGGCGCAGCGCCTGCGGGTTCTCGGGGCGGGGGAGGCCCCCCCGGGCCGTCACGACCGCAAGCTAAACACGGCCGCTGGCGTGTCAACGGACGCGTGAGAAGCGTCATGGGCGCAGCGGGGGCCGCAGCCAGACCGTGATTTGACCGCCTTTGGGGAAGCGGCGAGACTGCCGCGGGATGGGTGCGGCGGACGCGGACGCTGAATCAACGTCGCCCGAGCCGCGTCCACCCACCGCAGAGAGCTTGGACTGGGGGCCATCGGCCGCCCCCGACTGGGAGGACAGATGAACGCGCAGAAGAACTTCGCCGGCATTCTCACAGCGGCCATGGTCGCCTCGGGATGCGTCGTGGAGGTCCAATTCGAGCCTATCGGCGGTGATGTGATCGTCGCCGGAAGCTGGACGATCAACGGGGTCGCCGCCGATGCGACGACTTGCGACGCCGCCGGCATCTCGACGGTGCAGCTCTTCGTCTGCGACGCCGTGGACGGCAACTGCTACAGCAGCTCGCAGTTCACGGCCCCTTGCAGCCAAGGCAGCTTCAACTCCGGACCTCTCCTCGTGCCGGGCACCTACGCGCTCCAGTGGGCCGCCTACGACAGCGCCGGCCTCGAGGTCAACCGAAGCGACTGGAACACGGTCACCGCGGCCTCCGGCGACACCATCGACACCTCCGCGGACTTCGCCGTCGCAGTCCCCAGTGAGGTCACCCTCAGCGCGAGCTGGAGCATCAACGGGGTCGCGGCCGACACGGCGAGCTGCACCAACGCCGGCGTCCAGACCGTCCGCTTCACCGCCTTCGAAGACGCCGCCGGCACCACGGCCTTCCGTAGCTGGGATATCCCCTGCGCCAACGGATTGATCGACAGCCGCACCAACGCCAGCGATCCCACGCTCCCGGCGGGTACGTTCTACACCTACTGGGAAGCACTCGACGCGACCGGGGAGGTGCTGGCGACCTTCGGAGGACCGGACCTGCTGGACACCTCGGCGAGCACCCACGCAAACCTGCTGGACCCGGACTTCACCATCGTCCTCGTCAACACCCTCGACGTCACGCTCCTGTACGAGAGCGACGTCGACGGCTCCTTCGGCGACTGCACGGCCTCGAACGTCGACGGGGCCTTCAACTACGTGCTGCGTTCCTCCGGCGGCGCGACGATCGCGATGGACTTCGGCGGGACGTGCGCCAACGGGCTCACCTTCGAGGACATCGCGTCGGACACCTATGTGCTCGAAGTGGACGCCGACGGGACGCGTTCCGCCGGTACCGTGAAGTGGGGCGCAACCTGCAGCGGCCTGGTGGTCGAAGCGGGGCTCGAAGAGTACGATTGTCAGCTCACGTTGATGTGAGCCGACGCTGGCTCGTCGGACCCTACCGACGCCCGAACGCCCCCAAGGCACAGCCTCTCGACGGAGGCGGCCTCGGGGGCGTTTCGCGTCCTCGCCTGCAACGCATTCTCCGGACGGCCCGCGCGGAGCGCCAGCTCACGCCTTGGCGTAGATGTCCATGATCTCCGCCAACAGCGCGGCCCCCTCCTCCGGGCTGCGCTGGAACGCGTTGCGACCCACGATGCTCCCGTTGCCCCCGCCCGCTGCGATGGCGCGGATCTCGTCGAGCACGGCCTGACGCCCCTTCGCCGCCCCACCGGAGAAGATCACGATGCGCTTGCCCTCGAAGCAGCACTGCACCACGTGACGGATTCGCTCTTCGAGGGTGGCGTGGGCGATGCCTTCGTAGTGCGGCTTGGCCGCTTCCTGCCAGATCACGTCGGTCGGAGGCTTGACCTTCACGATGTGCGCGCCGAGCTGACAGGCGATGTGCGCGCTGTAGGCGATGACATCGAGCGCCGTCTCCGCCTCCTTCGGCATCTGGCCGCGGGCGTACGCCCAGACGATGGTCGGCAAGCCGACGGAACGCGCCTCGCGGATGAGATCGCGCAGGTCCTGATACATGCGATTGCGGTACGTGCTGCCTGGGTAGATCGTGTAGCCGATCGCTGAACAGCCCAAGCGGAGCGCGTCCTGCACGCTGGAGGTGAGCGCCGAGCAAGGACTGTCGGGCCCACCGAGGGTGTCGCTGTTGTTCACCTTGAGGATCAGCGGGAGGCGGCCGGCGTAGTCCCGCGCGATGGCCTCGATGAAGCCCAGCGGCGCCGCGTAGCCTGCGCACCCGGTCTCCAGGGCGAGCTGCGCGTGGTAGCGCGGGTCGTAGCCGGCCGGATTGGGCGCGAAGCTCCGGGCGGGCCCGTGCTCGAAGCCCTGGTCGACGGGAAGGATCACCATCTTCCCCGTCCCGCCGAGCCTGCCGTGCTCCAGCAAGCGGCGAAGGTTTGCCACGACGCCGGGGCTCTCGCCGGCGTAGTTTGCGAGGATCTTCTCGACAGCCTCGGTCATGACGCTCTCCTTCCCCCTCGGGGGTGACTGGCGGTCCCTATACACCTAGAGACCAGGCCGTTCCAAGCCAGCCTGCGCCAGCGCCTCCAATCGGCCTGCACATGCCCCGCCCCGTCTGAAGCGCTCCCCGTACCGGCACAAGACCTTCGGCAAGCCCGTCAACGTCTCGGCGATGGAGAACTGCCCAGCCGTCTCAACTCTAAAGCACATCTCAACAGCGATCGTCGATCGAGCCGTGGATTGGGCGGGACCGCCGGCAGAGGACGTGCGCAGGCCGCACAGCGGCGGCGAGGGGTGTTGAGATGGCTTCTAGCCGCGGCCGGCCTGCCGCCGCCGCAGCTCGGCGAGGATCCCTCCCCGCAGCACGACTCCCGACTCGGCAAGGGCCCGACTCCAGCCACAGGCGCAACGCCAGAGCTTGGTCCGCACGGTGCCGGTCTCGAAGCACTCCGCGGCGACCTCTGCGCCGCAACGAGGGCAAGAGCGGCACTCGCCGTCCGCAGCAGGCGTCTCGGGTTTCACCGTGGGTCCGGGTGTCGTCATGGGCGAGGTTCGCGAACTCTCTCTCCAAGGCCGAGTTCAGAGTTGCTGGGGCGGAGGAGGAGGGATTCGAACCCCCGGGCCCCTCTTGGGGACCTGCGGTTTTCAAGACCGCTGCCTTCGACCGCTCGGCCACTCCTCCTCAGTGGCCGCGACGATAGCACAGTCCGCCTTCTCCGACATCCGCCCCTGCGCGCAGCGCGCTCAGCGCCACAAGCGAGGTCTCATGCGCGGAAACAGACGCTCACCGCACCGCGCGCCGGATCGTGCGGGTGCGAAGCTTTCCGTAGCACCGCGCTGCGCGGCCGGGGGGCGCCATGCTAGGTTGACAGCCATGCGGCTCGATCTCCTCACGGCGCTCGTCTTGGCGGGGGCGTGTGCCCAAGGCGGGGGAGGAGGCCCGCCGCCTGGGCGCCGGGATGCCGGAGGCGCCGATGCGCCCGTCGAGGACTGCGTGCCTGCCTGCATCGCGCCCCAGACCTGTGTGGGGGGCCGCTGCGTTGCACCGGGCACCGACGTCGATATGGACGGGATCGACGCGACGACGGACTGCGACGACACGGATCCGACCGTCGGGACCGTCGCCGAGCGCGCATGCAGCTCGGCGTGCGGCGCCGGGGTCGTGCGCTGCGCCAACGGCCGCTGGGACGAGTGCACCGCGCCGACCTCTTGCGACTGCAACGAGGGCGATCCACCGCGAACGATCCCCTGCGAGCGCTGCGGCACCCAGCGCCAGATCTGCGTCGGAGGCCGCTGGGTCGACGACGGCGTCTGCATGAGCGGCGAGTGCTCCCCCGGCCAGACGCGTAGCGGCGGCACCTGCGGCATGTGCGGCACCCTCTCGCAGACCTGCCAAATGGACTGCACCTGGGGCGGCGACCGCTGCGATGGAGAAGGCGCCTGCATGCCGGGGAGCTTCGACATGGACATGCAGCCTTGCGGCGGGTGCGGCGAAGGCGTGCAGACGCGGACGCGGAGTTGCAGCGCGAGCTGCACCTGGGGCGAGTGGGGCGCCTGGAGCGCCTGCACCGGCGGCGGCACCACCGAGTGCACCGCGGGAGAGACGGCGACGGAGTCTCGTGCCTGCGGCAACTGCGGCCTCGGAACGCAGACGCGGACCCGCACCTGCAGCACGGCCTGCGTGTGGAACCCATGGGGCGCCTGGAGCGCCTGCACCGGCGGCGGCACCTGCGCCCCCGGCGAGACGCGCCCCTGCGCCAACGGGGACTCCTGCGGCGCAGAGGTGTGCTCCGACTCGTGCACCTGGGGCGGCGGCTGCGTGCCCAACAGCGCCATCGGCTCCGAGTGCCTGCGTATCGCCCCCGGGCAGACGACGGAGGGGACGAACTTCCAGTGTTGCACCGCCCCCGGTGGCGTCTCCGGTTGGCAGTTCTGCCTGTCGAGCTGCCGCTGGGCCCCTTGCGAAGCACACTCCTGCTAACTACGAGTCCGCCCCAATATCTCTGCCCGCGGCCGGGAGCACGCCCTGCGCGGGGTCGCGCTCAAGACTCCTCGAAGTTTCCTCACCCGGCCACGTGACGCGGGGCCAGCCAACGTCCGGCGCGCCGCCCTAAGGACGGAGGCAGCGGACGCCCTCGTAGCGGTCGGCGTAGGTACGGCATGTCTCGGCGTCGACGCCGGCCGAGGTTGTGCACGGCGCGGGGCTCGAGCTTCAGGCAGGGCGGTGCCTCACCGAGGGGCGCGGCGGTTCTCGCAGGTGGACCACGAGTGGGACGAGCAGACGCCGAAGGGCCGGCGCTCGTCGACGCCGACACAGGATCCCGCACTCACCGTCCGGGCAGCGACCGCAGGGGCCGCCACAAGAGCGCGGGTCGGGTCGCGGCGGGCTGTCGGGGCCCGGCCAGGCTGTGCGGGCGGCTTGGTTCCTCTTCGGACGCCCGCGGGCCCTGCCGGGTGCACTGCGCCGCGGGGCGCGCCTTCCCCGAGGCAGGCACGCCGATGCCGTTCCCTTCCGAGCGCCCTGCGTCTACGATGCAGACCCTCGGGAATTCCCCATCGAGGAGGACCGCATGCCTGACACGATCCCCGCTCGCCTCTTCCACCAAGCCGACATCCGCCCCGACGCGCCGGCCTACTATGTTCGGGAAGGCGGCGTGTGGAAAGCGACGAGTTGGAGCCAGTACGCCGCGCAAGTCAGCCGGGCGGGCCGAGCGCTCATCGCCCTCGGCCTCGAGCCGGGACAGACGACGACGATCCTCGGGTTCAACCGGCCCGAGTGGTGCATCCTCGACCTGGCGACGATGGCCGCCGGCGGCGCCCCAGCGGGCATCTACACTACGTGCTCGCCGGAAGAGGTGCAGTACATCGTCAACCACTCCGAGAGCCCGATCTGTCTCGTCGAGAACGAAGACCAGTGGAAGAAGATCCTCGCCAAGAAGGGCGAGCACCCCAAGCTCCGGCATGTCATCACCATGGCGGGCACCGGGCCCATCGACGACGACCTCGTCATGACCTGGGAGGAGTTCCTCGCGAAGGGCGATGAGGTCGACGAGGCGGCGCTGCGTGAGCGCATGGACGCCCTCGAGCCCGACGGCCTCGCGACGCTCATTTACACCTCGGGCACCACCGGCCCGCCCAAGGCCGTGATGCTCTCGCACCGCAACCTGGCATGGACCGCGGGCGTCGCCATCGAGGTCGTCGGCGCCGGCCCGTGCGACTGCTCGCTCTCGTACCTCCCGCTCTCGCACATCGCCGAGCAGATGTTCTCGATGCACGTACCGATCACCGCCGGCGGCTCGATCTACTTCGCGGAGTCCATCGACAAGGTCCCCGACAACCTCAAGGAGGTTCAGCCGACCGTGTTCTTCGGGGTGCCGCGGATCTGGGAGAAGTTCCAGGCGGGCATCGCGGGCAAGCTCAAGGAGGCCACGGGCCTGAAGGCGGCCCTCGTCCGCTGGGCCCGCAAGGTCGGCCTGGCGGCGATGAAGGAGCGGGAGGCGGGGCGCCCGGTCACGGGCATGCTCGCGCTTCAACATCGTCTGGCGGACAAGCTCATCTACTCGAAGCTCAAGCCCGCCGTCGGGCTCGGGCGCGCGCGTGTGTGCGTCTCCGGCGCCGCGCCCATCGCCGCGGAGGTGCTCGAGTTCTTCGCCGGCTTCGACGTCCTCGTGCTCGAGGTCTACGGCCAGTCCGAAGACACGGGCCCCACGAGCTTCAACCGGCCCGACCACTTCCGCTTCGGGACCGTCGGACCGCCGGTCCCCGGCGTCGAAGTCAAGATCGCCGACGACGACGAGATCCTCGTGAAGGGGCCGAACGTCTTCCTCGGCTACTTCAAAGACGAGGCCGCGACCGCCGAGACCCTCGACGAGGACGGGTATCTGCACAGCGGCGACCTCGGCACCTTTGACGGCGACTTCCTCAAGATCACCGGCCGCAAGAAGGACATCATCATCACCGCCGGGGGCAAGAACATCGCTCCCAGGAACATCGAAGCGGCGCTGAAGAACCATGAGCTCATCAACGAGGCGGTGGTCATCGGCGACCGGCGGAAGTTCCTCTCGGCGCTGATCACGATCGACCCGGAGGCGGGCAAGGCTTGGGCCGAAGCGAATGGCGAAGACCCAAGCCGCCTGCACGAGAGCGCCCAGTTGAAAAGCGAGCTGCAGGCGTACATCGACGAGATGAACCAGCAGTTCGCTCGGGTCGAGCAGATCAAGAAGTTCACGATCCTGCCGCGCAACTTCAGCGTCGAGGAAGGCGAGCTCACACCGACGCTGAAGGTGAAGCGGCGGATCGTCAACGAGCACTTCGCCGACGAGATCGAGGCCATGTACGCATGACGCGAGGACGGCGAGACGCTGGCGTGGCCCTCGCCGTCCTCGCCGCCCTCGGCGCTCTCCTCCCTCGGGGGGCGCTCGCGCAGGACACGGCCGTTCAACTCTCCTCCCTCGGCGCTCAGCCCGTGCCATGGTGGCAGCGCCTGCTGTCCTTGGGCGGCCTCGCCGGAATCGTGGGCCTCTCGTGGCTCCTGTCCTCCAAGCGGCGCGCCTTCCCGACGCGGGTCGTCGCCTGGGGCATCGGGCTGCAGCTCGTCTTCGGGCTCCTCGTCCTCAAGACGCAGCTCGGTCAAGAGCTCTTCGCGATGCTCAACGAGGGCGTCGTGGGCCTGCTACGCATGACCGAGGAAGGATCGCGATTCGTCTTCGGCGAGTACCTCGACATGAAGTTCAGTTTCGCGCTGAACGTGCTGCCGACGATCCTCTTCTTCTCGTCGCTGATGGCGGTGCTCTACCACCTTGGCGTCATGCAGCGCATCGTCAACGGCCTCGCGTGGCTCATGCAACGCACGATGGGCACCAGCGGCTCCGAGACTCTGAGCGCGGCGGCCAACATCTTCGTCGGGCAGACCGAAGCGCCTCTCGTAGTGAGGCCCTACGTGAGCACGATGACTCTCTCGGAGCTCAACGCCGTCATGGTGGGAGGCTTCGCGACGGTCGCCGGCGGGGTCCTTGCAGCCTACGTCGGGATGTTGCGCGAGCGCTTCCCCGACATCGCCGGCCACCTCATCGCCGCGAGCGTCATGAGCGCGCCCGCGGCGCTGGTCGTCGCGAAGGTGATGCAGCCCGAGACGGACGCCTCGAAGACCCGCGGCTTCGTCCGCTTCAAGGTCGAACGCGTCGACGCGAACCTCATCGACGCCGCCGCCCGCGGCGCGACCGAGGGCCTCCAACTCGCGCTCAACGTGGGCGCGATGCTGCTGGTGTTCCTTGCCCTCGTCGCGCTGATCAACTTCTTGCTCGGGCTCCCCGTCGATGCGTGGAATATGCTTTTCGAGACCGACTACGAACCTTGGTCCCTCCAGCGAATCCTCGGCCTCGTCTTCGCCCCGGTGGCCGCGTTGATGGGGGTGCCCTTGGAAGACTGCGGCCAGGTGGGGACGCTCCTTGGCGAGAAGATCGTCCTCAACGAGTTCGTCGCCTACGCCCACCTCGGAGACGATCTCGCGTCGGGCGCGTCGACCCTGCACCACCGCAGCGTGGTCATTGCGACCTATGCGTTGTGCGGCTTCGCGAACTTCGGTTCGATCGGGATCCAGCTCGGAGGCATCGGCGCCATCGCCCCCGAGAGGCGGGGCGATCTCGCGCGCCTGGGCCTGCGGGCGATGATCGGGGGCACCCTCGCCGCCTGCATGACCGGCACCGTCGCAGGACTCCTCGTGTGACGGCTCACCGAGACGCCCGGCCGTCGCGGATCGGCGGAGAACGAAGAGGCGTCCGCATGGAAAAGGAAGCGCAAAGTCGCCCACCGGCACTCTGCTCGCAGAGCGCGGGCGTCAACCGCCGGCCGGCCGGGAGCGACGGACCGACGAGGGCGAATGGGGAGGCACGCGAGGCTTGGGCCGCCCGAAGAGCCACCCCTGACCGTAGTGGACCCCGCAGTCGACCACGACACGTCGCTCGTCTTCGGTCTCGACGCCCTCGGCCACGACCTTGGCGCCGAGGTCTTCGCACATGCCGACGAGGTGCCGCACCACGATCTGTCGCCGCCGATCCTGGGGCAGACCGGCAACCAACGACTTGTCGAGCTTCACGACGGACGGCTCGAGATCCACGATGCGGACCATGTTGCTGTAGCCGGCCCCGAAATCGTCGACGACGAGGCGAGCCCCCGTGCGGTCACCGATCTCGCGCAGCGCACTCCGGCAGAGCTCGAAGTGCTCCATCGCCGAGGCCTCGGTGATCTCCAGGTAGATCTCGCCGTCGTAACTGTTCATGGGATCGTCGGGACGGACGACCCATCGGCTGACGAGCTCGGCCGGGTGGATGTTCAGGAAGAGCCGGTGGCCGCGACCGGCATCGGTGGCGAGCAAACGGATCGCCCGCCCGAGGCGTCCCATGCATCCCTGCGCCACGGCACTCTGGAGGAAGCTCTCGGGCGAGCCTTCGTGCCAGCGCGCCAAGACCTCGTAGGCGAAGACCTCGTCCCGGCGGAGGCAGACGATCGGCTGGAAGACGGCGGTCAGATGCAGCGCGACCTGGTGCTCGAAGCGAAGACCGCAGCTCTTCGTCCATCGGATGGGGTGCTCGGAGAGCGGTGCTGGTCGAGGGCACATGCCCGGAATCAATGCACGGCTCGTTCCACCGACCACAACCGACAATGGTGGGGCGAAGGACGAAGCTCGCGTCGCCGCAGACGCGCGCCTCGTGGCATCTGCCGCCGCGGCGCGGTCGAATCGTCCTCAGCAACGACCCAGGGCCGAGCACGCGGCAAGCAGGCGCTCCCGGACCTGCGGCTCCAAGCTCGCGAGGCCAGACGCTCGCCCGACCGCCAGCGCCTCCTCCACCGACTTGCCCTGTACGTAGAAGGCGCGGAGCGCCATCAAGGCACCGACCCGGTTGCTGCTCCCGCAGTGCAAGAGCACATCGCCTTCGGCCGCGAGGGCCTCGGCCAGGGCCGCGTCGAGCTGCCGCGCCTTCTCCTCGGTCAGATCCTCGGCACCGTGGACGGGGATGCGCACGAAGCGCACGCCCTCGGTCATGAGCGCGTCGGCCTCCCAAGCCTGACCGGGTTCGTCGTCCGCCCTCAAGGAGATCACCGTCCGGACGCCCCCGGCGCGCGCCGCATCGAGCTGAGCCGGCGTGGGCTGCCCGGCAGTGATCAGCCGGGGCTGGGGGCGGGCGCCGTTTCGGATCCCAAAGGTTTCGGCAGATCCATCGGACGCCGTGGTCGCACCGCCAGCACTCGTCGTGCCGGCACCGCAGGCGATCGTGCCGATCGCCAGAGCACAGATCATGGCTCGCATGCGCTCCCTGATGCCCGGCTTCGCGAGGGATTGCAAGGGCGGCGAAGGCCCGCCAGCCCCAGGCGACGCAGGTAGACGGAACTGGGTTATAAGCGAGCGCCATGCGGTTCTTGCATCCCGAGCGCGACCAGAGCCTCGAGCTCGCCCTCGAAGACGTCTTCCTCGTCCCCGACTACTTCGACGGAGTCTCACGCCTCGAGGTCGACCTCCGCCCGGACGACTTCGCAGGGAGCTCCCAACCGATCGTCTCGGCGAACATGAACGCCGTCACCGGCAAGCGCATGGCCGAGACCATGGCGCGCTACGGGGGCCTCGGCGTCCTGCCGCAAGACATGCACCTGCAGACCGTGGAGCGCATCGTCGCGCACATTCGCGGCGCTCACCCACGCTTCGACACTGCGCTCACGGTGCGCCCCTCGGCGACGATCCGCGACGTGTTGGGCATCGTCCGCAAGCGCGCTCACGACATGGTGGTCGTCCTCGACGACGAGCGGCGTCCGGTGGGGATCGTGACCTCCTCGGACCTGCGCGACCGCGATCAGTACACCCCGGTCCACCGGGTCATGTCGACGCAGATGGTGCTGCTCTCCTCCGAGAGCCGCAACGACGAGGCCTACCGGACCATGCACGAGGCCCGAGTCCGAGCGGCCCCGGTCGTGGCCGAGGATGGCTCCCTCGTCGGCATCCTCGGGCGCGAGGACGCGGTCCGTCACGAGCTGCTCAGCCCAAGCCTCGACGACGACGGGCACCTGATGGTCGCCGCGGCCATCGGCATCTCCCGCTCGAGCGCAGAGCGGGCGCGCGCGCTGGTGGAGATGGGGGTCCGGTGCATCGTCGTGGACACCGCCCACGGGCATCAGCGACGGATGCTGGAAGCGCTCGTGGAAGTACGCGAAGCGGTCGGCGGTCGAGCGACCCTCGTCGCAGGCAACGTCTGCACGAGCGCGGGCACCGCAGCGCTCATCGAGGCGGGCGCCGACATCGTGAAGGTCAACGTGGGGCCTGGCGCGATGTGCACGACCCGCATGAAGACCGCGGTCGGTCGCCCGAGCTTCACGTCGGTACTGCACTGCGCCGCGACAGCGCACCGGCTCGGCCGCAAGGTCTGGGCGGACGGGGGCGTCAAGCACCCCCGGGACGTGGCCCTCTACCTCGCTGCCGGGGCCTCGCGGGTGATGGTCGGCACGGCGCTGGCGGGCACCTACGAGAGCCCCGGGGACATGAAGACCGATCGCGACGGGCGCCTCTACAAAGAGAACTACGGCATGGCGTCCGCGCGAGCGGTCAGCATCCGCACCGAAGGGGAGGACCCGTTCACGCGCGCCAAGAAGGCGTTCTTCCGGGAGGGCATCAGCACCAGCCGCATCTACCTTCGGCCCGGCTTCGAGAGCGTGGGAGCCGTCGTCCTCGACATGATCACCGGCGTTCAAAGCGCCATGACCTACGTCGGGGCTACGGACCTTCCGAGCTTCCGCCGCGATGCCGTCGTCGGTGTGCAGACGCCACACGGCTATGGCGAGGGCACGCCTCACGGCCGCGTGCGTGAGTAAGACCCACCGCCAGCAAGCTTATCGTGGAACGTCGGAGGGCCAACGCACGGGGTGCCGCTGAGGGCAGGGAAACTTCCCCACGACGCGGGGCTCGCCGCCCTCCACTTCGAGGAGCCGGTCGGCGGGCATCCGGAGGCTGACCACGCAGCCACACGCCAGCGTCACCGTGGCGTCGATGGCGCCCGGTGCGCACGGTTCCCAGCGATGGAGCGTGAGGGCCGGGTGGGAACTCATGCGTAGCGATCGTTTCGCCAGGGGTGCGCGGTGTTCGAGTAACCGCGTTGCTCCCAGAACCCTTTGCGGTCTTCGGTCAGCAGCTCGATCTTCCGGACCCACTTCGCCCCCTTCCAGGCATAGAGCTGGGGCGTGATCATGCGGACGGGGCCTCCGTGTTCGGCCGGGAGGGGCTCGCCGTAGACGGTGTGGGCGAGGAGCACGTCGGGCTTCATTGCCTCGACGAGGGGGACGTTGGTCGTGTAGCCGTCGTAACCGTGAACGAAGACATGACGGGCCTCGTCCCGCACGCCCACGTGAGCCATGAGCTCGGCGAATCGCACCCCACGCCACTCCATGTCCATCTTCGACCAGGTGGTGACGCAGTGGAAATCGCTCACGTCGTCGGTCTGCTCAAGGCCCAGCAATTCGTCCCAGCCCAGCACACAGGGACGGTCGCACGCACCCACGACCTCGAGGCGCCACTCGGTGCGAGGGACGGCGGGCTTCACCCCGAGGTCCAACACCGGCCAGCCCTTCGCGACGACCTGACCGATAGGGAGCTTCGGCATGCCGTGACGGTTGAGCGGACCTGTCCCAAGCGGTGCGGGGTCGCTTCGCCCCGGAGTCGCCTCCATCTCGGCCTTGAAGCGCTCCCGAAGCCGCATCCGGGCTCGTACGATCCGCTCGCGTTTGGCGTCCGACATGCTCGCCTCAGCATAGCCGAAAGCCCGAATCAACGAATGGCGCCGGCGCGCCAGAGCTTGGCGAAAACCGACGGTGCCGCCAAGAACGGGTGCTGCTTCTGCCAGTCCGTCGCGTCGATCCGAACCCCGCTGTGCCGCTCGATCTTCCACAGGAGGTAATCGACTCCGCCATCGAAGGTCAGCACCCCTTTGGAGATCCGAAGACCCGACAGAACCTTGCCCCAAGCGCGACGTGCCGCCCATCTGCGCGCGGCCTGCTGGCGCTCGGCAGCGGAGAGGCGCGGATGGAAGACCTCCCCTCGACGATCGAAGGCGAGGCCCGCAGCTTCCCAGGCCAGGGGCAAGAGCGCGGCGTAGCGTTCCGGGTCGGCATCGACGATCTGCGCGGGACGATCGGGCCGCTCGGGCCGCAGCTCGACCGAGTACGTCGCGGCGAAAAGCGCCGTCCAGTAGTCACGGGCCGTCCCCGTTTCGGGACCGAGCAACGCCGCCCACCGCGCGGCCGTCATCACCGCCTCGACCACCCCATCGACGGTGGCCTCGACGTCGGCGTCCTTCGGCGCGTCCACGAGCCGCGCGGGCTGACAGAACCGCGCCCAGACCGAGGGACTCCAGGCGTCGAAGCGACAGCTGGCCCGGAATTGGTCCAGGGTGAGCGCGGCCCCCTTTCCACGAAGACGCTCGCCGCCTCGCTCCGTCTCCCAGTAGAAGATGTTGGGGGGGATCAAGGCGTTGAGACCAGCGAGCATCGCCGACCCGTTGAACTGCCGGTGGCCCCGCGTGAGGAGATAGAGGTCCATCACGCCCTCGGGGCTGTCGGCGCGCAAGCAGGAGCCATAAAAGAGGATCGGGCCGAGGGAGCCGCCGTAGAGCTCTCGCACATGGTCCGCGAGCTGCACCGCGGCCGAGAGGATGGGCTGGCGCAGCTCGGCCCGGGTCCTGGCCGTCAAACGCGCGCGCGCCTCCGCACCCTCGCTCCGGCCTTGGGCGGTCGCGACCCGGCTCACGGCGTGACGAAGGTCATCGGCGCGTCCGCCACCACCCGCAGCGGGTACCCTGGCAACGGCTCGAAGACCTCGCCGTCGATGACGACCTTGCTCTCGAGCTCCAGGTCGAGCACTCGCGCGGCGCCGGCATTCCAACCGCGGCCCGCCAGCCAGGGCTTGCCGATCGCCAGCGCCCCGATCGCCCGCGCGACCCCACGAGCGGGTGCCGCGACGTCGAGGTAGCGGAGCTCGTCGGGCTGCGCCGGCGCGTAAAAGGGATCGCGACCGAGCACGAAGCCCGAGCGGAGGGTGGTTGCCAAGAAGAGCGCGCGCCGGGCGTCGGCGCCCAAGAGGTCCGGGTTCCCATCGGCCCGGAGACGCATCGGCTGACCGGAACGAAGGCCGTCGGGATCCCCCTGCAAGAGCACCCGCTTGAGGACCGTCGCGAAGGTCATCGCGACCGCGCGGGCGTGGCTCGCGCCGGTGGCGAAGACCTCGCCTTGAGCCAGCTCCGTGGCGTACACGAACGTCGCCGCGCCGAAGAGCATCCCGCGCACGTCACGGCGGATCGCCCCGTCGCTGTCGATCAGTCGGTTGGCGCGCATCACGGGCCGGTGGACCTCCCGCAGCGTCCCGTTCTTCGCCCCGGCGAGGATGCGCGCCAGCTCGTCCTCGCGCCCCTGGGCGCCGACGTCACCGGCGATGAGATCGGTGCGGCCCGAAGCGATGATTGCGACCGCCGGCAAAGGTGCGTCACCGTACGCCTGCGGCAGCGCCGTCAACACGTCGCGCACGGTCCCATCGCCGCCGCTGACCGCGACGATGCCGACCTCCTGGCGCGCGAACTCCGCGAGCGCTTCGGTGAGTTCCTCGCGGGTTTGGGGCACCAAGCAGGGGACGTTCAAGGCTCGGAGCGGCGCTCGGCCGATGTTCGCCGTCGCCCGCGGGTTGTAGATCAATCCCGTCCGGACGTGGCGCGTCCTGCGCCCATCGGAGCGACGGCCGGGGATACGGCGCACACCCGTGGAGAGACCGGCCATGGGGAGGGCTACAGCTTTGACAGTGCTCATCGATTCATCCCGGGAGAAGGGGCGGCAGGGCGGGGCAGTACGAGGGCCGCTGCGCAGAGGTCGAACAGTGAGTGCGTTTCACTCCTGTGTTGCACCCGTTTCACACCTGCTGTGAAAGCGAACCACACGTCGTCGGATCGCGCAGGTTTTCGGTGGAGCTCAACCATTCGGGGGTCCCACAAAGCAGAGGTCGTGCCACGGTGCTCCCTCGTACGGGCAGGGGGCGCAGGACGGACGCCGCCCGCTCCTCGGCGTTACCGCGGAGCCGCCCCGTGGCCAGCCCAGTCGCCAGGATCCGGGGGAGCGCTGCCGGACGCTGTAGCCACCTGGCGCACCCCCTGCTACACGGCTGGGCCCATGAGTGCTCCCTACACGGCGTTGGTCCTGGCGGGCAGTCGCGGACCCGTGGACCCGGTCGCCTCCCACCTGGGCATCTCCCACAAAGCGCTCGCCGAGATCGAGGGCAAGGCGATGATCGAGCACGTCCTGGGGGCCGTCGCGAAAGCTCCGGTCGTCGGAGACATCGTCGTGGTCATCGAGCGGCCCGAGGCTCTGGAGCCGCTCCCCACGGTCCGCGCGCTCATGGACGAAGGGCGGCTGAAAATCGCGCCGGCGAAGCCCTCGCCCAGCCAGAGCGTGACCGCCGCGCTCGACGAATTCGACCCCTACCCTGCGTTGCTGACGACCGCTGACCACCCGCTGCTGACCCCCGCGATGATCGAGGAGTTCGTCGCGTGCATCCCCAGCGAGGTGGACGTCGCGGCGCTCGTCGCGACCCAACAGGTCATCGAGGCCGAGTACCCCCAGACGAAGCGCACCTACCTGCGCTTCGCGGATCGCGCCGTGAGCGGCTGCAACCTCTTCGCGCTGCCGACGCGGCGCGGGCGGCAGGCCGTCTCCTTCTGGCGGCGCCTCGAACGGGACCGCAAGAAGCCGTGGAAGATGGCCTGGTCCCTCGGACCGAGGACGCTGCTGCGTTTTGGGCTCGGACGCCTGACGATGGCCAAGGCCGCCGAGGCCGTCGGCCACCAGGCGGGAGTCCGGGCCGCCATCGTGGAGTCGAGCTTCGCCACCGCCGCGATCGACGTGGACAAGCCCTCCGATCTCCGACTGGTCCGCGAGATCATGGCCTCCCGCACGACTCCATGACCGCCGTGCTCAGGCGTCGGGCGTCGTCGCCTCGCCGGAGGGCTTTGCGGCCGGCCACCAGACGACGAGCCCGTAGGCGAGCACCGAGATGACGTAGTTGCGGATGCGGCGCACGAGGCCGACGGTCACGCCGGCGGCGACGCCGAGCCCGATGAGCTCGAAGACAAAAGCGTGGCCTCCCTCAGAGGCACCGAGCGCTCCGGGGATGAAGAAGAAGGTGGTGCTCACGAGCATCCCCGCGGCCGCGGTGAAGTAAGCGGCGCTCCACGAGATCGACTCACCCAGGAGCGCGACGCAGAGCCAAACGTCGGCGGCGCGGAGCACGCGCGCGAGGGTATGGACGGCCAGGGACGCCAAGAAGCGCGCCCGACGACGCGCCCAGAACGCGCTGGTGAGCTCGTCGATGCGAGCGAGCTTCGCCTCGATCTTGGCGCCGAGGGGCAAGCGTAGGGTCGCAGCGAGGCGCCCCAGCTTGGCCAACAGGTCGCCTTTGGATTGGCGCCAGATCACCCAGCTCAGCAGCCCCACCCAGGGCACGAGGAGCGCGACCACACCCGCCAAGACCTCGGGGTGGTCCGCGAGGAGAAAAGCTCCGACGACGGTGCCCGAGGTCATGAACAGGAGGCTGCCGACGAAGAAGATGGTCTTGTCCACGAGTACGACGCCGGTCGCCCGAGGACCGCCGAGCTCGCGAGCGAGGAGCACCGCCTTGACCGGCTCTCCACCCACATTGCCGAAGGGCATCAGCGCGTTGAGGGACTCCCCGGCGGTGCGGATGAGCATGACCTTCCACCAGGGAACCCCCTCGTGGGGCTCGAGCAGCAGCCACATGCCCGTCGCCGCGAGGCTCCGCCACAGCAAGCTCAGGGCGACGAGCCAACCGAAACCCCAGCCGATACGCCCGAGGTTGCGCGCGATGGTGTCGGGGCCGGCGCTGTAGACGAAGCCGCCCAAGAGCGCCAAGCCCAGCAAGAGCAGGAGCGCGCGGACGAGCCACCGGCGCCAGCGGCGAGGCGCGGCGGAGGGCTGGGCGGGGGACGACGCCACCGAGGGAAGCTAGCCCCGAACACACCGGAGGCCAGTCGAGGCACCGCCCAGGCGCTCCCTGGAGGTCGGGGACGTGACCCTGCTCACGAGGTCCGGGCCCGCGGATGCTGGCTCGGGCGCGATCGGGTACATTGCGGGCGCCGACATGCGCTGCACACCTCTTGCTTTCGCCCTCTTCGCCGCCGTGGCCCTCACCGCCTGCGGCCGCTCCACCTTGCCGGTCGACCTCCGCGACGGGGGCGCCGCCGACGGGAGCCGCGACGCCAGCCGCGATGCCACACCGCCTCCGGACGGCGACACGGAGTTCTGCGGCGACGGGGTGTGCGACGACACCTCGGAAACCTGCGAGAGCTGCCCCAGCGACTGCGGTCGCTGCCCGGACGAGTGCGGCGACGGGCTGTGCTCGATGGCCGAAGATTGCGGCAGCTGCCCCGAGGACTGCGGCTTCTGCCGCGACTGTGGCGACGGCGTGTGCGACGACGCCTCGGGCGAGAGCTGCGCGACGTGCCCACGGGACTGCGGCGACTGCCCGGGCTGCGGCGACGGAACCTGCAGCAGCGACGAGAACTGCGCGAGCTGTCCCGACGACTGCGGGAGCTGTCGGACCTGCGGCGACGGGGAGTGCGTGGCGCCCGAGACGTGTACGTCGTGCCCGGGGGACTGCGGCTTCTGCGAGACCTGCGGCGATGGAACGTGCAGCGACAGCGAGAGCTGCTCGTCGTGCCCCACGGACTGCGGGGTCTGTGAGACCTGCGGCAACGGCCGCTGCGGAAGCGGCGAGAACTGCGCGAGCTGCCCCGACGACTGCGGGCTCTGCGAGACCTGCGGCGACGGAACCTGTGCTCCGACCGAGAGCTGTTTTAGCTGTCCCCGAGACTGCGGCCGCTGCGAAACCTGCGGTGACGGAACGTGCAGCGACAGCGAGACCTGCAGCACTTGCCCCGAGGATTGTGGCCTCTGCGAAACCTGCGGCAACGGCCGCTGTGCGGCGAGCGAAGACTGCTCGACCTGCCCCATCGACTGCGGCCTGTGCGAGACCTGCGGCGACCGGCGCTGCAGCGACACCGAGACGTGTGCGTCCTGCCCGGGCGACTGCGGCGCCTGCCCGACCTGCGGCGACGGCTTCTGCCGAGCCTCCGACGGAGAGGACTGCCTCACCTGCGCGGCGGACTGCGACCCCTGCCCCGCGTGCGGCGACGGCGAGTGCACACCGGGCATCGAGAACTGCTCGACCTGTCCCACCGACTGCGGGGTGTGCCCCGGCTGTGGCGACGGTCGCTGCCGCCGACCGGAAGACTGCGCGAGCTGTCCGATGGACTGCGGCGTGTGCAGCGTATGCGGCAACGGCGTATGCGAAGCCGATGAGTTCGAAACCTGCGTGAACTGCGCGGCGGACTGCGGCAGCTGCCCCGGCGTCACCTGCATCGAGGTGGTGACCTGCACCTTTGGGTGCTTCGAGTTCGGCGGCGGCGGGATCCCCGACTTCTCGTTCACCTGCATCACCGACTGCGTGGCGCGCGCGTGCGCCGACGTTCGCTTCTTCGTCGACGAGGTGGTCAACTGCGCCGTCAACCAGCTGGTCACCTGCGGCGACCTCGCCTGCATCCAGCGGGAGTGCCGCGAAGAGATCGCCGCCTGCATCGGCGCTCCCCGCTGCCCCCCGGGCGGCTGAACGCGTCGCGCCTCGGGGGGCCCTGCACGCGACCCTGCGAAGCCGCTCTATCCCCCAGCGCTCCTGCGAGCCCCTCGTGTGGAGTGAGTCTCCGGACTTATAGACCAAACGGTCCACAAAACCCTTGACGGGCCTCGGGGGGCCGAGTAGAACAGTTATGGACCGATTGGTCCATAATGCTTGGAGCCTTCATGATCGACCCCTCTGCGATCCCTCCCCTGAGCAACGCCGTCGTGCGCGAGCTCGAGCCAGCCCTCCTCCGCTACGCGCGGCAGCGTGTCCGCGACGAGGAGCTGGCGCAGGACCTGGTGCAGGAGACGTGGCTGGCCGCCTCCAAGGGCATCGCGTCCTTCGCGGGGCGCTCATCGCTCAAGACGTGGCTCGTCAGCATCCTCCGCCGGAAGATCGTGGATCATCACCGGCGCAGGCGGCCCACCACGAGCTTCGAAGAGCACCACGCGCCCCCCATCGAGCAGGTTCGAGAGACCCTGGACGATCGGGCCGCAGTGGCCCTCGTCGGCCAAGCCCTCCCGCACCTGCCGCGCCGCGAACGGGAGGCGGTCGAGCTGATCGACCTGGGTGGCGCTCCGCGCGACGAGGCCGCCGAGCGGATGGGCGTCACCCGTGGGGCGCTCCGCGTCATGCTGCACCGAGGTCGCGCACGGCTGCGCCGTCACCTCGAGGCGGCCGATCTCGCCTTTGGAAGCTGAAGCAACGCCGTCGCCCACCTCCACGTTGGAGGTGCCGCCCGAGTGCACTAAGGTCCGCGGCCCATGGCTCTCGACCCTACGTTCGTCGCCGACTGCCCTTACGGACCCGGAGGCCTCCTCATCGACGAGGTGCTCGAAGTGGACCCGGACGCGAGCCGTGTGGTCGCGCGCATGCCGACGCACGCCGAGCTGCCGCTGACCCGCGAGCAGCGCGTGCATCCGGTGCGCCATCCGCGGCACGTGAGCGGCGGGCTGATGGTCCACATGACCGGCATGCTCGGCTTCGTGCACGCTTACTACATTCTGGGCTTGCGCCACGCCGAAGGCTGGATCGGCTACGGCGGCCGCATCTATCGCGCCCGCTACCTGGCGCTGGCGCCGCCCGGCGAGCCTCTCATCCTCGAAGGGCGCGCGACGAAGGTGCGGCGCGGCGCCAAGAAGATCTTCGCCAAGTACGAGTTCCTCTTCCGGCAGGGCGACACGACGGTCTACGACAGCGAGCAGGCCGCCATCTGGCTCAAGGTCGACGAAGGATGATCCACCACGAGAGCTTCGAGGTCCGCACCGCGGGGCGGGGCACCGTCGAAATCACAGCCCCAGTCCACCGGGTCGTCGCCGCCTCTGGCGTCGTCACGGGCCTCGCGACGATCTTCGTCCACCACACCAGCGCCTCGCTGACGATCAACGAGAACGCCGACCCGGACGTGCAGCGCGACCTCGACGCCTTCTTCGCGCGCCTCGTGCCCGACGGCGATGCCTTGTTCCAACACACCGCCGAGGGCCCCGACGACATGCCCTCGCATGTACGCAGCGCCTTGACCCAGACCTCCCTCAGCGTCCCCGTCGCGAGCGGGCGATGCGACCTCGGCACCTGGCAGGGGATCTTCCTGTGGGAGCACCGACTGCGCCCGCACCGGCGCCGGGTCACCGTCACCGTCCTCGGCTGAGCCGCGCCAAGCTACGCGGGGTTGCTGGGACCGCGGGGGTAGAGGTCGGCGACGAACGCTCCGTAGCCGTTGTAGACCTGGGTAGGGACGCGCGCGCCGGTGTCGATTCGTCGTTCGCTCGCCTGGGACCAGCGAGGGTGCGGCGTATGGGGGTCGACGTTCGCATAGAAGCCATACTCGCGCGGCTGCAGGCGGTTCCAGAAGGTCGGTGGCCGCTCGGCGACGAGCTCGATCCGGACCAGGCTCTTGAGGCTCTTGAAACCGTACTTCCACGGCACCACCAAGCGCAGCGGCGCGCCGTGTTGGGGCGGCAGCGGGTGACCGTAGATCCCCGTCGCGAGCAAACTCAGCTCGTTCGTCGCCTCGTCGAGGCGCAACCCCTCGAAGTAGGGCCAGGGATACCAGGGCTGCGACGCGACGCCCGGAAGCTCGGGGTCGTGGATGCTGACGAAGCGCACGTAACGGGCGGCGCGCGTCGGCTGCACTTCCTCCAGCAGCGCCCTGAGCGGGAACCCGGTCCAAGGGACGACCATGGCCCAGGCCTCCACGCAGCGGAAGCGGTAGACGCGCTCCTCGAGGGGCATTCGCCGCACGAGCTCGTCGACGTCGAAGGTGCGCGGCCGATGTACGAGGCCCGTGACCTCGACCTGCCAGGGGCGCGTACGCATGCCCGCCGCCAGCTCGTGCACTCGCTCCTTGTCCGTGGTGAACTCGTAGAAGTTGTTGTAGCGGCCGGCGATGGCCTCCGGGGTGATCGCCCGATCCACCCGGTAGCGGCGGGACCGCGGCGCCGGGTAACGCCCCGGAAGCTCCGAAGGCGGCGGGGTCGCGGCAGCACGCGCCGAGGCCGCCGGACGGTCGGGACCGCAGCCGAGCAGCAGCGCGCCGGCACCATAGCCGAGGGCCGCCAACAGCTCGCGCCGCCGGAGGAACACGCCCTCGGGGGTGACGCTCTGCTCGGGGATCTCCCAGCCGGCCCGAGAGAGGGCTCGGACCCTGACCACGCTTCGACGACGACCCATCGCTGTCCTTTCCTCGACGCCTTCCTCCAACAACGGTAGATCGATTCTTCGGTGCCCGCCTTCCTCTCGCTCTCGTGCCTCGCGCTGTGCTTCGGGCTGCTCCGGGCCTGCGGCGTCGAGTCGCTGACGTCCGCTCAGACCGGGGAGCAGACGGAGGCTGGCGAACGCACTCGACCTCCGCCGGTAGCAGAACCCGAAGAACCAGAGACGGACGTAGAGCCGGAGCCCGCCCCTCCCTTGCGCCGGCGACCGCCCCGGATCCACAGCCGCCTGTCGCCGAGCACCGTGGCGCACCTGCGCGCCATCGCGGCGACCGCGGACTTGCGCGACGACGTCTTCGCGAAGATGGGCGGATCGAGCATCGAAAGCTTCGCCTACCTGCACTGCTTCGCCAGCGACCGGCACCTCGACCTCGGTGGACGCGAGGAGCTGCGCCCGACGATCGAGTTCTTCCGAGGCGGCCGTGCCGACCGGCGCCACAATCCCTTTCGAAGACGAAGCCTCGCGGCCCACAAAGGATGGTCGCTGCGCCACGGATTGACCGGACGACCGACGCGCATCGTCCGGGAGTTGCGCGCGACCCGTGCCCGCTACGCGCTGCTGCTCTTTGGGGGCAACGACGTCCAGGCACGCAACCCGAGGCGCTTCGGCACGCAGCTCGAAAAGACCGTCGAGACCCTGGTCCACCGCGGGGTCGTTCCGGTGCTCGGCTCCACCTCGCCGCGCGGCGACGACCCGGCGATGGACCTCTGGGCGCGCCGCTACAACCGCATCAGCCGCGGCATCGCCCGCGCCTGGGACCTGCCCTACATCAACTTCTACCTGGCTCTCGAAGCCCTCCCTCGTCACGGGCTCGCTCGGGACGGCGTCCACTCGAACGTGCTGCTCGACGGGGGGCGCGGGCGCCCCTGCGTGTTCACCGAAGAGGGTCTTCAGCGCGGCATGAACGTGCGCAACCTGCGGACCCTCGAGTCGCTGCACCGCCTTCGCTCGGTCCTGGGCGGGCAGGCGGCGCCGGACCCGGAACCGGAGAGACCGACCGGTGAGGGGACCGCGGCCTCGCCCCTGCACGTGGCGAGCGCCCCCTTCGCGGAGCGTCGGGGTGCGGCCGATCTGTCCGCCTCCCTCGATGGCTACAGCTGCGAAGGCTCGGCATCCGCCGACGGCCCGGAGCGCGTCTACCGGGTCCTCCTCGGGGAGCCGACCACCCTCTGGCTCTCGACGCTGGCGCGCCGCGGAACCGCCCGCGTCTATGTGCTGGGCGCCGAGCTGGACCCCGCGAGTTGCGTCGCTTCCGGCGAAGAGCTCGAGATCGAACTCGGGCCCGGCGTGCACCACATCGTTGCCGAGCTTCAACCCGAGGGCGACGGCGCGTCGCTCACCTTCATGCTCGACTACCCGGTGCAGCCGCCGCCTTAGCAGCCCCTCTCCGTACTGCCGGGCGTCCGACGCACCAAGAGGACTTGGGGCGGCTGTCGGGTCAGGTGCCGAGGTGCGATGCGATCGGGCGCCCCTGCGCTCGGACCCAATGCGCCTGCGCGATGCGCACGAGGTGCACCAGGAACGAGAGGGCCGCCCAGATCGCGATGAGGGTGATGCCGAGCGCCTCTTGGCCGAAAACCCACGCGATCGTGAGCACGAGGAGGTTGGGGTCTCGGCGCGCGGTGATGCTCCGAAAGAACGAGTCGAAGGGCCGCCAAACGTGCAGCTCGATGCCAAAGACCTTGATGAAGTAGGCCTCTTCGAGCCGCTGCGCGACGTAGACGACGACGAGGGTCCACAGGACCCAAGGCGCTTCGGGCCGCGCCGCGAAGTCGGGACCGAGCCCGACGATCCAGGCCCAGTACCAAAACGGCGGGTGAATGAGATCGATGGCGTGATCGAAGATGTCGCCAAGCTTCGACGAGGTGAGGGTGACCCGCGCGAGCTTCCCATCGACGGTGTCGAGCAGACACATGAGCCAGGCCGTCAGCAGGCCCCAACCAAACTGACCGCGCCACCACAGCGCGATGGTGGCGAGGGTGCAGAGCAAGCCAACGAAGGTGATGTGGTTCGGTTTGAGGTGCAGGCGGGCGGCCCAGCCGGTCACGATCCGCGAAGGCAGCGGGAAGATGTACTTGGTGACGACGTCGGTAACGCCCTTGTAGGACCCGGCAAAGATCCGCTTTTCGACGGACGCGCGGCTATCGGCCGTGACCCGCAGCAGGTAGGGCACCTCACGCTTGCGGAGCTTGTCGTTGTAGCTTCCGCACAGCTCCTCGGGGGTCTTGAGGGGGATCGTCTGCAGCGAGCTGCCGGCGGCGCCCCGGCCCTCGACCAGCACGCGTGCCGCCTCGGCCGCCTGCTCGCGACGAACGTGCAGGGCCGCGGGGCTATCGGCGTCCGGGGCGCGCACGCCGACGTTCGGCGTACGCACGAGGCTCGCGACCACCGCGTTGTCGTAGGCCCAGTCGGCTCGGAACAGCACCCCATGATCGGCAAGCGCGAGCCCGCTCAAATCGCCGTCCGGACGATGGTGGACATCCCGGACACCGGCGCGGGCGAGGCTCCGGCGCAGGCGCTCGGCGCCCGTGAGCCCCCAGAGGCGCACCGGCGACCGTCCGACGATGATGGCAGTAGGCGGGGCGCTCTCGGTCATAGGCGACTCGGAGTCGGGCGGCGACATTGGCTCACATAGGCAGGGCTCCGGACGTGGTCAAGCGGCGGGCTTCGCAGTCCATTGAAGTACGGACCGCGAGGGTTCGCTCTCGGGTCCATTTGCCTACGCGAGGCGGCCGGACGCGGAACTCTTGAAGGTTTTTGAGGCACCGGCGAGGGCTGCTAAGCCTCCCCCATGACTTCGGGCCCGATCGACAAAGTCACGATGCGCCTCGTGGCAGCGATGCCGCAGAGTTTCCGCTCCGCCGCCCACCCGGCGGTCTCGCGCTTCGTGGAGCAGTGGTCGCCGTTTCGCTGGGCACGCAACCGACGCGCGGACGTGTTCTTCCTGTGGTTCCCCAAAACCGGCGGGACCTGGGCCCGGCTGCTTCTGCACAGAGCCCTCACGCAACACTTCGGCATCACCGAGGCGCCTCCCCTCGAACTCGAACCGCTCAAGGACTTCGATCCGCGGGTGCCACGCATCCGCCCATTTCACGACGACGCACCTCACTGGAAGCGACCGGAGCAGCTCCGCACGCACAAGGAGCGCTACCGGGGCCGCAAGGTGATGCTCCTGGTGCGAGACCCTCGGGACGCGATCGTCAGCCTGCACTTGCAGGTCACCCGCCGATGGAAGGTCGACTCGGACATGCCCCTGTCCGAGTTCATCTGGCGCGACCGAGGGGCCCTACGAACGATGATCCGCTTCTACAACATCTGGGCGCAGCACCGCGACGTCCCAAGCGAGCTGCTGCTCGTGCGCTACGAGGACGTGCACGCCGACACCGAGGGATGGCTACGCAAGATGCTCGACTTCGTCGGGGTCCCAGGCGTGAGCGACGCGATCATCCGCGAGTCCGTCGAGTTCAACGACATCGCGCGGCTCCGCCAACGCGAGCAAGCAGGCCAATACGACACGCGCCGGCTAAAGCCTGGCGACCCCAAGGACCCGGACTCGTTCAAGGCGCGCAAAGGGAAGATCGGCGGCTTCGTCGACTACGTGAGCCGTGATGACGCCGAGCGCATGACCGAGCTCATCCAGCGCGAGATGGATCCCTGGTACGGCTACCCCGTCGACGTGCCCCTCATCGGCTCGGACGCCGCGGCGACATCGACGAGTTGAGCTCGTCGGAGAGCAGGCGGATGCGGCCGACGACCGTCGCGATCGGGTCGAGGACCGTGGCCCGCGCGCTTCCGTCGTAGAGCACCGAGAGCTCCGTACAGCCGAGGATGACCGGCGACGCGCCGAGGCCGTCGATGAAGGACGCGAAACCGGCAGGATCGAGGCCGCGCTTCTGCTTGACCTGCTCGATGTACTGGCGAATCTCCCGCTGCTGCCGTTCGTCGGCGGCGACGACCTCCATCCCGCGGCGGCCGAAGTAGTCATCGTAGACGCCCGTCGCGATGGTGCCTTCGGTGGCCAGAAGGAAAACGCGCCGGACGCCCTGGTCCTCGCACTGGGCGGCGACGAGATCGATCATGTCCAGGACACGGTCGTCGCGGCCGCCGAGCCGCTGGCGCACCTCGGGCAGGAAGCAGTGCGCCGTGTTGCAGGGCATGCAGATCACGTGCGGGTCGTAGCGAAGGAGGCCCTCGATGGAGGCCGTCATCCCCGCGACGAGCTCGTCGCGTCGCTCCCCGTAAAGGATCGCGCGCGTCCGACTCGGCAAGGTGCAGTGGTTGTCGATGACGACCCTCGGCCGCTCCCACTCCTTGTCGACGTCGAAGGCGTCGAGGATCTCCCGGAAGAAGTGGAGCGTGCTGTACGAGCCCATACCGCCGAGGATCCCGACGACGAAGCGGTTGAGGTTGTCCATAGGGATCATCGAGCGGGATCCTTCATCGGGGGTCGGCGGGCGGCGGCCACCCCGGGAGCGGGAGGACGCGGGCAGCGAAGGGGTGCGTCGCCGGAAGCCACGGCCAGAAAGGGCCCCGGTCTCGACAGGCGGGCACGTCGGCGGCGGGGCAGTAGATGCGAACGTGGAAGTGGTTGCGGTGCGGGTGGCGCACGCCTGCAGAGATGACCACGCGCTCGACTTTGGCCAGGAGGGCCTCGCTCGCGCCGAGACGGCGCCCCTGCGCGAGGAGCCGGGTCCGAACGCTGCGATGCACGAAGGCGTGCTGGACCGGCGCGCTCTCGTCCGTAACCAATGCCTCGATGAGGAGCCAGTTGCGGAGGTCGTCGAAGCGCACGGCGACCTCCCCGTCTCGCCCCCGTCCGCGCCGGTTGACCGAGACGAAGCGGCGTGGTTCGCGGGGGACCGCAGCCTCGTCTTGCAGATAGAATCCCAGGTCCACGTCGCGGCCGTTCTCGTGGGAACGGTGCCCGACGAGGTTGCCCCCGCCGCGCTTCGACAGCTCACCAACGTTCAACCGCGCGCCCGGCGCTTGGGCCTCGACCCACTCGGCGACGCGCTGCAGCAGATGCACGAGCGCGCGCGTGCCCCAGAAGTTCCCCCGCGGAACGTCGACCTCCATCCGATGAATGCGGGGGGACGAGCGCAGAAGGACGCCACCCTGCAGGCGTCCGCGCCATGGGTAGCCGAGGCTCCGGCTCGGCCCGTCTTCCCCTTCCACGGTGGGCGTGGAAAACGCCGCACAAGACGCCGCTGGAGACGCGGCACCAGACGCGGCCGGAGACGCAGCCGGAGACGCGGCCGGAGACGCCGCGTCAGGCAGCTCGGCGCCGGCTCGCCCAACGGCGAGGGTCCCGAAGACGAGCGCCAGCGCGCGAACGAACCTGGAGAGCACCGCCCCTAGGATCCGCCGCACGGGCTCCCCACGCAAGGTTGGAGCTGCGGCGCCTAGGTGCGATCGGTCCGCAGCGCGTGCTAAGGGAAGCCGTGCCGAGCAAGACGGCGGCGGGGCTGGTCATGGTGTCGGGGGACAAGGTGCTGCTCGTCCACCCCGGCGGCCCCTACCACCGCCACCGCGACGAGGGGGTCTGGTCGATCCCCAAGGGACTGGTCGAACCGGGCGAGGATCGGCTAGCGGCGGCGCGCCGGGAGTTCGAGGAGGAGACCGGACACCACCCGCCGGAGGAAGGGCTCGTTCCCTTGGGATCCATCCGCCAGTCCCGCAAGGTCGTGCACGCCTGGGCGTTCGTGGACGATTGGGATCCGCGCGAGCTGGTCAGCAACGAGTTCGAGCTCGAGTGGCCGCCCCGATCGGGGCACGTCGAGCGCTTCCCGGAGGTCGATCGCGCGGCGCTCTTCACGCTGGCGGAGGCGCGCCGCAAGGCCGTCCGCGCGCAGCTCCCGCTGCTCGAACGCGCGCTGGCCGCGTTTGGGCCCTGATACTCGGCATCCCCTCGGCTCATGGACGCGGCATGGGTCGCGTCCGCGGATCGACTGACGATGGTATCTTGAGATGGGCTGTAGTTAGCCACCGCGCGATTGCGTTCGGGCCGAGCGCCGGATCTCCCAGACACGCAGAGCGCTGCGGGGGTAGTCGGGGGAGCGCACGGCGGCGGTGATCTCCTCGGCCTCCCAGCGGCGGTCCAGCCGGAGCTCGAAGTCGCGGGCGTGGGTCGAAAAGAAGAGCACACCCTCGGTCACACCCATCGCCGCCTCGATGAGCGCGGGGTGGTCTCGCGTCACGACGAAGTCGCCATCCATGGCTTTGCTGCGGCTGAAGGACGGTGGGTTCAGGAAGGTGACGTCCCAGCGATCGCGCGTCCGCTGCAAGAAGCGCCGGGCGTCGGTGCGAACGAAGGCGTGCCGCGACGGATCGAGCTCATTGAGCCGGAAGTTGTCCTCGCCCCAGCGGAGATAGGTCTGCGAGAGGTCCACGCTCGTGCAGCGGGCACCGGCGGCCGCGGCGTAGACGCTAGCGCTGCACGTGTAAGCGAAGAGGTTGAGGAAGCGGGCGCTCCGGGCCGCCTCGGCAGCCCGCGCTCGGAGCCGGCGCTGGTCGGGAAAGAGGCCGACGTCGAGGTAATCGCGCGTGTTCACCCAAAACCTCAGCCCACCCTCCCGGACCGCGTGGCGCGCGCCGATCTGACTGCGCCGGTCGTACTGCCCTTCCCCCTGCCGGGCGCGGACGCGCAGGTGCACCCGCCGCTCGTCGACCTCGAGCACCTCGGAGACGATCCGCATCACGTCCTTGAGGCGGGCGTCGGCCTTGCGCGCGTCCACCTTCTTGGGGCGAGCGAGCTCCGACACGATCACCTCGTCGCCGAGGAGATCCACCGTGACCGCGTACTCCGGAATGTCACGGTCGTAGATCCGAAAGGCTTGCAACCGCTCCTTGCGGGCCCACCGCCCGAGCCGCTTGCGGTTCTTGCGCAGACGGTTGGCGAAGGCGTCCGCCTCGCGACGCCACCCCCGCTTCGGCCGGTCGCCGCTCCGCCCGCGAACGGGGAAGCTTGCCAGGCGACACTCGAGCGGTCCATTGAAGACGACGTGACGGCGCACCGGACGCAAGCCCACGCTTCGGGTGAGCGCCGGGGGCGCCAGCACGTGCGCGGTCCAGCCGTCGAAGCGCTCCTTGAGAACGTCGCCCAGCCGGCCGTAGAGCACCACCAGCTCGCCCCGCGCCCCCTCCGCGACCTCTCCTCGCGGGCCGAGCCGTTGCCCGTAAGGCGGGTTGACGATCAGGTGCCCTGGCTCTTCCACCGGAGGCTCCAGATCGCGCAGCTCGCGGCGAACGACAGGGACGGAGACCCCGGCGGCCGCGAGGGCCCGCCGCGCGCTGCGTACCGCGCCAGGATCGGCGTCGAAGCCAAAGAGCCGCAACGGCCGCTCGACCGCCGCCGCCCGGCGCTCCTCAGCCTCCTTCCGTAGCGCCCGCCAGCACTCGCGGTCGTGACCACGCCATCCGCCCAGAGGAGGTCCCCGCAGACCCGGTGCCACATCCCGCGCGCGCCAGGCGGCCTCCACGAGGAAGGTCCCGCTCCCGCACATGGGATCGACCAGGGGTTCCTCGGGGCTCCAGCCGCTCATCGCGAGGAGCGCCGCGGCGAGGTTCTCACGGAGGGGCGCTCGAGCCCCCGGCGGACGCACCCCGCGTCGATGCAGCGGCCCACGTAGGTCGAGCGAGAGCGTGCAGGGCGCGCCCCAGCGCAGCCGCAAACGCACATCTGGGTCGGCACGGTCGACATCCGGGCGGGCACCCAGGACCTCCCGCAGCCGATCGACGACGGCGTCCTTCGTCTTGAGCGCCAGGAAGCGAGTGTGATCGCCCCTGCGCTCCCGAGCGACGACGCACTCGACGGCGAAGGTCTCGCGGGCGCCCAAATGCTCCTCCCAGGGGAAGGCGCGGACCGCCTCGTAGAGCGCGCCCGGATCCTCGGCCTCGAACTCGGTGAGCGTTATGAGCACCCGGCTGGCCACCCGCGACCAGAGGGCGACGCGGTAGGCGTCCTCGATGCCCCCCTCGAAGCTTCGCGCGCCCGCCTGGGTCCCCGTCGGTTCGACCCCGAGGTCGCGCAGTTCGGCCTCGAGGACGGCTTCGGTGCCGGCGGCGCAGGTGACGACGAGTTGCATGCAGACTGGCTCGGACCGCGCCGGGTGAAACGATGGGGCGGCGCCGGTGACCTACCGGCTGGGAGCGGCGGGCGCCACTCGACCGTCGTGCGCTTGACGAGGCCAGCCCGCGCTGTGACTCCTCCGGTGCTGCCAATAGCCCGCCCCAGGACCTCTCCCTGGGCCCGAGCCAGCAAAGACCCGGTTTTCGGCAAGGACCCCGAGTCGGCAAGGATCCACCCTTTATGCCGAGGCCGTCGCCTGCCAGAGGCAAGGACCCGGTGTCGGCAAGGATCCACCCTTCTTGCCAGCGATCTTCCTTCGCGACGGCAAGGCTCCAAAGGCAAGGGTTCACTCGAGGCAAGGGTCCGCCCGGACCCTTCGACTGCGATGGATCACGCACTAAGGTCGCACCGTGGACCTCGATACCCAGCTCCAGGAGCGCTTCGGCCTGCGCCGCTTCCGCCCGTGGCAGCGCGAAGCCATCGAAGCGCTGCTCGAAGGGCGGCGGCGCGTGCTGGTCGTCGCGCCAACGGGCGGCGGCAAGTCGCTGACGTACCAGCTCCCGGCGACGCTCCTCGAAGGGACGACGGTCGTCGTCTCGCCGCTGATCGCGCTGATGGAAGACCAAGTCCGGGGCCTCACGGAGCGGGGTATCGCCGCCACGTTCCTGGCCTCGACCCTCGCCCCCGAAGAGCTCGCCCGGCGCGAGGCGCGGCTGCGCGAAGGCCACTACGACCTCGTCTACGTCGCCCCCGAGCGCCTCAAGAGCCGGGCGGCCGTGGCCACCCTGCGGGGGCTCTCCCCGCCGCTGGTGGCGATTGACGAAGCCCACTGCATCTCCCAGTGGGGCCACGACTTCCGCCCCGACTACCTGAACCTCGGACGGCTCCTGGAGGAGCTGGCGCCGCAGCACGTGCTCGCTTGCACCGCCACCGCGACGCCGGTGGTGCGCGAGGAGATCCTCGAACGTCTGGGTTTGAGCGACGCCCACGTCGTGCTGCGGGGCTTCGCGCGACCCAACCTCCACCTCGAAGCCCTGCCCCTCGACTCCACCAAGCAACGACAGCGACGTATGGAGGAGGCGATCCGCGACGCCCTCGGCCGCCCCGACGCGCCCAGCGGCGGCGCCATCGTCTACGCCTCGACGCGCAAGAACGCCGAGAAGGCCGCCGAGCAGGTCGCCCGGCTGGGCTACCGCTCCGCGGCGTATCACGCAGGCCTGCCGCCGGAGCGC
>Ga0256832_1000224_pt1 | contig 35602 bp, 26 predicted proteins | sample 134614metaG_FD_190534 | JGI IMG/M metagenome (GOLD analysis project Ga0256832, IMG submission 190534) | Hydrothermal vent microbial communities from Lau Basin, Pacific Ocean - 134-614 | ecosystem: Environmental > Aquatic > Marine > Hydrothermal vents | place: Pacific Ocean: Lau Basin | collected...
TGTGGAGCACGAAATCTGGGAGCGCATCGCTGCCAACGAACGCAACTTGCTCAAGCGGAGCTATCTCGAAGTGCTTGCCCGCCGCCTGAAAGCCTACGAGCTGGAACAGCTCCATCGTGCCGATATGCTGTTGCCCATTTCCGGCCGCGACCTCCTGCGTTTCAAAGAGCTGGGGTATGAGGGGCCCGTTATGATGCTGCCCATCGGCCTGGAGCTCGAGGCTTATCAGCCCGATTACGACTCCTTTGAGCGTCCTGCATCCATCTCTTTTATAGGCTCCTTAGACTGGCTTCCCAATCTTGAAGGTCTGGAGTGGTTTCTCAGGGAAGTGTGGCCGGAAGTGCAGAGGAAAAACCCCTCTTTCACGCTTCACGTGGCCGGCCGGCACATGCCCGCCCATCTGAAGCGCCGCCAGTTGCCGGGTGTCCGTTGGCATGGCGAAGTCGAAGATGCCCGCGCCTTCATCAACGCCCACAGCCTGATGGTGGTGCCGCTCTTTTCGGGCAGCGGCATGAGGGTGAAAATCCTCGAAGGCATGGCCCTGGGTAAGGTGGTTTTGACGACCACCATGGGCCTCGAAGGCATCTTGGCGCAAAACGGCCAGGAAGTGCTGGTGGCAGATTCTGCCAAAGCTTTTGTGCAGGCCATAGAGTTTTGTCTGAATCATCCCCGCCAAATGCTGGAAATTGGCCATAAGGCGCGTACCTTTGCACTGCAACACTTCGACAGCAAGAGCATGGCGAAAGCCCTGTTGAAAACCGTGTCGAAGGAAGTTGTGCAACCGCTTGTATGAAATCGCCTTTTCGTGAATGGAAGCCTTGTTTTTTTGATCTTATTTTGGTTGGGCATTGTCGCCACGCTTTACTCCTACGTGCTGTATCCGGCGCTCATAGACCTGCTGGCCCGCGACAAGCGCTTTTGGCCCGAGCACTGGCCCAAAGGGCGCCCCTTGCCGCGCGTAACCGTCCTCATGGCCGTCCACAACGAAGAGGCCGTCTTGCCCGACAAGTTTGTCCGCCTCGATGAGTTGGATTATCCCCCTGAGCTGCTGCACATTTACATCGGCTCGGATGCTTCTACAGATGCCACCAATGCGCTCTCAGAGGCTTATGCCGCAGGGAGGAGCCGGGTGCGGTTTTTTGCCTTTCGGCAAAGGAGGGGCAAGGCTTCGATTTTAAACGATTTGGCGAAAGCCGCCATAGCAGAGTGCCCTGCGGGGCCACAACACATCTTCCTCATTACCGACGCCAACGTCATGCCCGAGCCCAATGCCGTGCGCGAATTGGTGGCGACTTATGCCCATCCGGAGATTGGTTTGGCGGAAGCCCGCCTCATTCCCCTCGGCCGGCGCTATGACGGCATTTCGCGTTCGGAGCGGGAGTACATACGCAGGGAAGCGCGCCTGAAGTATCGCGAAGGGCTGCTCGGCGGCGTCATGGCCGGCCCCTTTGGCGGTTGGTACAGCCTGCGAAGCGATTTTTTCTGTCCCATTCCTTCGCATCATCTGGTGGACGATTTTTATCTCGCCATGTGTGTGTTCGAGCGCGGCGGTAAGGCTGTCGCCAATTTGGATGCACGGGTTTACGAGACCGTTTCTCACGAGATAGGCGAGGAGTTTAAGCGCAAGCTGCGCATCGGTGCGGGCAATTACCAAAACCTCTTTCGCTTTTGGCGGATGTGGTTTCCGCCTTTCAACCTGCGGGCCTGGGTGTTGTTTTCTCACAAGGTGCTGCGCTGGTTGATACCCCTTTTATGGTTGTTGTCTTTTGCCTCTGCCGGGGTTTTGTGGTGGATGGGCATGAGTCTGTACGGCTGGGCTGCTTTGGGCATGTTGCTGCTCCTCGCAGGCCTCCCTTTGCTGGATATGCTTTTGAACGCTCTGGGGATTCACGTGTTGCTATTGCGTAATGTGCATTATTTCACCGCCATGAATGCGGCTCTGTTGCTGGGTTTTTTGCGTTACCTTCGCGGCATCAAACAGGGTGTTTGGCAGCCAACCAAAAGAATATGAATAAGCCGGTAAACCACATGGAAGAAGAGACCATCAAGTTGAATACCATTGAAGAAGCGCTCGAAGACCTTCGGGCCGGAAAGGTCATCATCGTCGTGGATGACGAAGAGCGCGAAAACGAAGGCGATTTTGTCTGTGCAGCCGATTTGGTAACGCCCGAGATTGTCAACTTCATGGCCACGCACGGGCGGGGGCTGATTTGCATGCCCCTCGAAGAGCAGCGGGCCCGGGAGCTGGGCTTTAAGCGCATGGTAGATGACAACACGGCTCTGCACGAGACGGCCTTTACCGTTTCGGTGGACTACAAATTGGAGGGCTGCACCACCGGCATCTCCACTTACGACCGTGCCACCTGCATCCGCGCCGTAACCAGGCCGGAGAGCAGGGCAGAGCACTTTGCACGCCCGGGGCACATCTTCCCCCTCATGGCCAAGCCCGGAGGCGTTTTGCGCCGCACCGGACATACCGAAGCTGCCGTAGATTTGATGCGCCTCGCAGGGCTTTATCCCGCCGGCGTCCTGGTCGAAATCCTCAATCCGGATGGCAGCATGGCACGCCTGCCCCAGTTGATGGAAATTGCCCGCAGGCACGGGCTCAAAATCATCAGCATAGCCGATTTGGTGGCCTACCGCATGAAAAACGAACGCCTCGTTACGCAGGAATTGAGCGGGGAGGTAGATACGCCTTTCGGCAAATTTGAGCTCTTGCTGTACTCCCAAAAGCTCAACGGAGACCTGCACTTCGCCCTGCGCCTCGGCAGTTGGAGCGAAGAAGAAGCCGTACCGGTACGGGTAGAATCTTCACCCACAGCGCGAAACCCCGTGCTGTCTATGCTCAACGGTGCCGACTACCGCATGAGGGAAAGCCTGAGACGCATAGCTGAAGAGGGCAGGGGAGTCTATCTCTTCATCCAACAAAGCGAAAAAAAAGTGGATGTGCTGGAATGTGCCCGCCGCTTTCTGGAGAAGAGCGAAGAGAAAGAACACCCGCCTCAACAGCCTGCACCCTACGAACATGCCCAGCGCGATTTGGGCATAGGCGCCCAGATTTTGCGCAGCCTCGGCCTGCGAAAAATGCGCCTGCTCACCACCGACCCCACCCGCCGCCGCCTCGGCCTCGAAGGCTATGGACTGGAAATCGTGGAGTGTATAGAAATCCCCGAGCGGGGCGTTTTGTAAGCCAATCCCACACCTATGAAAAGAATCATCTTACTCACCCTCCTCGTCCTGCTTGCCGGATTTGGCATCTGGGGCTATCAGAAGTACAGAGATTACCTCCGGCCGAATGTGCCCCGCGAGTTGAAAGACCACATCCTGCTCATCCCCACGGGCAGCACCTTTGAAGAAGTGCGCGATCGGCTGTACGAAGAAGGCTTCCTTCTCGACACAGCTTCCTTCAGGCGCGTGGCCGAAAAGCTGAAGTACAAGCGAAAAACCATGCGTGCCGGCCGCTTTGAAATTCAACCCGGCTGGACCAACCTGGAGCTGGTGCGCCATCTGCGCAACGGAAAACAAAGCCCGGTAAACGTCGTCATCACCGCCGAGGCCCGCCTGCCGGAGGATGTGGCCGCCAAAGCAGCCTCCTTCATAGAGCCCACCGCCGAAGAAATGAAGCAGGCCTTTGAAAACGACTCCCTCATCAAAGCCCTCGGCTTCAAACCGGAGACCTTCATCAGCCTTTTCATCCCCAATACCTACGAGTTCTTTTGGAACACCTCCCCCGAAGCCTTTTTGCAACGCATGAAAAAGGAGCACGACCGCTTCTGGAAAATGAACGACCGCCTTGGCAAAGCCCGCAAACTCGGCCTCACCCCCGAAGAGGTCTATACCCTGGCCTCCATCGTAGAGCGCGAAACCAACCGCAACGAAGAAAAAAAACGCATCGCCGGCGTCTATCTCAACCGCCTGAAAAAAGGCATCAAACTCCAGGCCGACCCCACCGCCGTCTTCGCCCGCCGCGACTTCACCACCTCCCGCGTAACCGATTACCACACCAAATACGATTCCCCCTACAACACCTATATGTACGAAGGCCTCCCCCCGGGCCCCATCAGCATGGCCTCCATAGCCAGCATAGATGCCGTGCTCAATCCCGAAAAACACGACTACATCTTCTTCTGCGCCAAAGGCGATGGCAGCGGCCTGCACAACTTCGCCAAAACCCTCAGAGGACACAATAAGAACATCCGCATTTATAAGAGGAATTTGCGGGGGAGGTAGGTTGTCGGTTGTCTGTTGTCGGTTGTCTGTTGTCGGTTAACGAAACTATAGGATCGGGGTGCTGACGTAAGGAAGACCCCCGAGCCGGCCTGAGTACCTGTTGTCTGTTGTGTTGGTTTGTTGTTTATTGTGTATCGTTTATCGTGTATTGTTTATCGTGTATCGTTGATTTATTGTTTAGTGGTTTTGTGTGATGAACGTAAGCAGCTTGGTCCAGAATAAAAAATCTGTGAAATCCGGTAATCCGTGTAATCTGTGATTCTGACGATGAACGTGATGAGCGTAACGAGCGTAACGAGCGTAACGAACGTAACGAACGTAACGAACGTAACAAACGTGATGAACGTGATGAATGGGATGAATGGAATTTGGGGAACTCACCACGGGGGCACGGGGTTCACGGAGGGTTCATTCTCCATTCTCAATTTTCAATTCTCCATTCTCCATTCTCCATTCTCAATTTTCAATTTTCCATTCTATGAACCACTATTCTGAAATCTCATTTTATGATGAGTATGGTGCTAAAACGCCTGCTGTCGTCGGTTTCACAGTAGAGATAATAGACTCCTCGGGACAGTCCGTGTTTCAGGGTGATTTCTTGTTTTCCCGAAAAGGTTTCTTCTTTGATCATTTGCCCTAAGGCATTATACAGGGTAAGTTGTAATCTGCGGTATTTGTGATCTATATGGAGATGGAGTGGTTCTGTTTCCAAGACCGGATTGGGGAATAACAGGAGGGGCAATGATCCCTGTAAATCGCTGATGTTTGAAAGGATTATTTGCGTACATGCCGAAGTGTCTATACATCCGTTTTGAGAAATAATGACAGCATAGGAGCCATTTTCGGCAGGTACAAAAACTTGTTGCGTTTGGCCGGGTATGGCTGCGTAGTTGTTTTCACAATCTACCCATTGGTAATCGGCAGAATTTGCTGCTGCTATGAGTTGAGGGGGCTCCCAACTAACTGCTGTTTCTACGGGGATGATGGTTAAGTTGATGGTGATGATGCTGTCTCCACAGCCTTCTGCATTGGGGATGTTGTCTTCGTAGATTCCGCTTTCGGTATAAAGGGCATTTCCACTGGGAGTTATGTAAAATTGGCAAGACGTAACGGAAATGCTCGAACTTGTTGGCTCGCAAATTTCAAATACGCGAACATTGCCCGCGTCACTCCCTCCGGAATTGGAAGCATACGGGGAACTAACAGCGACGATGGTTGCATCTTCTGAAATGGCTATCGCCTTGCCGCAACGATCGCCTGATGATAAGCCCGGAATATCTGTTTGTTGCGCATTCCATTGGTTGCCGTTCCATCTGAAAATGTAAAGACGCCCTACCGGAGAACCGGAATTTCCAAAATAGGGCGCTCCTACAAAGAGGACATCGCCATCAGAAGAAAGGCATACGCGGCTTCCAAAGCGGCTGTTTGGGACTCCCTGGAGAAAACTTCCTTTGGCCTCCCAAGAGGAGCCCGTCCATTGGAAAACCTGGACTTGCCCGGCGTCGGTACCGTTTTCGTTGTTTCGAAAGGCGCCTATGGCCAGGGTTTGTCCGTCTTGAGAAAGAGAGACTGTATTGCCCAGATAAGAAAGCTGAACAGTACCCCAAATAGCGTCTCCTTGTTGCACCCAATTTCCACCATCTAAGGTATAAACTTTTACTTTTCCTGCGTAGGCGGCCATTTCTCCATTCTCCGAAATGCCGATGGCAACGGTATGGCCGGTACTTGATATGGAAACGGCATCGCCCCAACGCTCATTCGGATGTTCTCCCGAAAGAACAGCAGTTTCCTGCCATGTGTTGCCATCCCATTGATAGATGCGTGCCTGTCCTGCAGCAGGTAAAAAACTTGGACTGTAAAAAGGTATGCCGACGATCAAAGTCATGCCATCGGCAGAGATATCTAAAGACATGCCAAAGAAGATGTTGTCGTCATCGCCTTCCAAGGCTTCTCCCATAGGGGTCCATTCATTTCCGTTTCGCGAATAGACTTGCACTTTCCCTGCTCCGAATCCGTAGCTGTTGGTATGGCCGGGAGCGCCTACCGCCAGAATTTGCCCATCGTCCGACAGGGCGACAGCATAACCGAAAAGTTCAGAAGCTTGGCTTCCTTCAAGGGAAGCTCCTGCTATCTGCCAGTCATTGCCATCCCAGGAGAAGGTTTGTACCCTTCCTGCAGCCAACATGGAGTTAATGTTATAGGATTTTGCTCCGACAACCATAAATTGTCCGTCTGAAGACATGGCTACTGAGAAGCCGAATAGCTCTGTTTCTTGCTCACCTGTTAAATCACTTCCTAATTGAATTTGTGCAATTGAGATGCTCCGGAAGTTGAGTATAAGAGCAAGCAGAAATACATTTAAAATGAAACGGTTTGGGCTGCGCAAGCTGTTGGAAATTCCCCAAAACATCGAAGTGAATGGCGAGTGTGTTGTGTCTTTTTTCATGGCAGGTACTGATTTGAGTTTTGTGGAGGTTGTATTTCGCATTTAGGTGAAAAAGTGCAATGATTTTGTGTTGGTTCGTCTAAAGTTTATCTGAAGAGGAGTACATCTCCACTTATTGTTCCTTTCATTCCCGTAAGGGGATTGATGTATTCAAACAGATAGATGTAAATGCCCGAATTGGCATCTTGCCCGTCCCAGGCAAAAGGCTCTGTTGTGATTTCTGCGACCATACTGCCCCAGCGATTAAAAATAGTAAGTTTTACAGGAATGAAATTTTTGCCTTGAGCTAAAAACAGCTCATTGAAGCCGTCTCCATTGGGGCTAAAGGCGTTGGGTAAAAAGACAGCTTCGGCACAAGAAGAATCCACTGCGATGCGAAAAGTGTCGGTTAAGACGCAGTGATCTACTTCAATGGAAAGGGTATAGAGACCTTCTGTAGGTAAAAGCTCAGGCCAATTTTCTACCGGTTTTCCATTTATGGAAATACCTGTGTCGAAAGGGGTTTCTGCATACAGTTCATAAGGCAAGAAAATTTCACAGAGGGTGGTATCCGGAGGGATGGCAATAGGCGCTTCGCCTTGGAGCAGTTCGTCGGTGAAGTTGATTTCTGTGGAAGCAGAGGCCTCACAAAAGCCATCTCCCACAGTTACCTGATAAAAGCCGCCTTGTAATACTTCTAAAGAAGTTGAGTGTATGTTGCCACTCCAGTTGTACGATGAAATGGGACGATTTGAATGGACGGTTAATTCAAGAGGAGGGGTGCAGTAAGTTCCATCTTGTTCAATACTTGCTTCTAATTCGGGCAAAACCACGATTGTTTGTTCGTGGCTGTAAAGGCAGCCCAGATACCATATCGTTTGAGTCAATGTATAGACGCCGGGCTCTGAGAAAGAATGCTGAAAGTCAGGAGTGTTTTCTATGGCGCTTAAAGGCATTCCGTTTTCGAACAGCTCCCACCTGTTTTTACTTGCCAGGCTGTTTGAGGTGTTTGAAGTGGATATGCTTTCTCCAACGCAAATGGTATCGGGGACAGTAAAGAAGGCGGAGGGCTCTGTCGGGCTTTGGCAAACATCGGTTAAGAGAATCTGTACCGTATCTATAGCCAAAGATACAGCGATAAGAGAGTCAATAGTACTTATGGATGTGGAGAAAGAGGAAAGCTCTAAAGAGACAGGAAAGCTTTGCAGGCAAGCCGGGAAAACGGGGCAGTCGTCAAGCAGACCCAAAGAGTCGGTTCTCGCTATGGTGAAATTAGGCAATAGTTCCCCCTCCGGCGTGATTCGTTGTTGACTGGATAACAACAAGGCGCCATTGCCAAGTACAATGATTTTGGGATCGTGGAAGGGATACCCCCGCTGGGATACAATATTTCCGTTTGCATCTAAAGTTGCTAATACTGCCGGAAAAAAGCCTGTAGTGGAATAGCCCAAAAGGAGAGAACCATCGCTTTGTTGCAGTAGAGAAAGGTCGTTGTACTCAAAAGCTTCTCCATAAAATACTTTAGACCACAAAAGATTGAGTTCCTTGTCAAATTTAGCAACGATGGCATTGTTTTCGTTCCCGGTAACCCCCGTGGTGTCTTTCATGCTTCCTATGGCAAAGAAACCATTGTTGCTTTGAATTAGTTTTTTGAAATTTATATCTCCGGCGATGAGCATGGAGCCGGGACTTCCATCCGGATATACCTGGATCAAAAAACTGCGCTGCTCTCCGTTTATTCCCGTGATGTCTATGAAATGCCCTAAAACAAAAAAGGAATTGGCTTCAGCATCAAACAGTACGTCATACGACAGGAGTTTAAAAGGTGCAAATTCAGGTTTTATAAAATTTATTCCTTTCTGCCAGATGAGGGTGCCATCCGGAGCAAAGTAATACAATTGTAAACTTCCGGAAGCGTTACCTCCGGTAAAGGCAATAAGGGTGTTCCCGTTTGTATCTGTACTAAAGCCTTCGCCACTACCCGGTGTAGCTTTGCTTTTTGCCCACAGGCTACCGCTTTCCGTGTCGTAATGAATGAACAGAGCCCCGAGTGGATTGGTGCCTTGCAAAAGGTTAACACTTGTCCCCTGATAAATTCCTTTCTGAAAGAAGGAAAACAATATAGAACCTATTTGAGGTGGATATATTTCTAAGGCATCCAAAGTGTCTTGCAGCTCATTGGGCTGAAAAAGTATCAATTTATGAGCCAAAGTCGTAGAGGGAGGGGAATAAGTAATTCCCCGTATGTCGTCCGCCTCGTTGGCAACAACGTCTCCTAAGCGATAGCCCGGAAAGGCCATGCTCTTTTGAAAAGGGAGCATCTGGCCGGCTAAGCCCCAATGCAGAAAAGAAAGCGCCGAGACCAATAAACAATATCTATGTATAAAGGTCATTTTGGAAAGCATGTCAGAAAGTTGTGTTGATTAGGTGATTGTTATGGGCTCCGAAACATAACTTTGTTGGCTACAGCTACCTGGTTCATTAAAGTTAGTGTCTTCGCAAATTATCCGGAAAGTTATTGTCCATGAAGTTACGCTTTTTTTCTTTTTACGCAAGAAAAACATGAAAAATGTCGGAAGGATGACAAGTGGCATTGCCTGCCTGGCAAAGGGTGTTGGTGGAATCGGGTAAATCGGTGGAAGCGGGACTCAATCTGTGTCAATCTGTGTAATCTGTGGACGGAATGAGGGCAGCAGGCAGGCCCACATTAGACGCGAAGCGTCCACATTAGCGCCATAGGCGCCACATTAGGCACAAAGCGCCCACATTTCCCTATCTTTGCCCCCAAAGCAGCCCTAAAGCAACAACCAAAGCAAAATTATGTCAGCAAGCACAAAGCCCGTAAAGCGCGTTACCACCCACATCCTGCAGGCTATGAAGGAGCGTGGCGAGAAAATCTCCATGCTCACGGCCTACGATTTTTCCATGGCCGGCATTTTGGATGCGGCCGGTATTGACGTGCTTTTGGTAGGCGATTCGGCCTCCAATGTCATGGCAGGGCATGAGACGACCCTGCCCATTACCTTAGATCAGATGATCTATCATGCCTCTTCCGTGGTGCGGGCCGTGAAGCGGGCTCTTGTGGTGGTGGATCTGCCCTTTGGCTCTTACCAGGGCAATTCCAAGGAGGCCCTGGCTTCGACCATTCGCATTATGAAGGAATCCGGCGCCCATGCCGTGAAGATTGAGGGCGGGAAGGAGATTGAGGAGTCCGTCAGGCGCATCATCTCTGCCGGCGTGCCGGTGATGGGGCATTTGGGCTTGACGCCCCAATCCATTTACAAGTTTGGCACTTATACCGTGCGGGCCAAAGAAGAGGCCGAGGCCCGGAAGCTCAAAGAGGATGCGCTGCTGCTGCAGGAACTGGGTTGCTTTGCCATTGTGTTGGAGAAAATTCCCGCTGCTCTTGGCAAGGAGGTCTCAGAGATGCTGCACATCCCCACCATAGGTATAGGCGCCGGCCCCGATGTGGACGGCCAGGTGTTGGTAACTCACGATATGCTGGGCATCACCAAGAATTTTCATCCCCGCTTTTTGCGCCGTTATCTGGAGTTGTACGATGCCATCAAAGAAGCCACGGAGCACTACATCAAAGATGTCAAAGAAGGGGATTTTCCCAACGAACAGGAGCAATATTGATTCCTCTTACGAATCACTTACAAACTAAAACAAGCCTTATGAAAAGTTCTTTTTTCTTTGTCGCCCTGTTGGCCATGCTGGCCCTCGGCGCCTGTAAATCCGAGCCCGAAGCCGAAGCCGGAGACGGAAACAAAACAGATGCTTCTTCCAAACCGGCCGCTCAGTCGCAGGAAGACGTCATTGGCATCGTGCCTTACGAGGGCGGCGTGCTCAGTGAGCAGTCTCTGAATCTGTTGGACGCCCTGTCTTCAGGCTATTGGTATGTGCATGCTTATTTGACTTTTAAAGACCGCAAGGAAAATTTTGAAAAGCACAAAGGTCGCTGGTATCAATTTACCCGAGACGGACACATCACTGCCGGTAAATGGAAAGAAGCAGTTACACAGGGAACCTGGACCTATTATCCGCAAAAGGCCATTTTGACCATTCGCACAGAAGACCCCTCTTATACAGGCGAATTTACCATTAAGGCTGCTACTGATTTCTCTGTGATGATTTGGGTAGGTACCGAAACTTACCAACAAACCGATGTGCAGGCCAAGTTGGAAAACTACCTTCAGCTCATGGATACCCTGCCTTGATGTAAGAGTTTGCAACTGCCTGTCGGCGTACGCAACCATAGACCTAAAAAAAAACACCATGAGATTCTTAAGCTTCTTCTTTCTCCTCCTCACATTGCTCGCCTGCAAGAATGAGCAAAAGCCTCAGGACAGTGAAACGCCCACTCCCGAGCAACAGCAACAACAGCCTGAGCAAACCGCCGAAGACAAGGCCCTGGCGCTCGAGCCTATAGACCCCATTGCCCTGCAGGGCGTGCGCACGCGCTGGTCGTGGATTGGCACGGGCATCTCAGAGGTGAAGTCCGTAAAATCTGTGCCCGGGCTCAAGGCCGAAATTTTGCCGGAAGGCGATTTGCTCTTTACCATCGTGGGCGACATCGGTTCGCTCAACGTGGTGCAACTCGAAACGCCCGAGGGCAGAGTAGATTTATTGTTGCGCGAGGCCGGAAACATACCGGCGGCTTTCCGCTTAAAAGACAAGGGCTACAAAGACGTGCGCGTAGTGGGCGACATGAACAACTGGGATGCCTCCCGCGGCCTGATGGTGAAAAAAGGCAAGGTCTGGGAGCTCATCTTCCCCCTGCCTCCCGGCAACTATCGCTATCGCTTTGTCGTTGATGGCAAGCCCATGCCCGATCCCATCAATCCCAATAAGGGCAAAGACGATCAGGGACAGCCGGTTTCCGTCTATAAGATCAAACCCAAAGGCGGCAGCAAGCAGGCCCTGCCGGAGGTCGAACTGGTGGAAGTGGATGGGCCCGTGGTGCATTTGCATTTGCCGAAAGGCGGCGTAGCCATAGCGCTGCTCAACAACCGCCAAATGCCCGTCAAACTACAGGATCAAGAGGCCTTTGTACAGCTTCCGCAAAATGCAAGTGGAACCTTGCGGGTTTACGTGCAAAACGAAGCCGGCCTGGGCGGGCCTCTGGTGGTGCCCGTTCCTTAAACTTCCGTCAGCAGTCTGACATTTGGGAATTGCGGGAGAAACCTATCTTTGCGGCATGAAAAAAATCGTCTATTCGCTTCTGATACTCTCTTTTTTGCTTTCGCAAAATGCGTGCAAAGAGGAATTGATTCTCTCTGCTCCCTGGAAGGACATCCCCGTGGTCTATGCCATGATTAACCGTTTGGATACCGCTTATTACGTGCGCATAGAAAAAGTCTTCATAGACCCCGCCGGAGATGCGGCCGAGGTGGCCATGAATCCGGATTCCATTTACTATCCCGAAGACGCCCTTACCGTCTTTCTGACCAACAAGCAAACCGGCCAGAAAGTGGAATTGCAGCGGGTAGATGGCGCGGCGGAGGGCTATCCCCGCGAGCAGGGGCCCTTTGCCGACATGCCCAACTATCTGTACAAACTGAAAGCCTCTCAACTGCCCCTGACGGGAAAAGAACCCCTCTTGCTGACCATTGAGCGTCAGGGCGATTTGCCCGATGTAACAGCCGAAGCTGTCGTCCTCGGTGAAATTAAACCCTCCGGCATTCAGGATATGTCGCAGGTTACTTTTAAATACGACCAGGAGCGCTCCTTTCGCTGGACCAGCGGCTCCGAAGCCCGCATCTTTGACGTGGAAATGCACATCCACTACGATGAGTGGACTGCCGGAAGCCCCGATGTGGAAACCAAAACCCTGGTCTGGCCCATGGCCCTCGGCGTACCTCACGACGACAATTCTTCCACCACCGTTGTGAAAATAGAAGGCATCAATTTCTTCACCTATCTGGCCGCTTCCCTCGAAGCTGACCCCAACACTTTGAGGCAATTCAAAGGCATGGATATGGTCGTTACCGGTGCAGGCGAAGCCATTGAGCAATACATCAGAATTACGGAATCCAATACCGGCATCACCAGCGCTCAGGAACTCCCGCTCTACACCAATGTGGAAAACGGCCTGGGCATCTTCAGCTCCATAACCCGCGGCGCCGTCTATAACCTCCAGCTCAGCGCAACCAGCCTTGAATTACTCAAAAACGGGGAATATACTCAGGAGCTTAATTTTCAATAGATGTCATAGTTTTGTCTTAAACCTCCCCATTTCCTGACTTTTTGTCAGTTTTGGACGCTTGGCACATCCCTTGCAATAGGACAAGTGTGTTTATACACCTTGTGAAATCAGCCAACTCAAACTAAAAAATAAACTGACATGGGAAAAATCATAGGAATTGACTTGGGAACCACGAACTCTGTCGTTGCCGTTATGGAGGGCAACGAGCCTGTAGTTATTCCCAATGAAGAAGGAAAACGCACCACGCCTTCGGTGGTGGCTTTCCTCGATAATGGTGAGCGCAAAATTGGTGACCCGGCCAAGCGTCAGGCCATCACAAACTCGCATCGCACCATTTCCTCCATCAAGCGCTTTATGGGGCGTCGTTATTCGGAAGTGAAAGACGAAATCAAAAAAGTGCCTTATAAAGTCGTACAAGGACCCAACGATACCGTTCGCGTAGAAGTGGATGGTCGCATGTACTCGCCCCAGGAAATTTCTGCCATGATCCTTCAAAAAATGAAGAAAGTGGCCAGCGACTTTCTGGGCCAGGAAGTGAAGGAAGCGGTGATTACCGTTCCGGCTTACTTCAACGACTCCCAGCGCCAGGCTACCAAAGAAGCCGGTGAAATTGCCGGTCTGACGGTCAAACGCATCGTCAACGAGCCTACGGCTGCGGCCCTGGCTTATGGCCTGGACAAAAAAGACAAAGAAGTTACCGTTGCAGTGTATGACCTCGGCGGGGGTACCTTCGACATCTCCATCCTCGACCTCGGGGGCGGCGTTTTTGAAGTGAAAGCTACCAATGGCGACACCCACCTCGGTGGAGACGACTTCGACCAGGTACTCATTGACTATCTGGCCGATGAGTTCAAGAAAGACGAAGGCATAGACCTTCGCAAAGACCCCATGGCTTTGCAACGCCTGAAAGAAGCCGCCGAAAAGGCCAAGATTGAACTGTCTTCTACGACGGAGACGGAGGTCAATCTGCCCTACATCACGGCTGTGGACGGCGTGCCCAAGCACCTGGTCAGGAAAATCACGCGTGCGCAATTTGAAAAAATGGTGGACTCCCTGATTCAGCGCACCATTGGCCCGGTGAAGCAGGCTTTGAAAGATGCCGGTATTACGGCCAAAGATGTGGATGAAATCATCATGGTCGGTGGTTCTACCCGTATTCCCGCCGTGCAGGCTGCCGTGGAGAAATTCTTCGGCAAGAAACTGCACAAAGGCGTGAACCCCGATGAGGTAGTGGCCATAGGTGCCGCCATTCAGGGTGGTATCCTCAGCGGCGATGTGCAGGATGTGATTCTGCTCGACGTTACGCCTCTGTCTATGGGTATCGAAACCATGGGTGGTGTGTACGACGTCATCATCCCCGCAAATACCACCGTGCCGGTACACAAGACGAAAGTGTATTCTACGGCTGCAGACAACCAGCCCTCTGTGGAGATTCACGTCTTGCAGGGTGAGCGCCCCATGGCTAAGGACAACCGCACCGTAGCCCGCTTCATCCTCGATGGCATCCCGCCTGCTCCGCGTGGTGTACCTCAAATCGAAGTGAGCTTCGACATTGACGCCAACGGTATCCTGCAGGTAACGGCCAAAGACAAAGGCACCGGCAAAGAGCAGTCTGTACGCGTCGAAGCTTCTACGGGCCTGACCAAAGAAGAAATCGAAAAGATGAAGGCCGAAGCTGCCGCTCATGCCGAGGAAGACCGCAAGGCCCGCGAGCGCGCCGAAAAACTCAATGCCGCCGATTCGCTCATCTTCCAGAGCGAAAAGCAATTGAACGAGTACGGTGAGAAACTGCCCGACGACAAGAAAAGCGCCATCGAAAGCGCTCTGAACGAACTGCGCGAAGCCCATAAGAGCGAAGACCTGGCCGCCATTGACAGCGCCATGGAAAAACTCAATGCCGCATGGCAGGCTGCCAGTGCAGAAATGTACCAGGCAAGCCAGGGCGATGCCGCAGCCGGCAACGGCGCCGGAGCCGGAGCCGGAACCTCTGACGCAGGCAGCACAGGCGCCGATGACGTTACGGATGTCGAATTCGAAGAAGTCGAAGACGACAACAAATAACAGGAACAGAGAACTTGCAGCCCGCTGCAAGCCAGGACTTCAAAGCGCCGGCCCAAAGGCCGGCGCTTTTTTTATTCCAACCATTAAAAAAGTTTATCTTTGCCACCTGAGAGCAGGCTCCAGGCTGTGTACCCGCAAATGCCAACATAAAATCCATACTTCTCATGTATCAACTCCTCGATGGAAAGGCCCTTTCCAAAACCATCAAAGAAGAAATTGCCCGCGAAGTTTCTGCCATCACTGCCGAAGGAAGCCGCCCGCCGCATCTCGCTGCAGTCTTGATCGGCGAAGACCCCGCCAGCCAGGCCTACGTGCGCAGCAAAGTACGCTCCTGCGAGCAGGTGGGCTTCCAATCGAGCCTGATACGTCGTCCGGCGGATATTTCCCAGGAAGAATTGATGCAAATTGTCAGAGAACTCAACGAGAATCCCGATATTGACGGCTTTATCGTGCAGTTGCCTCTGCCCGCTCACTTGGATGAAGACGAAGTGCTTTTGGCCATAGCTCCGGAAAAAGATGTAGATGGCTTTCACCCCATGAACGTGGGTCTCATGGCGCTGGGCATGCCCCGCTATCTGCCGGCTACGCCCTACGGCATTTTGCAAATGCTGGAGCGCTACGAAATCCCCACCGAAGGCAAAAACTGTCTCATCATCGGCCGCAGCAACATCGTCGGCACGCCGCTCAGCCTGCTGCTTTCGCGCAAAGGCTATCCGGGCAATTGCACCGTAACACTGGCTCACAGCCGCACCCAAAACCTGCCGGAACTGGCTCGCCGGGCCGATATCCTCGTGGCTGCCATTGGCCGCCCGCGCATGGTTACAGCCGATATGGTCAAAGAGGGTGCCGTCGTCATTGATGTGGGCATCAATCGCGTCGAAGAGCACACAGCCAAAAGAGGCTATCGCCTGGTCGGTGATGTGGACTTTGAGGCCGTAGCCCCTAAGTGCTCTTACATCACACCCGTACCCGGAGGCGTAGGCCTGATGACGGTGGTGAGCCTTTTGTTAAATACTTTAAAGGCTTTTAAGCTGAGATGCCAGACTGAAGTGCAGGTCTGAGCTGCAAACGCAACAACTCGTAACCATGACTTCTAAGCAAGGAACCGAACACATGCTCCGGCAGCTGGCCGAAGTGCTCGACCAACTGCCCGATGACGTCTATGCGCGCCCCTTGGATGTCTTTAACGGCTCTTCCATAGGGCAGCACTTCCGGCATATCTACAACTTTTACGAAATCCTTTTTCGCCGTTGGCAGGATGGCCTCGTGGATTATGCCGACCGCCAACGCGAAACGGAAGTGGAGACCAATGCTTCCTTCGCAGCCACCCTTTTCCGCCGCCTGATGGAACAACTTCCCGGCCTTGAGGAAGAAAAAAATCTCAAAGTCCTTTCCGATTTTAGCGAAAGCGATACCAACGACCGCCGCCCGTTGGTGGATTCTTCCGTAGGCAGAGAACTGGCCTATGCCTTTGACCATGCCGTGCATCATCTCGCCATCATCAAAGTGGGGATGAAAGTGGCCTTCCCGCAAATCCCCCTGCCCGAAGACCTCGGCGTGGCGCCTTCTACCCTGCGATACCTCTCGAACCAGAGCAAGAACTGAGCCGGATGGAGAGCCTGCTGTATCAAATCTCTTGCCCGGAAAGCGAGCGGGAGGCCTGCCTCGCCCTGCTGGGCCAGTGGCCTTTCTATGCCTTTGAAGCCGATGAAAAGGGCTGGAAGGCCTACCTCTTCCAAAAGGACAAAACAGCAGGCATGGATGCCGCCCTGCGCTCCTGCATGGACGAACGGGGCTGGACGCTGAGAACCGCCGCGCAACCCCTGCCCAAAGAAAACTGGAACGCCCGCTGGGAAGCCTCCTTCCAACCCGTGCGCATAGGTGATTTTTGCGGCATCCGGGCTGTATTTCACCCCTCTTTTGAGCCGCCGGTTTTGCATGAACTGATCATTCAGCCCAAGATGGCCTTCGGCACCGGCCACCACGAAACGACTTATATGATGGTGGAGTTGATGCAGGACTTGTCCCTGCAAGGCGCCCGCGTTTTTGACTACGGCTGTGGAACCGGTGTTCTGGCAATCCTTTCGGCAAAGCTCGGGGCAGAAGAAATTTACGCCATAGACATCGAAGAGGCAGCCTGTGAAAACACCCCGGAAAATGCCGCAATGAACGGCCTGGAAGAGGGCAAAATAAGAGTCCGACAAGGCGATTTGTCCGTTCTGGACGAAACCGGCTTCGATTTTATTTTGGCGAACATCAATAGAGGCGTAATTTTGGCTTCGCTTCCGCAAATGAAATCGCTGCTCAAACCGGCGGGGCGTCTGCTCATTTCGGGCTTTCTGCGCGAAGACGAAGCGCTCATGCTGAGCGAGACGCAGAAAGTTGGCTTTAAGCTTTTGCGCAGGGCACAAAAAGGCGCCTGGCTGGCGTTTGAACTGGGCGTTGAACGCTAAACCGAGTTATGTTTTACTGCTTATGTTGAGATACATCTTTCTTCCCCTCTTACTGATTGCGAGTTCTTCCTTGCCGGCCCAAACCGTTAAAGAATTTTCCGAGAAAGGTTTCCTCAAGGAGTTTCGCGAGTTCTTCACAGCCTCCAAGCGCAAGGATTTGGTGGAGTTGTACGAGCTTTTTGCTGCCGAATACAGCGGTGGCGGGTTCACTGCAGAGCAGCAGAAGAGCATTCGCCTTGCGGCAAATGAAATGCTGGCCAAACGCATGTCGGCAACCACTCATTTTAAGGCTTACATCGAGGCCCTGCTGAATTTCCCGGCTACGGGCGAAAATCCCAATGCGGTCTTGTATGATGACTGGGAAGAAGTGCGCGCTCAACTGATGGCCTCCATTCAAAAGCGGCAGTTTAAAAGCTATCTGAACTTCCTGCAGGCTACCCACACCTATCTGTCGGAAGGGCTCATCAACGCCCGCTCCAGCGTGAAGTGGAAGGTCGTGGGCGGCAAACCGGATTTTGAATTCAAAGAGGGCGAAGGCGTGTTTATCTTTGACAAAGTCAATCTGGTGGCTTTCCGCAGCAAGGATTCTCTGGAGTTGAGGGAAACCTCCGGAGTCTTCTATTCCAATACCAATGCATGGAAGGGCAGGGGCGGTAAAGCCGATTGGCAGCGCCTCGGCCTGGCGCCTGAAGTTTTTGTGACTCTGGATTCTTATGAAATTGACCTGCGTAAAGGCCTGTATCAGGCTGAGCATGCCACTTTGCACTACCCCCTCTTTTTGGGCGCAAAGGGCATCCCCGGCAAGTTTGAAGACAAGGTGAGCAAGGCAGGCGCCTCGGCTTCTTTCCCGCGCTTTACCTCTTATGAGCAAAATCTCACCATCAAAGACCTGGGGCAGGGCATTCGCTTTCGGGGCGGCTTGCGCCTCAAAGGAGCTACCGTATATGGCTTCGGCAGTCCTGACAGCAAGGCCGAATTTCGCTTTTTTGACGAACAGGGCCGCCTGCGCTTTCGCGCCGACGGAGAATCCTTCGCCATTCGCCGAGAAGAGCAGATTTCTGCTGAAAATGCCCGCATATCTATCTTTTACGGCCGGCAGGATTCCATCTATCACCCTTCGGTCAACCTGCGCTTCCACATCAAAGACAATACCATGACCATACAGCGGGGAGAGCTCGCTACGGGGCGCAATGCCTTCTTTCTGTCAGGGCATCAGGTGAGCCTGGATGCCAACGACCTCAAAGTCTATTTCCAAAGCGATTCGCTGACCGTAGGCGAACGCAGTACCCTGGGCAGAAACAGCGACGAAGTCGTTTTTGAGTCTTTGGATTTTTTCGATAAGGGCGAGTACTTCCGCATTCAGAACATCGCTTCTTACAATCCCATCGCCATCATCAAATTGACTTCTCAGGAGCTGGACTCCCGCGTGCTGGATGCCAACTATCTGGCTACCCAAATGAGCCCCGACTTTACGGTAGAAAACATCCTTACCCTGCTCTACGAACTGGAAGCCAAGGGCTTCATCCACTACATCCCCGAAAGGCAGGAAGTGGAAGTGAAAGACAAAATCTTTCACTATGCCGACGCTGCGGCCGGCAAAGAAGATTTTGACCTGCTGCGCATCGTCTCCAAAAAGCGGGGCACCAATGCCGTCTGCAACCTAAACACAGGCGATATCCGAATCTTTGGCGTCAAGCACGTCCGCTTCAGCCAACCCCGGCGCGTGGCGGTGATTCCGGACAAAAAGGAGGTGGTCTTGCGCTATGAGCGCGATATGAGCTTCGACGGTCATGTATTTGCCGGAAGGCTGGAGTTCTTCGGTAAAGATTTTCAGTTCGATTACGAACGCTTCCAAATGCAAAGCGACTCCATAGAGTTTATGGACATCTATCTGCCCAATGGCGAGATGGATGAGAAGGGAAACCCCAAGGCCTTTGCCATCGGCTCCCGCATAGAAAATCTGGAAGGTGTACTGTTGATTGATGCACCCGCCAATAAATCGGGTAAGGAAGACATTGGCATTTTCCCTTCCTTCCAGTCCAAAGGCGATGCTTATTTGTATTTTGAGCGGGATTCTACCTTTAAGCGAGCCTATAAGCGGGATTCATTTTACTTCCGCATCAACAGCTTTGGCCTGGACCATCTCGGCGCGCTCGAGTCGGGTGATTTGGACTTTACGGGCACTTTGGTTTCTGCCGGCATCTTTCAGGATATAGACGAGCGCCTGAGCCTGCAAAAGGACATGTCTCTGGGCTTCCTGCACGAAACGCCGGCAGAAGGATACGGCATTTATGGCGGGAAAGGGCGCTATAAAGGCAGCATCTCGCTCAGCAACCAGGGACTTCTCGGCGACGGCTCGCTGACTTACCTCGGTGCCACCATCCGCTCCGAAGACTTTGCCTTCCGTCCTCATGAAATGACGAGTACGGCTCGCGAATTTGCCCTCGAAGAAGACAGGACCGGAACGCCTCCCGTACCCGCAGCTTATGGCGAAGAGGTGTCCATCCATTGGAAGCCCCTGCAAGACAGCCTTTACATCCGCTCCAAGGAAAAGCCCTTTGAGCTGTTTGGCCAGGAAGACCGTCAGCTGCACGGAACGCTGGTGCTCACGCCCGGTGGTCTGAAGGGTAAGGGAGAGTTTATCTGGGAAAAAGCCAAAATGAAATCACCGCTCTTCTCTTTTGGCGCTGCCAGCGTGTCGGCGGATACTTCCCACCTCAGCATCTGGGCCTTCGACAGCCAGGAGCTGGCCCTGAAAACCAGAAATGTAACTGCCGATGTGAATTTTGATGACCAGCTCGCCGTCTTTGAGGGCAATGATGAATTCCCCATTGTATCCCTGCCCTTCAATAACTATGAAATTTCTATCAAGAAGTTTACCTGGGATATGGAGAAAGGTACCATCTCTTTCGCTCCCCGCGAGCCCGGCAAAAGCCTTTTTTATGCCAATTTCCCCGGCAGCGATTCCCTGCATTTTTACGGCTTGAGGGCCAATTACGATTTGCAGACCAACATCCTCGGTATAGAGGGCGTGGAGCGCATCCAAAGTGCCGATGCCTATATTTATCTTGACGACGGCAATGTAACCATCCACGAGGGTGGTATCATGGACACTTTGTACAACACCCGCATCGTAGCCGATACCACCACCAAGTTTCACACCATCAACCGCGCCAAGGTGCTCATCTCGGGCAAGAAGGATTATTGGGCCAGCGGATATTACGAGTACAATGTGGGCAATCATCAACAGGAGATTTTGTTTTCCGATATACGCGGCGCCCGCGTGGGCAAGGGCGCCCGCAACAAAAAGCGCGTAGCCACGCGGGGCAGGGGAGAGGTGAAGGAAGAAGACCATTTTTACATAGATGACAAAACCCTCTTTCAGGGTACCATCAGCCTTTCTTCCGATTCTAAGGAATTGCACTTCGAGGGCTTTGCCCGTTTTGAGGCCGACAAGCTGCCCACGAGGCAGTGGTTTTCAGTGGATTTCGACGGCGACCGCTCCGATCTGGCCATCAGCTACAACAAGCCCAAAAACTTCGATGGAGACCCCCTGGTTACCGGCCTCTTCCTCAGCAGGGAAACGGCCCGCATTTATCCCCGCGTAATGGCTCCTTTGTACTTTCGAAAAGACCGCCCCATCCTGCCCGTAAAGGGCCTGATTCAATACGACCCGGGGCTGGACCGCTTCCTCTTTGGCGACTCGGTCAAGGTGTATGATCAGGGTGCTTACAAGGGCAATTTGCTGATCTATAACAACAGCAACGGCCGCATAGATGCCGAAGGTAAATTTGAGCTGGGGCAACACCTCAACTACATCTCCGTAGAAGCTGCGGGCAAGGCCCGCACCAACGTGCAGGTCTCTGCCGACTCCCTCATAGGCGGCCCGGTCTCTGCCGAACTGACCGCCGAGCTGATGCTGGCCATGGATTTCCCCATGCCGGAGGAAATGGCCAAAATGCTTTTGAACGACCTCAAGGCCGGGGCTTTCGGCAGCTCCGTGCTCTATGCCAAAGACCTCACTTTTTACCGCAAAGGCCTGGCAGAGCTGTTTCCGCTCGAAGACAAGGAAGTCGCCCAGGCCATAGAGCAACTCGCCCTCAACAACTTTACCCTGACCAAAAAGGTGAACAAGCACACTCTGCTCTTTGGTAAAGTGCCCATGAAGTGGGACCCCGACTACCAGTCCTTTGTCTCTTCCAAGAGCATCCTCCCCCTCATCAGCATCAATGGCGAACTGATCAGCACGGAGCTCACGGCCTACATAGAAATTAAAATGCCCACCAACGACGACGACAGAATGTACGTTTATCTGAAATCGCCCGGAGGCTTTTACTATTTCTTCGGCTACAAGCAGGGCATTATGAATGTGGTGTCCAACAACACCAAATTCAACGACTACGTCATCAACATGAAAGACAAAGAGCGCCGCTTCAAAATGCCCGATGGCGAGTTCTACGAAATACAACCCGTCAATCAGGGTACGGCCGAGGCCTTTGTGAGAAGGGTGAAAGCGGTGCAGTAAAAAGCAGCAGCATTATGACAAAAAAAGAGCGGGCCGCCCTGGTGGCCAAAAGATTGGAGGAGTTTTATCCGGAGGTGCCCATTCCCCTGGAGCACAAAGACCCCTACACGCTTTTGATCGCCGTTTTGCTTTCGGCCCAGTGTACGGATAAGCGGGTGAATCAAATTACGCCTAAGCTCTTTGCCAAAGCCGACAATCCGCGCGATATGGCTGCCCTGTCGGTGAGTGAGATTGAAGACATCATTCGGCCCTGTGGCCTGGCGCCGCGCAAAGCCAAAGCCATACACGAGCTCTCCCGCATCCTGTTGGAAAAATACAATGGCAAAGTCCCCGAAGACTGGAAAGCCCTGGAGTCTCTGCCCGGCGTGGGGCATAAGACGGCTTCCGTAGTCATGTCGCAGGCCTTTGGCCATCCGGCCTTTCCGGTGGATACGCACATCCATCGCCTTGCCGCCCGCTGGGGCCTGAGCGATGGCAAAAATGTCAAGAAGACAGAAGAGGATTTGAAAAAGCTCTTTCCGGAAGACCTCTGGAACAAACTCCATTTGCAAATTATCTACTACGGACGGGAGAAGTGCCCTGCCCGCGGACATAAGGTGGCGGAGTGCCCTATCTGCTCTGAGCTAAACAAAGCATCGTCGAAATGAGTGCCTCCCGCTTTTTTTCCGCTTATCTGCGCTCCGATCGCCTTTGGATTGTTTTACTCGGAGCCTTGCTTTTTATTCCCTATCTCGGTGGCGTACATCTTTTTGACTGGGATGAGATCAACTTTGCAGAGTGTGCAAGAGAAATGTTGGTCAGTGGCAGGTTTTTGCAGGTGCAGATTGGCTTTGAGCCTTTTTGGGAGAAGCCTCCGCTGTTTTTTTGGTTGCAGGCTGTGAGCATGTCGCTCTTTGGCGTGGATGCATTTGCCGCAAGGCTGCCGAATGCGCTTGCGGGCATAGCCACGCTTTTGCTCGTTTATGAGCTGGGCTTCCGGCTGCGCGATCGTCTCTTTGCCCGCCTGTGGGTGTTGGCTTGGCTGGGTTCTGTTTTGCCTCATTTTTACTTTCGCTCGGGCATCATAGACCCCTGGTTTAATTTTTGGATTTTTTCGGCTCTCTGGGTGTATTTTCGCTCGCAGCAGATGCCGGGCTATGTGGGGGGCGTTTTGGGGCGGCTTTCGCCAAATGCGCAAGCGATTTGGGGAGGTTTACTGTTGGGTGTGGCGGTGCTCACAAAGGGGCCTGTGGCGGGCCTGATTGCCGCGTTGACGCTTACGGTTTACGTCTTGTATTGGAAAGGCCGGCGGCCCTGTCTGTCTATTCCGCGCACGGCGGTTTTTGGCGTGGCGGCGGTTTTGGCTTCGGCTTCCTGGTTTCTCGTGGATATGGCTTTGCACGGACCCTGGCTGACGACTGAGTTTATCAAATATCAGTACCGCCTTTTCAGCACGCCGGATGCGGGGCATGGGGGCTTTCCGGGCTACCATGTGGTGGTTTTGTTGCTGGGATGTTTTCCGGCTTCTGTTTTTGCCTTGAGCGCTTTTCGGCACAACAAAGACCGCTCGGCTGCGGGCTGCAGCATCAACAGCGGCGGCAGGCGTGTGGAGGTGCTTTCTGAGGATGATAAGATTTTTTTGACAGAGGACTTTCGTCGCTGGATGCTGGCTTTGTTTTGGGTGGTTTTGGTGTTGTTTTCCATAGTGCGGTCCAAGATTGTGCATTACTCCTCTCTCGCTTATTTTCCCGTTACTTTTTTGGCGGCTTATGTTTTGCATGGCTATTTGCGTTCGCGGAAGCCTTTGTCGCTTTGGCAAACGGCTTTGCTGGCTGTGTTGGCTGTGTTCATTTTGGCAGGGGCGGTGTTACTTCCTTATGCCGGTATGCACATGGACTGGTTTTTGGCGCATTTCAAGCCTTCTGATGCCTTTGCTGTTGAGGCCATGCAGGCTGGGGTTGCCTGGAGTTTATGGGATTATCTGCCGGCTTTGGTTTTTGGCGTTTTGGTTTTTGCGGGCATTGTTTGGGCGCGCAGAGCGCGTTGGCGGGCAGCACTCATTGTTTTGTTTGGGGGTACGGCTTTATTTGTGCAGTTGGGTTTGTACTTTTTTGTCGGCAAGATTGAGCATTACAGCCAGCGGGCTGCCATTGAGTTTTGCGAAAGCAAAGCAGGGGAGCCGGTTTATCTGGCCCCTCTGTATCACAAAAGCTATGCACATTGGTTTTACGGACGGGTTCCGGACGATTGGCCGGCTGAGGCCAAAGACCCATCCTATTTACTTAGGGGGGCTTTGGATCGGGATGCGTTTTTTATTGTCAAGGCGGATCATCTGCACTTGGCAGAGCGGGAACATCCCGATTTGGAGTTGCTGTACAAAAAGAACGGTTTTGTTTTTTTCAAACGTCGTGCTCAGTCTGAAAATCACAGCGAGCCGGGGCCCGATTGAGCGGTGCTGCCTGCCTGGTTGGTGATGGTGGCTGGTGTTTGTGAGCTTATGGAACGCGCCAGGCGAAAGCCCACGGAGACATCACACTGCTCGGCCTGGGCGGTAAAGCGTACGGTTGTGGTAGCGCCTCTGGGTGTATTGAGCCAACTCCCTCCTCTGATGGTGTGCTGGTAAGGGTCGGGGATGGTTAGTTCGCCTTCCTTTTGGGTGGTATAGAGATAAAAGGATTCGCCACACCACTCGGATACGTTGCCGGTCATGTCGTAGAGGCCAAAGGCATTGGGCTTAAAACTGCCCACCGGGGCCCTGCCGGGAAAGCCGTCGTGTAAATTTTTGTACCGCCATTCTTTAACCAGGCATCCATTGTCGCAGAGATTGGCATATTCGCTTAGGCGGGCAATCTTGGATACGCCGGCCCATTTGAGGTGGCGTTTGCCTTCGCCGGCGGCGTATTCCCATTCTGCTTCTGTGGGCAGGCGGTAGGGGCGGCCGCTCACGCGGGCCAGCCAATCGGCATATTTCTGTGCCCCAAACCAGGAGACCAAAACTACGGGATAGGATTTTTTACCTTCGGCGACTTTGAATTGCCCGCTGTCGTATAGGATTTCCGGTTCCCAACCCACGCAGGCGTGTTCGCATTTCAGGCTGGCAATTTTGAGGTGGTTGTAAAGAACCTCACCCTCTTCAGTAACATTGATGCGATCTTTTTCGGCATTTAAGAAGGTAACGAACTCTGCATTGCTGACTTCGTATTTGGCCATGTAGAAACTCCTTACGACAACCTGATGGGCGGGAGCTTCGACCGATGCCCCTTTGTCATTGCCCATGATGAATTTTCCTTCGGAGATCAAAGCGACTTCCGGTTCTGAGAAAAGTGGCTTATTCTCTGAAGGTACAAACCGGGTTGCCTGTGTGGCCAGCAGAATAATGCTTGCCCACAGCAATTTTGTAAATCCGCTTGCTACGGATTGCAGTGTAGTTTCCATCCCTTCCAATTTTTTAGGCCGGAAATCATTTCCCCCCTCCGGCTGGTAGTTTTCTCAGCAAACTGTAAAACAGAAGACGGGCTCAAGGTAAAGCTCGTGCTTTACAGCCTGTTGTAATTTTCATTACAAACTGAGTTAAAAGATATGTCGTCTGTCCAGAATTTCCCCCATGAATTGAGTGTGAACCAACTAAGGCATTGGTTCGTTGGGGGTACGAAGCCAATATTAGGCAGTGCAAAGGTAATGCTTTATTTGTTTTTTGCCAAACGGAAGCCCAAGACAGTGGTGCAGTACTCCGGTTCGGCAGAAAAACGCGAGCTGGTCAGGACATTGGCAGGCTTGTTGATCCAGCTTCCGCCCCGGAAGACGTAGCTGATGTCCTCGGGGTCTTGGGAGGGGTGTTGGGGTATGATGTAGGATTCGAAGTATCTGCTGTTACACCATTCGTGGGCGTTTCCGGTCATGTCGTAGAGGCCAAATTTATTGGGCTTGAAGCTGCCCACCGGCGCTGTATAGGCATAGCCGTCGTTGAGGATTTGATAGCGCCAGTTTTTGACGGCGCAGGCCTGGTCGCAGAGGTTGGCGTATTGGCTTAGTTTTTTGCCGGCGCTGTTGGTGCCGGCCCATTTTTGATGGGCTTTGCCCCCGCCGGCGGCGTATTCCCATTCTTCTTCTGTGGGCAGGCGGTAGGATTTGCCCGTTCGTTGAGACAGCCATTTGGCGTAAGCCGTGGCGCCATACCAGCTCACCAGGGTTACGGGATGATGCTCCTGGCCGGGGCGCACTTTAAAGCGCCCGTCTTGCAGGTAAATCTCTGCTTTCCAATCGCTGCAGAAGCCATCGCAAATCAGGTCGTAAATTTGTTGGCCTTTGAAAAAGACGTCTTCACCATTGCTGACTTCTGTCTGTACATTATTCAGAAATTCCACGAACTCGGCATTGGTAACCTCTTTGGTGGCGAGGTAAAAAGCCCGGACGAAGACCCTGTGTACGGGCTTGCTGTCAGGGCTGTCGTTGGAGCCCATTTTGAAGGAGCCTCCGGGGATCAAAACCATGGAGGGCTCTTTGATCTCTTGCTTTTTTGAGAAACTGTGGGCCGACAGGCCGAGCATGAGTAAGCTGCTAAAACTGAGGACGAAAAGAGCGATGAGATATGAACGCCACATGGGGGATTGATTTAAGTAGTCAAAGTTGCCTGCTGTAAGGAGATGCTTAGCTGGTGGCATCGCCATGAATTCGGCTTGGGTTTAGGCTTCAAATATAAATTTTTTTTGATTAACGAAACAAAATATCCTGCTTATCTTTAGCCCCATGTCAGGAGTAGCTCTTCGCCATAGGGACGTTCAGCCGTATCTCGGCACGGCTTTTTGGGGCTGGCGCATAGCAACTGAACGCTGCTTTGAGCTTCTCAATGCCTTTTATGAATGCGGTTTCAGATATGTGGATACGGCTACCAATTACCCCATAGACAAGCAGCCGGAGCACTTTCGCCTGGCCGAGAGCATCTTGCAGCAGTGGATAAGGGCGCATGGGGTCGGCGACCTCAGGATTTGCCAGAAAGTGGGCAGCCTCAACAACACGGGCGGGCCGGAGCATCTGCTCAACCCCTCTTTCCTCTTGCTCAATGCCACTTATTACCGCAACAAATTCGGCTCCAATTTGCACTGCCTGATGTGGCATTGGGACAAGCGCAGGGACGAGGAGGCCATCGCCAAAAGTTTAGAGGTGGCTGCCGACCTTGTCGCAGAAGGCATTGCAGCGGGTTTTTCAGGGCTGGAGCATCCCGCCATCCACGCGTCTCATTGGTTTGAAAGGGAGGTCTCCCTGCCTGAAGACCGGGCCGATGATTTTTCCCGCCCTTATCTTCAACTCAAGCACAACCTCTTCCAATCGGCTTACAGCCATTATGCGCCCTTTCACGGGCGTGCGCGCTTCATTGCTTATGGCATCACTGCGGGCGGGCTGAAATTTGGCGAAAGCCGGATGGAAACGCTGCGGGCGAGGGGAGGCCAACCTCAGAAATTCCGCAGGCACTTAGATTCCCTTCAGCAATATTTGGCGAAAGCCTTCCCCCAACAAACCTTCACTTTCCACGAGCTCGGCATGATCTATGCCTCCTTCCTCCCCGGACTGAGCGGCCTTTTGCTGGGAGCTTCCAATACGGCACAGTTGGAGCATAGCCTGAGCTTTTGGCAGGGGAGGGATCGCGAGCACGATCGCAAAATCTATGAGGCCCTGCTCGCGTGGAAAAAAAGCGAGGGCCTATGAAAAAATTTTCCTGTGATTTTTTGGTCGTTGGGGGAGGCCTGTTTGGAAGCTATGCGGCGCTCTATCTGGCCGGCAAGGGATATGATGTTGCGCTGTTGGAAAAGGAGGATCGGCTTTTTACCAAAGCCTCTTTGGTCAATCAGGCCAGATTGCACTCGGGCTACCACTACCCGCGCAGCATTGCCACGGCCCTGATGTCCAATGACTATAAACAGCGATTTGCCGAGGAGCATAAGGATTTTATTCTTTTCGAATTGGAAAAGTATTACGCCATAGATCGCTACGGTTCTTATACGGATTCTGCCCAGTTTGAGCGCTTTTGCGAGTATTTGAATCTGCACTGCGATCCTGTGAGCCGGCATCCGCTCTTTCGCTTTGATCGCCTTGAGGCTTTGTATCGTACCACGGAGCCTTCCTTCGACCCGGCCCTCATCAGCGCTTATTATCGCCGCAGGCTGACGGAAGAAAAACGCATCCGGCTATTTACCGGTGCCTGGCCCCTCCGGGTTGAGGGGGATGCTCCCGTGTGGAAAGTATTGGTTCAACACGGTGATGAACAACTCCTGTTGCAGGCGGGCGGCGTGCTCAATGCCACTTACTCGGCCAGCAATGCCGTCAATCGCATATTTGGCGTAAGCCCCATCCCTCTGATGCATGAGATTTCTGAGATAGCGCTGTTGTATGCGCCGGGTTTGGATAAAATCGGCCTGACGGTGATGGACGGCCCTTTTGGTTCTGTCATGCCTTTCGGAAAATCGGGACTGCACTCGCTTTCTTCCGTAGCCTATACGCATCATCGCGTGTCTTACGAGGAAAAACCCCGCTTTTCCTGCCAGGAGCAACAAGTGCATTGCCTGCCCGGGCGGCCGGATGACTGCAATGCCTGTGCTGCACAACCGGCCTCGAACTACGACAAAATGGCCCTGCAAATGCAGCGCTATTTCAAGGATGCCGGCAATTGGCAGCATTACTTTTCGCTTTTCACCATCAAATCCAAGCTGCAGGCCAATTTCATAGATGACGGCCGTCCTACGGAAATTCTCAGCTTGCGGGAAAATCCGTCTTTTTACTGCATCTTTGCAGGCAAGATCAACTCTATTTACGAAATCGAAAAAGTACTCTGAACATGCCCCGGAACATCCACGTCTATTCCGAGATCGGTGCCCTCAAGCGATTGATCATTCATGCTCCCGATGAGGGCATCATGCGCATTTCGCCCAAGCGGGCTGAGGAATTGCTCTTTGACGACATCGTGCATCTGCCGTTGATGCAGCAGGAATACGATACCTATCGCCGCGTTTTACAGGCCTTCGTAGGAGAGGAAAACCTGCTCGAAGCGCGGGATTTACTGACCGGCGCTTTGGCTGCCGATGAGGAGTACAGCTCCTGGGTGATAGAGCGTACCATCGAATACGAAGAACTGCCTAAAAGTTGTGGAGATGCCTTTCGGCAAATGCAGCCCGGGACCCTGGCAGAGGTCTTGATTTCGGGCTATTGGGCCGAGGAAGACCGCTATTTTTTTGACCCCATTCCCAATTTTATTTTCACCCGGGACATCGCCGTGGCAGTCAATGACCATATTGTCATTACCAAAGCTGCCAAGGAAGCCCGCGCGCGGGAAAACTTTCTGACCCGCTTTATCTTCTGGTCCAACCCACTGTTTAAGGAAGTCAAGGAAAGTGGCCGCCTGATCAACCTGAACGATGTGGATCGCTTCCCTCCTTCCCGAAGAGGCGAGCGGGTATCCATGGAGGGGGGCGATATGATGATCATCAACAGCGACTATCTGCTCATCGGATGTGGTGAGCGCACTACGCCCCACGCCATAGAACTGCTTACCGAAGAGCTCTTTAAGCGGGATGTGGTCAAAAATGTGGTGCGTATCAACATTCCCATAGACCGCACCTTTATGCACATTGATACGCTTTTCACCCATATATCTGCAGAGCACCTGGTGGCTTATAAGCCCATTGTGATGGATGGCCTGGGCTCCAATGTGGAAGTCAGGCGCAGCAACGGGACGCTGCGCTATTACCCCAGCATCAGGGATTTCTTTCTCAATGAGATCAACCCGCACATGGAGTTTATTCCGGTAGGAGGAGGCGTGAGCCCCTATCAGGAGCGCGAACAATGGACCGATGCGGGCAACCTGTTGGCCGTAAAGCCCGGTGTAGCTCTGTCTTACGACCGCAACCCCTATACGGAGAAGACTTTTGAGGATTTCGGCTATCAGATTATGTCGGCTACAGACTTCCTGGCGCAGGTGGAAAAAGGCGCGCTCAAGCCGCAAGAGCTGGAGCACACCATCATTACCCTGCCCTCCTCAGAGCTTTCGCGCGGAAGGGGAGGCACGCACTGCATGAGTTGCCCGATAGAGCGGCTGTAGTATGACTCGGGGCAGGTGAAAATTTTTAGACCATGTATCAGTTCGATTTTAAAAAACGGGTTCGTTATGCCGAAACCGATAAGATGGGCTATCTTTACTACGGGCAATACCCGAAGTATTACGAGATTGGCCGTGTGGAGATGCTGCGTTCGCTCGGCATGAGCTATCGCGAGATGGAAGACGAGCTGGGCGTGATGATGCCGGTAACTTCTCTGGAGATTCGCTACCTGCGTCCGGCTTATTACGATGAGTTGATCACCATTCGCACCAAGTTGCTTAAATGGCCGGAGATGCGCATTCAATTTCACGTGGAGTTGTACAACGAAGCTGGCAAGTTGCTGAATGCCGGCAAGGTGCGCCTCGCTTTTGTGGATGTCAAAACCGGCAAGACCGTAACAGCGCCGGAGGCCTTGTTAGAAGTTTTGCGGCCGTATTTTTGAATATCCCTTACATGAAAATAAGTTGGCAGCATATCAAAGAAGCTTTTTGGGAATTACCTGTGGTAAAAGCGGCCGTACATTGGTTGCAGACGCATTCCCTGCCGGGTTTTGGGGGCGTTCCGCTGTATGATGTATTGGTTTTCATTCGCAATGAGTTGCAGCATCAGGCGCTGGTTACGAGAGCCAATGCCATGGCTTTCAGTTTCTTTTTGTCGCTCTTTCCCTCCATGATTACCCTGCTGGCGCTTTTGCCCTATGTGCGCACCTACATTCTGAGCTACATTCCGGGAGGCGGGAATTACATGGATGTTTTGGCGCGCGAAATTCACCTCATCATGCCGGGTGAGGCAGGGGAGATGCTTCTCGACACCATCGAAGACCTGACGACCCGCCCCCGGGCAGGGCTTTTTTCTTTGGGTTTTTTCCTGACTTTGTACTTCGCCTCCAATGGCATGAGGGCCATGTTGCGCAGTTTTGAAAAATCCCACCCTTCCACCTACATCCATCGCTCAACGCTGCAAAAGGAGTTGATCTCTCTGGGACTGACTTTTCTGATGGGGCTCTTGTTGGCAGGCTCCATCGTCCTGGCTGTCCTCGGGCACAACATCGTGATTTGGGTGGCGCAGTACGTGAAGCTCGACAATTTCACCACCATGGCCATTCAGTTATTGCGCTATTTGTTGGTGGTTTTGTTCTTTTACGGAGGTATTGCCACCATATACCGCTACGGGCCTCCGGTCAAAAAGCGTTTTTCTTTTTTCTCACCCGGGGCGACGCTGGCGACCATTTTGTCTTTGCTCAGCTCTCTGGCCTTTTCTTTTTACGTGGATGCCTTCAACACCTACAACAAGCTTTACGGCTCCATCGGCACCATCATCGTCGTCATGCTTTGGATACAGATCAACTCTTTCGTACTCCTCACCGGCTATGAGCTCAATGCAGCCATTGCCGTCAATCGCGATTTGAAAGCGATGAGGGAAGAGGAGGAGTGATTATTCCAAAAGATAGCAAATGTTTTTCAAGTCCTCCACCAAAGACCTTGCAGAGATGGTAGCTCCGCTGATGGCATCGGGTTGTTGGCCGTAGGTGAGTTCGCAGCCGCGCAGGCCTTCCATTTGGCGCAGCCAGCTTTTCGAGCTGATCTGATAGCCGTAATCGGATTCCATTTCGAGCATGAGGATGCGTTTGATGCGGCGGTCCGGATCGAGAAAGACGGCATAGGTGAACTCTTCGTAGGCCACACCCTTATCTGTACCTCCTTCGAAGCAGCCGCCCAGGTGGCAGGCTGCAGATTTGCGTATGAGGAGCCAGCCGAGCAGTGTGTCTGCATGGCTTAGCCGGTAGAGGCGGTCGGGCGTACCGATCAAGGTGTTGGGCGGGGGTGTTTGTTTTCCTGCGGGCGGCGCAGTTGCCGGCATTTGCCCTCCCCGGAGTGAGGCAGGCCGAAAGGCGGGATGCTCTATTTCTTCCCATTTGACCTCCAGCCCGGGCCACAACTTGCGGATGACTCGTTTGAGTTGTCGCTCGTGAGGCCAAACAGCAGCTATGGTGAGCAGGGCGGATAGCGTGAGGAGGAGGATTTTTTTCATGATAAGAGGGTTTTACTCAGACGGGTAGTTGCCCAATGGCAACAACCCGCCTGAGTATGTTAGAACCACACGCCTACGCCTGCGTTGAGCATTTGATTCCACTGGCTGTCTAAGGCCGATTGTTGCCAACGGTAGTCGAGCTTCAGGGCCATGCCCGTATTGAATTTCCAGGCTGCACCGACGAACCAGGCGTGCCGCTTGTAGGCGGGATTGGGGTTGTGGCTGTCGGTCTTGCTGTTGGTGTCGTAAAATTCGTAGCGCACAAAAGGTACCAGGGCCCTTCCTTTGGCGGGGTCGCGGAAAAACTCTGCAGCCGCTTCGAGGTAATAGCCTTGCATGAGCGAGCCCAGCTCGGCGCCGGTGAAGGCATTGTAGGCTTCTGTGTGACTTAGGCGGGCATAGATGTACTGTGCGCGCAAATTCCAACGCCCTTTTTTGAATCGCACTGCCGTGCCCAGCATCAAAGTGCCGATGACAGAACTGTCGGCCCGTGCCACAGCTTTGGCATCCCTGCGGTCCAGTCCGCTGAAGAGGTCTGATTGCGTCTTGCCTGCGTAGAGCGAGGCGCTCCATTCCAGGCCCGGCAGGCCGTAGTAGCTAAGCTTGGCCGAGAGTGCCGGATTGTGTACAAAAGATTCAATGGCTTTTTGACGCCCCTTGCGCAGGCCGGAAGAGGCTTTCAGCAGCCCCTGCCCGTCTTTGTAAGAGGCAAAGCCATTGAGTACATAAATCTGGTAATTCAGGGAGGCCACCGGCAGACGTCCCGTGAATCCCGCGCCCATTTCCCGCCAGGTGGATGGCACAAGATAGGTGTCCAACAGCGGGCGTTCGACTCCGGAATAGGTGGGGGGCTCGTGGTATTCGTTGATGATGCCCATGGGCACGAGCAGTACCCCTGCCTTGAAGCGCAGGGCTTCGTGAAATTTCCAGGACATCCAGGCTTGTTCGATGAAAATTTCGGAACCGTGCTCGACTTCAATTTCCGACATAAACCGCAGGCGTGCATTGTAGCGATAAGCCAGGGTTGTAACCAGACGATGGGCATCTAAAGTGCCGGTTTCATAGGTACTTTTCCCGACAGGCTGATTGTAGTCGAGCTGAGCATAAGCGCCTATAGCCAGGCCCGAAGCGGGAAAAGGTGAATTGGGAATGAATGTGGAGTCAGTTGTGGTTTGGGCTGTCATTCCGGCTGCTACTCCCAGCCAGCAGGCAAAAAATGCTATCCATTTTGTTCTCATGGCAGTGGGTTTGGTAAAGTCTGTGGTTTATTCCTGTAGCTGGCAGCTTTTGTAAGCCGGAGCAAAAGTAGGGATTTGTTTTTATTTAGACTAAATAAAAATAGCAATCGAAAAAAAATGGGGAGCTTTGCTCCCCATTTTCAAAAATGATTCATTTGGTTTTTTCCCTCAGAGAGTTACTTTGACTCCGGCCTGAAGGATGGAGATGCCCCAGCCGGCTTCGCCATAGAGGCTGATGCGGTTGTTGACGTACCAGGTAGCGCCGACAAAGGCGGTTACGAGGAGTTTGTCTTCGGGTTGGCCGTACTTGTAGGGCTTGGTTTGTGTGGGCTCGTCGGTCTTGGGCAGTTCGGCTACGGTACCATCAATGTTGAGTTGGGTAACCGTGGAGCGGTACAGGCCCAGCATGCTGCCGCCATAGACGTCCACGCGTTCGAAGCGGGTGGTGTGCAGAGCAGCTTTGAGGCCAAACATGCTGCTGCTGTTGCGATAGCGCACTTGCGTCTCATCTGCCAGGGTTTGCAACCCGGAGGTAGCCACAGAATAGCCTGCATAGCCGCTGAGCTCCAACATGCCTTTGAAGCGATATCCGGCAGCTACGGATACGGGCCATACGTTTTGCGTGGCCTGATCTTTCAGGTAAGTGGGAAGTACGCCGGCAGAGAGCGAGAGCGTTAGTCCGGCCCGCTCAGTCTGTGCAAAGAGGGGAAAAGACAGTACAAAAGCAAAGAAAAAAACAAAAGTTCTCATGTGGGATTTTTTTGGAGTGAAAGGGGTTTGTTCGTTTAAAAAAGTTCGTGGGTTTAAGCCTGTCGTTTTGGCGCCGCAAAGGTAAGATTAATTTTGTTCTCAAAACGCCCAAAACTTATCATTTATTTTGCGGCGGGCCCGTTTTAGAGGCCTTAACCAAATATAATTTGGTTTATTTTAAAAAACTTCATTTTTATTTGGGTTTTGAAAAAATGAATATGTCCTCTTGTTCGGGCTTTTTTTTAAACTGCTGAAAGATTTTTTTCATAACCGGGCCTTTTTTGTTAGGGATAACACCTGCCGAGGCGTTTCCCCCTACTCGCATAACGCAAAAAGTGGTGAAAGTGACAGGGTTAAGGCAGCTTTTTGTATAATATCTGACAAAGACAGCCCAAAAAGAAAAAGCCGAAGGCAGCCGGCATGAGCAGAGTATCACTCAAACCGTATAGCCTGCACAGGCGTGATGCGCGTAACGAGATAGGAGGGAATGATGAGGAAAAGCAGCGTAACAGCCAGCGTCAGCAAGTTGATGCCGATGATGGCGGCGAAGTTAAACTCTATGGGGGCCGTAGAGAGGTAGTAACTCTCTTCAGACAAGCGGATCAGCCCGAAGCGCTGTTGCAGCCAGCCCAACCCCAGCCCGATCAGATTGCCCCAAAAAAGGCCCAGGACGATGATGTAGCCGGCGTAGTACAGGAATATTTTCCGGATGCTCCAGTCCGTACTGCCCATGGCCTTGAGGATGCCGATCATGCGCGTGCGCTCGAGGATGAGGATGAGCAGGGCCGTGATCATGTTGATGATGCCGACTACGAGCATCAGCGTCAGGATGACCACTTCGTTGATGTCTTGCAGGCTGAGCCATTCAAAGATCTGGGGAAACTTTTCGCGTATGGTCTCTGCATACAAATCGGGGGGGAGCACTTCGCCATAGATGTAATTGGCAATCATCTCCAGATCGCTGAGGTCGTCCACAAAAACCTCAAAACCGCCCACCTGATCGGGTTCCCAGCCCTGCAATTGCCGGATTTTGCGGATATCAACCAGGGCAAATTGCTTGTCGTACTCTTCCAGCCCGGTGCGGAAAAGCCCCTTTACGCGGAAGGCCCGCTTCAGTTGTTTGCCGTGCTTGACGAAGTGTACGATCAGCTTGTCGCCCGTTTTTAAGTGCAGGCGTTTGGCCGTTTGTTCGGAGATGAGGATGCCGGAGGAGACCGTGCTGTCGGACAGCGCTAAGTGTTCGCCTTCTTTGAGGTATTGGTCCATGAAGTCCCAGCGAAAATCCGGCCCTATGCCTTTGAGGATGATGCCCTCCAACTCGTCTTTGGTTTTGATGATGCCGGGTTTCAGAGCAAAGACCTGTATGTGCTCGATCTTGCCCCTGAGTTCCTTTTCGCGTTTGCCGAAAGGCAGAGGAAATCCCAAAAACCTGCGCTCTTCGTAATAACCCAACTTTTCCGGCAACTGCAGGTCCGGATAAAAATCCTGCCTGATGCTGACGGGCGCCTGCTCGAGCATGGTGCCCGATACGTCTGCTGAAGTAATGTGAATGTGTCCCCAGAAGCCAAACATCTTCTCGCTGATCTGATGCTTAAAGCCGGCAATCAGCGCCGTG
>Ga0256832_1000225_pt1 | contig 35571 bp, 35 predicted proteins | sample 134614metaG_FD_190534 | JGI IMG/M metagenome (GOLD analysis project Ga0256832, IMG submission 190534) | Hydrothermal vent microbial communities from Lau Basin, Pacific Ocean - 134-614 | ecosystem: Environmental > Aquatic > Marine > Hydrothermal vents | place: Pacific Ocean: Lau Basin | collected...
CGGCTCTGGATGCGGCGGACTGCGTGGTTATCGTCACAGATCACACCACCTATGATTGGGGAGAGATTCGAAAACGAGCTGCGCTTTTGGTGGATACGCGTCATGTCTTGTAAAATAGCCGTTTGGACTTAAACGATTCTTTCTTTTCATTACAAAGGAGTAACCACAACACATGTCAGCAGTGATGACCATGGAGAAAACAAAACTCATTGAACCTTACGGCGGGAAACTGGTGGACTTGATGGTGCCTGCCGAGGAACTGGCTCATCTGAAACGCTACGCCGGAAAGCTGCCCTCCATTCAGCTCTCCGAGCGCTCGCTTTGTGACCTCGAACTTCTGGCGACGGGAGCTTTCTCGCCGCTGGATCGCTTCATGGGGCAGCAGGACTATCAGAGCGTGCTGGATACCATGCGCCTGAGCAACGGCGCGGTCTTCCCCATTCCCATTACCCTGCCCGTGGAGCCCGGTCCCGACATCCGTCTGGGGCAAGAGATCGCCCTGCGGGATCAGAAAAACAATATCCTGGCATTGATGACCATCGAGGAGATCTATGAATGGGACATCAATGAGACAGCGGAGAAGGTCTTTGGCACGACCGACCTGCGCCATCCTCTGGTGGCGGAGATGCACCGCTGGGGCAAGTTGAATATCTCCGGGCGGCTGCGCGTGCTCCAGCTTCCTCTGCGTTATGATTTCAAAGAGCTGCGCTTGACGCCCGCCCAGACTCGCGCCCGGCTGGAAGACTTCTCGCCCACTGGCAACGTCGTTGCGTTCCAGACCCGCAATCCCCTCCATCGCGTGCATGAGGAGCTGACAAAACGCGCCGCGGCCTCCATCGACGGCACCCTGCTTCTCCATCCCGTGGTCGGCATGACCCGCCCGGGCGACGTGGACCATTACACCCGGGTGCGCACCTACAAGGTGCTGACCGAGAAGTACTACGAGCCCGGCAGCGTGGTTTTGAGCCTGCTGCCCCTGGCCATGCGCATGGCCGGGCCGCGCGAGGCCGTCTGGCACATGCTCATTCGTCGCAATTATGGCGCCAATCATTTCATCGTGGGCCGCGACCACGCGGGCCCGGGCAAAGACTCCAAGGGCGAGCCCTTCTATGGGCCTTACGACGCGCAGGAGCTGGCCGAATCCTTCAGTGGGGAGCTGGGCGTCAAGGTCATTCCCTTTAAGATGCTGGTCTATCTGCCCGACGAGGACCGCTATGAGGAGATCGACAAACTGCCTCCCAACGCCCGCACGGCTTCCATCTCCGGCACCCAGGTCCGGGATGAGTATCTGAATAATGGCCGGGAGCTGCCCGAATGGTTCACCCGACCCGAGGTGGCCGAGATCCTGGCCGATAGCTATCCTCCCAAACACAAGCAGGGGTTCACCGTCTGGTTCACCGGCCTCAGCGGCTCGGGCAAATCCACCACCGCCGAGATTCTAACCACGCTGCTGCTGGAGCATGGCCGTCAGGTCACCCAACTCGATGGCGACGTGGTGCGCACGCATCTTTCCAAGGGCCTGGGATTCAGCAAAGAGGATCGGGATATCAATATCCGGCGCATCGGTTTCGTGGCTTCGGAGATCGTGCGGCATCGAGGCGTGGCGGTCTGCGCTGCGGTCAGCCCCTATCGGGCCACGCGTAACGACGTGCGCAACATGGTGGGCTCCGATAATTTCATCGAGGTTTTCGTGAACACGCCGTTGGAAGTGTGCGAGGAGCGCGATGTCAAGGGGCTGTACGCCAAGGCCCGCCGCGGCGAGATCAAAGGCTTCACCGGCATCGACGACCCTTATGAGCCTCCCAACAATCCCGAAATCGTCCTGGATACGGTCAACCACACCGCCGAGGAGAACGCGCATCAGATCGTTGAATATCTGCTGGAACGCGGTTTCCTGAAGAATAGCTAAACCAAACGCATTTTGAAATCAGGCGTTTTCGGCCTCGGCCACCCGGAGCTGAAGCTCGTAACTGCTAATGTACCCCGGTTAACAAACCACAAAGGGCACAAAGGCACTAAGAATACGAAGAGAAAATGTATCAATTTCCCTTTGTGCCTTAGTGTCTTCGTGTTCTTAGTGGTTTTCGGGTGACGACCTTAGTAGTTACCTGTATAGTCACTTTCGCCTATTGGATTCAAAAAGAGCCATGAAACTATTTTCCTCCCTGTTCGAAAAGAAGAAAACCGCCGAAGCGCCCGCCAAACCCGTGGTCATCGTCTCCGGTCTGCCCCGCTCTGGCACGTCGATGATGATGAAGATGCTGGAGGCGGGCGGCATGGAGCTGATCATCGACGGCATCCGCACTGCGGATGAGGATAATCCCAAAGGCTATTACGAATTCGAGCGGGTGAAGCAGCTGGATAAAGGCGACACGGCCTGGGTGGCCCAGGCCCAGGGCAAGGCGGTCAAGGTCATCTCCGCCCTGCTGGAGCACCTGCCGCCCGAGTATGAATACAAAGTCCTGTTCATGAATCGCAAAATGCCCGAGGTGCTGGCCTCTCAGCGCAAGATGCTGGAACGTCGCGGGGAAAAATCGGAGATCAGCGATGAGAAGCTGGCGGAACTGCTGCGCAAGCATGTGCAGCAGGTGAAGCTGTGGCTGGCCCGTCAGCCCAACTTCGCCATGCTGGACCTGGATTACAACGCCATGCTGGCGGATCCCGAGCCCTGGGCCGAGAAGGTGAACGCGTTTTTGGGGGGCGGTCTGGACGTGCGGGCCATGGTCGAAGTGGTGGACCCCAACCTCTACCGCAACCGGGCGGAGGCGTAAGGACGTGACCGACAGCGCGTCACGGCTATCGGCTGGGAAGGCGTTGGGGGCGCTGATTGCCGTCGCAGTCTTCTTCGCCTTGCTCACCCTGGGCCCGAGCGTGTGGGCGCGCGGGCAGGTCAATCTGTTCATGCGCGATCTGACCCGGGTATGGACGTCCGATACGCTGATCCCCGCGCCGGACGCCTGTCCCCCTGCCGACCCTGCTCTGACCCAGCCCATGGCGGCGCGTCTGGCCCGGGCCCAGAACGACGATCCCAACCTCCTGCTGCACCAGGGCGAACTGGCGTGCGTGCAGGGCGATCGGGCCCGGGCCCGGCGGGCGTGGGCGGCGGAGGCCGGGCGCATCCCCTCGCCCCAGGTGGCTTCCCTTTTCGCCGCCATCGCCGCCTTTTCCGACCATGCGATCATCGACACGTCCTATCAGAAGGAGATCGGGAATTATGGAAGCAAGCGAGGAGCGGAGTTAGAAAAACAGGGCAATCTACTCGATGCCGTGCATTGGTATGAACTTTCCCTCGCTTACGCCCCCTCAGAGAAGACCGCGGGCAAGCTGGCAGCGCTGTATCGAAAATTGGGTAAAGACGCCTCGGTGGAGGATGTCTGGCGACGGCTACAATCCGCCTTTTCATCGGATGCCCCCGATTATTGGTGGGCCGTGGGACAGGCCGCGGAGCAGCGAAAGGATTGGGAAGCCGCGGCGCAGGCTTATGAGAAGGGGGCGGCTTTGGCGTCTGATGCAGACGCCTACAGATATCTGCTGAGGGGAGGTTTGATGTGGCTGCGGGCTCATGAATTCGAAAAATCGGAGGCGGCCTACAAGAAAGCCATCGCCCTGGAACCCAAAAAGGTGGACGGGTATCTGGGGGTTGGCCATGTCTATCGTTATCAGAAACAGTATGATCAGGCTGCTCCCTGGTATGAAAAGGCCATCCAGGTCGCTCCCAATCGCTTCGCAGCTTATTATTATCTGGGAACGATGGCGCGAGAGCAGGGAGATTATCAGGACGCCTTGAATTGGTTTTCCCGGTCCCTGGCGCGAAATCCATCCCATTCGCCTACCTATTATCAAAAGGCGTTGACCCTGGATGCAATGGGGGATCGACGTGGCGCGATAGCCGCATTGGAGGAGGCCGTCGATCGCAGCAAATCGCCTCCATCCTCCTGGCGGGAATTGCTGGAAAGCTGGCGTCGATATCCGGATATCGACACAGACCCGCGAAAGTTCGCCCGTTTGGGGCGGGAAGCGGAGCAGAAGCAGGTGTGGGAGCAAGCGCTGACGTTATATGAAAAAGCGGCGTCGTTGGCCCAGGGCGCGGACGCCTATCCCTATTTGCTGCGCATCGGCAGCCTGCGCATTCGCCAGAGGGATTACGAAGGTGCGGAGAAGGCGTATCGACAGGCGTTGGCTTTGAACGATCAGGCTATTGCGCCGTATATCGGCATCGGAGAGAGCTACCGGTATCGTGGGGACGCCCAACAGGCCGAGTCGTGGTATCGAAAAGCGTTGGTCCTGGCCCCGGAGGATTGGCGTCCCCTTTATTTCCTTGGTTTGGCCACGTATAAACAGGGCCGCTATGAGGAAGCCCTGGCATTTTTGAACAAGTCTTTGCGCAAGCATCCTGAGAATGCCTGGGGTGAGTATTTCCGGGCGTTGAGTTTGAAGCAGCTAGGAAGGGAAGAAGCGGCCATCGCCAGCCTGAAGAAGGCCATCGAGCTCCATGCGAATCCGCCCGAAAGCTGGCGGAAATTGCTGGAACAGTGGCAGCGGGCGGCTCAGTAGGCCAGGAGGCCAGAGGGCCAGAAGGCCAGAGGGCCAGAGGGCCAGAGGGCCAGGGGGCCAGGAAACTGGGCCGCGTCGCTCCCCCACCCGGCCTCCCGGTTTCCCAACTCTATTTTCAAAGCAGGCGCCACGCGCGGCGGCGCGCCGATACCTATGAAACCGCCTCGCGGCCAGGTCGGCGCGGGAAGCCAACACGTGAAACGTGATGCGTGATGCGTAAGGTTCTCACGTTTCACGTTTTCACGCATCACGTTCGTTGCAAGCTCGCTCAACGTCGGCCTGACGATCCTCAATCCTAATCCTGATCCGAATCCTATTTACATAGCAGCCTATGAAAATATCCTATTTTGTGCATCCCACCGCCGTGGTGGATGAAGGCGCCCAGATCGGCGCGGGCACGCGCATCTGGCACTTCAGCCATATCATGCCCACGGCCCGCATCGGCCAGGGCTGCAACCTGGGCCAGAACGTGTTCGTGGACAACAACGCGATCATCGGCAATGGCGTCAAAATTCAGAACAACGTCTCGGTGTACAATGGCGTCATTCTGGAAGATTACGTCTTCTGCGGGCCTTCCATGGTCTTCACCAACGTCATCAATCCTCGCAGCGAGATCGAGCGCAAGAGCGAGTTCAAGACCACGTTGGTGCGCCGGGGCGCGACCATCGGCGCCAACGCCACGATTGTTTGCGGGGTGACCATTGGCCGCTACGCGCTCATCGGCGCGGGCGCGGTGGTGACGAGTGATGTGCCCGATTATGCGCTCATGGTGGGCGTGCCCGCCCGGCAGGTGGGGTGGATCAGCCGCCATGGACACCGGCTCGTTGATCGGGATGGAGAAGGCAACTGGGTGTGCCCGCAGAGCGGCTGGCGATATCGCGAGGTGGCGCCGGGCGTGTTGCGTTGTCTGGATTGGGATGAAGATCGTCCTCTTCCATAGCGAACGAATTATGGCTTTCCTGAAAAAACGTAACTGCTAAGGTGGCCTGGTTCGGCATCGAAAATGCCTTATATTGCGTGAGATGATGTAGCATGTCCAATCCGCATGTGTTGATACTGCCTTCCTGGTATCCGACAGGTTATTTCCCGATGCGGGGGACTTTTTTTCGAGAACAGGCGCAGGCGCTGAAAGAAGCGGGGTGTCAGGTTGGAGTCATCTATCCTGATTTTCGCAGTTTGCGTTCGATAAACCGTGGGAAGCTTCTGACAACGCGCTTTCAGAGGACCTACCGGATAGAAGATGGTATTCCAACCTATCGTGTGTGTGGATGGAATGTGATTAGCGCCAGGTTGCGGGGCCGGCTTTGGGTCAACTTGGTGAAATCCATGTGGCGAGCTTATGTGGCTCAGTGGGGACGCCCCGACATCCTTCATGCACATAGCGTGTTGTGGGGCGGCGTTGCCGCCAGACAACTTTCGATGCAAACAGGACTTCCCTATGTGATTACCGAACATTCCTCGGGATTCGCCAGGGGCATGATTCGTGTGTGGCAAGAGCCCTTTATCGAGGACGCATTTACACATGCTTCGGCGACCATCGCAGTCAGTGGAGCTCTGGCCCGGGCGCTGTCGTCTTATTTGCCGAAAGGCAGCAGCGATATAGAAATCATTCCCAATATGGTCGACGTCTCTTATTTTTCGCTGAGTCCTGTCAGAGCTTCGGATGGACCTTTTCGTTTTTTGACAGTAGCTTTCTTGAAGAAGAATAAAGGCATTGATACGCTTCTCAGAGCTTTCACTCAGGCATTTCGGGAAAGGGATGATGTTGGATTGGAAATCGGGGGGGATGGTCCAGAACGTCGGGCATTGGAGCGTCTGGTCCAAGAATTGGGCATCCACGATCGCGTCAAGTTTCTTGGTTATCTGCATCGCGAGGAAGTCAAGACCGCCATGTGGCGCGCCCATGCGTTTGTGTTGCCCAGTTATGTTGAAACATTTGGTGTTGTCCTGATTGAAGCGATGGCGACTGGTTTGCCCGTGATTGCCACGTATAGCGGCGGCCCTGAAGAGATCGTGACGCCACAAACCGGTATCTTGGTGAAACCGGGAAATGTATCTGCGCTTGCTCAGGCTCTGTGGCATGTAAAGGAGAATCGAGAGGCGTTCCCGGCGGAGACGATTCGGACGAACGTCGTGCAAAAGTATAGTAAAACAGCCGTCGTCACCAGATTGTTGGCTCTTTACCAAAACATTTTGGTTCAACAGGATCAGAGGATGACATGCCGGGCGGACTCCGAATCCGCCTCATGAGTCATCAGCATCCAGCCAGAAAGCTTATGACCAATTTCAAAAGGTTGTTCAGCGAGATGCTGATTGTAGCGCTCGTTGTCACAGCGGCGTTGGGTCCATATTTTCTTCCCCTATCTGTAGCTGGTTTCAACCTGTTTGGCTTCAGACAGCTGTTGCCGATTTCTCTGGTGTTGCTGCCCTTTTTGTCTCCTGATTTTAGTTGGCGTTCCTCCTGGCTGACGCGCATCTATTTTCTATTGGGCGTAGTTTGGTTGGCGTGGGGCGGAATCGGATTGTTTTGGACACCGTCGTTCTTGGAAGGGAGCAAAGAGCTGGTGTCGGTGGGCATGGGGTTTCTGCTTGCGTTTTTGTTTCTTTCTTTGAAGGCGTATTCATCTCAGGGGATCAAGGCCCTCGCCTGGGGCTGGACTGCGGCTTTTTTGGCGACATCATTGGTCGCTGGCTGGGAACTGATGACCAGAGAGCATCTTCCCAGCTATTTTTTCCTCACAACGCCTTCCGCTGCAAAATCTCTGATTGCCAGCACATTTGGGAATCCTAACGGGTATGGGGGATTTTTGGTTTTATCGTACGCTTTTCTCTGGATGACTTTTTGGTCCAGTAGACGTTTTTGGGTTCGTTTAATTCCTGCAAGTTTTCTTTTAATCACTCCGTTTTTATTGTTGCAAACATCGAGCCGCCTCGCGATTCTGGGGAATTTGGCGCAAATGACATTATATGGGCTCCTTTGTTTACGACGCCTACGTGAAAATTGGATTCCATTGCTTTTCGTTTCCCTCTCTATAATAATTTTCTTTATGGGATTTAGCAATCCGAAGTTGAAGATTCATCGGGAGATGTCTTATCTGACAAAAGAGATAAAAATACGCCCTACTGACGCGACTTCACGAACCGATCCACAGCCTGGTGAGAGTCGGTCCAAACAAGTTGCTCCAAGAGCGCGTCCTGAAGCGGCCAAACCAAATGTTCGAAGAGTTACATCATCTCAAATCAGAATGAATCTTATAGTGAATGGATTGTGGCTGGTCAAGCGGAGTTGGGGGCTCGGGGTGGGGCCGGGCGCTTTTGAGTATTATCATGAGCAAGGATTGGTCCCACGATCAACGGTGCGAGCAAAAAATGAATCTCCTATCATCAACCCTCATAACCTTGGTATCGAAATCATTAGCCAATACGGGCTTGTGGTGTTCATATTGTTTGCAGTGTGGTATGCATTTCTTTTCTACATCGCCTTTGAAAAGCGAGGTGATCAAACAGCCATTTTTCTGCTTTTAGCCTTGGTGGGTTATGCGCCCGTAACCGCGGCTTCTAGTTCTTATATCGATCAGCAGATCAATTGGACATTTTTCGCAAGTATTTTGATGCTGGGAGTTCATCTTTTGTCGAAAGATGGTCACAGAAGGGATATGCCAGGCCATGAATGAGGTGAAAAAGGGGAAAGTCGTTCACTTGACGTCGGTTCATTTTCCCCTCGACACACGCATCTTCTATAAGGAATGCGTAACATTGCAGCGCGCTGGCTACGAAGTTGTTCTGGTAGCTCCTCATGTCCATTCAGAAACGGTTGATAATATCAGTATTCACGCCGTTCCCAAACCGAAAAATCGACGAGACCGCATTCTGAAGACGATTTGGCAAATTTATTGGGCGGGGCTCGAGGAGCAGGCTGACGTGTATCATTTCCATGATCCTGAATTGTTGCCAATTGGGCTTTTGCTGAAAATGCGCGGGAAGAAGGTGATTTATGATATTCACGAAAATTTGCCAGCGCAGATTTTAGGGAAGGAGTATTTGGCATTCGTGAAGTTACGAAAATTCATTGCCCGATTGGCCCATTGGAGCGAACGGGTTGCTCTGGCCCTATTCGATGGGGTGGTTGTTGCCAATCCTTTGGTCGCAGCCAGATTTCCATCTCCAAAGGCTATCTCCCTGGCAAATTATCCTATATTGAACTTGATTGATCGGATAGAGCCCGCAGAGGTGGAAACGACAAAGAGTCCCGTGTTGATTTACGTGGGAGGTTTGACTCCGATTCGTGGCGTGAAGGAGATGGTGCGGGCAGTGGGGCTGGTGAAGCGGGATGTTGAATTATGGCTGGCCGGGCCATGGGCGTCAGAAGATTTTCGGAGGCAATGTTCACAATTGGCTGGCTGGGATCGAGTTCGCTATCTGGGATTTCTCACGCCCAAAGAGGTGTATGCGTATTTGAAGCACGCGGATGTGGGAATGGCGGTTCTCCATCCCCAAGCGAATTATTTGACAAATTTGCCCGTGAAAGGTTTTGAGTATATGGCATGTTCGCTTCCAATGATTATGTCGGATTTTCCTTACTGGCGACAGGTGTTCGATGGCGCCGCCCGGTTCGTCAATCCCCTCGATCCCGCAGAAATTGCTGAGGCTATCGAGTCGTTATTGAATTACTCCGAGGAAGCTCAGACTATGGGAATGACCGGTCGGCGGATGGTGGAAGAAAGGTTTTCCTGGGAAGCGGAATCTCGGAAACTGTTGTCACTTTATGCCAGGGTCTTGGCCCGGTGAGTGTCCCATCTGACTCATGCGCATTCTCTATCTCACTCAGTATTTTCCTCCCGAATTCGGGGCAGCTGCGGCCCGGGCCCATGGCATGACCCGTTGGCTGGCCCGGTTCGGGCATGAGGTGACCGTAGTGACGGCAGTTCCCAATTATCTGCTGGACGCCGTCCCAGAGCCCTATCGGGGAAGCCGATGGATGCACGAAGCGATGGAGGGCGTGCATGTTTACCGCGTCTGGCTTTATACTTCTTCCAGGCGAGACGCCTGGCGGCGCATGGCCAATTACCTCAGTTTCATGCTGTCATCCTGGTGGTATGGCCGCAAGCTGTCCGGGCCGTTTGATGTGGTGATCGCATCATCGCCCCCGCTTTTTCTCGGCCTTACGGGCGTGGCTCTGGCCAGGCGCTTCCGAATTCCCCTGGCGCTCGACGTGCGGGACATGTGGCCCGAGGTGGGCGTGCGGTTGGGCGCATTTCGTCCGGGCTCGCTCATGTTGCGTGGGTGGGATGCCATGGCGGGTTTCATTTACTTCCATGCGGCGGCCATCATCCCGGTCACCCAGGGCATGTACGAGGATATGCGCCATCGCGGTCTTCCTGCGGAAAAACTGCATTTGATCCCCAACGGTGTCGATCTGGAACAGGTTGTGGAGGGTGCTCCCGATCTGCGGCAGCAGCTTGGTCTGGAGGGCAAGTTTGTGGCGTTGTTTGCCGGGCTGATGGGGGTGATGCAAGGGGTGGAGGTGATCGTCGAAGCTGCTTCCCTGCTGCAACAACGCTCTGATATTCATTTCTTGCTGGTGGGGGATGGCGTGCGAAGAGACGCTGTGGCGGCGCAGATTGCACGATTGAAATTGCAGAATGTGACGTTGTTTCCCCGGCAAACGAAGGAGGCGCTCGCTCGTTTTCTTACTACAGCGGATGTTTGCATCGCGTCCCTGGCCTCGGCGCAGGTGAAGGGCGTTATTCCTTATAAGATGCTGGAAGCCTGGGCCTATCGCCGCCCGGTGATCGTCACCGATGAGGACGAAGCGGCTGCACTGGCCCGATCGTGCAACGCCGGCCTGGCGACGCCGCCGGGCGACGCCCGGGCGCTGGCCGACGCCATCCTGAGGCTTGAATCGGAGCGGGCGTTGGCAAAGCGGATGGGTGAAAACGGCCGACGCTGCATTGAAAACCAATTGAATCGAGAAACGCTGGCTCGAAAGATGGAACAGACGCTGGAAGAGACGCTGAAAGCATAGTGGGGGTGCGGATGAACTGAAATGGTTTGAGAAATGGGCTGTGATCGCGATACGATATCCATGGATGAAAACGTCTTATTCTATGAGCGCGTCGCAACTGCTAACGCACTTGACTTTAGGCCGCCAAAAGCCACGAAGGCTCGAAGTTTTTCGAAGACACGAAGGGAAAAATAAAGAAAAATACGTCGCGCCTTCGTTTTCTTCGTGTCTTCGTGGCAAAAAGCGGCGGCGCGACCTGAGCAGTTACGCGTGCGTCGCATGAAAAGGCATTATACTATTGTGAGAAAGACGGTTGCTGCACGATACTGATTTTCTTGTGTTGAATGGCATACATCCGACGTCTCGCTTTATGAACATACTCCACCTATGGAAGTCATCTATCAAAACGCCGCTTCTCTAGAAAAAAAACGCCGGGGTAGACTATCGCTTCAATTTTCCGAAAGGAAATTGCTGCTGGTCATTATTGATTTGATGGTTTTGAATGGCGCCCTGTTGTTGATGCTGTCATTGTGGCCGGAATCCGTGTTCATTCGGATGCTTGAACGCTTTCCCTGGTATGTGCTCTTGCTTTCGGGCCTGTGGTTGGTGATTGGATCCCTTTTCAATGTGTACGATCTGGCGAAAGCAGCCAGCGCGGTGCATTCGATATGGGCGGCGGGAATATCGGTGCTCATCACCTTGGCGATTTACCTTTTGATTCCGTATTTGACGCCCGTGCTGCCCAATCGTCGCACCCAAATTGTGATTTTCTTCCTGGCTGCGCTTTTGGGAATCACATTTTGGCGGTTTATTTACGCAACGGTCTTTACACAGCCTTCTTTTCGTCATCGAGCATTGGTCATCGGCGCCGGATGGTCTGGGAGAACGCTGGTGGAAGCGATTCAGGAGACTGCTTCGGAGACAGGGAATCCTTATTTGGGCACAGGTTATGAATTGCTGGGTTTTGTGGATGATGATCCTGCAAAACAAGGAGGTGATGTGGAAGGCGTGCCCGTTTTGGGCGCGGGGAAGGACTTGCTCCGACTGGTTCAGGAGATGAATCCCGATGAGATCATCATTGCCATCACCCATTCTCAGCGCATCAATCCAGATTTATTTCACGCCATCCTGGCCTGTTATGAAATGGGGATTCCCATCACGACCATGGCGGCTCTCTATGAGCGCATGACGGGCCGAGTGCCCATCCAGCATGCAGGGCAGGACCTGACGGTCCTGTTGCCTATCTCCCGTCCCTCTGGATTTCGTTTCTATCTGGCTCTGCGCCGGATGGCGGACATCCTCGTCGCTGTTCCAGGCTTGTTGCTCGTTTTGCTGATTACGCCTTTTGTCTGGTTTGGCAACCTGATCACCGATCCAGGCGCGATATTTTATCGCCAAACCAGAGTGGGGAAAAACGGAGAGAAATTCCAGATCATCAAGTTTCGTTCTATGGTGATGGATGCAGAAGCAAAGACTGGCGCTGTGTGGGCGAAGGAAAATGATCCGCGCATTACGACCGTAGGGAAGCACCTTCGCCGCACCCGACTGGATGAAACCCCTCAGTTTTGGAATGTATTGAAGGGAGAGATGACCCTGATTGGACCCAGGCCGGAACGACCGGAGATGATCGAACAGCTTTCCGAAGAGATTCCTTTTTATGGTTTACGCCATACAGTCAAGCCTGGCATTACTGGCTGGGCACAGGTGCGTTATCGCTACGGTTCATCGAGAGAAGATGCTTTCGTTAAACTGCAATACGATCTCTACTATATCAAACACCTGGGACCTTTTATTGATCTTTCGGTGTTGATCAAGACAATTCAAGTAATTTTGGGAATGAAAGGAAGATAAGGTTATAATTTCAAGCGCGAACTCTTGACGGCCAATGTCGTTGGGCCCTTCGTGGCGGGATGATTTATCCACGCGTCTTGTGATCCGGGTCTCATTCTCTTCCGCTCCCACATAAATTCTGACTGTCGTAGCTTCAAGCTCCGGTCGGAATTGTGTACGTCCTATGTGATTCCGAGGATCATTGTTGACTTCGGAAAGGCGGAGCCTGGATGGGTTCAGACAGCCAGCGACGACAAAAAGCTTCCTATCAATTGTAACTACTAAGATCATCACCCGAAAACCACTAAGAACACGAAGACACAAAGGCACAAAGGGAAATTTATACATTTTTCTTCGTGTTCTTAGTGCCTTTGTGTCCTTTGTGGTTTGTTAACCGGGGTACGTTAGCAGTTACTATCAATTTCCATTTCTGATCGCAACTTATTTATGCCCATGATCCAAACGCCAATAAACGTTGCGGTTGTCGGCCTGGGCCATTGGGGCCCGAACCTGGCCCGCAATTTCAACGCCCTTCCCGACGTCCATCTCCACGCCCTGTGCGATATGGACCCCGCGCGGCTGCAACGCGTGGGCGCCAACTATCCCGCCGCCCGCCAGACCGGGGATTTCGAAAGCGTGCTGGCCGACCCGTACGTAGACGCTGTGGCGCTGGCCACGCCCGTGCACACCCATTTCAAGCTGGCCAGCGCCGCGTTGCAGGCGGGCAAGCATACGTTCGTGGAAAAGCCCCTGGCCCGCTCCAGCGATGAAGCCCGGAAGCTGGTGAAGCTCGCCGACGCTGAGGGTCTGATTTTGATGGTGGGGCATGTGTTTCTCTACAACGCGGCCGTGCGCCAGGTGAAGGCGTATATCGATTCGGGCGAGCTGGGCGATATCTACTACATTTACGCCCAACGCCTGAATCTGGGCATCGTGCGCCAGGATGTGAACGCGCTGTGGAACTTCGCTCCCCATGATATCTCCATCATCAATTACTGGCTGGGTGGCGCGCCTGTGAAGGTGGACGCCCACGGTTACGCCTATCTGCAGCCGGGCATCGAGGATGTCGTGTTCATGAATCTGGAATATGGCGGCGGGCAGGCGGCCGCGGTGCATGTGAGCTGGCTGGACCCGAACAAGGTGCGGCGCATGACCGTGGTGGGGAGCAAGAAGATGGTCGTCTACGATGACGTCAGTCCGGACGCCAAGATCCGGCTTTACGACAAGGGGGTGGACCGCAAGCCGGGCAACGGTCTGGGCAGCTACGCCACCTTTGGCGAATTTCAGCTTCTGCTGCGCGCGGGCGATCTGCTCATTCCCAAAATCCGCTTCACCGAGCCGCTGCGGGCCGAATGCCAGGCCTTTGTGGACGCCATCCGTACGGGGGAGCCGCCCCTGGCCGACGGGCGCAATGGTCTGGCCGTGGTGGAAGTGTTGGAAGCGGCGGATCGGGCGATGAAGCGAACCGCGGATTTCACAGATGACGCGGATTGAAAACCAGCCACCTCTGACCGAGCATTGAAGGGGCAAAAGCATTGTGCTATAATCTCCTTCAGGAGGCAGAAGATGTTGACCGAATATCTCGATAAAGCAATGGAACATGCTCATTACGAACTCATCGAGGACGATGAGCCCTATTATGGAGAGATTCCTGAGTTGCCAGGCGTGTGGGCGACGGGAGAGTCACTTGAGGCCTGTCGTCGTAATCTTGCCAGTGCACTCGAAGATTGGCTTCTGTTTAGCCTGGCAAAAGGGTTGCCAATTCCTCCTTTGAATGGTCTTGAAATCCGTCCTCCAGAATTGCTTGCCGCCTGATGACGAAGCGCTTGGCGCCTGTTTCCCGTCGGGACTTTATCAAACACCTGAGAGTGTTGGGTTTTGATGGGCCATATGCCTGTCGCAATCATCTAATCGGAGTTCACTCATGAAAACATTAACGCTGGACATACCGCCGGAAGTTGTTGAAGCAGCAAAACTACCTCGTGACGAACAAGAAAAAGAGTTTCGCAAAGAATTGGCAGTGGCGTTGTATCAGCGTGGTGTACTTTCTTTGGGGAAAGCTCGTATTTTGGCTCAAATGACGCGCTGGGAGTTCGAAGAATTGTTAGGCCAGCGAAAGGTTGTTCGCCATTTTACTGAGTCGGATTTGAAAGACGATATCCGATATGTTAAAGGTCATCAGTGATTCTTCCACGTTGATTCACTTGGCGCGCATCGGTCGATTGTCGTTACTACGGGAGATGTTTGGCGCCATTATCATTCCTCCTGCAGTATGGCAAGAAGTCGTGATCGAGGGGAAAGGTCGCACTGGGGCTGAGGAAGTGCGAATTGGCCAAAACACAGGCTGGATTCAAGTCGTTGACGTTGCGAATGAGCCTCTCATGAAAATGCTGAAGAGTGAGTTGGACAATGGGGAAGCGGAAGCAATAGCACTGGCAGTAGAAGTAGAAGCCGATTTGTTGTTGATTGATGAGACCGATGGCAGGCGAATCGCCACGCTATATGATCTGCCGAAGACGGGCGTCGTGGGTATCTTGATGCGGGCCAGGTTGGATGGGCGCATTGAATCCTTGCGACAGGAGTTAGACGCCCTTCGAGAAGATGGGGGATTTTGGATAGCGGAAGCCTTGTATCGAAAATCGCTTGAAGTCGTGGACGAGTAAGAGCTGAGAGGCGCAACGGTCTGACCGTGGTGGAGGCGCTGGAGGCCGCGGATCGGACAATGAAAGGAACCACGGATTACACGGATGACGCGGATTGAAAACCCATAAAAAAACTCCGTGCAAATCCGCGTCATCCGTGGCTTTATGGCCGGAGATCGAATGAAGCCCATTTTTATCGGCGGCACGGGCCGCAGCGGCACGAGCATTCTGAAGAAACTGCTCCTCCATCATCCTCAAATCGTGGGAATTGTTGAAGGGGAGCTTCGGGTGCTGGTGGACCCCGGAGGCGCATTGGATCTCATCGATGCGCTCACTCGGGACTGGACGCCGCAAAAAGGGGATGACGCCATTCAGGCATTCCTAAACCTGATGGCGGACGCCGGGGCAAAAAACACTGCCCTCGGAGTCGCTTTTCGGAAGTTTTTGCTGCGATTGGGGGCGTCGCCGCGGCGGTATGGGGGGTTGGACCTGGCAAGCCAGTTCGGAAGGTCGTTTTATGAGGCCCGATTGCATCAGCTCATTGGCGAGTTGACCTATCATGTCGCTCCCGGGCGATGGGTAGGCAGCCCCTCCTATCGCTTGCGTTCGAAAATTTACGAAACCGATCCGCTGCCTTTTCCCTCTGCCGCGGGGTTGATCCGGACTTTCTTCGATGATCTGTATGGGCATCTGGCCCGACGGCAGGGCAAGGACGCGACCCACTGGCTGGATGACACGCCCTACAATCTCCTGCGGGCGGACAGGCTGTTGGCCGTCTTTCCCGACATGACATTGATTCACATTCACCGAGACCCGCGCGACGTACTGGCTTCTTACGTCCGCCAGGATTGGGGCGGAGATGATCTGATCGCCGCCGCCCGCCGGTTGGGCAATATCTTTTCCACCTGGGCCCGAATCCGCGAGGAGTTGCCCCCATCTTCCTATCTGGAAGTGGCTTTCGAGGACCTGGCCCGCTCGCCCCAGGAGCAGTTGGCCCGGATGATCGCCTTCATCAACCTGCCCGACTACTGCTTCCGCGAGGACGAGCTGGCGCTAATCGACCCCGACCTGGCGCATATCGGGCGCTGGGAGAAAGACATTCCGCCCGAAGCGCTGGCGCGGGCGATGGTGTACTTGTCGCCGTGGGTGGAGCAATATGAGAATTAGGTAACTGCCAAGGAGCCTGATTCGACCTCGAAAATGCCTTGCCACGAAGGCTCGGCCCCTCCGGCTCTCCGAGCTACGTTCAGGGGGAAGGCAATGTAGGTTTGCAAGTTCGCAAGTCGCAAGTCCCCCTGCTTGCGTTTTTTCACCAGCTACTTGCTTCCTGCCGCCCGCCATTTTTTCCTTCGCACCTTCGTGGCCTTTTTTCAGGAAAGCCAAGAATAATTGCAATTATTATCAGCAAGGACATAACAACTATGCGCGACGAATTTCTGGTTTTTGGTTCTCCCCTTATTGAACAAGAGGAAATTGATGAAGTTGTAGATTCACTTAAATCAGGATGGATAGGGACTGGGCCGAAAGTGCATCAATTTGAGAAAATGTTTCGGGATTACAAAGGCGTTAAATACGCAATGGCTCTAAACTCTTGCACAGCCTGTCTCCACCTATCCATGCTCTCCATCAATCTGCAGCCTGGCGATGAGGTGATAGTCCCCACAATGACCTTTGCAGCCACCGCCAACGTTGTCATTCATGCTGGCGGCAAACCGGTCTTTGTTGACTCCTTGCGAGATTCAATGAACATTGATCCGGCAGATATCGAAAGAAAAATAACCCCCAAAACCAAGGCAATCATCCCCGTCCATTTTGCCGGGCGCGCATGTGATATGGATGCTATTTTGGATATTGCCAAAAAACATGATCTCAAAATTATCGAAGATTGCGCCCACGCTATTGAAACCGAGTATCACGGAGAAAAAGCCGGTACGTTTGGAGATATTGGTTGTTTTAGTTTTTACGTTACAAAAAATATTGTGACGGGGGAAGGAGGAATGGCAATCACAAACAACCAGGAATACGCTGACAAAATAAAAGTTATGGGACTTCATGGTATGAGCAAGGACGCCTGGAAGAGATTCAGCGACGAGGGCTATAAACACTATCAGGTCGTTTATCCTGGATTCAAATACAATATGATGGATATTCAGGCGGCACTTGGAATCCACCAATTGCCGCGGGTTGATAGCTATTGGTTACGCAGGCAGGAAATTTGGAATACTTACAATGATGCGTTCAAAGATTTGCCTGTATTTATTCCGGCGCCAGTTGCACCAGATACAAAACATGCATACCATTTATATACATTGCTTCTAGATATTGATCGTCTTTCCATCACACGCGATCAATTTCTCGATGAAATGACCAAACGGAAAATAGGCGTTGGCGTCCATTACATAGCGCTTCATCTGCACCCCTACTATCAGCAAACGCTCGGACATAAACGAGGTGATTTTCCAAATGCCGAATGGATATCCGATCGGACAGTTTCCCTCCCTCTATCTGCCAAACTAACGAACGCTGATGTCGATGATGTCATTGAAGCTGTACAATCAATTCTCACATAATAATGAGGCAAATGAAAAAACTGCTGAAAGCAATCGAGCGCTTTCTCATATGCGCTTATTTTAGATGGATACATCTTTTGTATGGCATTGACGGCGTAGCGCATAAATTAAAGTGGCAACGTCATCCTAAAGATATTTTGAAAAGATGGGGAGCTCAAATCGGCACTGACACAATGATTTATCCTGGGATTACTATTCACGCGGCGTATCGTGATTTTTCAAATTTGAAGGTAGGGAAAAGTGTCAGGATACTGAGAGATGTTGTTTTGGATTTGACCGATGAGATTATTATCGAAGATCAAGCGATTATAAGTATTGGAGCCACGTTGCTGACTCACCAAAATATCTTTCGATCTCCATTGAGTGAGTTGGAGGCCTATAAACCCTCTCATTCTCCAATCAAGATTAAACGGGGAGCGGTCTTATTTGCTAATGTAACAGTGTTGCAAGGAGTGACAATTGGCGAATGCTCGGTTTGTGCTGCTGGGGCTGTAGTCATACACGATGTGCCTCCCTATACTGTTGTAGGCGGCGTTCCCGCCCGTCCGATTAAGACGCTCCCAATGACTTCGTGAACTACTAAACAAATGGCAAGAGAAATAAAAAACATTTTAGTCAATTCAATACACGACAGACAACTTCGCGTTTTTGCATCTCAATACATATCTGGACGACTGATAGATATTGGCTGTGGGAAGAAGCCGTATGAGGAGCTTCTCTCGTCATTAGTTACTGAACACGTTGGCGTTGATCACCAAGATTCTTTTCACGATAAAAGCAATGTCGATATTTTTGGCTCTGCTTATGAAATTCCGGTTGAAGATGAATCATTCGATTCAGCAATAAGCACTGCTGTTTTGGAGCATTTAGAAGAACCAGAATTAGCGTTGCGAGAATGTTATCGCGTTCTCAAACCCGGAGGCTATGCAATCTACAGCATACCCTTCATTTGGCATATCCACGAGGCGCCGCGAGACTTTTTTAGATATAGTAAATTTGGAATCGAGTATTTATTTAACAAGACAGGCTTTGAAATCATTGAAATCAAACCATTATCAGGGTTTTGGGTGACTTTTGGGCAGTTATTTGTCTACTACATTTATAGGTTTAATAAAGGCCCATTGCGGTGGTTACATATCATTGATATTGTTGGATTGTCGATTCAGGGATTTGTCTATTTAATAAATAAAATCGATAAAACTGAGCAGTGGACTTGGATGTACATGGTGGTAGCAAAAAAGCCATGACAACATTGAGACACCAGGCAGCTAAAGGAGTCAAATGGACAGCCATTTCCCGGGCAGGGCGTCTGGGAGCGCAATTCCTAACAACCGCCATCCTTGCCCGTCTCCTATCGCCCGATGATTTTGGGTTGGTGGGAATGGCACTTGTTGTTTTAGGATTTCTAAATATCTTCAAGGATTTGGGAACTTCCGCTGCAATTATTCAGAGAAAGAAAATTGAAGACCCGTTAATTTCGAGCATCTTTTGGCTGAATGTAGGATTTGGGGCAGTTGCTACGATAATCCTATTTGCCGGCGCTCCGCTCATCGCCTCGTTTTATCATGAGCCAAGATTGACTTCTGTGATGCAAGTCTTTGCAACTACATTCATCCTTTCGGGATTGGGAATAGTGCAAAATGCCTTGTTGCAACGCTCTCTGGCATTCAATAAGTTGGCAAAAATCGAATTAACCGCCATTATTTTTGGATCAACGTTAGGAATTACCCTCGCTGCTATGGGGGCAGGCGTTTGGAGTCTGGTTATCCAGACTATAAGTACAGTCTTTTTGACAACAGTCTTTTTGTGGCTACAATCGAACTGGCGTCCAAAACTTAAGTTTGATTGGCTTGAATTAAAAACCATACTTTCGTACAGCTTAAACCTTACTGGATTTAATATCCTTAACTTCTTATCCCGAAACATAGATTATCTACTAATCGGCCGGTACTTGGGAGCTACAGCATTAGGATACTACACATTGGCCTATCAAATACTACTATTCCCTGTTCAGAATATTTCCGCCGTTGTCAGTAAAGTAATGTTTCCTGTTTATTCCAAAATCCAAACCGACAACGCCTATTTTTCCCGTGTTTATCTCGATGTAGCTTCTACGATTGCATTTTTTACCTTTCCCTTAATGATGGGGGCCTTTCTGCTAGCTCATCCTTTGGTTTCCGTGATCTTTGGTGAAAAATGGGCGCAATCCGCCTTTTTAATCCAGATACTTGCTCCCGTTGGCGCCATTCAGTCCATCGCAGCAACCGTTGGTCTGATATATCAAGCCAAAGGTAGAACGGATTGGCTACTCCGCTGGGGCATTTTTTCCGTTTCTATAGTTATTGTTGCTTTCCTTGTCGGCATTCGCTATGGACTCATTGGCGTTGCTTTGGCGTATTCAGTAGCAATAATGCTTCTCACCTATCCTGGCTTCGCAATACCCTTTCGTTTAATAGAACTCAAGTTCTTAGATTTGGTGGAAGTACTAAAACTGCATTTACTAAACACCTTGGCAATGGGTTTAATAATTTACACATATTTAATCTTCCTCTCATCACACTTCTCTGAAGTTATCAATCTAACCCTTGCTGTTACACTCGGCGTTACAGCTTATTTGGTAAGCAACTATATGATAAACCGGCAACAATTGATAGATTTGACGGTGAAGGCAAAACTTCTATTTTGAACAAATCGAGAACAATTTCCGAAATGACAGGTCAACTTTCTGTAATTCATAGTTATCCAATCTGGCTACCTCAGACCCAAACCTGGATGTATAATCAGGTTAAATACCTGCCAAATACGATCAAGTCTGTTATTTCCTGCGAACAAGTGCAGAATCTTGATCAGTTCGCACTGCCTCGAATTTACGCCAGCAACTCACCTCTCGGTTTACACTTTTTTTTTAGTCGCACACTCCGAAAGCTAGGAATCCAATATAGAATTGGCCCTATTTCCAATATTACCAAGCAAGAAGGAGCCGCAGTGCTTCATTCTCATTTTGGCACCACGGGTTGGTACAATCTGATTGCAGCCAAGAGGAATCAGTTGAAACACGTCGTTACATTTTATGGTTTGGATGTGAGTAAAGTGCCACAACAACATCCGATTTGGCGTAAACGATATACCCAGCTCTTTGAAGAAGCCGATCTGTTTCTATGTGAAGGCCCCTATATGGCGCGTTCATTAGCTGCACAGGGCTGTCCCACAAATAAAATCAGGGTCCATCATTTAGGCATCCCGATAGAGAACTTATCCTTCCAACCACGGAAATGGCGCCAAGGAGAAACACTCCGTGTGCTAATTGTTGCCAGTTTTCGTGAGAAGAAAGGCATTCCAGATGCTTTGCTTGCTTTAGGAAAAATAAAGGACCAAGTGGATTTGGAAATTACCATTATTGGTGATGCTAGCAAAGAGAATTCGAGTCAAAATGAAAAGCGTCGTATTTTTACCCTTATTGAATCCTTGGGATTAACTTCCAAGGTGCGATTGTTAGGTTATCAGCCTTACAAAGTGATCCTGGCAGAAGCATTTCGACATCACATATTTCTTTCTCCTAGTGTGACGGCCAGTGATGGCGACTCAGAAGGAGGCGCGCCAGTCGTATTGATCGAAATGATGGCTACCGGTATGCCCATTGTCAGCACCATGCATTGCGATATCCCCGAAGTCGTTGAATATGGGAAGAAGGACTGGCTTGTTGCTGAACATGATGTTGATGCTTTGGCCAACCGACTTATTTGGCTGATTGAACATCCTGGTGACTGGGCACAATTGGCCCAACAAGGCCGTAATCACGTTGAACGACATTTTGATGCCAGCGTTCAGGGATTAAAACTAAGTAAAATTTATTTCAACTTAATCAACTAATCATGTAACTTATTGTTGAAAGTCGCTATGCATACAGCAGATATAAACAAGCAGATTGTTAGCCAACCATACGCCTATTTAAAAAGGAGGGAACGATCAAAAAGTAAAGGCGTGTATATCATACTTTCTCTTATTCTTATTTCAGCGTTTGGCCCTTATATTTTTCGAAATAGCGGCGTAAGGTTAGAACATCTTATTATTTATCCTCTCGCCGCCATTCTTCTGATTCGTTATTTTTTTCATCCCAAAAAGGCCACGCCTCGCATTTACCACATTATTTTAACCTTATGGGCGTTGCTGATTTTCTGGCTGATCTTGATAACTTATTTTACGAAAGACACCTTTTCATTCTTTATCATACCTGAAATGGAGAATGTAATTCAACCGCTGGCATTGATGTTTATTTTAGGGGAGTTGCTCAAGGGATTATCTTTCAATGAACAGCTAAAGTTCCTGAAGGTGGCGGCCTGGATAATTATCATTCTGTTGGCATTGAACGCCATTCTTTCGATTGCTACTATTTTTATTGATACCTGGTCAATTGTTCGCTGGTTTTTGAGGGGTGATAACTTTCTAGAAACTGTCTGGGGGCGATCTCTTACAAACGGGCGCTACTTGGGTATTTTCAATCAACCATTCGAAGCAGGACTTGCATATTCAGTCGGGCTACTATTGTGGGCTTACCTGCTATTGAAGCAAAAGGCTGGTTCCTTTTTGTTATCGAATGTCGGTATTTTATTAATTGCGGGTGGACTCTTATCTATTTCAAAAGTATTTCTTTTAGGTGGTATCCCAGCAGCAATTCTTTTTGCAGTCTGGGGACTCGATACTCATAGAGCGAAACGATTGGGAGGCGCCTTTATTCTCTTTGTCATCGTTACGGGTCTGCTTACCAGCTTTCGACGATGGGTTGGAGCACAATACCTCTTACAGTTATTTGATTATAAACGAGTCTCGAAAGTTGGTGCCCTTTCACTTTATTCCGGAGGACGTCTGGGAAACCAGAGTTCATTTGTTGGACATTTATTCCGATTGGTCTGGGAAGTATCTCCTTTGGTTGGATTCGGGTTTGGTGTGAACTTTGCTCTTGACAATGCTTACCTAGAATTCTTCTATCAGGGCGGCCTCATCGCTCTCACGATTTACCTTGGCATTCTTACTATTCTTGGATTGTCATTTTTCCGTAGGCTGGCCAGCGGTTTAATAGAAGCGAAAATGGCGCTATTGCTGGTGGCGCTGGTTATTTTCGCTGGTTTTGGAGCGCCGGTGCTTACTATCAATCGTTCATCCATCCTTGTGTGGGTAGTGTTGATAACATTAATGTTTCTCTTATGGTCCGCAAAACCATCTAAGACGATGACACCAGCCGACAAGACCGCGGGCGCCGTGGGGATATGAAGAACCCCATCATCCTGACGACCATCGCATCGTATTTGCCCGGGTTCAAGGCGGGGGGGCCAATCCGCACCCTCACCAATCTCATTGCCCGTCTCGGCGACGAATTTGATTTTCGCATCCTGACTGCCGATCGCGATTTGGATGATGTCCAGCCCTATCCGGATATTCAGCCCAATGTCTGGATGCGACGAACGCACGAATGGGTTTGCTATCTCTCTCCGGACCAGCGCAAGTTTCTGACCTTCCGCCATCACCTGACGCAGGAATCCTACGATCTCCTCTATCTAAACAGTTTTTTCTCGCAACTCACTGTGCACGCCGTGACCTACCGGCGTCTGGGATTGCTTCCCGCCCGCCCCTGGATCATCGCCCCTCGCGGCGAATTTTCACCAGGAGCGCTTCAAATCAAGTGGCCGAAGAAACGTCTTTTCTTAATCTTTGCCGGGATTTCAGGGCTGTACCGCAACCTGATCTGGCAGGCGTCCAGTGAATTCGAGGCCGCAGATATCCGAAAACTGATCACCCGATTCCATCTTGACTCAAACCCCACCATTCTGGTGGCCCCCAACCTGCCGCCTGAGATGAGGGATGCACCACTCACTGCACGCCCGCCCAAAACCAGCGGTTCGGCCCGGCTAGTCTTCCTCTCCCGCATTGCCAGGATGAAGAACCTCGCCTTCGCATTGCAACAACTTGCATGGGTGCAAGGAGAAGTCTCCTTCGATATTTACGGCCCAAAAGAGGATGAGGCGTACTGGCGCACCTGCCAGCAACACATCGCCAGCCTCCCCGAGAATGTCACAGTGTCCTATCTGGGCCCGGTCGAACCAGACCAGGCGTCAACGGTGTTCGCATCTTACCATGCTTTCCTGTTCCCTACATTAGGCGAAAATTTCGGGCATGTGATCCTGGAATCCCTTTCCGCAGGCTGCCCAGTCATCACCAGCGACCGAACCCCGTGGCGCGGACTGGAATCCAAACAGGCGGGATGGGACTTGCCTCTGGAACGCCCCGATGCTTTTGTCCGGGCCATCCAACAAATCATCGATATGGATCAGCCGACCTGGCAGAAATGGGCGCAAGGCGCCCGGCTGGTCGCTCGCGAATTTATCAACGATCCAGCCATTCTCGAAGCGAACAGACAACTCTTTTACACCGCATTGGCCCAAAAACGAATGACGTGACCATGTTCAAAGACAAAACTCTTCTCATCACCGGCGGCACGGGCAGCTTTGGCAACGCGGTGCTGCGTCGCTTTTTGCAAACCGACATCCGCGAAATCCGCATCTTCAGCCGGGATGAGAAAAAGCAAAGCGATATGCGTCTCGCTTATCGCAACAAAAAGCTGAAATTCTACATCGGCGACGTGCGCCGGCCCGAGAGCCTGCTGGACGCCATGGTGGGCGTGGATTACGTCTTCCACGCGGCCGCGCTCAAGCAGGTGCCCTCCTGCGAGTTCTATCCCATGGAAGCGCTGATGACCAACGCGGTGGGAGCGGAGAACGTGATGAACGCAGCCATGGCCGCGGGCGTGAAGCGGCTGGTGGTGCTCAGCACGGACAAGGCCGCCTATCCCATCAACGCCATGGGCATGACCAAGGCCATCATGGAGAAGCTGGCCGTGGCCAAATCGCGCGTGGCCGCGGAGCGGGATTCCACGATCATCACCATCACCCGCTACGGCAATGTCATGGCCTCTCGCGGTTCGGTCATCCCCCTGTTCGTGGAGCAGATCAAGGCCGGACGCCCCCTCACCGTCACCGACCCCTCCATGACCCGCTTCATGATGAGCATCGACGAGGCTGTGGACCTGGTGCTGTATGCGTTCGAACATGGTGAACCGGGCGATCTCTTTGTGCAGAAGGCCCCCGCCGCCACCATCGAGACCCTGGCCCTGGCCCTGAAGAAGATCTTCGACAGCGACGTCCCCATCGAGATCATCGGCGTCCGACACGGCGAAAAGCAGTATGAAACCTTGCTCACCCGCGAGGAGATGATGCGGGCGCAAGACCTGGGCGGCTATTATCGCGTGCCCGCAGACAACCGGGACCTCAACTACGACCTCTATTACTTCCAGGGCGCGCCGCCCGATATCGTACCCGAGGATTATAATTCCAACAACACTCACCGCCTCACCCTGAATGAGATGGTGGAGATGCTGCTGAAGCTGGATTATATCCAGCGGGCGCTGGCCAATGGGTCGGAGGAGAAGGAATTGATATGAGAGTGCTCGTCACCGGCTCCCAGGGCTTCATCGGGCGCAATCTGATCGCGCATCTCCAACGCCGCGACGATATCGACATCTTCGGCTACGACCTCGCCAACACGCCCGAGCAACTGGACGCCTGGCTGGCCCAGGCCGATTTCGTTTATCATCTGGCGGGCGTGAACCGGCCTCATCGGGAGGAGGAGTTCTTCGAGGGCAATACGGACTTCACCCGGGCCATTTGTCAGCGACTGGCCCGACGCGCCGATCCACCGCCCATTCTGCTCTCCTCCTCCATCCAGGCGGAGCTGGACAATCCTTACGGGCGCAGTAAGCGACTGGCCGAAGAAGCGGTCACGGACTACGCCCGGGAGACCGGGGCCCGGGCCATCATCTACCGCCTCACCAACGTGTTCGGCAAATGGAGCCGGCCCAATTACAACACCGTGGTCGCCACCTTCTGCTACAATATCGCTCACGACCTGCCCATCACCATCTCCGATCCCAATCGGGTGGTGCGGCTGATTCACATCGATGACGTGGTGCGGGCGTTTGTTTCAGAACTCCAGAAGGCCAGAGGGCCAGAAGGCCAGAAAGGCAGTGGACCAGAGGGGCGGGTTTTGTGGCGGCGGGTGGAGCCGGAGTATCCGGTGACGTTGGGGCGGCTGGCGGAGCTGATTCGCTCCTTCCGGGCCATGCGCCAAACCCTGCTCACGCCCGATTTCAGCGATCCCTTCGTCAAAAAGCTCTACGGCATGTATCTCACCTATCTGGATGAAGATGATTTCGCCTATGATCTGACCCAACGCTGCGATGAGCGGGGCTGCCTGGCCGAATTCATGAAATCCCCCCACTTCGGGCAGATTTTCGTGTCCCGCACGAAACCGGGCGTCACCCGCGGCAATCACTTCCATCACACCAAGGCGGAGAAGTTTTTGGTGCTGGAGGGCGAGGCGGTGATTCGGTTCAGGAAAATACAGAATGCCAGAGGGCAGAGGTCAGAGGGACAGAATGCCAGAGGGGCAGAAGACCAGAGGGGCGGCGAGCCCGAGGTGATCGAGTATCGGGTGTCGGGGAAGGACTTTCGGGTGTTGGATATCCCGCCCGGATACACGCACAACATCGAGAACGTAGGCGACACCGACGTGATTACGCTTTTCTGGGCCAGCGAGATTTTCGATCCGGAAGCGCCGGATACGTATTACGAAGAGGTCTGAGGCCAGAACCACAGAGGGCCAGAGGGCCAGAGGGCCAGAGAGCCAGAGGGCCAGAAAGGCAGATGGCCAGAGGGCCAGAAGGCCAGAAGCCCAGAGGGCCAGAATACCAGAAGGCCGGAATGCTAGAATACTAGAAGGCCAGAAGCCCAGGGAGGAAGGCGAGAAATGCATCTTCGATCCGCAAAGGATTTGATTGTATACCAGAAGGCTTATGAATTGGCCATGCGAATATTTGAGGTCAGTAAGTCATTCCCACCCGAAGAGCGATACGCCTTGACAGGCCAAATCCGACGATCATCACGCTCGGTCTGCCTCAATTTACGAGAAGCATGGGCGAAACGAATGTATGAGGCTCATTTTCTCAGCAAGTTAACTGATTGTGATGGGGAGAATAATGAGACCGATTCTTCTTTGGATTTTGCATTTGATTGTGGTTATATCACGCAGGAAGAGTTTGATGAGCTATCAGCATTATGCAATGAGGTAGGCAAAATGCTTGGCTCCATGATTCGGAATCCTGCACCATTTCTCTTGCGTAAACCGGGCCATCATCGCTAGCGGCTCTCCATCCCCTGCACATTTATCCTTCTGCCCTTCTGTCTCTCTGCCCTTCTGGCATTCTGCCCTTCTGGAGTTCTGATGAAAATCGCCACCATCATCGGCACGCGGCCCGAAATCATCCGTCTTTCCCGCGTCATGGCCGCACTGGATCGCTACGCCGACCAGGTCATCATCCACACCGGCCAGAATTACGATTACGAGCTCAACCAGATCTTCTTCGAGGATCTGGAGCTGCGCAAGCCCGATTATTTTCTGGAGGCGGCAGGCGCCACCGCGGCCGAGACCATCGGCCTGGTCATCGCCCGCGCGGACGCGGCCCTGCGGGAGTTTCAGCCTGACGCGGTTCTCGTCCTGGGCGACACCAACAGTTGCCTGGCCGCCATCTCCGCCAAACGGCTGAAAATCCCCATCTTCCACATGGAAGCGGGCAATCGCTGCTTTGACCAGCGCGTGCCCGAGGAAATCAACCGCAAGATCATCGACCACATCGCCGATATCAACCTGCCGTATTCCCACATCGCCCGGGAATACCTGCTACGCGAGGGGCTGCCCCCGGATCGGGTTATCGTCACCGGCAGCCCCATGTACGAGGTGCTGCACCATTACATGCCCAAAATCCAGGCGTCCGACGTGCTGACGAGGTTGGGCCTGGAGCCCGAAAGCTACTACGTGGTCAGCGCCCATCGCGAAGAGAACGTGGACTCGCCCCGCCAGTTCGCCAATCTGGTGGAGGTGCTGACGAAGCTGGCCGAGACCGGGCGTCGGGTGATCATGACCACCCATCCCCGCACCCGCAAGCGCTTCCGGGCCGAGAGCGTGACCCTGCCCGAGCGGGTGGAGTTGCACAAGCCCTTCGGGTTCAGCGATTACGTCCACTTGCAGATGCACGCCAAAGCCGTGCTCTCCGACAGCGGCACCATCACCGAGGAAAGCTCCATCCTCAACTTCCCGGCCCTGAACATTCGCGAGGCCCACGAGCGGCCCGAGGGCATGGAAGAAGGCGCGGTGATGATGGTCGGGCTTTCGTGGCAGCGCGTGTCCGAGGGCCTGAACGTGCTGGAATCGCAGCCCCGGGGCAAACGCCGTCTGCTGCGCGTCGTGCGCGATTATGACGTGCCCAACGTCTCCGAAAAAGTCGTCCGCATCATCCTCAGCTATACCGACTACGTCAACCACGTGGTCTGGCGAAAATAAATCACCTATGCGTATTCTGCTTCTAAGCCAATGGTATCCTCCGGAACCTGCACACACTCCGGAGGAATTCATTACGACACTGCATGCACTGGGTTACGATGTCGAAGTGCTGACGGGATTTCCCAACTATCCTACGGGAGAGCTGGCTCCGGGCTACAAGCTGCGCCCCTGGATGAAAGAAACACTGGATGAGATTCCGGTGGGACGCGCTTTTCTCTATCCTGATCACAGCCGATCCGGCCTGAAGCGCGCCCTGAACTATATCTCCTTTGCGATTAGCAGCGCGCTTCTTGGCAAATGGCTGGTTGAAAAACCTGACGTCATTTTTGTTTACCACCCCCCCTTGACCATCGGATTTCCCGGCATCATTCTGAGCAAATTGTGGGGAGTGCCCTTTGTGTATCAGGTGCAGGATATGTGGCCCGAAACCTTGCGGGCGACCGGGATGCTGCATAATGAAAAAATTCTTGATTGGATTGATCGATTTGCTAAAAAGATCTACAACAGAGCTCATGCAATTTGCGTGATCTCTCCCGGTTTCAAAAGAAACCTCATTCAAAAAGGCGTCCCGGAAGAAAAAATCCACGTCATTTCCAACTGGGTGGATACGGATGTGTACTATCCGGCGCAGCCTGACCCCGAGCTGGCAGAAAAACTCGGGCTTGCCGGGAAATTCAACATTTTGTATGGCGGCAACATCGGCGCCGCCCAGGCTTTGGATGTGGTCCTGGAAGCCGCTGACATCCTGCGCGATCATCCCGTTATCCAGTTTGTTTTGGTTGGCAATGGCGTGACATTGCCGACATTGCAGCGTCAGGCAGAGGAAAAAGGATTATCCAATGTCAAATTCCTGGGGCGTTATCCAGCGACAGAAATGGCCAGTCTCTACGCCCTGGCCGATGTCCTGCTAGTGCACCTGAAAGACGATCCGCTCTTCGAGATCACCATTCCGCACAAGATATTTGCCTATCTCGCCAGCGCCAAGCCGGTGCTGGCCGCGGTGCGGGGAGATGCAGCGGATGTGATTGAGGAAATCGGAGCCGGGATTGTTTGTCCGCCTCAGGATGCCTCTGCCCTGGTTGATGCGGCACTGGCTCTTTACGAAATGCCCGCTGAAAAACGTGAAGAAATGGGCGAACGCGGCCTGACGGCCGTTCAAGAGCGGTTCAACAAACAAAAACAGGTCGCAGAACTGGCGGCAGTGCTGGAACAAACCGTACAGGGTGCGTCCTAAATGAGTTGGCGTTAGCCGGACGCGCTGGCCGAGTGAACTCGGGCTCTTTAGGCGCAAGCCCCCTCCTTTGCTTCCTCCCCCGCTTCGAGACGGGCGGGGGAGGAAATAAGGAAGGAGGATTCGATGGCGCCGATGGTCGACCTTCGTCGACCGGAAAACTGGACGGCGGAGGCCGTCCACCGGCCGTAGGCCAGAAGAGTCCGACTTCAGTCGGCGAGTACTGCGGTGAGACTCCTCAACCGAAAAAGGACACATCCAACCGTACAAGCGTATGCAGCATCGTAATCAAATCGCAGTCAAGTACATTCTGGACAGGGTATTCGCCCTGTTTCTGATCCTTATTCTTTCGCCATTATGGTTGGCGATTATGCTCGCCATCAAATTGGATGATGGCGGGCCGGTATTTTTTACCCAGTACCGATTAGGCCAAGATGGCTCGATCTTCAAAATCTATAAATTCCGCACAATGATCGTCAACGCCGATCAATTTCTGGATGAACAGGGCCGAGTGACGAAGAAAAATCGCATTACGCGCGTTGGTAAATTCTTGAGGGCGTTCAGCCTTGATGAGCTGCCTCAATTGATCAACATTTTCAAGGGAGAAATGTCAGTGATCGGGCCGCGCCCGGTGTTGCCCACCCACTACCTTCGATACACCGACTATCAAAAACAACGCCTGCTGATGAAGCCGGGTGTAACCGGACTGGCCCAGGTCAATGGCAGAAACACACTTAAGTGGTCCCAGCGCATCGAGTATGATGTGTGGTACATTAAGCATTATTCCCTATGGCTGGACATGAAGATATTGCTGAAAACCATCAAAGTTGTTCTGCTGCGAGAAGGTATTGTCATGGATCGGAACCCCCACGAAGTCGATGATCTGGCCCAACCCTCAAACGACGCATCCACAAACAATGATTCATGATCAAGCGCATCGAACCTGAAGTTACAGATAGATTTCGCAAAGACCCCGATCAGGAAAACTTTCTGGCCCGGTTGAATCAAATCCTCGCGCCACACCAAGAGGAAGACTATATTGAGAATCTACCCGAATGCTTCCCGACCGTGCACGTCATCGGTGTGCCGCGTTCGGGCACCACATTGCTCACCCAGGTGCTGGCTGCACATACCAACATCGGCTACATCAACAATCTGATAGCCGCATTCTGGAAAGCGCCGGTGTACGGCATTCGACTCTCCGCCCAGGTCTTACCCCGAAACATCGGTTCTTCCTACCAATCCGAATTCGGCAGAACAAAGGGCATTCAGGAACCTCACGAGTTTGGCTATTTCTGGTCGGAATTATTGGATTATCAGGAAATGCGCGAGCCGGAAGGAGAAAAGAATATCGATTGGGAGCGCGTGCGCTTGATTTTTACGAATATGACACGGGCATACGGCGGTCCAATCGTTTTTAAATCTTTACTTTTGGCTTGGCACATTCCCCAAATGCAGCAGACATTACCCAAGACATGCTGGCTCCACATTCGCAGAGATCCAATTCAAAATAGTCTCTCTTTGTTGAGATTTCGTAACCAATTCCTTGGTTCTGTTGAAAAATGGGGATCACTTAAGCCGAAAGAATATCAATGGCTGGTAGATAAACCTTATTGGGAGCAGGTTGCCGGGCAGGTTTATTTCCTTGAAAGACGTTATCGGGAACAATTGAGGCGCATCCCGAAAGAAAATGTCCTATCCCTGACTTATGAGGAACTCTGCAATTCACCTGGTGAAGCCATCAAGAATGCATTGCGGATGATAAACCGTCAGGGAGCTTCTGTGTCGTTATCATCTTCACCTCCAGACCGTTTCGAAATTCAGAAATACGATCTTCATAACGAGCCCGATAGCGATAAAATTATGACAGCCTGGGTAAAATTTAACCAGGAATTCGGGCAACTGGATTAGACTTTTCCAAAGTGCGCCAATGTCAGAGCTATCAATAATTTTTGCAAGCCAAAACTGTGAATGGGAGCAAACGATAAAGAATGCTGACAGCTACGATTTTTATCATCTTCCCGGCTATCACACATTGCACGAAAGGCAGGGGGATGGTACGGGAACGCTGTTGGTGTATGAGGAGGATAACAAGTTTATCGCCTTACCTCTAATGATACGGGAGATCAGCCAGATTCCGGGACTGGAGACCTTCACGGATTACCGGGATGCTACATCGGTTTATGGTTACCCAGGGCCCATCTGCAATGCCGCGGCCCGGCGCGATCAGTCGTTCATCGCCCGGTTTCATCAGCAGCTGAACCGTTACGCCCTTTCTCAGGGATGGGTCAGCGTTTTCTCCCGACTGAACCCGTTGCTGAAAAACCATCAACTCCTGACCCACCACGGAGAAATCATCGGCCTCGGCGACACCATTATCATCGATCTTGGTCTGACGGAAGAAGAGCAAACCGCCCAGTACCGAAAAAGTCACCGCTACGAGGTGCGGCGCGCCCGACGGGAAGGAATGAAGGTGCACCACGATGCGGAGTGGAAAAACTACGAGGCATTTATTGACCTGTACCATCGGACGATGCAGCGCGTGCACGCCGCACCTCACTATTTTTTCAACCGTACTTATTTCGATGACTTACGCACAGCGCTTGGAAATCGATTGCGATTGTATGTCGCAACGATGAATGGAAACTTCTGTGCGGCGTCGCTCTTCGTCAAGACTCAAAACATCATCGAATACCACCTCTCCGCCAGTTCAGATGATTGTTTGAAATGGGCGCCGTCGAAGCTCATCATTGATGAGGTCCGGCAATGGGGAAAGGTGTCCGGAGCGCGCTGGCTGCATCTTGGCGGCGGCGTTGGCTCCCAGGAAGACGCCCTTTTTCGATTCAAGGCTGGCTTTTCACCATTGCGACGCCGGTTTTTTATCTGGAAATGGATTGTTCAACCCCAGGTTTACGAACAGCTCGTGCGTAAAAGGGAGCAATGGGTTCGCAAGCATAACGAATCCATTTCCGATTCATCTTACTTCCCCTCCTACCGCCATCCATGATTCCCCCGCCTCTGCCTTTCTCACAAGGATAGGTTACCGGAAAACGCTACGAAGACTCGGGAAATGGTGGGTTTTATTACGAGATAACGTGCAGAAGTCTCACCTTTCACGGGCGATTCGCTGAAAATCATGGGAAGTTCGACGTAAAAAGGCGGGAGAGGGTTCTGACGCCCGGTTTTGCCCTCTCCCCGGCCCTCTCCCGCAGAGGCGCGTAGGCGGCCTGCGGGGGAGGGAGGTCGTTCTTCTCAATTTCCGTAACTACTAAGGTCGTCACCCGAAAACCACTAAGAACACGAAGACACAAAGGCACAAAGGGGAATTTATACATTTTTTTCTTCGTGTTCTTAGTGCCTTTGTGCCCTTTGTGGTTTGTTAACCGGGGTACGTTAGCAGTTACGCTAGAGGACTGATCTCCATTGACCCCTCCTCGCCTCTACCTCTCCCCGCCCCACATGTCCGGGCGGGAAATGCAGTACGTTCAGGAAGCGTTCGACAGCAACTGGATCGCACCCCTGGGCCCGAACGTGACTGCCTTCGAAGAAGCGTTTGCCGCCAAAGTGGGTGCGAAGCACGCGCTCGCGCTCAGTTCCGGCACCGCGGCCATCCATCTGGCCCTCATCCATCTGGGCGTGGGGCCGGGCGACGAGGTCATCGTCTCCACCCTCACCTTCGCAGCCAGCGCCAACCCCGTCGTCTATCAGGGCGCCAAACCCGTCTTCATCGACAGCGAACGCACCTCCTGGAACATGGATCCCGACCTGCTGGCCGAAACCGTGGCCCGCAAGGCCCGGCAGGGCAACCTGCCCAAGGCCGTCATCCTTGTCCATCTCTACGGCCAGACCGCGGACATCGACCGCATTCTCGCCATCTGCAACGAGTACGATATTCCCCTCATCGAGGACGCAGCCGAAGCGCTGGGCGCTCGCTACAAGGGGCGCTCTCCGGGCATTTTGGGAAGGGCGGGCATTTTCTCCTTCAACGGCAACAAGATCATCACCACCTCGGGCGGCGGCATGTTGGTCTCCGACGACGCCGAACTCATCGCCCACGCCCGCAAACTGGCCACCCAGGCCCGCGACCCCGCCCCCCACTACCAGCATTCCGAGATCGGTTACAACTACCGTATGAGCAACGTGCTGGCGGGCATTGGCCGCGGTCAGTTGCAGGCGCTGGATGACCGGGTGCGGCGCAAGCGGGAGATTTTCGAGAGCTATCGCCGGGCGTTAGGCGATCTCCCCGGCATCGACTTCATGCCCGAAGCGCCCTGGGGACTACACACCCGCTGGCTCACCGTCATCACCGTCGATCCCAATCGCTTTGGCGCCACGCGCGAAGATATTCGCCTGGCCCTGGAAGCCGAAAATATCGAATCCCGCCCCTTGTGGAAGCCCATGCACCTGCAACCTGTATTTCGTGACTGTGAGTACATTGGCCGTGGCGTGGCCGAGGATCTCTTCGCCCGCGGGCTCTGCCTCCCCTCGGGCACGGCCATGAGCGAAGCAGACCAAATGCGGGTGGTAAGAGTGATCAGGACACAGATGAACACAGGCTTCGCACACAGATAAGAACAAGAGGAAAGAATCTGTGTAATCTGTGCAATCTGTGGTTCGATTTGTGCAATTCATGGTTGCAATCTAACAGTTGCCTCGCCTCCCCAAATTTGCTACAATGCAAACATTCGGATCACGAGGAGTCCAAAATGAAATTCACTGTCGAGATCGAACAGGAAACAGATGGACGATGGATAGCCGAGATCATCGACATTCCCGGCGTCATGGTCTATGGTGAAACGCCTGAGGCCGCTGTTGCCAAAGCCAAAGCCCTGGCCTTACGTGTGTTGGCGGATAGAATAGAAAGTGGTGAACAACCTGGGCCATTGAACCGCATCGACTTTGCAAGCGTAAACGTATGAGCCATTGGCCCGCCACCAAAGCTAAAAGAGTGTTGGCTGCACTGCTTCGTATTGGTTGGAGCATCAAGCGGCAACGCGGCTCACACCTCATACTGTCGCGACCAGGTTGGGAAGATTTTGTCTTTGCCTTCCACGATCAGGAAGAAATAGGCCCGCGCATGTTGGCGCGTATCGCCAAAAGGACCGGTCTCCGTCCCGAAGACCTTTAGCCATCGCGCCGCCCCCGCGCCCCACTACCAGCAGCATTCTGAGGTCGGCTACAACTACCGTATGAACAACGCGCTCGCGGCCTCTGCCTCCCCTCCGGCACGGCCATGACCGAAGCGGACCAGACGCGGGTGGTAGAGGTGATCAGGACCCAGATGAACACAGGTTTCGCACACAGATAAGAACTAAATCAAACAATGCTTGTGTTTGTGAAGAAAAGGATGTATCATTTTGATGATAGCCTTGATATGGAGAATCCAGACTATGGAAGAGACTTTGACTATCACGATACCTGCTACAGTGCAACAAATGCTCAACCGCACTCCTGAAGAAATGGAGCGCGACGTGCGTCTATATGCGGCGCTGATGCTATTCCACTTGGGTAAATTATCTTCAGGCGCGGCCGCGGAAATGGCAGGTGTGCCGCGAGTCATGTTTTTGGATTTATGTGCGGAGTACGGCATTCCTGTTTCACAGATAACGCCGGCAGAATTACAGCGTGAGTTGGCCAGTGCGTAAGCGCTCATTGTGTTGTGACACGTCGATTTTGCTCTATTTGGGCCGGATCGGGCAGATGCACCTTCTACCAGCTCTATTCGAGGCAGTGTTTGTGCCCAATCAAGTCGCGCTGGAGCTTGACATGGGACGGCTGCTGCGGGCGGATACTGTGGATCCTCGACAGCTCACCTGGGCCACGTTGATTGAAGTGTCTGGAGAAGAGATAGCCAACCTGCCACCCAACCGCCTGGGCCCTGGAGAACGCTCCGTGATTGCTTATGCACTGCTTCATGGTCATTGTCTGGCAGGTCTTGATGATCGTCTGGCACGGCTTTTGGCAGAGGCGCTGGGACTGAAAGTGATTGGTGTGATAGGCATTTTGGTGAAAAGTAAGCGTGCTAACCTGATTCCCCTCGTACGGCCATTGCTCGATCAGTTGCGCGAGACGGGTTTTCGATTGCGAGACGACGTTTATCTGGAAGCGTTGCAGCTGGCTGGCGAAAGCGCCTGACTCAGGCGGTATGCTGGTCTCGGACGATGCCGAACTCATCGTCCACGCCCGCAAACTGGCCACCCAGGCCCGCGACCCCGCCCCCCACTACCAGCATTCCGAGATCGGTTACAACTACCGTATGAGCAACGTGCTGGCGGGCATTGGCCGCGGTCAGTT